>Ga0210044_10003079_pt1 | contig 24060 bp, 24 predicted proteins | sample CryGey13umfilter_2_FD_183959 | JGI IMG/M metagenome (GOLD analysis project Ga0210044, IMG submission 183959) | Groundwater microbial communities from aquifer in Utah, USA - Crystal Geyser 4/9/14 3 um filter (SPAdes) (version 2) | ecosystem: Environmental > Aquatic > Deep subsurface >... | reverse complement strand
AACCCGAAGCGCTATGTCTGGAAGGCCAAGGGCGAAGAAATCCTGCGCAAAATCCAGAAGGCTCAGGAGGTTATGGCCCAGCAGCAGACGGCTTGAATGTATAGGCATTTAAGAGACACTACACTAGCGTCTCGGCGGCTACGACGCCATCGCCGCCGTCTGTGCCGACCTCATCACCCGCTTGCGCGCCGATACCCAGTTGGGCCGTTTCTGGGCCAACCGCGGCGAGGACGGCATCAAGCGGGAATACCAGTTGCTGGTCGACTACCTGTGCAACGCCGCCGGCGGCCCCATGTACTACACCGGCCGCGACATGAAGCTGTCGCACCAGGGCATGCGCATCAGCGCCAGCGACTGGGACATCTTCATGGGCCACCTGAATGCCACCCTGGATCAGTTCACCGTGCCGCGCGCCGAGCGCGACGACGTGGTGAACTTCGTGCAGTCCACCCGGGGCGACATGGTGGAGTGTTGAGCCAGCACGGCAATTGACGGACAGAACGCGGCCCCGATCCGGCGCGTTGAGTCCCCCAACGGCTCCAGGCGGACGGCCCCTAACCGCTATTTCGCGCCGACCCGGCCGGCCGCCGGCCCAGGCGGAACTCAGGGCGCCATGTCGAAAATCTTGTGGAAGTTGGCGACTTCCAACACTTGCTGTGCCACGCCTCTGACCCTTCGAATCTGGATGATCTTGCCTATCGCCTCACCCTTTTCCTTCAGCAGCAGCATCATGCCCAGGGCCGAGCTGTCCAGATACTCCACCTTACCCATGTCCAACTGGATAACACGCGTCTCGCTGCGCGCCAGGGCCTGTTCATAGGCCTCGCGAAAGCCGGTGTGGCTGTTGAACACAAAGCGTCCATCCAGACAGATTACAGACGTATCCCCATTACTACGAATCTCGAAGGGCATGATTTATTACCGAAATAAATACTCGACTATGAATTCCCGCACAGCACTTTGCCCTTGGCACTCAGGCAGGTGCGATTGCGGCCGGCATGTTTGGCGGCATAAAGCGCTTTATCAGCGGCGGCGACCAGGGCCTCCATGCCGGTCATGTCGGCTTCCCGGCCTGCCACGCCGACGCTGATGGTGATGCGTTCGATTCCCCGGCCCGTCTCGATCCTGAGGGACTGGACGGCCCCGCGCAGGCGATCCGCGAAATGCAGGGTGGCCTTGAGGTCGGTGTCGGGGCAGACCACCAGGAACTCCTCGCCGCCGACGCGGCAGACGCTGTCTTCCCGGCGTGTGGTGGCGCGCAGGGCCTGGGCCACCTCGCGCAGGACGCTATCGCCGGTCGCGTGGCCGTACGCGTCATTGATGCGCTTGAAGTGGTCGATGTCGATCATCATGGCGGCCAGGCTGTGGCCGGCGCGGGTGGCGGCGCACCAGGCCTGTTCCAGCAGCGTCATGGCTGCACGGCGGTTGGGCAGTTCCGTGAGCGAGTCAGTTAGCGCGGCGTGTTCCAGCCGGCGGTTGGCGATGGCCAGTTCGGCAGTAAGGCGCCGTAGCCGCGCCCGATCTTCGGCGCAGTCCATTTGCAGCCGCACATGCCGTTCCGCAGCCCGCAGGCGCACGCGTAGATCGCGCGCCGTCACCGGCTTGAGCAGATAGTCGTCCGCGCCCGCGTCGAACAGCTCGTTCAACGCGCCTTCCGCCACCTGGGTGGTCATCATCAGGACGTAGAGCGTGCGCCCCCATTCCGTGGCGCGCAGCGCGCGGCAGAATTCCAGGCCATCCATGCCTGGCAGGTAGCGATCCACGATGACCACCTGAGGCAGGTCTTGCAGCGCCAGCGCCAGGGCCAGTTTGCCCTCGCCCGCGCTCAACACCGCGTTACCGCCTTCCCGTTCCAGCAATTTTTCCAGGGGCAGGCGCAAGGCGATGTTGCCTTCCACCAGCAGGATGCGCAGGGGGTGCGCCGCCGCCAGCGGCGTTGCGGCGACGTCTTTCACCTCGGCCATCTCCGCGAAAGCGGGCAGGTCGGCGGTCTGAACACTGAGCAGCTTGCCCCATTCCCGCCAGAGCAGGAGCGCCTGGTCCGTCAATGCACTCAGTGTTTCCGCGTCAAGGCCAAGGCTGCCGGCCAGTTCCACGAGTTTGCCGATGTAGCCGGCGCGTTCCGTCTCGACGATGTGCTCCAGGTCGGCGAGGCGTGCGGCGAGGTGCAACAGATGCGTCAGCCGCCAGGCGCGCGAGTCGGGCGGGAAACCCGCATCGTCAGGCCGCTGGTGGAACATGGCCGACTCCACCAGGGGCTTGGGCAGGCCCCAGTCGAGGAGCAGGGCGGCGGTCAGTTCGTTGTGATCCACCCCCAGCCGTTCCTGCTCTCGTTGTGCCAGGTCATCCGTCGCTGCGTCGGCGAGCAGGCTGGCGTATTCGGCAGGGTAGGCGGTGGCCAGGCCGAGACGACCTATACGCGCCAGCAGGCCGCAGATAAACAGTTCGTCCGGCGCGGCGGCCTGAACCACGCTACCCAGTTCCTGCATGGCCACCGCCATGAGCAGGGAATGCGACCAGAAGCGCGGGTAATCGAAGCCCGGACAAGCCCCGGTTGAGCAATGCTCCACCAGGGAAAACCCCAACGCGAGACGGCGCACGGCGGCCAGTCCCAGGTGCTGAATGGCCTCGGGCACGGCGGCGACCGGCCGGCCGCCACGGGATGCCATGTTGGCCAGGCGCAGCAGGCGGCCACAGAGCGCGGGGTCAGCCTGGGCCACCCGCGCCACCTCGGGCAGCGTGGTATCTTCCCGGCGGCAGAGCTCCAGGATGGCCAGCGCCACGCCCTTGGGGCTAGGCAGTTCGCCCTGGATGGCGAGCTGTTCGAGGGTTCTTGCCACAGAAGCGGGAGCATTCATGCGCTTACTCCGTGGGCAGGGCAGCACCCACCATGGGGGGCAGTCGAGGCAGCGTCAGCGCCGGGAATTCACCGCTCAGTGCCTGGAGAAAGGCGACGATGTCCGCCACGTCGGCGTCCGGCAGGCGCTCGTTGAGTTGCACCGCAGCCATGACCCGCACCGCCTGGTCCAGGGTTTCGACCCGTCCGTTGTGGAAATAGGGCGCGGTGAGCGCCACATTGCGCAGGGTGGGAATCTTGTATTTGTGGTGATCGGCTTCGCGTCCGGTCACCGCCTGGCGGCCCTTGTCCTGCCTGAGTTGAAACTGTTCGACATAGGGGCCGTCGTGGAACGGGAACACCGCGAAATGGCCGCGCGGCTTGTGCGGCCCGGCAAACGTCGGCGGCTGGTGGCAGCCGGTGCAGCCCAGTTGATCGAAGCGGCTTAGACCGCGTATCTGCTGCGGCGTCATGGCGCCGGCATCGCCCTTGGCCCAGCGGTCATACGGGCTGTCGGCGGTGATCAGCGTGCGTTCAAACGCCGCTACGGCTTTTGCCGCATTGTCCACCGTGACCGGTTGTTCGCCGCCGAATACCCGCGCGAAGGCTGCGCGATAACCTGGAATGGCGCGCACCCGGCCAATCGCCTTGTCCAGATCGGCCATGCCCATTTCCACGGCGGCGACTACCGGCCCTTTGGCCTGTTCTTCCAGACTGGCGGCGCGGCCATCCCAGAACTGGCTGGCGTGGAAGGCCGAATTCCATACCGTCGGCGCGTTACGCGGCCCGGTCAGGCCATGCACGCCCATCGAAACGGGCCGATTGTCGTCGCCGCCCAGCATGAGGTTGTGGCAGGTGTTACAGGACACCGTGCCGGTCGAGGAAAAGCGCGGATCGAAGAAGAGTTGTTTGCCCAGTTCGATCTTCTCCGGCGTCATCGGGTTGTCCGCCGGGATGGGCGGCGTGGCGGGCAAGGCATCCCAGGCGTGGACGCTGAGTGCGAGCGCGGTGCCCATGAAAACAACAGCGGTTCTATACATGGCGTTCTCCAGGAAAGGGAGAAAAAAGCCCGGCCGCCATCGCCGGCGCCGGGCAAAAATCCGACGGGCTTGCACCGCCAGGATTGAGGAGCCTTTCTCAGCGCGCGGCGACTTTCAGGCTCGCGTCATAGCTACGGGTCAACGCCTTCATTTCCACCGTCGGCACGATGACCGCTTTTTCGCCGAGCAGATGGTCGGCCACATGCTGGTCGTAAGACTGGTAGTTCAGCCTGGCGACGACCTTGAAGCCCTTGGCGTCGGCCGGCAGGTGGAAGGCGTACTTGCCGTAGCGGAAACCCTTGGGCGGGATGGTGTTGAGTTCGTCGAAGCGGGCGATTTCCCAGGGATTCACCGTCGAGTTGCCTTTCTTGTCGACCGAATGGTTGCCGAAGATCACCGTGTCCGCGTCCACCCGGTTGTGGCTGTCCAGTTCGCCGGAACGCAGCAACACGCGACCTTTGTCGTCACTGATGGTGACGTCCAGCCAGAGACGGCGGATGAAGGTCAGGCTGGTGGGCAGATGGTGGCCGGCGCGCAGGTTGGTGACCTTGACGCGCAATTCATTCACCCCGCCCTGGCCCTTCTTCACGTCCATGTCCAGGTCGGCGGCGCTTTGCAGGCGCTTGATGGCTTCCGCCTTGTGCTCTTCCGCGCCGGGCACGCCCATGGCGGCGGCGATTACACCGTTGCCGCCGACGAAGCCGTGGTCATGCACAATTTCGCGTTCCTTCTTGGCGCCCTTGGCGGCCAGCCCGCCGAGACCGTGGTTGGGCACGTCCTTGGCGCGCACCATGCGATCGGCGACCTGAATCGCCACCTCCACCGGCACCATATGGCAGTCCTGACAGGGAATGCCAGCCTGAGCGTAGGGCGAAGCCTTCCATTCGTCATAGGTGTGCTCGATCGGGAACTGGTTTTCCGAGTGGAAGATGTTGTGACAGTTACCGCAGAACTCGGCCTTGGTGTGCAGTTCCGAATATTGCGTTTCGTGGTAGCCGGATTTGGCGTCCTTCAGCGGCCCATACTTGGTCTCGCCGGGATTCAGTTCGATCGACGCGTTGCCAGGCTGGCCCAAGGGCGAGCGGCTGGCGGTGGAGCCGGAAACCGAATGGCAAACGTCGCAGGAGACACCGTGTGCGGCCTGGGCGGGCGCGGTGAAGCCGCCGTGCTTGCCCAGTGACGAGTCGAACTTGACCGTGCCGGTGGCGATGCCGATGGGCGTGTGGCAGCCGCCGCAGTCATTCAGCGCCTTGCCATCCGTGGCCTTGTACGCCAAGGCCCATTCGGCCTGCAACACCGGGTCCTTGAACGACAGGGAGTGCATCGAGCCCTGCCAACCCTTGATCTGGCGCTGGTGGCATTTGCCGCAGGCCTTGGGTTCCTCGAAGTCCTCGGCAGTCAGTTTGCGGTGTCCGGCAATGGCCAGGTTGGAGGGGTGGAAAGGAGCTGGAGCGGCGGCACTATTGGCCGCCTCCGGCGGCGTTTCGGCGCTGGCGGAAACCATCAGGGTAGTTGCCAGGCCGGCCACGAGGCCGAGCACGAGCATGAAACTGGATTTTCTGGACATGATTTTCCTCTCCCTCGCTTGCGGGTGTGGTGGCGGCATGCGTGGCCGCCACCGGTTGGTGAAAACGCTTGCTTGGCTGGCCGCCGGTCAACGGCCTGCGTCGAAGTTATTGCCCACCAGCACATCCACCCCGGCCTGGGGTACATGGCACAGGCTGCAGAAATGGCGTCCGTTGGCCATCTTCGGTTCGCCGCCACCCTGCACGTAATGACTCTCCGGCATGGCGGTGGGTTTGCCCTGCTTCTTGTGGCCGATGGCGTCGGGATCGTCGTGGCATTCCATACATTTGTTCAGCTTGACGGTGATCGGGAAGAATTTGTCGACGCGGTGCGGGATCTGCGGCGGCGCATCTTCATAAGCGCGCGGCAACACGCCCGATTTCTTCGGGTCCAGGGTGGAGTAGGCGAATTCGGCCGGCGCCGGGTCGTCGAACACGCTGGTTTTGGACAGGCCGATGGCGTCATCCAGCAATGTCAGTGGGTCGGCCTGCGGCGCGCCGAAGGGGAAGGCGGCTGCGATGACGAATAATGCAATTTTGCGTTTCATGGCAATCTCCTCCTTGGGTTCAGGCCCGATAGACCTTGACCGCACATTTCTTGAAGTCGTTTTCCCGGGAGATAGGGCAGTAACTGTCCAGGGTGACCCGGTTAATGAAGACGCCCTCGTCGAAGAACGGCACAAACGTGTAGCCGCGCGGCATCTTGTTGCGCCCGCCGGTCTCGATGCGCACGCGCACTTTGCCGCGACGCGATTCCACCCAGACCAGGTCGTTGCGCTTGAAACCACGCTTTTCCGCATCGGTCGGATGCATCCACAAGACTGCGGACGGCACGGCGCGATGCAGTTCTGGCACGCGCCGGGTCATGGTGCCGGTGTGCCAATGCTCCAGCACGCGGCCGGTACACAGCCACAGGTCATAGTGATCATCCGGCCGCTCCACCGGGGCGGCATAGGGGCGGAAGAAAATCTTCGCCTTGCCGGCCAGGCTGGCCGGCTTGGGGTCGGTGACACCATCGAGGTTGCCGCTGGGCAGCGCCTTGGCGAAATCGCCATAGAAGTCGAAGCCGGAGCCTTTCCTGGCATAGGGGTCGTACTGCTCGTTGAAGCGCCACAGGGTCTCCACCCACTTGCCGTCCTTCTCCACTACCGGCCAGCGCAGACCGCGCACATCCTCGTGGTGATAGACATCGAACGGCGCCAGATCGTGGCCGTGGCCGCTGCCGAAGCTGCGGTATTCCTCGAACATCGCCTTCTCCGGAAACCAACCGTCGCCCAACAGGTCGGCAACATGGTTGCCGTGACCCTGAGCCACAGCGTCGGGCCATTTGAACTTTCTGCTGCCGGCGTTGGCGAACAGCGCGTCGTACAGCGTGGTATCCGGGGTGTAACCGTGTTTCTCCACGTCGTTCAACACGCTGGGCAGTTTGCCGTCGGCGAAGCCTTCGGCCTTGAGGCCGGGCAGTTTCTGTTCGCCCCACACGTCCTTGAGCCGGATGCGCTGGGCGAAGGCCAGCATCTGCCAGATGTCCGCCCGCGCCTGGCCAGGCGGCAAGACTTGCTGGCGCCAGTGCTGGGTGCGGCGCTCGGCGTTGCCGTAGGCGCCCCACTTCTCGAAGATCATGGCCGCCGGCAGGATCAAGTCGGCCACCTTGGCGGAGACGCTGGGATAGACCTCGGAGACGACGATGAAGTTGTCCGCCTTGCGCGCCGCCGCCAGGCCGTGGTTGGCGTTGGGGTGGTGCTGGAACGGATTGTTGACCAGCACCCAGCACCATTTGACCTTGCCGTCTTCCAGGCCGCGCATGATGCTGGAGATGTCGGCCCCCACCTTGGGGTTGAGCGTGCCGGCGGGCAGTTGCCACAGGTGCTCGCTGTGCTCGCGATGCTTCTTGTTATCCACCAGCATGTCCGCCGGGAGACGGTGCGAGAACACGCCCACCTCGCGCGCGGTGCCGCAGGCGGAGGGCTGGCCGGTGAGGGAGAAGGCGCCGTTGCCGGGCTGGGCGTGTTTGCCCAGCAGCAGGTGGTTCATGTAAGCCTGTTCGTTGACCCAGGTGCCGCGCTGGTGCTGGTTGAAGCCCATGGTCCAGAAGGAAATCACCTTGCGCTTCGGGTCGATGTACAGGTCGGCCAGGTGTTGCAGCTTGGCCTTGAAGTCTTCCAGTGATTCGTCCGCATCGCCCTTCGCCAGCTCGGCGACGTAGTCCAGGGTGTATGGCTCCAGTGCCGCCTTGAAGTCCTCGAAGCCGATCTTCCAGTGCTTGCCGGCGGCAGCGGCATTTTTCTGCTCCACCGCCTCGCCCGCATGTCTGCGCTGGCCGATGGCCTCGTGGCGGTCGAGTACATGGCGCTTTTCGTTGGCGACCACGTCGCGTTCGGCGGCGGAGGCGTATTTCTCGGCGTCGCTCGCGCGAAAACCGTAGCCGATGTCGGCAGGGCCGGTGGCGAAAATGGTGTGGCGGTTGACAAAATCCCAGTTCACCGCGTTGCGGGCGATGATCTCGCGAGCAATGTAGTTCTGAATGGCCAGATCGCCGTTCGGGCTGATGATGATTTCCAGATCGGCCAGCTCGGACGAGGCGTTGTGGTAGGTGGAGAGGTTGACGATGCGGCAAGGCTTGTGGCTCAAACGCCGGTCGGTGATGCGCGACCACATGATGGGATGGCATTCGCCCATGTTCGAGCCCCACAGGATCATGGTGTCGGTGTGCTCGACGTCATCGTAATTGCCAGCCGGCTCGTCGATGCCGAAGGTCTGCATGAAGCCCGCCACAGCGGAGGCCATGCAGTTGCGTGCGTTGTTGTCGAGGTTGTTGGAGCGGAATCCGGCCTTCATCAGCTTGCTGGAGACGTAGCCTTCCATCACCGTCTGCTGGCCGGAGCCGATCATGGCAATGCCGGCCGGCCCCATTTCGCCATAGGTCTTGCGGAACTGGCGCTCCATTTCGTCCAGCGCCGCCTCCCAGCTCACCGGCACGAACGGCCCGGATTTGTCGAATTTGCCGTCCTTCATGCGCAGCAGCGGTTGGGTCAGCCGGTCCTTGCCGTACATGATCTTGCCGTTGAAGTAACCCTTGATGCAGTTGAGTCCCTTGTTGACCGGCGCTTTGGGGTCGCCCTTGGTGGCGACGATGCGGCCGTCCTTGGTGGCGACCATGATGCCGCAGCCGACGCCGCAGAAACGGCACACCGCCTTGTCCCATTGCCAGTCCTTCTCGCCCGCCTTGATTGCGGCCTCGGCCTGTTTGGACAAGGGCATGCCGACCGTGGCCGCGGTGCTGGCGGCGAGGCTGGATTTGAGAAAATCCCGTCGGTTCAGATTCATCGAAAACTCCTTGCGATTTGCAGTCCACGCCTTGAGCGCGAAAAAAAGCCCCCCACACCGGCCCGCAAGCCGGAGTTTCAAAAAGAAATATGCGGGGGGTGCGGTTTTCCGCGCCGATCAGGCGAAGGCGTCGGCCATGATGTTTTTCAGCCAGCCGATGGCGTACTCCGCTTCCAGCTTGCGTTGCAGCACGAGCTGTTCCTCGCTTGCCATCTTGACCGGGCTGATGCCGCCGGCTTCCTTGATGTACACCAGCTTGCCGTCCTTCACCCGGTAGACGTGCACCACCGAGAAGCCCCATCCCGGCGCGGTGATGCTGTAGCAGGTGTTGACGAAGAAGGGTTCCGGCGCCGGCAGGCCATGCAGTTTGGCGATGATGGCGCCGACGGCGACCTTGGCCTGGGTGGCGGCGGAGTGGGCCGACTTGGGCGCGGCATAAACCGGCAGGTCGCCATGCACGCAGGCATCGCCCACTACGTAGACATCCTTGTGCAGCGTGGACTCCATAGTCAGCATGTCCACCGGGCACCAGCCCTTGTCATTGGTCAGGCCGGCGTGCTTGGCGATGGCGCCGGCATGGTGCGGCGGGATGATGTTGACCACGTCGCCCTTGTAGGCGTTGAAGTCGCTCGATGCCGTGTTGCTGGCAGCGTCGAACTTGACCACCTGGCCACCGTTGGCGCCGGAGACCCATTCGATCATGCCAGGGTACTGCCGCGCCCAGGCCTGTTCGAACAAGCCCTTCTTGGAGAAGGAATCGTTGGCGTCGGCGATGATCACCTTGCACTTGTTCATGCCGTGGTGCTTGAAGTAGCTGGCGACCTGCGAGGCGCGCTCGTAGGGGCCGGGCGGGCAGCGGAACGGGCCTTTGGGGACGGACAGGACGAAGGTCTGGCCGTCCTGCATGCCTTCCAGTTTTTTCTTCAGCGCCAAAGTCTGCGCACCGGCCTTCCAGGCATGGGGATGACTGCTGTTGGCCAGCGCCTCGCTATAACCTTCGACGGCGGTGTAGTTGAAGTCGACGCCGGGGGAGACCACCAGGGCGTCGTAGTTGAGGGTCTTGCCGCCCTTGAGGCTGACCGTCTTTTTGGCGGCGTCGATGCCGGTGGCGTCGTCGAAGAGGACGTTGATGCCGCGCTTCTTGAGGCCATCGTAGCCGATTTGCAGGTCTTCGATCTTGCCGTGGCCGGAGATGACCTCGTTGGACAGCGGGCAGGAGGTATAAATCGGATTGCGCTCGACCAGGGTGACGTCCAGGGCCGGGTCCATCAGTTTCAGGTACTTGGCGGCGGTGGCGCCGCCGTAGCCGCCGCCGACCACGACGACGCTGGCTTTTTTGCCGGCGTGGGCGGTTTGCGGAAGGGTGAGGAAGGCGGAGGCGGGGGCGGCGGCGATGGCAGCCTTGATGAAGTTGCGGCGATTGAATGAATTCATGGGGATCTCCGGTTATTCGGGTTGGGCGGCGTAGAAATGAGCGACAGCGGGTACATCAGCCGCTTCCAGTTTCTGGGCGTTCTTGCGCATCTTCTTGTGCGTCATGGCCACTTCGCCGTTGCGGTATTTCTCCAGTTCCAGCGCCAGGTAATGCGCCCACTGGCCGTTCAGGCGCGGCGTTTCCGCGTCGTCGGGCTTGCCACCGGTGGCGCCGTGGCAGGTCTCGCAGCGATCAGTGGCCTCCTTGCCGTGCGCCAGAACCTTGGCATCGGCGTGCTGCACCACGGGCGTCCAGGGCAGTTGGGAGAAATACGCGGCCAGGCCGGCCAGTTCCTCGTCGCTGTAACCCTTGAAGTGGCGGCCCATGGTGGCGGAGTAACGCTTGCCGCTCTTCCATTGCAGCATGATGTTTTTCAGGTAGGCCTCGGACTGGCCACCGATGCTGGGCATCGAAGGGCCGGCCGAGACGCCGTTGAGGCCGTGGCAACTATTGCAACTGCGCGCCAGGGCTTCGATTTTCGGATCGGACGCGTAGGCGGCGCCGACGGCCAGGCCAAGGACGGCCAGCAGCAGGACGGATTGCTTCAGTTTCATGGGTGACTCCTCTTGCGGTGGTTGGGGTGTGGGTTATTTGGCTAACGGCTGGGCGCCGGGGATGGGCAGCATCTTCAGCAGGGCGGCGGGGTCGAAAGGGTTGCCGGCGGCGGGCGTGGCGGTGGCGGCGGCCTGGGCCGGCGCAGCCAGCATCTGGCCCAGTCCGCCATAGGTAGCCGGGTTCATGCCGGCGCCCAGCCAGTTCATGTACAGATTGGGGTTAATCGGGGCCATCATGGTGTTCATGGCTTGCGGGCTGACCGGGGCGGTCATCCAGTTGCCGTACAGGGCCGGATTCAACATCTGCATGCCCATGTTCATGGCTTGCGGGCTCATGGGCGCGGCCATCCAGTTCAGGTAGTTTGCAGGGTTGATGCCTTGCTGCAGGAGTGCGGTATAAAAGTTCGGGTTCATACCTGCCGCCAACCACTTCATGGCCACGGCCGGGTCGCTGAATTGCATGTAGTTTTGCAGGGCGGCCGGGTTCATCATGCCGGCGGCCATCCTGGTGAGGGTGTTGGGGTCCATGCCCTTCTGCATCAAGGCCATGGAAGTGGCCGGGTTCATCATGTTGGCCGTCCATTCCGTGAATGCCTTCGGGTCCTTGAAGGCGGAGGCGTTGCGGGCGGGATCCAGCATCTTGTCGGCGGCGGCCTCGGGGGTATCTGCGGCCAGGGCGGCCTGGCTCAAGGCCAGGGCGGCCTGGCTCAAGGCCAGGGCGGCCAACAACAAAGTAGCGCGCTTCATGTGTGCTCCTTTAGTAAGTGACTTCGAGGGTTACAGTTCGCCGTTGGCGGCGGCCTGCATGATGCTGTCCATCTTGACCTGAATGTCATTGGCGTACTTGGACAGTTCCGGGTTGATGCCCATCTTGCTCTGCACGGTATCCAGCCAGGCCAGGTCCCAATCCAGCGTGATGACCCAGATCGCCTTGTTGGCGTCTTCCATGATGGCGATGCGGCACGGCAGGTAGGCAATGGTTTCCGGCGCCGCTCTTAGCACCTCGCGCCCGGCGGCGATGTCGCAGTAGTGGAACACCTCCATGCGCGGTGCTTCCTTGTCGCCCAGTACCGCCTGGATGTCCTTCCACATCGGGGAATGGCCGACCTTCTTGAAGTTCAGGACGTTGGCGCGCAGTTCCATCGACTGCACTACTTCGTCGAAGGTGAGGCCGTCCTTGGCCTTGTATTTGGTGGACATGAAACTCATCGCATCGCGGATGCCCATGCTCGGCATCATCGCCATCATGCCCTGCATCAAAGCCTTCTTCTGCTCGCGCGGCAGCGAGGCGGACATTGAATAGGGCTTGGCGGCCATGGAAGGCTTGAAGGTGGCGATGGAACCAATCAAACCCAGGTAAGTGGAAATATTCGGCAAAGTGATGCCGGGAATGTTTACCAGATAGGGATTGGCCGGCGCGGCGGGTGGCGTTTGCGCCAGTGCGGAAATGGGCAACATCGCGGGCAACATCAAGGCGGCGATCAGGGTCGGAATGTGGCGTTTCAAAGAAGTCTCCTTACTTGGTGGCGGGGGCTGCGGTGGTGGGGGGGGCTACAGTGGATAAGCCCAGCATCTTCCAGGCCTGCATGCCGCCTCGGTACCACTTGAGTTTGTGCGGCGGGTAGCCCATGGCGAGAAGTTGCTTGATGTTGGTGGGGGATTGCCCGCACCAGGGGCCGTTGCAGTAGAACACCAGGGTCTTGGCGTTCTCGAAGTTCCACAGCGCCCCCTCGTGGGTGGCGCCGAAGCGGAACACCAGGGTTTCGACGATCTTGTCCGCATCGGTATGGGCCGGATGCAGTTTCTGCCAGGGCAGGGAAACCGCGCCGGGAATGACACCGGAACGCAGCGGCCAGTCGCTGTCGCGTGAGTCGATCACCAGCACGCTGTCGTCGCGGCCCGCTCGCTTGAGGTAGTCGATCACTTCCAGTTCGCCGAGGGTCTCGACGCCGGGCGCCAGGTGCATGGGCTGGATGCAATAGGGCGGGCAGGGGCGCGAAGTCAGCGAGAAATCCGGATCAACCATATTGTCCGTGTCCGGATTGCGCTCGATGCGCGCCGGCTTGCCGTCGTGCAGCACCTCGACATAGGGCAGATCGCGGGTCAGGTTGACCGGTTTTTCGGCCTGGGCGGCCAGGGGCATCAGCAGGCCGAGAAGCAGGCTGACAGACAGCAGGGGCAGGCAGCGGGCGAATCGCATCGTCATCTCCTTGAGAACAAAACAACGTCGGGTCAAAACAGTTCCTGGCTAGACGCCTGCATCTCTTCTTCGAGCAGGGCGATGGCTTCCAGCAGGGAGTGGGAAATGCCCACGAGCTGCTCGGCCAGCGCCGCTGCCCGGGCCTGCTCGCCGTTGCCACAGGCATTGAAAACCAGTTGATAGACGGCATGCAGCAATTCGTGGGAATACTCGACGTCCTGATAAATCTGCCAATGGCCGAACGCCCGGAAGCCGTCGTTATAAAACCAGTGGCCGAAATCGCATTCCTTGTGGTGAATCGGCGCGCGCTTTTCCTCGATCTTCAGGCCAGCCACCATGGCCTGGACATAGGCGCGCCAGCGGATATGCGATGACTTGGCCAGGCGCACCTGGCGCAGCGCTTCTTCCTTGGTCATCCGGCGGCTGTGATCGAGCACTGGGTCGTGCGCCGTGTGTGTGTGCACCATGCCAGTCAAAACAGTTCCTCCTCGGTCTCGCGGATTTCCTCTTCGAGCAGCCCGATGGCGTCGAGCAGAGTGCGGGAAATGCCGATGAGTTGTTCGGTCAGTTGCTGCGCCTGGCGGGTCTTGCCCGCCTTGCAGGCTTCATAGATTTTTTTGTACAAGGCATGCAGCAATTCGTGGGAATCCTCGATGTCCTTGTAAATCAGCCAATGTCCGAAGGTGCGCGCACCGTCGCCGTAATACCACTTGCCGAATGAACATTCCTTGTGGTGGATCGGAGCATGCTCATCTTCCACATCCAGTCCGGCCACCATGGCCTGGGCATAAGCGCGCCAGCGAATATGGGCAGACTTGGCCTGGCGCACCTGGCGCATTACTTCTTGTTTCGTCATACGAATTCCTTACCAATCGATTGGCGCTTGATGGCGCCGCGTATTAACAACAAAGCAAACCCCATGCCAAAGCAAATAATATTATTTGTTTACGTTAAAACAATGGCTTACTGTATTTCTTACGAAGCCAATCAGGATAGAGAGAGCGAACTGTCATGACCCCCCTGCGGTAGGGTCATGACCTGTCAGGCATCGGTATGCGATTTGAGCTTGCGGTACAGGGTGCGCTCGGTAATGCCGAGTTCCTCGGCGGCCAGGCGGCGATTGCCACGGTGTTTATGCAGCACCTCGCGCACATGCTCGGCGTCGGACAGGCCATGTTCCGTGCAGGCGACGAAATCGCCCGCCGCATGCACCGGATGAACCTCCGGTGTGCGATCCTTGTGTACGACTTCGTCCGGCAGGTGCTGCACCTCCAACCGGGTGCCGCGCGACAGGGCCACGGCCCGTTCCAGGATGTTGCGCAGTTCGCGCATGTTGCCCGGGAACGGGTAACTCAGCAAAACCTCGAAAGCAGCGTCGCTGATACCAGCGCGGTGGCCCGCCCGCTCCAGGAAATAGTTGATCAACTCGGGCAGGTCGCCGCCGCGATGGCGCAACGGCGGCAGTTCGATCTGCATGCAGTTGATGCGGTAATACAGGTCGGCGCGGAATGCACCCTGTTGCACCATGTCCTTGAGATCGCGGTTGGTCGCGCATACCAGGCGAACATCGGCATGGCGCTCCCGCGTCTCGCCCAGACGGCGGAAATTGCCGGTTTCCAGCGCGCGCAACAGCTTGGCCTGGATGGGTAGCGACAACTCGCCAATCTCGTCCAGAAACAGGGTGCCGCGATCGGCCAGTTCGAACAGCCCCATCTTGTTCTCCACCGCGCCGGTGAAAGCGCCGCGCAGGTGGCCGAACAGCTCGCTGGCGAAGCGTTCCTCGGTGAACTGGGTACAGTCGATGGGGACGAACTCTTTGTCGGCGCGGCGCGACTTGCGGTGGATGAGTTGCGCGGCCATTTCCTTGCCGCTGCCGGTCTCGCCCAGGATCAGCACGGGCGCTTCGGTTTCTGCGACCGAGACCAGGTTATCCAGTACGCGCATGAAGGAGGGGCAGCAGCCGCTCACCATCTTTTCCGCATCGAAACAGAGATCCCGGCCGTGGCTGATGGAAGTCATGCTCTCGCCGATGAGTACCACCTTCTCACGCGCATTGAAGATCGGGCTGGCGTGCACGGCGACATAATCCGGCTGCTGGAATTGGTCGAAATGCCGATGCACGACCTGGTAGGGCTGGCCCATCTGAAATACCTGCTTCAACGGGCAGTCCTCATGCACATCGCAGGGGGTATCGGAGTTGTGCGAAACCTCATGGCACTTGTGGCCCACCACGGTCCGCTTGTCCAGGCCGGCGTAAATTTCGGCATAACGCTGGTTCGCCGCCACGATCCGATATTCCTGGTCCACCAGGCAGAAAGGCTCGGGATGCGAGTCAACCAGGCTTTGCAAGAAAGCCTGGTCGGGAAGAGAGGTATCTTGGTTCATGTCGGCGAGTCAAAGCTTGGACAAGGGATCGCCAGACTATCGGCGTCCGACGGCCTGGTGGAGACCGTCGGGCCGAATGGTCAAGCAATGCTGGCTTCGGCGGCGTTCTTGTCGCCGGTGTTGTCCAGCCAACTCACGACGACCTTGTCGCCCTTGTTGGCACCCTTGACCTTGAACGCCAGGTAGGGGTTCTTGGAAATGCCGCCGCCCCACTCGGCATCGAGAACGATCTTGCCATTCACGGTTGCGGTGACATTGGTGATGTGGTGCGCGGGTATCACGGCGCCGGACTTCGCATCTTTGCGCAGGCCGGTTTCCATCGGGTGGTTCATCAAGCACTTCACAGCGGCGGTGTCGCCGGACACGGAAGCGCGGATCTTCATTGATTCAGCCATTTCATGACTCCAGAGTTTGTTTCAATTTCTAAGTTTCGGGGTTCGCCCTGCTCAGCCGCCGCAGCCGCCGATGGTGACCTTGACTTCCTTGTGGGCCTTGTAGACCTTGCCGCCCGCCTTGACCACGGCAATGACGTTGGAAGTAGCACCCATCTTGATGCGGGTGGAGATGAAGCCTTGCGCGCCATTGGAGAGGTTGAAGACTGCGATCAGCGGCAGGGAGTTCTTCTCGCCGACGATGGCGATGGATTCGGTGCCCGCGATGCTGGAGTTGATCTCAACCGGAACGACGGCACCGTTTTCAGCGATGTCTGGCGCTTTGACGCTGATGTCGCCAGAAGGCACCGCGCCGCTTGCCCCTATCGTGCTCAGAACACCCCCCAAATCCTTAGATTCAAAACCGGCCTTGTTCCAGTCGGCGGCCAACACCGCAGTCGGTTTCAAAATTCCTGCGGCTACCGCTACGCCGACAACACCGGCGCCGCCGGCACCCTTCAATACAGACCTACGCATCGTGTTCATACGATCTCCAGTTGACCTCGTTGAAGAAGCTCTAGCCATTTCCATACACCGAGCATTCATGTCCGGACAATGCCAGGCAAGGTGAAAAGCATTATTTGTGCCACCATGGATATGGCGTTAACCCATTGATTAAACAGCACCATTAACCCGAACGCTGAATTGCAACCCAGCTGAAAGTCATGACATGTCATGACTTTCAGCTGGGTCAGGCGGGGCTCTCTTGATGCGCCATACGCAGCGCGAAGTGGCGAAACCGTGTGGATAGCAGATCGAGGCCGGCCCGTTCCCGATCCGTCGCGACGATTTCGGCGTGAAACGCTTCGCGCCCGGCGGGGCGGTGCTCCTGGATCACCAGGCGGTCGGCGCCGGCATTGCGTATTTCGTCCGATAGCGCCAACAGATCGGCAGCGGACAACCACGCCGGGTGCCAGGTGCAGCGCAGTTCGTGGTCCACGCCGGCTTCCACAATCAGGCGCAGGCTCTCGAACACCGCCTCGCCACTACCGGGTGTGCCGGTGATGCGGGGATAGGCGTCGCTTGGCGCCTTCACGTCCAGGCCGATCCAGTCGACGAGCGGTAAGACGCGCGCCAGGCGTTGCGGGTACATGCCGGCGCTGTGCAGGCCGATCAGGAAGCCCATCGCCTTGGCTTCACGCATGGTGTCGGCGAGCCCGCCTTGCAAGGTGGGCTCGCCGCCGGAAAACACCACGGCGTCGAGCAGGCCGCGCCGTCCTTCGAGAAAACGCAGGATGTCCGGCCAGGCGTGGCTTTCCGGCCCATCCGCCGGCAGCAGGTGCGGGTTGTGGCAGTAGGCGCAGCGCCACGGGCAGCCCTGGCAGAACACCACGGCGGCAAGCCGGCCGGGGTAGTCGGTGGTGGTGAAGGGGGTGAAGCCGCCGATGCGCAGGCGCTCCCCTCCCCTACGACCCGGCCGGGGAGATGGGTTTAGCCGTTCAGGCCGCAACTCGTTTCCTGATAGAAGCGGCGCTCCGCGTATTCGCCTTTCTTGCCGGTGTTGAAGCTGGCCACCGGCCGGTGGTAGCCCATCACGCGGGTCCACACCTCGCAGGGCTGGCGTTCTTCGTCTTTCAGTTCGGCTTCAATGATCACGTGTTCGGTCATGTCGTTCATGGTGTCTCCTCGGTTGACTCCCCTCTCCCGGGCGGGGGAGGGGCTGGGGTGGGGGAAAGGTCAGGCTGCTTTCAATTGCCGTTTCTTCGCCAGGATTTCGGCGTCGCACTTTGGGCAGAACTTGTGTTCACCGGCGAGGTAGCCGTGTTTCGGGCAGATCGAGAAGGTCGGCGTGATGGTGATGTAGGGCAGGCGGAAGTTCGTCAGCGCGCGCCGCACCAGGGTCTTGCACGCCTCCACGCTGGAGATGCGCTCGTTCATGTACAGGTGCAGCACGGTGCCGCCAGTGTATTTGGCCTGCAGGGCCTCCTGCCGGGAAAGCGCCTCGAACGGGTCGTCGGTGAACCCCACGGGCAGTTGCGAGGAGTTGCTGTAATAGGGCTGTTCTGGCGTTCCGGCTTGCAGGATGTCGGGCCAGCGTTTGCGGTCTTCCTTGGCGAAGCGGTAGGTGGTGCCCTCCGCCGGCGTGGCCTCCAGATTGTAGAGGTGGCCGGTTTCCTCCTGGAATTCGACGATGCGGGCGCGGATGTGGTCGAGCAGGCGGCAGGCGAAGGCGTGGCCCCAGGCGCTGGTGAGGTCGTGCTCGTCGTCGCTGAAGTTGCGGATCATCTCGTTGATGCCGTTCACGCCCAGGGTCGAGAAGTGGTTGCGCAGCGTGCCGAGATAGCGCTTGGTATACGGGAACAGACCCTGGTCCATCAGCCCCTGGATCACCTTGCACTTGATCTCCAGGCTGTTCTTGCCCATCTCCATCAATTCGTCCAGGCGCGCCAGCAGACCCGGCTCATCGCCCTTGTGGAGATAACCGAGGCGGGCGCAGTTAATCGTGACCACGCCCAGGCTGCCGGTCTGCTCGGCGCTGCCGAACAGGCCATTGCCGCGCTTCAACAGCTCGCGCAGGTCGAGTTGGAGCCGGCAGCACATGGAACGCACCATGTTGGGCTTGAGTTCCGAGTTCACGAAGTTCTGGAAATAGGGCAGGCCGTATTTGGCGGTCATGTCGAACAGCCGGTCGGCGTTCTCCGAATCCCACGGGAAATCCGGCGTGATGTTGTAGGTCGGAATCGGGAAGGTGAAGGCGCGGCCCTTGGCATCGCCCGCGGTCATCACCTCGATGTAGGCGCGGTTGATCATGTCCATTTCGACCTGCAGGTCGCCGTAGCTGAAGGGCATTTCCACGCCACCAATGATCGGAATCTGCTCCTTCAGGTCGTCCGGGCAAGTCCAGTCGAAGGTCAGGTTGGTGAACGGCGTCTGGGTACCCCAGCGCGATGGCACGTTGAGGTTGTAGACCAGTTCCTGGATGGCCTGGCGCACCGCATCGTAACCCAGATTGTCTTTACGGATGAACGGCGCCATGTAGGTATCGAAGGAGGAGAACGCCTGCGCGCCGGCCCATTCGTTCTGCAAGGTGCCGAGGAAGTTGACGATCTGGCCGACGGCGGAGGACAGATGCCTGGGCGGCGCTGCCTCGACCTTGCCCGGCACGCCGTTCAAGCCTTCGTGCAACAGGGTGCGCAGCGACCAGCCGGCGCAATAGCCGGCCAGCATGTCCAGATCGTGGATGTGGATGTCGCCCTGGCGGTGGGCTTCGCCCACTTCGGGGGCATAGACATGGGACAGCCAGTAATTGGCGGTGACCTTGCCGGAGACGTTGAGGATCAGCCCGCCCAGCGAATAGCCTTGGTTGGCGTTGGCATTGACGCGCCAGTCCTGGCGGGTGAGGTATTCGTTGATGGTGGATTCCACATCCACCAGGGTCTTGCGGTCGGCGCGCAGCTTGGCGTGCTGCTCGCGGTAGACGATGTAGGCGCGGGCGGTCTTCAGGTGGTTGGCGGCGATCAATGTTTGCTCCGCCACGTCCTGTATCTGTTCGATGCTGGGTGGCTGGCCATGAAAGCGGTGGATCAGCACCTTGATGATCTGGGCGGTCAACAGATTCGCCTCGTCGGCATCGAACTCACCGGACGCCTGGCCGGCACGGGCAAGGGCGGAACGGATCTTCTCGGCGTCGAACGGCACGTGGCGGCCGTCGCGTTTGACGGCCTCGCGTGGCAGGGTAAGGACTGGCTGGGGCGGTGCGGGCTCGGTCATGTTGTCTCCTGTTTTGATGTAAAGACACTATTGGTAGTGCCTAGACTACAGATTAACAACATATGTAGTTACCGTGACGATCCACGCAACGCGATTTTTGTTTTCCTTGCCTTAGGTCAAGCGTGCGACCGGCACGCCCTTGAAACCCGCGGTTGGCATTGAATGCGCTGATATTTCAATCGAATGCGGCGGCTATGTAGGCGCGCTTTCAAGGCTTGTGCCAGTCGTGGTTTCTCTTATGGACCACAAACCCGACTGGATTTATCTGGTACTGGCGCTATGGTTAAGTTGTGTTTCCACTTGATAGGAGTCAGACATGGCCGACCAAATCCAGATTGCCATCGACCGGGACGTTCTTGAGCGGCTGCAACAGATCATGGTCCCTCCGATCAGCGACCCTAACGCGGTCATCAAATCTTTGCTTTATCACGATGGGCACGCCAGCCGAGCTGCCATCGCGCTGGAAGCGGATGAGCACCATTTCACCTTTGCTCAGGAACTTGAACGCTCCAGCCAAGGCATCTACGAGTGTGGCGGTGGGACATAAGACTCACGCGGCAACCGAGGTGACTTGGCAAGGAACATTGCGCAGGCAGTTCGATCCCGCTACCGGGTCGAAACACTCGCCGTCGATCAGCCGGTTGGCATCGCCCGAGCCGTCCGGGTATTGCCACCAGCCGTATTGCGCACACACCACCTCCGGCGCGAGGTGGTGGTCGAATTTGGCGCGGGCGCGCATGGCGCCCATCGAGGTGACCACTTCGAGCCAGTCGCCGTCGCGGATATCGCGTGTCTCCGCTGTTTCCGGGTGTATCTCGACCAGGGGTTCGGGCATGCGCTTGCGTAGTGAAGGCTGGTTGCGCTGCTGGCTGTGGCAGTACTGCAGCCACTTGGCGGTGGTCAGGGTGAGCGGGAAACGCGGGTCGGGCAGCACGTTCGATGCGACGTAATCGGGCAGCGGGTCGAGGCCGACACCGCGCAGACGCTCGCTGTGCAATTCCAGGCGCCCACTGGGAGTGGCGAAACCGTTTTGCTCGTATTTACGGTAGCGGGTTTCCAGCTGCAGGGCGATGCCGCCCGGTGCGGCGCGCAGGTCTTCCGGGGTGAGGCCGGTCGGCACCAGCATCTGCGCCAGGGCGGACTCCGGGTCGCCGCCGAAGAACTGTTCGGCGAGGCCCAGGCGCTTGGCCAGTTCGAACACGATCCAGGTGTCGGAGCGGCTTTCCCCGCGTGGCGCCACCATCGCTGGACGCTGGACGCAGTTGCACCTGGGCCTCCGCCGCCGCACTGGCCTGGAATCCGGCCTGCAAGCCTTCGCGTTCCCACGCGCTGCACACCGGCAGAAGTAGGTCGGCGTAGCGCGCGGTGGGGGTTTCCAACAGTTCGGTCAGCGCGAAGAAATCGAGTTTTTCCAGAGCGACTTCGGCCAGACGAGTTTTTGGTTTGGAAAGCAGGAAGTTGCTGCCGAAGGAAATCAAACAGGTGACCGGATAGGGTTCGCCTTCCACCACGGCGCGGAACAGGTCGCGGCTGGTGATCCAGCCCTTTTGCGGCGGCCCGTACGGGCGCTCGCCCATGCCCAGCGTGAGCGTCCGTTCCTCCGGCGTGGCCCAGGCGAAACCCATGGCATCGGCCACCGGCGGCTTGGCGAACCAGACGTTACCGCCGGGCGCATCCAGACAACCGGTCAGGCCGTAGAGCACGGCAATGGCGCGGCCGCTCTGGGTGGCGTTGCTGTGCTGGCAGGTGCCGGTCCAGGTGAAGAACGACAAGGGCAGGTTTTCCGCAATCAGGTTCGCCGCCGCCTCGACCTGTTCGGCCGGAATGCCGGTGACTGCCGCGACACGGGCGGCGGGCCAGGCGCGGCAGCGTTCCGAGAGCCGGTCGAATACCGGGCGGCAGGCGATCGCGCCGCGCAAGGTCGGTACCGTGTAATGCCCGCGCAAAGCCAGACGGGTTTCCCGGGCGGCATTGGGTGGCCGCGCGGGGCAGGCCAGCGCGGTGCCCATCGCCGCGTCCCAGACCACACGCTGCCCGGGGTCCCCATCCGCGCGCAGATCGGCGCCGGTCAGCGGACGGCCATCGTCTTCGGCCACCAGGAAGGGGGCATCGCTCCAGCGCATCAGAAAGTCATGGTCATAGCGCCCCGATTCGATCAGGGCATGGGCCAGGCCCAGCGCCAGCGCGCCGTCGCTGCCGGGATGCGGCCGTAGCCACAGGTCGGCTGCGGCTGCCAGGCCGGCGCGGCGGGGATCGACCACGATCAGCTTGGCGCCGCGTTTCCGGGCCTGCTGTACCGCCGTCGCCTGCGCCAGCCAGGAGGTGGCCGGGTTGAATCCCCACAACAGGATGCAGCCGGTCTGTTCGTAATCCGGCATGCCGATGCCGGCGCCGAATGTATAGGCCGGTGCGAAATCTTTGTGCCAGTTGCAGTTCTCGGTGGCGAAGACCAAATTGGGACTGTGGCTGGCATGAGCCAGGCGATGGATCCAGGCGAAGCTGTCGGCCACCGCCGTGCCGCTTGGCGTGGCCACGCCGAAGGCCAGTGACTGGGGGACTTTGGTCATTGCGGCGCGCATCTTGCTTAAGACCAGGTCGAGGGCTTCATCCCAGGAGATGCGTTCCCAGCCGGGATCGGAATCACCCTTGGGACGGCTGCGGCGTAACGGATGCAGGATGCGATCCGGGGCATACACCGCTTCCGGCGCCGCCTTGGCCTTGACGCACAGCGCCTGGCCGGTGGGATGGTCAGGATCGGGATCGACCCGGGTCAGAATGCCATCCACGACCGTACCCACACAGCCACAGCGCGAGATGCACAGGGCGCAGTAACCATGGCGCAGTTCGGTGGTCATCGTGTCATTCCCATTTCGACGCGGTTTGGCCGCAGTGGCGGAGACATGCCGGGCATGGAAAAGTTGAGTGTAATGCCATGCCCATGCAAATCTGGCCCCACCCCGCACGCTGCCCCGGAGACGATGCGGCCAGCCCCGATATGATCAATGCTCACCCTTGGTCTTGCGCATCCCCGCCACCCGGTTCCCCTGTTTTTGCGGTCCGCCCATCGGAAAGAGGTCGTGCAGGTAGTGGCTGTTGCCCTTCTCCTGGCCCCATGCCTCGCGGAAATCCTTGACCATGTCCCGTACCTGGGCCTGGACGTTGTGCTCCTCGTAGAAGGCGCGAATGAAGGCGATGGCCTGCCAGTGTTCGTCGGTCAGGGTCAGATACTCCCTCTCCGCCTGGGTGCTGGCGAAACCCTCGCTCCAGGCGTCCATGTCGAGGATGTAGCCCTCTTGGTCGGTCAGCACTTCACGCCCATCCACGATCAGCTTGCAGGTATAGATGGCGTAGGGGCTGATACTGTCGAGCGCATCCTTGCGGTAGTTGATTTTCGGCATTTCATGCATGGGGAAAGCTCTTTTTCATGGGTGAGTCAACTGGGGGACAGGCCTCGCGTGTCAACCTGTCAGGTCTCAGCCAGTTAGAGAGTCCTGTGCCACCGGCGCGTGGGGCATGTGGGCATGATTCGTCGCCAGGTGATAGATCCGCAGCAGATCTTCTTCCGTAACGTCGATGAAGGAATCGATCTGAGACAAGGCGTAAACCAGATCGCTGTGCGCAATCATCGCTTTCTCTTCGATTTCGTTGGGTACGCCGGTTGGGTTCAATTTCGCTATCCGGAGTGGATAACGGCGGTGCTGAAATGGTGCGTTGAACAGCATGGCCACGCTCAACAGCACCATCACATTGAGCAACAAGGGCACAACCAGATAGGCATAACCCAACGCATGCATGCTTTCCCCACCCATCACCACTGCCAGCGCCGCCGCCCCACCCGGCGGGTGCAGGCAACGCAGGTAATACATCGCGGCAATGGACAGTGCCACCGCAACCGCCGCAGCCGTCAATGTGTCGTGGATGAGCAGGATGCAGGTGATGCCGATGGCGGAAGACAGCATATGCCCACCAAGCACAGGCCAGGGTTGCGACAGGGGGCTGTGTGGCGCGGCGAACAAGAGTACTGCGGAGGCGCCCATGGAGGTGACGACCAGGGCGGTTCCCTGCCCACCCAGCACGCCGTGGCTGATGATCAGTACCCCGAGGATGCCGAGAAAGGCGCCGATGGCGGAGAGCAATTTCTCGACATGGCTGGCTGGATGTGGGTCCTTGCCGGCCCAGCGGCTCCACATTTTTACGATATTCATTCCGCCCACCTCTCTCAAATAGGGTGAGCTCAGTGTATGAGTGCAAATTAATATTCGACAAACGATATTTATTGGCGATTAATATCGGATTATTGAATGCAATGGGGCTTATTGATGGATATCGAATGGCTCTGTTCGCGAATGCTGTGGTCAGGCTCACGTGGTGAGCCTCATGGGGAGGAAACTGGGTGTCATGGCGCACGTGCGCCGACACATCCAGGAGTCCAACATGCGCACCCCGAACTTGAAACAGATTGTCGCGGCACTGCGGCAAATGACGCCAAGCCAGCTCAAGGCAGTTGCCACCGAGGTGGCGGCATTGGATACCCGCT
>Ga0210044_10003078_pt1 | contig 24063 bp, 17 predicted proteins | sample CryGey13umfilter_2_FD_183959 | JGI IMG/M metagenome (GOLD analysis project Ga0210044, IMG submission 183959) | Groundwater microbial communities from aquifer in Utah, USA - Crystal Geyser 4/9/14 3 um filter (SPAdes) (version 2) | ecosystem: Environmental > Aquatic > Deep subsurface >... | reverse complement strand
CTCTTTCAGGGGTAAATTTTTTATTTTTGCTATTTTTTTAGCTACCTCAATAACATAGGCTGGCTCATTTCTTTTCCCTCGATAAGGTATTGGCGCCACATAAGGAGCGTCTGTTTCAATTAAAATTTTTTCTAAAGGAAGGCTTTTAATAATTTCGTCTAATTTATTTCCATAGGTAATAACTCCAGAAAAACCAAGATAAAAACCCTGCCCTAGAATATATTGAGCTTGTTCTATTGTCCCAGTAAAAAAATGAAAAACCGCTTTTCCTGAATAATTATTCTCTTTCAAAATAGCCAAAGCTTCCTGATATAAATCGCGAAGATGCAAAATTAAGGGCAAATTATATTTTTGAGCTATTTTAATTTGTTTTCTAAATTCTCTTTCTTGCCTTATTTTAAATTCCTTTTGTTTTTCTCTTGGTGAATCTTTTAAATAGCTATAATCTAAACCGCATTCTCCAATGGCGACTATTTTGGAACTTGTCTTAATTAATTCCTCGAATTTCTGATCAAATTCCTCAACCACAAGATTATTAATTTCATTTTCATCTAATTGATTTAGACGGGCAGGAAAAGTATGAGCCGGATGCAAACCAACACTAGCCCAACAATTCTGATATTCTTCAGCGATGGCTATCGCTTTTTTAGAAGTTTGATAACAGGTACCAACATTCACCAAAAAAATACCTTCTTTGAGGTATCTTTTTAAGATGAGATCGCGATCACTATCAAAAGCTGCTAAATTTAAATGAGTATGAGAATCAAAAAGCATAAAATTAAAATTTCTAATTTCTAAATCCTAATTTCTAAACAAATCCAAAATTCTAAAACAAAAACAAATTACAGTTTTGGAAAGAGAGGAATTCCTGTTTTAAGTGAAACTTTTAAATTTTGCCAATCTTTCTCTGATATATTCTTAAATCCTAGAGAAGCTAAAATCTTATCTGAAGTTTCTGGCATAACCGGAGCAATTGAAAGAGCTACTTTTCCTAAAGAAATAATTAAAGTAGCCATATCTTTTTCAAATTTTTCTTGATCATTCTTCAAACTGGCCCAAGGTTTTTCCTCGGTAATAAATTTATCTAAAGCGTTTACTAAATCCCAAACTCTGGCTAAAGCTTCATTCAAACGAAATTCCTGCATCTTCTGATGATAAATTTTTTCTGTTTCGTCAATGAGTTTTTGTAAACCATTCTTTTTTAAAATTAAAGACGTTTGATATTGTTCTCCTAAAGCTAAAATTCTACTTAAAAGATTCCCTATTCCTTGAGCTAAGTCACTGTTATATCTTTCCTTAATTCTTTCTTCAGAAAAATTGCCATCTTCAAAAGACGAAAACTCCCGGATAAAGAAATAACGAATTGTTTCTCTGCCATATTTCTCTACTAACCCTACAGGATTAATAATATTCCCCAAAGATTTTGACATTTTTTCTCCCTTAACAGTAATAAAGCCATGAACAAAAATAGTTTTAGGCAATGGCAACCCCAAAGACAAAAGCAAACTAGCCCAAATTACACTATGATGCCAGACTATGTCTTTGCCTATAACATGAACATCGGCTGGCCAAAATTTTTTAAATTTTTTGCCTGGATAATCTATAGTTGTGAGATAATTTATTAAAGCATCTATCCAAACAAATAAGGTAAATTTCTCGTCAATGGGCAATGGAATTCCCCATTTAACTGCAGTCCTTGAAATACTCAAATCTTGAAGGGGTTCTTTTAATCTATTTAAAATTTCATTTCTTTTACTATCAGGAATAATAAAATTTTTGTTTTCTTCGATATATCTTATGAGAGCTTCTTGATATTTATTCATCCTAAAGAAATAACCTTCTTCTTCTATTAATTCCGGTAGCTTATGATGAATTGGGCATTTTCCATCAATTAAATCTTTTGGCATATAGTAGCTCTCACAATCTACGCAATATAATCCTTTATATTTTCCTTTATAAATATCGCCTTTTTTATAAATTTTTTTAATAATTTCCTGAACAACTTTTATATGTCTTTTCTCTGTCGTCCTCACAAAATCATCATTTGAAATATTAAGTTTTTCCCACAAATCTTTAAAATATCCGCTCATTTCATCTACAAATTCTTGCGGTTTTTTACCCGCCTTTTGGGCATATCTTTGAATTTTTAACCCGTGTTCGTCGGTACCAATGCTAAAATGGACATCAAATCCTTGAAGTCTTTTATATCGAGCTATAACATCGGCTTGAATTTTCTCCAAGCAATGACCTAAATGCGGCTTTTCCGAAGGGTAATCAATTGCTGTAGAGATGAAAAAAACTTTTTTATTCATATTCCCTTGAATTCATATTAATATTTCCATATTTTTTATTCCGCATTTTTATGTTTTCTTTTGCTTTTTTAACTCCCTCAATTCTGGTGGGATGTTTTAAATAAGGATCAATTAAAACAAAAAGTTTTAATAAATGAATTTTCCTGTTAAGGCGCAGCGACCAGTAATTTTGATTGTTTGCATATCCTTCCTTTCCAATGTATCCTTTGGTTTTTCCCTCGGTTAGTTTAGGGCTTTCTATTCCACTTTTTAGAAGTTGATTTCGAATCTGTGATAAAAGCCGACTGTTATAATTTCCTAAAGAATAAAAAGCTAGTCCTTTATGAGTAATAGAAATACACCCTTCAGCGTCAGTAAATCCAGCAAGAAAAGCAGCAAAATACTTCTTGTTATTGAGAATCCAATGGTCAATCAAAACCCGCTTTCTTAATAAAAAATTGAAAGAATTATTTAAGAAGCATTCGATCTGAGTAGCTCCTACCTTATTTGGTTTACTAATCCAGATTCTTCCGTAAGCTTTAAATAATTTTGAAATAAGGTTAATCTGCACTTTTTTGGTCGAACCACAATCAATATGAATTGTTTCACTATTTTTATATATCTTCCTTACCCTCAAATCACCCATTGAAAAACCAATAAGATAAGCTTTTTTTGTCTTGTTCCCATTAAAGTTCTTCCGAGGATAAACAATGTGAGATTGAGCTCGATTCCTTACCAGGATATTATAATCTATAAGCTTCCTATAGATCGTACCTCTAGAGATTTTCAAGCGTCTTTCTATTTGCCAGGTAGATAATCCGTTTCTAATATATAAATTTCTCAATTTTGTCTTAGAAAGATCAACTTTATTCCAAGAAGATCTTGTTTTTATATTAAACTCTTTCAACCTCTTCCATATTGTTCCTTGAGAACAATCATAAAATTTAGCTATATCATAGGTAGTTAATTTTTTATCTAAATATAGATTTTTTAAATCAACCTTGGAAATTAAAATAGACTTCATATAAACTGGCGGCTATTTTACAACAATTTTTTCTGAGGTAGATAACTATTAATTTTCCCGCTTCTGAGATCTCGAATAAACTCTATCAGAGTAGCAGCTAAAGGCAAAGCAATAACAATACCAAGAGTTCCAGCTAATTTTCCACCAAAAAGAATGGCAAAAATAATAATCAAAGGATTAATCTGCATCGCTCGAGAACGAATCGAAGGAGCAATAATATTTTCTAAAATTTGAATAGTAATAAAGATTATTAAACTCAATACTCCTAAAAGCAGACTCTGACCAAGACCAAAAACTGTAGCTATAAAACCAGCAATAAAGGGCCCAAGATAAGGAATAAAATCCAAAAGGGCTGCTAAAATGGCCAAGAATTCTGGGTTAGGCAGAGCTAAAATTTTAAAAGCAATAAAGACTAAAACACCAACAAACAAACTTAAAATCAATTGGCTATAAAACCAACCGCCAACTTTTTTTCTGGCTTTTCCCCAAAGATAAACTGCATATTCCTCATAATTTTTAGGAGTAATTAATCTTAATCCCTTTTCGACGCCATTTCTTTCGGTATTTAAAAAGAAAGCTAAAAGAAAAATGAAAAAAATAGAAAAAACTCCACCGGCTATTTTAACCAGAAAACTAATGGACTTAGCAAAAAAATCAAGAAATTGGTTGCTTAAGGGACCAAGGACTGAGAGGAAATTTTTAAAAGGGACCCCTGTTATTTCCCACTCTTGAATAAAATTACGAATAATTTCAGGATTAATATTCAAATTAAATTTTGGGATAAGGTCGATAATCGTTTCTGAAATAAGAGGAATGGCTAAATAAATTAATAAACCCATTAAAAACAAAGAAATCAAATAGATAATCAAAGTAGCTAACCAACGACTTTTAATTTTTGATGACAGATAATTAACTGGCTCCTCTAACAAAGAAGCTATAATAAAAGCTACGAGAATAAAAAGAATAATTTGGCGGAAAAACCAAATAGCTATTAAAAGAAGGAGAACAAGAAAGAACCGCCAAATACTTTGCCAGGAAATATCCAATTGATTTTTTGAATTCTCAAACATATTAAAAATTTTTATTATTTTAAAAAATTATTTTAAAAATTCTTTTTTAAGATTTTAATTAACTTTTCCTTATCTTTGTAAGGACTAATAAGACTAAGATTAAGATGTTGAGGAATTAGTAAATCTTGAGCTACTTTTCGCAAGTCAGACACAGTAATCTTTTTTATTTTCTGTAAATATTCTTGGGGGGTTTCTATTTTTTTCTTTAAAAGTTCTTGATAGGAGAGATCATTAGCTACTTCGTGAACATTTTCCATGCTTAAGGCAATTTTTCCGTAAAGATAATTTTTCGCTTTTGTTATTTCCTTTGGGGCAAGAAGACTGATTTTTAATCTTTTCCACTCTTTTAAAATAGCTTCTAAAATTGTCTCTAAACGATTATTATCAATTCCTGCTTTAACAGCCCAAAAACCATAATCAGTATTATAAGAAACAATGCTACTGATATAATAAGCTGCTCCTAATTTTTCTCTTACGGTTTGAAATAAAATTCCTGACATCCCACCATCAAAAACTGCATCCAAAATATCTAAGGCGTATCTTCTTTTATCAAAAAGGTTAATTCCTCTTACCCCTAGAAGTAAATGAGCTTGATCTGTCTTTTTTTCTTCTAAAAGAACTTGCGGACTATTTTGTTTTTCTTTGGTTCCTATTTTATTTTGTCTTTCTCCTTGAGACATATTCTCAAATCCGTTTTTTATTTTCTCAATAATTTCTTTTTTGTGAAAATTACCGCTGATGACCACTAAGGTAGATTTCGAGCGATATTGGTTTAGATGATATTTCAAAAAATCCTCTCTGCGAAATTTTTTGATATTCTGTTTTACTCCTAAGGTAGACCAGCCAGCTGGTTGATTACCATAAAGCAATTTATGCCATAAATCCCAAATGTAATATTGAGGGATATCTCGGTACATATTAATTTCTTCTATGATTACTCCTTTTTCTTTTTCTATTTCTTTTTCAGGAAATTGAGAATTTAAATAAATATCAGAAACAATATCCAAAGCTAAGTTTTTATCTTTAGAAGCAACTTTTGCCCAATAACCAGTTATCTCGTCACTCGTAAAAGCATTGTAAGAGCCTCCAACATTATCTAAGACTTGAGTAATTTCTAAGTTAGAGGATCGTTTCTTTGTGCCTTTAAAACAGAGATGTTCTAAAAAATGAGAAATCCCATTGGTATTTTTCGATTCAAAGTCCGTACCAGTGTTAACCAAAACCATCACTTGAAAAGAAAGCGATTCCTTTGAAGGAACCATTAATATTCTCAAACCGTTAGGAAAAGTTTTGAGCTGGAATTTATACACCGGATGAGTAATTAAAAGTTGGCTAGTTTTTCTCTGAGAAAATTTTCTATTTCTTCAATTTTGATTCTTTCTTGTTTCATCGTATCCCTCTCTCTTATGGTCACGGTTTTATCTTCTAAGCTTTGATGATCAACAGTCACTCCCCAAGGCGTACCGATCTCATCTTGCCGACGATAACGTCTGCCAATAGAACCCACTTCATCATAATCAATAGGAAAATTCAGTTTTAATTTTAATTTTTGGTAGATTTCTTGGGCTAAGTTCTTCAAATCTTTATTATTTTTTAAAAGCGGGAAGATAGCCAATTTTATCGGAGCTAACTGAGAATGGAGTTTTAAAACGATTCTCTTTTCCCCTTTTTCGTCTTGTTCTTCCTGATAAGCATTCAAAAGAAAAGCTAATAATGATCTCTCTACTCCAGCTGAAGGTTCTATGACATAAGGCAAGTAATTTTCTTTTGTTTCTTCGTCAAAGTATTTTAAATCTTTTCCCGAATGCTCAAGATGATTTTTTAAATCGTAATCAGTGCGATTAGCTATTCCTTCTAACTCTCCCCAACCATCTTCATTACTAAAAGGAAATTGATATTCAATATCGACACAATTCTTAGCATAATGAGCTAATTCTTTTTTAGCATGTTCTCGTAGTCGAAGATTTGTTTTTTTAAGACCTAAATCTTCATACCATTTTATTCTCTCTTTTTGCCAATATTCATACCATTTTTTATCTTCTTTGGGTTTAACAAAATATTCTAATTCCATCTGTTCGAATTCCCTAGTGCGAAAGATGAAATTACCAGGAGTAATTTCGTTACGGAAAGCTTTACCTATCTGGGCAATGCCAAAAGGAATCTTTTGGCGGCTAGTAGTAGCGATTTGTTTAAAATTAATAAAAATTCCTTGAGCGGTTTCCGGTCTTAAATAAACGAGATGGGTCTTATCCTCCACTGGACCAAAAAAAGTCTTAAACATCAAATTAAATTTCTTTTCTTCGGTTAATTCCCCGCCACATAAAGGGCAATGAGGATAGCCGTCTTTCATTGTAACTTCGCCGTATTTTCCTTTCATTAAATCGTCAACTCGAAAACGAGTATGGCAAGATTTACATTCAACAAGAGGATCAGCAAAACCCGTTACATGGCCAGAGGCTTCCCAAACTTTCGAGTTCATAATAATTGCTGAGTCCAAACCAATAATATTTTTTCTTTCCAAAACTATTTTTTTCCACCAGGCTTTTTTGACATTATTCTTCATTTCTACGCCTAAAGGACCAAAATCCCAAGTATTAGCTAAACCCCCATAAATCTCAGAACTGGGAAAAATAAAACCTCGACGTTTGCAAAGAGAAACTATTTTCTCCATTAAATCTTCCACGATAATAAATTTAAAATTTAAAATTAAAAATTATTAACTATGGCCTTACGAGACCGCCATTATAAGGCATGGCTGGATCAGTTAATTTATTAGAATTAACAGCAGAATAGGTAAAATTAATATTTTTTAGGGTAAAGACGTCAGTAGCTGTCAAAGTAATTTCATTAGTCAAATCAATCCCTTGATTAACTTGCGATGACAAAGGGGTCACTTTCACTTGAAAAATCGCTTCGTAAGGTTTCAACACCGTACCAGAACCAACAGGAACACTAGCTAAAGTCCAAGTTATTTGACGACTTTTAGTATCGTAAACAGGGGGATAATCACCATAATTACCAGCAATCTGATTTGTCCATTCAATCCAAAGAGGAAGAGTAGTTTGAACTGCGATGTTATTAAGGGAGTTATAGGTATTAATAATTTTCCAATGGAGAGTAAAATCTGTAGGTTCTCCAGCTTTAAGGGGTAATTTCCCAGTATTCACTATTTGGCTAGGCGCATCCCAAAAATAACTTTCGATATTTAAAGCGCAATTGCTGTTAAGTTTAATGGTATCTAAAGCTTGAGCCCGAGGTAATCCTTGATAACCTAATTCTTCTGGCACGCTGGCGCTTTCGATGGTAGTTTTGACTTCAAGAACAATATTTTTTTGTGCCAAACTTTGCATTGGCCAATCTTTCTTTAATCTGACTGAAATATTCAAAGTACCTTTTTCGCCAGGATTGAGCACATATAATTCTTTTACCCTTGCTCCTGTCCAAGTAATAGTTTGAAACCTGGTAGAAAACACTCCATTTGGCGCTTTGAGGGTAGAAAAATCAAAAACATCGCCATTAAATTGGGTGGTAATTTTTAAATCACGAAGGCTGGAAGAGTAATTATTTTCGTAATTAATAGTAAAATCTAATTTCTCTCCTAAATCAGCGTTATAATTACTATCTCCATTAACAAAGCTAGAAATTTTTAAAGGATTAGCCATCAGGCTTAAAAGCCCCTCGGTTTTAGCTAAAGGAAGAAAGTTGTTATTTTGAACTAAGCCCAAAGTCAACATTATTCTTTTAGTTTCTCCATCCTGGCCGGAAATAGAACCATTGATATTAATTTTCCCCTGGCCAGAAGCGTTAATAACTCCCAGCACCCATTTATTATTACTTCCTTCTTCTCTGGTAATGTCTGGGTTAGCACTATCAAAAGAAAAACCAGTTGGCCATTCTGCTCTTAGCTCTATGTTTTCAAATGTCTGTTGAGTTAAATTTAGCCAATTAATTTCAAAAGGAAAAGTTTGGTCTATAAAAACTTGTTTAGGAACATTGATTTCTAAGTTAAAACTTGAGCCGCTAAGAAGAACTGTCCTGATGTCTTTCTTGGAAAAGCTAGAAGAAAGTCCCTTAGGTCGATAATTGAAAGTCGCTTCAATATTTTTTGCTGTTTTGGATTCTCCGGTAATCAGCAAATCAATTATCTTCTCGCCTGATACTTTAGACGGGACTTCTCCTATCTCGAAAACTATGGTTTTTTTAGCAGGATTTTCTCTCAAAATAATTCCTTCTGGTAATTCTATTTCAATTGAGCAATCCTCTATCGTTACTCTTGAATTATTGACATATTCCAAATGAAAATTTCCGATTTCTCCAGACTTTATATTATCAGGTCCCGAAACCGAGAAAACAATCCCTCCGCTTGTTAACATCCCCCAAAGAAAATAACCTAAAATTATGATGAGAATAACGATGATTGCTCCGCCCCAAAAACTATGAAGAAAATTTTTTATTCTCATATCTTTTATTCGTCTATTTGTAATATATCAGATTTTACTATTAAAGTAAATTGATTTAAAAGTGCTTCTAAAAACTTTTTTTCTTCCAAAATCTGAGTAATTAAAGGTAGTGATGAAAACTTGGTTAATGGTAAATCAAAAAGAAATTTTAAATATTTTTTTTGAATCGCAGACGCGGATAAATCTCCTTTTGAAAAATGCTTTAAACAAACCAACCCTCTTTTAGGAAAGCTAAAATAATGAGTATCCCTATTGCCGCATTCTACACAGCCATCTAAAAATGGTTGATAGCCCAGAAGTTTCAGAAATTGAGCCCCAAAATATAACCGACTAAAATCAACAATTTTTGAGGATTGGCGAAAGTTATTCTCCAGAAAATATAAAACATCAAACAAGAGTTTGAAAAGTTCTAAATCTTTTTGGTTAATAATAGTCAGTTCATCAACTAAGGCCATCATTTGAAAAGCAGCCCTTAAGGCTTTTTCGTTCTTTTTGACCTCTAAATAAGGTTCTTTCTCTAAAGCAGTAATGAGCCGTGGTCGATAGCCTAAAGAAAAATTAAGTTCTACTAAAGCCGGAATTTCTAAATGTCCAGCTAATTTGGCTAAAATATCTCTGGTGCCTTTGGCTAAAAGATTAAGACGACCAAAATCTTTGGTAAAAAAATGGTAAATGTTATCTTTTTCTTCAGAAATTTCTTTCTTTAAGATAAAGGCCTCAGTTGAATAATATTTCATAATAAAAATCCATATCTGTATTATTTATTCAGTATACAATTTTTTGCTTTCATTACAAAATTTCGATATAATTTAAAAAGAAGCTTGCCCATCGAAGCTCCGATGTTAATCGGAGCGTAGTTGGGCCCTCGTAGTTTCCTCCTTCGCTCAAATTTGCATTTGAGCTTCGGAAGGACAAGCAGTGCCTCAAGATAAGTATGCTTGCCCATCGAAGCTCCGATGTTAATCGGAGCGTAGTTGGGCCCTCGTAGTTTCCTCCTTCGCTCAAATTTGCATTTGAGCTTCGGAAGGACAAGCAGTGCCTCAAGATAAGTATGCTTGCCCATCGAAGCTCCGATGTTAATCGGAGCGTAGTTGGGCCCTCGTAGTTTCCTCCTTCGCTCAAATTTGCATTTGAGCTTCGGAAGGACAAGCAGTGCCTCAAGATAAGTATGCTTGCCCATCGAAGCTCCGATGTTAATCGGAGCGTAGTTGGGCCCTCGTAGTTCAACGGATAGAATACGGGCTTGCGGAGCCTGTGATGGAAGTTCGATTCTTCCCGGGGGCACCCCCTCACTTGGAAAGCACTGGGCTTTGCCCCTCACTTGGAAAAGATTAATTTTATTATTTTTCTGGCGATAGCCGATCTTTTTCAAGTGAGGGGCTTTGCCCAAAAAGATAAAATCTTGTGCTTTCCAAGTGAGGGGGGCACCATTCCAAAATTATGGAACTTCGACTTTCTGACCCTGTTTCTGAAGTACGCGGTGTGGGACCGCGTTATTTAAAATACTTAAATAAGTTAGGGATAAAAACAGTTAAAGATTTATTGTGGCATTTTCCTTTTCGCTATGAGGATTTTTCTCAAATAAAAAAAATTAAAGACCTTCAACCTAACGAAACTTGTTCCATCATTGCTACGATTGATAAAATAAATGTTTATCGAAGTTTAAGAAAAAGAATGCCTATTATTAATGCTAAAGCTTTTGATGATACCGGTACCATTAATATTATTTGGTTTAATCAATTATATTTAATGAAAAATATTCCTCCGGGCACCACTTTATCTTTATCTGGCAAAATAAAAGCTCAAGGAAAAAAATTAATTCTTTCTAGCCCTGCTTATGAAATAATTTCCCGTCAAAAATTAGATGAAGATTTCTTCGAGGATTTGAAACATACTGGCCGTTTAGTGCCTATTTATCCTGAGACCGAAGGCCTCAGTTCTAGAGCTTTTCGTTATCTTATCAAACCATTGCTTGATTCTTCTTTAAATTTATCTGAATATCTACCTGATTTTCTTTTAAAAAAATACCAACTTTCATCTTTGGAGACAGCCCTTAAGCAAATTCATTTCCCTAGTTCTTTAGCTTTATCTCAAAAAGCTAAAACAAGATTCATTTTCGAATCTCTTTTGTTTTCCCAACTTTATCTTTTAAAAATAAAAAGAAAGGTGAGTCTCTTAGCCTACCCAAAAATCAAATTAGATATTGAGTTTTTAAAATCATTCGTTAAATCCTTGCCTTTTTCTTTGACCGAAGCTCAAAGAAAGAGTTTATGGGAAATAACTAAAAATCTGACGGAGCGACTGATGAATAGATTATTGGAAGGCGAAGTTGGCTCAGGTAAAACTGTCATTGCTCTTGCCGCTTCCCTTCTCGCCTTGAATTCTCAATATCAGGTAGCTTTTCTGGCCCCGACGGAAATTTTAGCTCGTCAACATTTTGAAAAATTCAAATCTTTTACCAAAAACTACAGGGTGAAAATTGCTCTTTTAACTTCTTCTGAGGCCAGAATATACGACCAGGGACTGGAGGGTAAAATTTCTAAAAGAGCTTTAAACACAATTATCAATTCTTATCTCCCTATTATTGTTATTGGCACCCATGCTCTAATCCAAAAAAATATCCACTTCAATAGATTGGGTTTAGTGATTGTTGATGAACAGCATCGCTTTGGCGTAGAACAAAGAAAAAAATTGCTTTCTCCTAACGCTGTAACTAAAGAAGTACCTCATCTCTTATCTTTAACTGCTACTCCTATTCCCCGTACTTTAGCTTTGGTATTTTATGGAGATATGGATTTATCAATTTTAGATGAGTTGCCTCAAGAAAGAAAAAAAGTCATTACCAAAGTAGTGCCGCCAAAAGATAAAGAAAAAGTTTACCAATTTATCCGAGCAGAAGTTAAAAAAGGAAGACAGGTTTTTGTGATTTGTCCTAGAATAGAAGAAAATGAAATTTCTCCTCTGACTTTTTCAGCTAAAAACCTTATTTCTCTGGCAGAAAAAATTAATTACGAAGTCAAGGCCGTAAAAAAGGAATACAAAAAATTAAGCGAAGATATTTTTCCTGATTTAAAAGTTAATATGCTCCATGGCAAAATGAAATCTCCAGAAAAAGAAAAAATCATGAGAGAGTTTCAGGAAAATAAAATTAATATTTTGGTTTCTACTTCAGTAGTAGAGGTCGGCATAGATATTCCTAATGCCACCGTGATGGTGATTGAAGGTGCAGAACATTTTGGTTTAGCCCAACTTCATCAATTTAGGGGTAGAGTAGGCCGCTTTAAATATCAATCCTATTGTTTCCTTTTTGCAGAATCTTCATCTAAAACAATTTATTCTCGCTTAGAATCTTTAGTGAAATACAATGATGGTTTCAAATTAGCAGAAATAGATTTATCTTTAAGAGGGCCTGGAGAATTTTTAGGAACTAAACAATCTGGTATTCCTGACTTGTTAATGAACTCTCTCTTAAATAAAGAAATGATTGAAAAAGTACACCAAGTGGCAAAAGACCTTCTTGTTGAAGATTACTATTTAAAAAAATGGCCTTTGTTTTCAGCCACTTTTAAAGATTTTATTAAAGAAAATAGAAAGGGATAACTATTCTAATTTAATTTCTCCTTGCTTGGTTTCGCCTGCCTGCGCAGACAGGCCTTGATGCCAAAAGGTAATTTTTATTTTTTCACCTACCTGGTGTTCCTTTAAGACATCGGTTAAATTATAATCTTTGTTTATTTTTTTGCCATCAATTTCTAAAATAATATCACCTTCTTTTAAACCAATTTTTTCAGCTGCTCCCCCAGAAAGAACGCCTTTTTGACCAGGAAGAGTTTCATAAATGACAAAAGCGCCGTAGTTAAAGGGTAATTGATGTTCTTTTTGTAAGTCATTATCAATTAATAAATATCTCACTCCTAAATTAGGATGATAAATTTTGCCGTATTGTTTTATGTCTTTTAAAATCACTCTGGCTTGATTAATGGGAATGGTGAAACCGATATTTTCTACCCCTAAAACTACAGCTGTATTCACCCCAATAGCTTCACCAAAAAGATTAATTAAAGGTCCGCCAGAATTACCAGGATTAATAGCTGCATCAGTTTGAATTAATCCAGAAAATTCTCGATTCATATTTTCTAAATCAGTTTGTACATGTCGAGAGAGGCCAGAAATAATACCTCGAGAAACAGTATTTTCAAATTCAGATAAAGCATTGCCAATAGCAATCACTGTTTGACCTAATTTTAATTTGGAAGAATCACCTAATGATAAATAGGGGAAATCTTTGCCATCAATTTTTAAGAAAGCTAAATCGGTCATTTCATCTCTGGCTAAAATTTGGCAGGGATAATGACGGTGTTTCCAAACGACTTCATAAAAAGCTTCTTCATCTTCAACGACATGGCGATTAGTTAAAACATAACCATCAGCAGAAACAAAAAAACCTGAGCAACTGCCTAAACGAACTAGACCATTTTTATCTCGGGGCAACTGCTCAAAAATAGTTTTATCAATTTTTTGTTTTACCTGCTCAGGAGATTTAAACATTAAAATAGCCACAACAGCTGGAATAGCTTTTTCTACTGCTTTTATAGTCTGCTGATATTCATTAGAAATAAAAATCATAAATTATGTCTACAACAAAATAATATTAATCGATACCGAGTGTCCCTTTTATATCGTCAATAATTTTCTTAATCTCTTTTTTTTCTTCCTCTTCAATTTTCTCCCTTTTTTCTGGACTTAATTCTATCTCTTTATTCCTTCTAAATCTCTCTCCCCTGACAGCCTCTGTTAGCAAAAAAGCATTAGCTAACTTTAGTATAGCTTCAACTTTTTCTCGACCCCGTCTAGGATCATTCACATATCGACCATCCGTAATACGAACCCAGGAATTTTCTATAAAATCACCCCAAAGATTCACTAATTTCTTTGCTTCCTCAATACTCCCAGCATTACCTATATGCCGCTTTATTGTACTCTCAATCTCTCGAATACCGCCTTCTACCTTATCTAACATCTCGGGGTTAAACTTTTTTCTAAAATCTCGTCTATATTCAGCCTCACGTTCTTTTCTCATTTTTTCAGCAATATTAAGAGATAGCCATTTTTCTAGAAGGTCTCCATCCCTTTGAGATAAAGCTTTCTCCTTCATTCTAGAATCATTAAGATTACGATGGAGATTAAGGACATCATCTAACTCTTTTTCGTCAATTAGCCCTTCTTCATATTGAGAACGAGCAAAATTTACAGCATCATCAATTTCTGCTTTAGTAGTCACTTCCTCGTTTTCTGTTTTCTCTTGATTTACTAATTGTTCTGCTTCTCCATAAGAAGTAGCTTTACCTGTTTCTATTTTTTTCTTCATTTCAGAAGCCTCTTCGAATGCCTCATCCTCAGAATAAGGATTAGAAAGATTCTCTTTAGACATAAATTTTTAATTAATTTTTACAAATTGTTATTTTATAGAAGGATCGACTAATCCCGCTATGTTTTCTATATATTAATATCTTTCAATGTAAATTATATAAAAATCATAAATTTTAATTCTGGTGCGCGGGAGAGGACTCGAACCTCCACGTCCTTACGGACACATCCACCTCAAAGATGCCTGGCTACCAAGTTACAGCACCCGCGCATAATTCAATGATTACTTATTATTAACTTTCTTTAATGGTTTCACTTTCACTTTTTTCTGTCTCTTTTGCGGCCTTAGTATCAATCACCTTTTCTCCCTTAGCAGCTATTTTTAATTTCTTTCTGATTTGTTTAGAAGATTTATTTCGCAGATAATATAATTTTGCCCTTCTTACCCGTGAGGCTTTCATTAACTCCACTTTTTGAATTAAGGGTGAAGAAAGAGGAATAATCCACTCCACTCCTACGCCATCCATTATCCTTCTTAGGGTAATAGTCGCTCCTGGCTCATTATGATGTTTTCGACTCAAAATTAATCCTTCTATTTGCTGGGTTCTTTCTTTATCATCTTCTTTCTTGCCCGCCGTAGCTTTAGCGGAGGTAGGTATTTTTTGAAGGATTTTGACATACATCCCTGGTTTGACATCTTGAATGTTAATTTTTTTCATGTTCAGTTAAAAAGTTTTTTATTGATTTTATTCTAATTTATCACAAAAATTAATTTTTAGCAATCGGGAGTAATCGCCGAAGAGCAGAAGCAAAATCTTGGGGCATTGGCGCTTCGATTTCTAAGAATTCTCCTTGAGGAGTCAAAAAAGAAATTACTTGGGCATGAAGCATTTGCCTTTTGAATACTCCTTCATAAGCCTCTTTAAAACCATAGATTTTATCACCAGCTACTGGAAAACCAATACTAGCTAAATGAATTCTAATCTGATGAGTACGGCCAGTTTTGGGTTCCACTTTTAAAAGAGTATAACCTTGATATCTTTTCGCTACTTCATAGAGAGTAAGAGCAACTTTTGTCTTTTTAATTGTCTTCTTTGTGCTTTTTCCCTTCTGAAGTAAAACTATCTTTCTTTTACCAGACGTGGAAGATCTTGTTAATTCAAATTCAATAATGCCTTTTTCTTTATTAATTTCTCCCCTAACCAAAACTAAATAGCTTTTGTTAATTTTTCTCGAGAGAAAAAGTTTTTTAAAATAGAAAAAAATGGGGTTGTTTTTAACGAGGATTAAAACTCCAGAGGTCTCTCTATCTAAACGATGAACAATGCCTGGCCTCAATTTATCCTCACCTACTTTTTTAGCTTGAGGATAACGATAACAAAACCAGGAAGCAATTGAAGGCTCATTAATATTTTTTAAAGTGGGGTGAGTATTAACTCCAGCTGGTTTATTAATCACTAAGAAATCTTGATTTTCGTAAAGAATTTCTGGTTCGGGTGTTAAATTTAAAGGAATAATTGTCTTTTTCATTACGGTAGGAATTTTTAAATCCAGATTAATTTCTTCTTTACCCTTTAATAAATAACTAGGCTTTACTGGCTTCCCATTAACTTTAATCTTGCCTTCTTTTAGATTTTTACTAATTTCGTTACGAGATAATTCAAATAAAATATGACTCAAATATTTATCAATCCTCAGAGGTGATTTTAATTCTTCAACAGTAAGAAATTTAAGATAATTATTAATTTTCATTAAATAATTGTGGGCTATTCTTAAATTAGCTCGAATTATTCCAAAAACCTAAAAGTAGAAAGCATTGCTTCATATACATCGGATTCATAAATCCTATCTGTTTCTGGACTACAACAAAAGCCTCCAGCTGTAAATTCGAATATAATAACTTTTTTGTTCTTTTCAACAAAAGCCACGCTCCCGAATCTTTCCATCCCGCCAAATCTATAATCAACCTTGATTCCCTCTTTACCTCCAATTAACATTTTTTCTTTTCTTTCTATCTCAAATTCCCCCATTTTTTTATTGACAAATTCAGAAAGGTTTAATTTCCCTAAATCGTCTATACTTAAATTAGTTCTGTTTACAGTAAAACCTTCTTCGCTTTCCTGTATTTTACAATTTTCGCATCCAGACGGAATTGAAGGATATTTAAATTCAAATCCATACTTTTCATTCCTATAAGTCTTCCAATTGGTGATTTTGTCTTTGATAACTCCTTGCGATGTTTTTACTTCTGGCGCCTTTACTTCCTCTTTTCCCACCCCAAAATATTGCCAGGCCAAAATTCCTCCGACAATAAATACAGCAATAATTATAATCCAAATTTTAGAAAAAGATTGATTATTCATAATTTATTCTATTTAAGTAAATTGTTTTGATTTTTACACTGGTCAATATAAAATTTTCTTTAAATTCTCATTCCAATGTGGTCGCTAAGTGAAGCGAGACGGCAAAGGAAAAATTGACTTTTTCTCGAATGTGCGCGGGAGAGGACTTGAACCTGTAACTTCAAATACGTAGGATCTGCTCTCTGTCAACTGAGTTAACCACCCAAGTATTTTTTAATTACCTTTTTACAGAATACTTCGCTTAGATACATCAATTTCCTTTGAATTGCTACGTTTCCACAACGAACATAACAAACACCTTTATAGGATGGGTATGTTTTTGAACCAATAGTTCTTTTATCTAAATTAACATAACCGAAATTATTAATTGGTACACCTAACTTTTTAGACCAAAAACGTTTCATCTCTTCGGGATTTTGGTCAGCTCTTAAACTCAATTGGCATTTTATTTTTTTAAGATCGAAATCATAAATTCTTTTCAGTGCAGCTAAGAAAAATTTTAATATTAGAGGATCTGAGTTACCCATCGATGTTTCTACTTTCTTTTTTGTCCCCTCGCCCATATATAAAATTGCGAGTACTAATTCAAGAATTTTTTTATCGGTGATATCTATAACCCCTACCGTTTTTAATGCTTGCTCTTTTGCTAATTTTAATCTTTTCTCTTTTTGAGCATTATGCCACAAAACTGCTTTTTTTCGAGCTTTTACTAAAGCATGCCTCCAATTTCGCGTTAATTCTTCTTTCTGTTTCTTTGACAATTTAATATCTTTTAACCAACCACTGAGAGTAGAGCGAGGTATTCCTAAACGACGTTCAATTTTACCAATAGAAAATCCTTCTTTACGAAGTTTTATAGCCTCAGGCTTTAATTCGAACCATCTTGATATCATGTATACATGATATCACCAGTAGTATTGATTTGTAAAGGCGCGATTAATAATCTGTAATAATCTGGTGGGCGGTAGAGGGCTCGAACCTCTGAAACCTCCTACACGTCAAGTAGGCGCTCTGCCAACTGAGCTAACCGCCCGTAATGGGGACGTGCGCATGGTAGGATTCGGACCTACGGTCTCGGCTTTATAAGAGCCTTGCTCTACCACTGAGCTACATGCGCAACTTTATGTTCTTACCCTTTTATTAGTGCTTCTATCTCCGTTCTCTCTAAAGTTTCTTTTTCTATTAAAGCCTCAGCAATCTTATCTAATTGCTTTTTATTTTCTTGCAAAACATGCCTGGCTTTTTTATAGCATTGCTGAATAATTTTATTAATTTCTTTATCAATCAAAGTGGCAGTTTCTTCAGAGTAACCCTTTTCAGATGTAATTTCTTTGCCTAAAAATATCATTCCTTCTGTTTTGCCGAAGGTTATGGGTCCTAATTTTTCACTCATCCCATATTTAGTAACCAGCGCCCGGCTTAAATCAGTCGCTTCTTGCAGATCGTTAGCTGCGCCAGTAGAAACATCTTTAAACTCTAATTCTTCAGCCAGATAACCGCCTAAAAGCGCAGCAATATCTGCCAAAAACTCAGTTCGAGTCTTTAGATATCTTTCTTCAGTTGGCATTTTCATCGTATAACCAGCTGCTTGCCCGCGAGAAATAATGGAAACTTTTTTTAATTCGCTGGCTCCGGGAAGAAGTAAAGAAACTAAAGCATGGCCAGCTTCGTGATAAGCAGTAATTTTCTTGTCTTTGTCAGTAAAAACTCGACTTTTTCGTTCTGGTCCTAACATAACTTTTTCTATCGAAGAAACTAATTCTTGCTGACCAATAAATTTCTTGTTATCGCGAGCAGCCAGAATAGCTGCTTCATTAACTAAATTAGCCAAATCAGCGCCAGAAAAACCCGGAGTTCTTTCAGCGATTTCTCTTAACTTTACTTCTGGAGATACTTTTTTATCTCGAGTATGAATTTTTAAAATCTCTTCTCGACCATTAATATCTGGCAAATCTAAAACTACGCGTCGATCAAATCTTCCCGGTCTTAAGAGAGCAAAATCTAGAATATCTGGACGGTTAGTGTTATGAAGCAAGATTGGAGTTCTTCCACCAAAGAAAGCTTCATTTTCGCAACCACAAAAATCATAAACATACCCCTGATAAGGCATTTTTTCTATATTTTTTATAATCGCCCTAACAGTGGAAGCTTTTCCTGGCTGAGAATTTATAGGATTTTGAGTTTTCCCATAACTTATTCTCCACGCTTTTGTTTCTTTTAAAGGCTTACCATTTTTAATTCGTCTTAAAGCTTTAACAGTAAATTGTCTAATATAACATTTATAGCTATGCAGTCGACTCAACCAATTTAATTCATTAATCAATTGCTCACTAACAGAGGTTATTTCTAATCTACCCTTGCTATCAGTATAACCATCTCCTGCTGCATAACCTTTCAAAAATTCAATAAAATACTCTTCCGGAGCTTCAAAAAGGAAAGGAGGTAAATGTTTATGATGTGCCCCAGAACCACAATAATAGGCAAAAAATTTAGCTACTGGTTTTGAGTAATAAATGATATTTATAGCATTAGAAGTAATGTTTCTTTCTCTATTAGGTGTTAAATGAAAAATTTGTTTCATTAACGCTTTTATATCCTCTATCTTTTCTTTTTCTTTAATATTTAAACAAAAATCTACTTCTTTTCTACTATAACCCTCAGCTGTGTAATAACCAAAAAGACGCATTAATTCTTCAGTAACTTTAATTTTTTCTGGTAAAATTTGATAGTCTTTAAAATATTTTTTAGATAGCTCCCGAGGATAACAAATACCTTGTTGCCATTTGCCAATTGTTCTTTGAGAATAACCTAAAGATTGTCCTAAACGAGTCTGAGAAATTTGATTGGCATTCGCTAAAGCATAGTTAAAAGCAAAACTTACTTCTCGGTAATTTTCAAATAATGGTTGCCACAGGAGTAACTCTAAATTAAATTTCTCATCAAACTCACCGGCCCTGATTTCTCTTTTTTGTTTATTAGTTCGATTGACTTTATAAGGAAGGTCAACTAAAATTTCGCCGGTTTTTAATTCCGCAACAGGTTTGGCCGCTACCCCAAATTTGGTTCTGACAAAAACCGAATGATTGCCAGTTGCCAAAATCTTTCCTCCTATAAATTTAATCTTGTAAATTTCATTTACCTTATGGCGGAAAACGCTTCTTACTTTCTTAAAAACAGCTTTTTTAAAATAAATTCCATGTTTATTTGGCTTACCATCAAAACCTAAAATCTCTAAATCAGGACTTAATTTTTCTCTTCCCTCTTCGTTTTGATTATAATAATTATCAATTATCTCGGCAATTGGCTTCAAGAAAATTTGATTATTTTTCTTTACTAAAACTGGGGTATCGCCAGTAACACTAGCTGCCATAACAATCACCCTTGTTTCCCGATCAAAACCATCCATTTCTACTAGAATTTGATTTAAGGTTTGTTCTCTTTCGTCTTGGCCGCCGCCAATACCAGCTCCTCTTTCTCGACCAATAGCATCTATTTCATCGATAAAAAGAATGGCTGGAGCTGCTTTTTTGACAGTATTAAAGGCATCTCTCACTCGGCCAGCACCAACACCGACAAACATTTCCACAAACTCAGAACCAGAAATATGAAAAAATGGTACATTAGCTTCACCAGCTACAGCTCGGGCCAAAAGTGTTTTACCTGAACCAGGAGCACCCATTAAAAGAACCCCTCGCGGAATACGTGCCCCTAACTCTTGAAATTTTTTAGGATTTTTTAAAAATTCCACAATTTCTTGCAATTCTTCTTTTGCTTCTTTTAAACCAGCGACATCTTTGAAAGTAATTCTATCTTTATCAGAAGAGAATAATCTAATATTGGAACGAGAAAAAGAAAAAATTTGCATTGCTCCTTGATTAGCCCGACGGAAAGAATAAGAAAACAAAATAACAAGAAAAATAATAGGAATAAGAATAGGCAACAAAGTCCCTAACCAAACAGACCAGCTACTCTGCTCTTTTACTTCAATATCTAAAGCATTGATTTCTTCTGAAGAGAAGCCAAAATTCTTCAAAAGTTCCCCCAAGGAAACATTAGATTCTTTATTAGCCACAAAAATTTGTTTATCAGGGGTAATTATTTCTAAGCTATCAGGATGGACAATAATTTTATCCACTTTTTTCTCTTTAATCATTTGAATTGATTCAGAAAGACTAATTTGCTTTTTACTGGTCAAATTCTTTTCTAATCCTGAAAAAAGAACAGATAAAAAGATAAACAGTAAAACCACAAAAAGAAGTTGTCGCCAAACTTTATTCATAGTGCCCCTATTTTAACCTAAATTATTCAAAAAAGCAATCCACAGTTGACAGATTGCTTTTTGAGAATTTTTTCCTTTTTTATCTCCTGTTATGGATAAATCGGTTCTGTTGTTCCTTGAAGATGATTAACAGCGCTATTAACTGATTCCAAAGAAGAACTAATAATTAAATAATCATTAAGAAAGCCATAGCTAATAGCCGCCTCTTTACCATAATAAGTGAAATAACGAATGTCAGCGCCAGTAGTTGTTGTATCTTTAAAGGTTTTAGCAACTTTTTTAGGAATTTTTATCAACCAGAAATTAGCTAAATTGCCCAAAATTTTACCTTTTTCCCAAGTAGCAAAACCTGCTTTGACATCAGCAATATTATCTTGGCCGATATCAATAATTAGCCCTAAAGAAGGATTAACCTCTCCATAATAAACATAAAGCAAATATTTTCTGGCCAAAAGATAAGGTTTTAAATTATCTGGCAGATTAGGAATCAGGGAGGTAATAATCTCTTCACTTGATAAAGAATAATCTCGATATTTTGGTATTAAGACAGAAAAAGTTTCAGCTGGCTGCATAGTTTCAGTAACAGCGCCTTTAATAGCGCTAACAATTGCTGTTCCGGTTAGTTTAATCGTCAGAGGAGTTTTTTGATAAGGACCACTCACTTGGGGATAAGGACTAGGGGGTAAAGTAGTGGTAGTGGTAGAAATAGTAAGTACTGGAGTAGTGGTCGTGGTTACTGAAGTTGATTTGGAACCAAAGAGTTTAGGCCATAAAAAGAAATAGCCTAAAACCGCGCCAGCAATAACAATGCCAATAATAATTAATAAAGGAATGAGTTTATTATTCTTTTTAGGTATTTGTGGTTGAGGAAAATTAGTAAATTCCGAAGCTGAAATTTCTGGATTAATAGCAGGTTCAGAGAAATTAGGACCTGAGGGAATTTCATTGACTGGGGGGCGAGATTCAGTTACGGCTGGCGGTGGAGAAAAAGTAGGTTGAGGAGGTGTTGACCAATTAGGAACTGCGCCACCAGTGGCTTTCATCTTTTCTAAATCTGATTCTGAAGTTCTAATAAAAACATTGGAGGCTGGGGGGGTAAATTTTGGTTCCTGTTGTTCGTTAGCTGGTATGTTTTGAGTAGGATTTGACGGTGGATTAAAATATTCTTCTGGCATATTTTTAAAATTTAAAGTTATTTGATATCTTCAAGCTTTGTTTTATTATACCATAAAAGTTCATGTCAAGAAAAATTTTATTTTGATCCGCCAGTTGGCGGAGAGACAGGTTCTTATTTAGGAGGATATTTCACATCTTTCAAAGAAAGAGAAATTTTGCCATTGGCTTCGATTTTTTTCACTTTGACTTTGATTTCTTCTCCTTGGTGAACAATGTCTTCAACTTTATTAACCCGATAAGGAGCTAATTCTGAAATATGAAGCAAACCTTCTTTACGATGACCAAGGTCAACAAAAGCGCCAAAATCTTTAATTTGGGTCACTTTCCCATTAATAATATCTCCTTCAGCAATATCTTTCACTACTTCTTGAATTTCTTGAATTGCCAGATTGGCTTTTTCTTGATCCTCAGCCGTGACAAAAACCGTTCCATCTTCTTCGATATCAATATTTACTCCAGTAGCTTGAGTAATAGCCTGAATGACTTTTCCTCCCGGACCAATTAACTCGCCTATTTTCTCTGGCTTAATTTGTAAGGTAAATATTCTTGGAGCGAAAGGTGAAAGTTCTTTTCTTGGCTGATTAATTACCTGATTCATTTTATCTAAAATAAGGAGGCGAGCTGTCTTGGCTTTCTCTAAGGTTTCAGCCAATAATTGAGGAGTTATTCCTTTTATTTTTAAATCCATCTGCAAAGCAGTAATGCCATTTTTTGTGCCAGCAACTTTGCAATCCATATCTCCATAATGGTCTTCCGGGCCTTGGATATCAGTTAAAATCTTGTTATTAGCTTTTCCATCACTCATTAAGCCCATGGCTATGCCAGCTACTTGCTCTTTAATTGGCACTCCAGCAGCCATTAAAGCCAAAGAAGAAGCGCAAGTAGCAGCCATAGAAGTAGAACCATTAGAGGACATGATTTCAGAAACTACTCGAACAGTATAAGGAAATTCATCTTTAGTGGGAATCATGGGTAAAAGAGCTCTTTCTCCTAAAGCGCCGTGGCCGATTTCTCTTCTTCCTGGCCCTCTTAAGGGAGCAATCTCTCCTGATGAATAGCCAGGAAAATTATAATGGTGCATAAATCTTTTTTCACCAGTAAATTCCATTCCTTGCAAAGTTAAAACATCGGCTGGCGAACCTAAAGTCACCACTGATAAAGCATGGGTGATACCCCGCATAAATAAAGCTGAACCATGAGTCCTGGGTAAAATATCAATGGCCATTTCCAAGGGCCTAATTTCATCTAATCTTCTCAAATCAGGTCTTTTTTCCTGCTCTAAAATATTTTTATGGACTAATTTATCAATCTCATCCTCCAAAAGATAATCAACATCTTTCAGTTGTTCTTCGGTATATTGCTTTTCTTTTAAGAAGTTAATTAAACCTTCTTTTAGCTCCGTCATTTGAATTTCTTTTTCTTTTTTATCTTGGGAATATACTATAGGTTCTAATTTATCAGTTAAATAATTTTGAATATCCTGGTTCAAAGTTTCTTCCACGGTTTTAATTAAAACTTCTGTTTTGGTTTTTCCTATCTCTTGAATAATTTTTTGCTGTTGCTCATTTAAGGAAGCAATTTCTTTCTGAGCGATTTCTAAGGCTTGAGTTACTATTTCTTCTTTCGCTTCATTAGCTCCAGCTTCAAGCATATTAATTTCTTTGTCAGGACCAGAAACTACCATATCTAAAACTAAATCTTTTCGTTCCTCGTAAGTAGGGTTCACCAGAAAACCTGTCTTTTCCGACCAGCCAATTCTGACTGCTGAAACTGGACCTTGCCAAGGAATATCAGAAGTCCCTAAAGCCAGAGAGCTAGAAATAATTCCTAAAACATCTGGATCATGTTCTTCATCAATAGATAAACAAGTAGCTACTACTTGAACGTCCCTTCTCATTAAGGCTGGAAATAAGGGTCTAATAGTCCTATCTATTAATCTGGCTAAAAGAATAGCAATTTCGCTTGGCCTTGATTCTCGACGAATAAAACGACTGCCGTAAATTTTACCAGCAGCATAATATTTTTCTTCATAA
>Ga0210044_10003075_pt1 | contig 24080 bp, 33 predicted proteins | sample CryGey13umfilter_2_FD_183959 | JGI IMG/M metagenome (GOLD analysis project Ga0210044, IMG submission 183959) | Groundwater microbial communities from aquifer in Utah, USA - Crystal Geyser 4/9/14 3 um filter (SPAdes) (version 2) | ecosystem: Environmental > Aquatic > Deep subsurface >... | reverse complement strand
TTTGGTCGTTCATGGTTATGGTCATAGACCATAGGATACGACAATTTACTCAAGACCCATAACGCTTCATGCTCATTATTGGATTGGAATCAAATCCTTGTTTCATGCTCATCTTGTATTGGAAAAGACTCCCCCTTGACACAATTTGTAACATATATTACATTTAATCCAGCTCTACCATGCAGATTGTAAAGCCAAAAGGAACCCCTGCGGGGTCCTTTTGTGAACAATCAACCTAAAAATGTCTGTGTATAATTAAGATCATGGACGCACGGTTATTATCCAAGATCAAACGTATTATTGATCCCATTAGACCTCGTGGATTCAAGATTTTTATGTTTGGGTCTCGGGTACGTGGAGATAATCGTCGTTATAGTGATATCGATTTAGGAATTGAAGGCAAAGACAGGCTTCCAATCAAAAACCATCTCGATCTAGTATCCGCCTTCGAAGACTCGGATCTCCCTTTCAAAGTTGGTATCGTTGACTTTACCACTGTGACCGACAAATTTAAACTTAAAGCAAAAGAGAATATAATTGAGATATGAAAGCAGACCTAATAAAATTTAATGACCTGAAAGAAGCTATTCTCAAGCTAAACGAAGGACTCAAAGAAAGAAAAAGTGAACTTGAAAGAGATGGGGTGCTACAAAGATTCGAGTTTACCTTTGAGTTGGCCTGGAAAGTAGTTCAAGAATATGCCAAGTATCAAGGGGGTGGAAGTGGCTTCCCCACGCGAGGCAATTAGGGTGGGAGCGGAACTTAGCATTATTGAAGATCCAGACAAATGGTTTGTTGATTTACAAAATCGAAACCTAACCACCCACATATATGATGCCGAAATGGCGGAAAAAATTTTCCAAGAAGTAAACGGTTTTGCACAAAGAGTGAGCCAGATGGTCGTAGAAATAGAAAAATCTGACATTTAGTGAGAACCAGAAAGTCCGTGTCCAAGCCAACCCAAAAAATCCTCGGAAATATTTTGCTCTTGCTCGGAGCCGCCGTCGCTCTGCGTTTTGGCCTTCTGTCTGGGAGAAATCATTGTCGTTCACAATTTCTCCGTCAATCCAAGCGGCAGGATCGGTGATGCCATTGTCGGTGTCGCTATGGACAATATCGTTACCATTACCGGTGCCAGCATTGTCGCTATCATGGGCGGTATATTTCTCGGAGGCAGTTCGCTCATCATGATCTTCGTCCTCATCCTCTGCTTAAACACTGTCCTCATTTGGCAAATCAGTGATCTCAAAAACTTTTTCTTAAAAACTGCTTCTTAACCACCTAGCGCTTGACATATAACTATATGTATATTAATATATATCAATATGAGCACCACACCCCAAATCGCTACCGTAGCCGACCTTCAGCGAAGCTATCGACCTTTAGTCACTCGTCTAAAAAAGTCAGGTAAACCACTTTTTATCGTCAGCAATGGTAAGCCAGATGTGGTAATTATGGATGTTCAGACTTTTGAATCTCGAGAAAAAGATTTTCAAGATCTCGAGGAAACCTACCTTCTCGCCCTAGCCACCGAGGCTAGCAAAGAAAGCAAACAAAAGAAAACCATTATTGCTAAACCAAAAGAAACTCTGATGGACATTCTCAATCAAAATGGAGATTGAGTATCCAAAGCGTTTTCTTAAAGCAGTTCGCAATTTACCTCTAAGCGAACAACTCTTACTCTCTCAAAAAATCGAAATCTTCAAAAACAATCCTCAAGATCCAAAACTCAAAACCCATCAACTAACAGGTAAGCTAAAACACATTCACTCCTTTTCGCTCACCCATTCAAAAAGAGTCCTCTTCGTAATCAATGACTCCAAGTATATTTTTATCGCCGTCGGTTCCCACGATCAAGTTTATCGATAAAATTGCTAATTGACAGACGTTTCAATTTACGCTATAAATAACACCAGACAAAAACGCGAGTTTTTGTTTAGAAATACTAGCAATAGTAAATCGGAAGAAGGCCCCGCAAGGGGTTCTTTTTCTTTAAAGATCTTCCTCGGGCCTTGTTTTTCCGGCAATCAATACGTTCCGCCCCCTCAATTCCTCAGATATTGTTGTAATCTCTGCTGCTCGACTTGAGTGCACAAAATCCTTTAGTGATAATGTGTCTCTTTTCTGTTCTCGGTCTCCCAATATATAAATTATACCGGAGACCGTTGAATAAGTAATATTCCCCGTCATTGGCATGAATTGCGCCTCCGGTTGTCTCGAAAAATACAAAGAAAACCGTGATAAAAATAATACAGTCTCAAATAACTTGACACCAAACAATAGAAAGTATATATTCAAAAAATCGAATATGTACCAACAAATCTTTGAGCTCCATACCGACATTCTCAAGGCTCTCTCTCACCCCAAGCGGTTAGAGATTGTTCATCTGCTTCGGAATCATTCTCTCTCGGTGAGTGAAATCCAGGAGATGCTCGATCTCCCCCAAGCCAATCTCAGTCAACACCTCCAAGTCTTGCGGGAAAACCAAATTGTCGCTTGTCTCAAAAAGGGCAAACAGATCTTCTATCGGGTCACCAACCCCAAACTGCTTCAAGCTTGCGATCTCATCCGTGAAGTCCTCTTCGAACAGTATCAGGATAATTCTCATTTCAACCAAGAACTAAGAACTAATATCTCAGACCTCCTCCCCATAGGTATCGACCCCGTCTGTGGCATGAAACTCACTTCCACCACCACCGCCTTCACTTTTTACGACAACGGCACCAATTACTACTTCTGCGCCTCCGGTTGTCTCGAAAAATACAAGGTTACGCGTCATTGCGAGGAACGAAGTGACGAAGCAATCCCCGCCGCCGAGATTGCTTCTCTCGCCATAGGCAGATCGCAATGACGAGAGTCGTCATCCCGGACCTGATCCGGGATCCAGAATTGTTGACTATTTATATAGATTCCGGGTCAAGCCCGGAATGACACAAAAAGTAATTAAATATACAATTTAAAATATAAAATGAAAAATATCGTCACCCTCCCCGTCATTGGCATGAATTGCGCCTCCTGTTCCAGTATAGTCAATCGAGCCATCAAAAAAACTCCGGGTGTCAAAAGCAGTAGTGTTAGTATAGCCACCAACAGAGCCGTCATCGAGTTCGATCCCCAACAGACCTCACTCGAAAAAATTAACCAAAATGTCAAGGAGTTTGGCTATTCTTTAGATCTCACTCCACCTTCAACACCTTCAAGGCCTGGCCTTGAAGGTCAGGATCATATGCGCCGCTACGAAGTAGCTAGTACCCTTGGGGTACATCATACCGGCGAAGAGCATGTCGTTCTGCTCAAGAAACAAATCTCCGTCCTTTTCCCGGTATCCCTTCTGTTTTTCTTTCTGATGCTTTGGGATGCACTCGGGCGTTTCGTCGCCGGCTTTCCCCTATTTCCTATTCCCATGATGATCTTTAATCCAGTTCTCGCCATATTATCGACCCTCACTTTCCTCTTTTACGGCCGAGAATTTTTATCCGCTATCGCTAGGTTTGCCAAAACGAAAGTGGCTAACATGGATACGCTCATCGGCATAGGTTCTGTCGCGGCCTACTTGTATTCTCTTTTTGTCATTTTCTTTCCGGCAGTTGCGATAAGTCTAAAACTTCCCGAAACCACGTACTTCGATGTCGTGATTGTCGTTATCGGCTTCATTAAGTTTGGAAAGTTCTTGGAAGCCAATTCCAAACAAAAAACCGGTCAGGCTATCAAGGAACTGCTTAAACTTTCCGCCAAAGTCGCTCTCGTCGAGAGAAAAGGAAAAGAAGTGGAGATTGCCATAGATGCCGTCGTTATCGGTGATATCGTCTTGGTCAAGCCAGGTGCCAAGATTCCGGTAGACGGGAAAATTGTAGAAGGCACTACCTCTATCGACGAATCCATGATCACCGGTGAACCGATTCCCGTCGACAAAGCTGTTGATGATATAGTCACCAGCGGTACTATCAACAATCAGGGTTTTATCAAGTTCCGTGCCGAAAAAGTTGGTGCCGACACTCTCCTTTCCCAAATTATCAAAATGGTCGAAAATGCTCAGAGTTCCAAAGCTCCCATCGAAAAAATGGCCGATACAGTCTCTGCTTATTTTGTTCCGGTTGTCTTGGGTCTTTCTGTCTTCTCTTTTCTTGTCTGGTTTGCCTTCGGCAATCTATCTCTCGCTATCTCCGCTTTAGTGGGCATCCTCGTTATTGCCTGCCCTTGTGCCTTAGGTCTAGCTACACCAACTGCCATTATCGTCGGAGTAGGGAAAGGGGCTCAAAATGGTATTCTCGTCAAAGACGCCGAGGTTCTCGAGAAACTGCACCAGATCAATATGGTAGTCTTCGACAAGACCGGTACTATTACTACCGGTAGGCCTGTCGTTTCTAAAGTAATCTCCACTTCAGATATGAGTGAAGTAGAAATCATCTCCATCCTCGCCTCCATGGAGAAAAAGTCTGCCCATCCTCTCGCCCAAGCCATCACGGATTTTTCCCAAAATGTTGTCATCCTCGCGCATGCGGGGATCCATCTGGACAAACCCATCTCACTTCACACCATTCAACATTTCAAAGATCTTCCCGGCAAAGGTATCGCCGGGCAGTTCAAAAATAAAAGATATTTAGCTGGCAATGAGACACTTCTCAAAGAGCATAAGGTAGATCGTCAAGAGAAAAATATTAAAGAGTACACAAGCAAAGGCATGACTCCGGTCTTTCTTTTCTCAGGCACGACCCTTCTGGGTGCTGTTTTTATTTCCGATACTCTCAAACCAGAATCAAAAGAAGCCATAACCAATCTTCACCATATGGGCATCAAGACAGTTATGCTGACCGGCGACGATCACGATGCGGCCGCCTATATCGCCAAAGAAAGTGGCATCGACCGTATTTATGCGCAAGTCTTACCCGGTGACAAAGCTCATATTATCGATAAATTAAAGAGTGAGGGTCACAAAGTCGCCATGGTCGGCGATGGTGTCAACGACTCACCGGCTTTAGCGACAGCCGATGTCGGTATTGCTATGAGTACCGGCACGGATGTAGCTATCGAATCCGCCGGCATTACCTTGCTCCACGGTGACCTGAGTAAGGTCGAGAAAGCTATCAAGCTCAGCAAACAAACCATGAGAACCATCAAGCAAAATCTCTTTTGGGCCTTCTTTTACAATGTTATCGGCATTCCTGTTGCCGCCGGCATTCTTTATCCTCTTTTTGGCATTATTCTCAATCCAGCCATCGCCGGCGCCGCTATGGCCTTCTCCTCCGTCTCAGTAGTCACCAACTCTCTTCGTCTCAAAACGACAAGATTGTAAAAACACATCTTTGTCATTCGCGCTTGTTAGGGAATCTACTATGAAAATCTTAATTATCGAAGACGATCTTGCTCTCTCGGAAAACCTTAAGAAACTAATTCTTAAAGAAGGCTTTGCTGTCGACACAGCCGATTCTAAAGAGGAAGGTCAAAACCAAACTGAGATCAACGACTATGATTGTCTGGTCTTAGACATCGGTCTTCCGGACGGCAACGGCTTCGATTTACTGAAAGATCTAAGAGAAAGTAAGGACAAAACCCCTGTAATTATCGTCACCGCCCGCGGTCAAGTCGAAGACCGCATCCAAGGACTCAATCTCGGAGCCGATGATTATGTCGGCAAGCCTGTAGACTCACAAGAGCTTATGGCCCGAATCAGAGCTGTTATCAGAAGAAACAGTCAAAGCACCTTACCGATTATTTCAATCCAAGATCTAGTCGTCAGACCGGCAGAGCACCATGCAGCAGTAAACAGCACCTCACTTGATCTCACAGCCAAAGAGTTTGCTGTTCTCGAATATCTTGCTTTACACTGCGGCGAAGCCATTACCCGCACCATGCTCATGGAACACGTCTGGGGCAGCGACTTCGAAACCTTCAGCAATGTCATCGACGTCTACATCAAAAATTTAAGGAAAAAAATCAAAAATCACACCTCAAAAAATTTAATTAAAACTATCCGTGGCAAAGGCTATGTTCTCAGTTAACACCCTGCGTGGACGACTGACCGCCTGGTTCTTAACCTCAGTCGGTTTCATCATCCTCATTTTCCTTTCTGCTGTCGCCCTCCTCTTTTATGTCACTATTCAGAATCAGATTGACCATCACGTCCACATAGCAGTCAGTGAAGCTCACCAAATCGTCCAAAACTATCAGGGCTCAGAGCGCGATAGTCTTATCAGAAGCCTTGTCAGCGCGCGCGGTATGACAGTGGTTGTTCTCGCCCCGGACGGCTCACCAATTCTGGAGACCAATAGTCCCGACATCGCTCTCAGCACCGAACATCAGTTACAAAAAATCCTCACTGCTCAAAATTTATACCAATCCGCTCCCACTCATTTTACCGAAAGTCATACGCGGTTTGCCGCCATGCCGGTTCAGGTCCAAGCAGGCAAAGGAATAGTTGCCGTGGGCTACTCCACCCAAGTAATTTATGACAGTTTCCTGATCCTCCTCGCTATCGTTTCCGGCGTCATAGTACTTCTCATTCTTCCACTTTCCTTTCTAGGTAGCCACAAACTTCGTCAAGAGCTTGTTCCACTGGAAAGAATCTCTCAGCAGGCGAAACAAATCTCCGCCTCCTCTCTGTCAAGTCGCATTCATCTCAGCTCCCCCACTATCGAGCTAAAAAATATTCAGGAAGCTCTCAATCTCATGTTAGGTCGGCTTGAAGAGATTTTCAGCCGCGAGCGAGAATTTTTTGCCGATGCCGCTCATACTCTCAAAACACCACTGGCTGTTATCCATTTCCAGATAGAAAATATCAAACAGAACCCTCAAATTAAAAAGGACCTTCTTCTCAGTTTAGATTCCGCCGGAAATACCATTCAGGACTTACTTTTCCTTTCCTGTGTCGCTACCCTGCATCACGACTTGAAAAACACCTCCCTTTCCAAACTCCTCATTGAGTTGGCCGATCTGACCCAGACTTTGGGCGAAGAAAAACATCTGGAAATCATTACAGACATTCCCAAAGACGTTACTCACAAAACCAACCCCCAACTACTTACCAAAGCTCTGACCAATATTCTCCACAATGCCGTCATCTACAACAAGTCAAATGGAAAAATTTACATTACTCTCAAAAAGAAAAATGACAAAATTTTTATCGCCATCAAAGATACAGGAATCGGCATTCCCAAAAAAGACCTGCCTCACGTCTTCGATCGTTTCTATCGTGGTAAATCCGACTCCAAAGGCTCCGGCCTCGGCCTCGCCATCACCAAATCCGTCATCGAGAGCCTTGGTGGCAAAATCTCCATCACCTCTCATTTCCGACAAGATACGGCGTTCACTGTCACCTTTTAATTTCATCTTCTCTTCATCTTCTGTTTGGTAATCTCCACTCATGGAAGAAAACAAAACACCCAAAACCAATCTCACCAAAAACCATAAGCTCGATTCCACTCTTTTTTGGAAAAAGACCACCATCGGCCTGTTTATCATTATCATCTTCTCCCAGTTTTTCACCGTCACCATTACTCCCAAGTTTAACCTGCCCGGCTCCTCACAAAGCCAAGTAGTTACAGATGCTGTCACCGGACAAGTTAGCAGTATAGACACCGCGGCCTTAGCTTCAGCCGTTCTTCCCGCTGAAGGCGTCATCCTTCCCATTACCTGGAGCGACTTGGGAAAAAGAATTATCCAAGATGGTGTCATCGATGAGCAAAAATTCCGTGCTATCTTCAAAGGAGGACTCACAAATGCGGATGAACAAATGCTCACCGGAAACAGCGACCAACCTATTGTCCTCACCGAAAAAAACAGCCGATACGTACTAGACATTCTATGGGCATTTGGTCTGGCCAACAAAAACGATATTTTAGAAAAAGGTGAAATGAATGACAAAGAATATGGTGGTGCAGGTAATTTCGCTTCCACTGGTGGATGGACACTGGCCCGAGGTACAGGTATGGATCACTACAGCAAACACGCCTACGTTGTCCTCACTTCGGAGCAGCAGGCCTTAGTCGACAAGGTATCCAAGGGTATCTTCCGACCCTGCTGTGGCAACTCTACCCATTTCCCGGACTGCAACCACGGCATGGCCATGCTCGGATTATTGGAGCTAATGGCGAAGAACGGTGTAAGCGAACAGGAAATGTACCATGTTGCCCTCAAGGTCAACTCCTACTGGTTCCCCACCACGTATCTTGATCTAGCCACTTACTTCGAGGAGCAAGGTATCAAATGGGATCAAGTGAGCTCCCAAGAAGTCCTCGGAGCAGAATATTCAAGCGCACAAGGTTATCAGCAAACACGTCAAAAAATCCAAAGCCTTCCGGAAATCCAGCAAAGCGGTGGTGGTTGCGGGGCCTAAATTATGAAAATTAATTTCAAAAAATTTATCTGGCAAATGACTACCCTTCTGGGGATAGTCATTTTGCTGGCAGGCCCGATAAATAGAAGTTTACAATCCCTTGGACTTCGACACAGAGTTCCTTTTGGGCAAACGGTTCCCACAGTGGAGGCAAGCGAGGTTTACACCATGTTTACCTGTCCCTGTTGCGGTCAACCTCTAAGAAAAGAGAAGCCGTGCTGTGGAGCCATGACTCAGATGGTCGATTTTATCGACCAGAAAACTGCTACAGGCGCCAACCTAGAGGATATCATTCTTGCTACCGCCCAGGAATTTGGACTGGATAGACTGGCAGAGCAGTCCCAAAAAAATTCCATCAAAGAAAAGCTCCTTGCTTCTGCCCCGGCCGACTCTCCCAGGATTACGGTAGGAGAAGTGAAAAAAGATTTAGGAGAAGTAGCCTTAGCAAAGGGCATCGTCAGCACCGACTTTACCATCAACAACGACGGCCAGACGGATCTAGTCATCGACAATCTCTCATCTTCCTGTGGCTGCACTTCAGCTAGCTTAATCTACAAAGATACCGAAAGCCCCAGATTCTTCATGGTTGGACATGGCCAGGAAAATCCTGATCCAAGCTGGGAAGAAAGTATCGCTCCAGGTGATGAAGCCATCATCAGGGTCTATTACGACCCATCTGTCCACCCCGACCTCGAAGGACCAGTCACCAGGACTGTCTCCATCATGAGCAACGATCCGGTAGAGTTCGAAACCAAATTAACGATCACCTTAGATCAAACCAAAAAATGAACTGTTGCGACACCAAAAACAAGCAAGCAAATAAGGGTACTCTTGATCCCTTCGTCATCGGCATTATCGCCGTTACCGTTATCATTCTCTTCGGCGCAATCTTTTTGGCAGGCAAGACGGGCGGTACAGTAAGTGTTCCGGTAGACACCCAAGTCTCACTCACTACGTCCGATACCAAATATGATTGGGGAGACATCGATATCAATGGAGGTATGGCCATAAAAGATTTTGAGATCAAAAACAACGGCTCCTCAGTTCTCAAGCTTTACGACGTCAAAACCTCATGCACCTGCACCACAGCCCAGTTAAAATCAGCCTCTCTTACTTCACCAAAATTTAGTATGCACGACAAAGGACCCTTCGTATTCGAAATCAATCCGGGAGAATCAGCTAGTCTTATCGTCGAATTCGACCCGCTTTTCCACGGACCAAACGGCACCGGTCCCATCAGCCGTACTATTACAATGTCCTCAAACGATGCAAACAATCCCACACTTTCTTATATCCTCACCGCCAACGTTGTAAAAAAATGAATCCAAAAAAATTCCTCATCGCTATCGGCCTCATCGCTTTTACCCTCGGCGCATATCGGTTTACCTCAGGCCAACTGAAAGAACCGGCAGAAATCAAAAAAACTAACTCGGTCAAGCTGATTTCCCCCATCGAGTTTGGTAATCTAGTCGGCAACATCGATGTTTTCCTTCTCGATGTTCATACACCTGAACAAACCCACATTCCCGGTACCGACGCTTTTATCCCTTTCGATCAAATCCAAAACAACCTCTCCAATCTTCCCTCTGATAAATCCACTCCCATTTTGGTTTACTGCCGCTCGGGAAGCATGAGTGCTCAGGCCAGTCAAGAAATCGCCGCTTTGGGATACACGAGTGTCTACGACCTGGACGGCGGTACAGATGCCTACAAGGAGAGCCATGTTTCAGTCTCCCTCACTCCCGACACTCAGTCTCTAGGTGATGTGGTTTATGGCGAAATTTCCACCACTTCTTTTACCCTGACCAACTACTCACCTCTCCCGCTAAAGATCACACGAGTTTCTACTTCTTGTGGTTGTACCAAAGCCACAGCTGTCCAAGCCGAAGTGGACGGTTATAGTACAACCACAATTGATGTAACCTTCGATCCGGCGGTTCACAAAGATGACACAGACATTGGCCAACTAACACGAACGATTTACGTGGAAACGGACAATCCAAATTTCCAGGATTTAGAAGTTAATTTTACCGCCAATGTCATAAAAGAATAATATGGATACAATATTCCAACTCTCCCTTCTCGCTTCTTTCATCGCCGGCATGGTCGCCCTCTTTGCGCCTTGCTGTATTACTTTTTTGCTTCCTGCCTACTTCGCCAACATTTTTAAGGAAAAGAAGCGCGTCCTTCTCATGACTTTTATTTATTCTCTGGGCATCTTCACCGTCATGATGCCTGTTGTCCTCGGCGCCCGCGCCTTAACCCAATTATTTTTTAATCTCCATGATCAGACCTACATCATCGGCGGACTATTTTTGATCTTTGTTGGCTTTTCCGCTCTTATTGGTTTCAAATTGCCCATGCCAAACATTAATTTCACCAAACAAGCCGACGATCCACTCTCTACCTATATCCTAGGCATCATATCGGGCATCACCTCGGCGTGCTGTGCACCAGTGCTTATTGGCGTCGTTGCCCTCTCCAGTATCAGCCCTACTATGCTCCAAGCACTCCTTGTTGGATTCTTCTATGTCCTGGGTATGGTCACACCTCTATATCTTGCTAGTCTTTTCATTCACAAAAGAAATATTCTGGAAAAACCCATTTTTAGAAAAGCCGTCAGAGAAGTTACCTTCCTCGGCAAAGTACATATGATTACAGTATCCAACCTTATTTCTTTTGGTATCTTCACCGGCATGGGCATCCTCCTTATCTTCCTCACTCTTTCCGGCAAACTTTCCATGAAAGGCACCGAAGATGGTGTCACCAAGGCTATACAGGACACAGCTCTTTACATTACCTCATTCGTCCAAAGTGTCCCCGGTCTGGATATTCTTTTTACCGTCGTCGCTGCTTATCTTCTTTATCGGTTCATCAAGTATGTCAAAAACCACTAGACATGACTTTCCTAATATGTTTTTCTGAGTTAAAATAGAGGAACATGGAGTCGACAAACTTGTTTATCATTTTCCTCACCGGTCTCACCACCGGCGGTCTCACCTGCCTGGCCCTCCAAGGCGGATTATTGACCTCTGTCATAGCCAAACGCGAAGAAAAGTTAGTCTCAACTCTCGCTAGTTCAAAAAAGAAAATAAAAGCCATCATTGCGAGGAACGAAGTGACGCGACAACCTGCCCGTCCGGCAGGCGGGTCTACCTCCACCCAATTTCTCCCAGTCGTTTCTTTTCTCACTTCTAAGCTCCTTGTTCATACTCTGCTCGGTTTTTTTCTAGGATTACTCGGTACCACCATCTCCCTTTCACCCGTTACCCGTGGCTGGCTAGAAGTTTTCATCGGCATCTACCTCTTTGGTATTGCCGGTAACCTGTTACACCTGCACCCACTCTTCCGTTATTTCGTCATCACCCCTCCCAAATTTCTGGCCAAATTAGCCAAGAACGAATCAAAAAGCAACTCCATTTTTGCGCCCGCTCTCCTGGGTCTTATGACCATTTTCCTTCCCTGTGCAGTTACCCAGGCCATGGAAGTTGTTGCCATTGGTACAGGTAATCCTCTTTACGGCGCCGCCATCATGTTTGCCTTCGTTCTGGGCACCTCACCCACTTTTCTCATTTTCGGTTTTCTCTTAAACCAAGGGGCAGGTTGGTTTCGGAAGTACTTCCCTACCATCGCCGCCACAGGCATGTTCGGTATGTCTATATTTTCGATCAATGGAGGAGCTGGTCTCATGGGATCTCCTTACACCATTCAAAACTTCTGGGAAGCCGCCACCACAGGCACCTCCTCCACAACTGACAATAATACGGCCGTACTTGGTAACAACATTCAAACCGCCACTATCACAGCCTTCGACTCAGGTTATTCTCCCAGAAACATCACACTCAAACAAAGTATACCGGCCAAAATCAAAATAGTGACCAATCGAGTCTCTTCATGTGCCAGAGCCTTCGTCATTCCGGCATTAAATATTTCCAAGCTCCTTCCCAGCACTGGAGAGACTATTGTCGAATTCACTCCTACAAGAACAGGCCCACTCGCCTTCTCCTGCTCCATGGGCATGTACACCGGCCGCTTCAATATAATTAACTGACTTGACAACTATAAAGTAACATTTTCATTATAAGTAATATGTTAACTCAAAGAACAAATGTCCTTTTTAGCGAGCTAATCCGCCATGCTATAGCCACTACCTACAAAGAAAGTAAACCTAAAAAAAGAGCACTGCTCAACTTTTTAAGGAAATCAAAAAATTAACCAAAGGAATGAACACTAAAGGCATAAACACCAAGGAGCTAGTCGAATATGGCCGCAGATAAACCAGCTCAGTATATTGTCGATTCATCCTCCATTCTTTCTTATATTCTTCCTGACGAGACTCTTACAAACTCAATCAGATCTATCATTAAAACCGGCAAAATCTATTCCAACTTTCTCGGTTTTCCCATCCAGTACCTATCACCAAACTATCATGACACACTGGATATATCTCTTAGATATGATCTTTCATTTTATGATGCTTCTTATCTATCTCTCGCACTTAAAAAAACCTTCCGCTACTCACTCTAGACAAAAAATTACTCGCCGCTTCAATGTCGTCAATTAATTTATAAATAAAATGGTGCAGAAGTCTAGCCAACAAACCGCACGGACCATGTCCATGTTGAGAAATATTCCTGCAAAATCCCAGGTATGCACCGCGGGACGAGGCTTACCCGAGACAGGTACGCGGGAGTACGGTTTTTGGCGGACTTCGAACCAATAAAAATACCATTATGTTTAACTTCTTCAAACCAAAATCCGAACCAACAACTGATAACCATGAACTAACAACTCTGGTTCTTCACCTCTCCGGCCTCCACTGCTCTTCCTGTGCCGTGAACATCGATCTGGCCCTCGAAGATCTCCCCGGAGTGATCGCCAAAACCAACTACGCCAAATCCGAAACGAGGATCACCTTCGACCCTTCCCAAACCACCCTGGACCAAATCCACTTCACCATCCGGAACTTAGGGTATAACATCTTATAGATTCCTCAACACACCGTCCACATGTCTTGGCATGACATGCATGTGAATATGTCCTACATGCATGGGGTCGTTCTCTAGTTTGTATACATTATTATTCAACTTCAGCACATAAGCCGGGGCTTGCCACTTTTTAGTAAACTTCTCCGCTAGGAAAACCACTAGCTTAAAAAAGTCACCAGGATCAGGCATGTCGGTCATCTCGCTGACATGTAGCTTCGGAAAAACTATAAAGTGCCCTTCCGTTTCCGGGTGTATCACTTTCATAGCCATATACTTCTCACCTTCCCAGACAATCTCATGATCTAGGTGTTTTGGATCTTTCAGTATCCGACAAAAGACACATGTATTATTCATAATCCTAGTCTAGTTAAACAACACTCTATCATCAAGCCCACCTGCACAAAATCGTCCTTTGATATTGTATCCAAGTCAGTCATGAACTTCAGCATGCCTTTCAGTGTATTGAAATAATAGTTTTGCCTTACCCCATCAACCACCCTTTTAGATTCTGCCAGTACTCTCGCCGGCTCCCCCGTCCGCAGTGCCGTCGCTTTGTGCGCGAGATGATTTGCGAACTTTTGCGTCTTTTTGTTTTTCACCACCGTTTTCTCACCCACTTTGGTAGCTAAGTTTTCCATTTCCTCGGCTATTTGTTCTTCAAATAAGTCACAGGCATCGGCACTCTCCACCAACGCCGTAATAACCTCCTCGTTATTTACAAAATCAAAGATATGTCCACGCTTGGACAACATATTTTCCTCTCTTAGCATCGGCTTTGTCAGGGTTAGATAGACGGTTGCCCGCTTCAGCTTCTCTGCCGGTCTATGTTTCCCAAACTCCCCCAATATCTTCTTTATAGTCATTGCTTCACCCCTGGTGCCACTAGCTATCTTTCCAGTAAAACTTACTCCCGCTCCAAAAATCTGCACCCCCCTTTCTTGTCCCTCTTTTTCCGACAACACAAATGCCGTGTCCCCTACCTCTGCCTTATCATCCACAAGAACAGCCAAGTCTGCCATGGTAGCGTCTATCAGTGTTTGTGTTGCCACGAAAAGAGCCCCTGTTGCTGTCAGTTCTCCTGATTTTTGTATTGTCACCACTCTTCCTCCTTGAACAAAAGGTAAGAAACCAGACCCTGACCACATAGAATTTAGTTTGTGCACCTTATCTCCAGATACTAGCTGTAACTCAGCTTCGGACGCTATCTCGACTCCGAAACCAGCTTGTTTCAATGCCTGCTCTGTTTCCTGAGCCACAACTGAAAACACATCCACCCCGCTAGACCTAATCAATTCATTGACCGTTCGTATGTTTGCAACATCCTCACTTCGTTTTCTATATCTTTCCACCACCTCACTCACCGGAAAAGTTCCGGCCCTCATTAGTTCTACCGCTTCAGCGAGATTCAATCCCCAGGCCTCAGCCAAGCTCACCACAGCTCCTGCCGCCCTCGGACCCATATTGTTATTTATGAGTATCACGGGCAAATCACCACCCAAAGCGCTCTTGGTCTGCTCAGCTATTGCCAGTAAGAATAGATGCCCCAAATGAGGTTCTTTACCCAAAGTAATACAGCACACCACCAACGGGTTCTCCGCTTGAAGCGTTTCATTTTCTTTATTTACCGTCAGCTCTGATAGTTCTGCTGGCTTCGCCGATAGTTTTAGTTTTTCGATGTATTTTTCCATGTTATTTTTATTTGATAACCGCTCCCATTATCTTGGGAACATATTTATTAACCATGCTTCCATAGATTCTGAGCGACGTTTGCGGGTTACGGAGTTTTGTTTCCAATATTTCATCTTCAGTCATGAACACCGTTACAAAACCTCTCTCTGCTACAGACTCCACCGCTTGTTTATAATGGCTAACTGACGGTCTTCCGCCACCGGAATCAGCTATCGTTATGTCCCATATCAGTTCATTGATCAAATGCAAATAGCAGATCAGGAATGCATCAACGGTGAAGACCTCAGTGTTGATTCCCAGTACTGCCAAATCTCCCTCGGGAAGTAAACTCACCATTTGTTCTACAGCCGCCGCCGCCGTTGTCATCACCGGCACGTACAGCTTGCCCCTGGTATCTACCCCCTCCATCAGGTGACACCCTAAAGTCTCTTTGGGGTTTAGTCCTACAACTGATTTATCCCACGCTTTCGTCCATAAAAAAGCTTCCCGTGGTCTCGAGCTCAACTCATCCAATAATGTAGCCGTAATTTGGGATAAGTCAGGTTCAGGTGAATCAATATTTACATAGCAAGTAAAGGGATTCTCTCCATAAGTTTCCCTCCCTTTCTTCTCGGCATATACAGCTTGAATTAGTTTTTCTTTTTCGAATAATGGTGTGTTGGGTGTTTTTTCCATAGGCTTTTTGATCACAAAAAAGACTCCCCATGGAGCCAAAGCTGGCTTCTTGGGGAGTCTTTCTGGTTGTTACTTTGTTATTCCGTTATTACTCCATCGCAAGAAAAGCCAACTAAGGCCATAAAACGGCGGTACCAAAATGCTTGCGGTGTATTGATAACAATCATAACTTCCCGTAGTATATCACAACCTGTTATTGATCGAGATAACACTACATTTCTTCCGGGCTAGACCAAACTCTACACAGGATTCGATACTGGTTTTACCCTTAACAAGTCCCAGGAGAACAAGGCTAAGAATGTAGGCTAACTCAAATCGCTTACCTTGATCACGTCGATTGTCGGGAATGTTTTGCAGAGATCTGACAAGGGGAAGAAAAACTGATGGTTTCTCAAATTGGTTTTGGGTAGTAGAATTAATCAAATAGTTACTATCCATTATGACCAAAACCACCACGAGTTCTCTTCGCTGGCCATTATTAGTTGTTATCCTCACCATCATTCTGGCGATCATGTCATACGCCTTTCGCCGGTCCTGGTCACGTCAAGACATCTTAGAATCAGAATCGTTTGTTCAATCAGAAAAAATTGCTTCTTAACCTTAGAGAACAGACCGCCTCAAAAACAAACATCCCTTGCCCAAACAACCTTAGTTGCCATCCCAGCCAGTGTCCCAGCCAAATCCACCCCACCCTCATCTGGCTACAGTCGCCAAAAGGTTTCTGTCGAAGGTTTAGGCGACTACCTTGTCGACATCATTGCGGGGGATCTTGGCTCCACCAAAGTCATCGTCGATACCGCCTCCTCCAGCAACTGCGGCAACGATTGTCCCGTCCTGCCCCTCGCCACCTATGTCAGCCGCACCGGCGCCTACGCCGGCGTCAACGGTTCTTATTTTTGTCCGGCCAGCTATCCTTCCTGTGCCGGCAAAACCAACTCCTTTGATCTTCTCCTCATGAATAAGGATAAGTCTATTTCAATTCCGAATTACTTTCGGCGGAGACTCCGACGCCAAACAAAGTGCCCGGGGCAATCGCAGTTTTGTCAGTAACAAAGGCAACACTGTTTATATTGGCGTCGTCCACGGCGTTACTGTTGCCGAATCCGCTAGAGTCCTGAAAGTTATGGGTATGGACAATGCCTTGAATCTCGATAGTGGGGAGTCTACCGCTCTCTGGTCCGGCGGTTACAAAATCGGCCCTGGCCGCGATCTTCCGAATGTGATCCTCTTTGTCAAAAAATAATTCCACATCATTCAGCTCATCCATAATACTTGACAACTAAAAAGTAACATGTTACATTAAAAGTAATATGTTAACTCAAAGAACAAATGTCCTCCTCAACGAGCATGACTACAAGATGCTTAAAGAACTTTCCAAAAAACACCATAAAAGTGTCGGAGAGTTAATCCGCCACGCTGTAATCACTGTTTACAAAGAAGAAAAGCCTTCCCGTGCCCAGCTTTTAAAAAAATTCAAAGAACTTGGCAAAAACTTCGATACTAAAGGGATCAACATCAAAGAACTCGTCGAATATGGTCGCAGATAAACAGCTAGAATTTATTGTCGATTCATCAGTCTTCATCGCCTATCTCCTCCCAGACGAAACACTCCCCCACAGTATCACTTCTGTTATCAATAAATTTATAAAAAACCAAGCTGATTTTATTGCTCCTACAATTCTAAAATATGAAATCGGCAATGCTCTAAAATCGTCAGTTAAACAAAAACGTGTCGAGGCCGCGGAAGCTCTCGAAATCTTCGAAACTTTTCTCGAGTTCCCAATCCATTTTTTATCTCCAAATTACTCCAAGACACTCCAGCTTTCTATCCAGCACAACCTTACTTTTTACGACGCCTCTTATCTCTGTCTAGCCCAAGAAAAAAAGGTCAAGTTACTCACCTTAGACAAAAAACTACTTGCCTGTCTACCCAAATAAAATAAAAATCCTTGCCTTTTCCTCCATAGGTCTACCCCAAAAGTTTACCCAATATTGCACCAGACGAGGTCACTTCCTTGGCTTTTTCATCACTGTCTTTTTTCTCCTTGCCTCTTTTTTCGGCATCAATTAAATTCTCTTTTAGAATTTGAACCTCCGAAGCATCCTCCAGATTTCTTACATAGAAATCTAAAGAATTTCCACGCGCAACTTCGATTATTCCCGTATCTGTAATTACATCTGCAATTCTTATTTTGTTTGGAATACCGTAACGTTCAATCTTTGTGGCTTTCATGATATCAGCTGCTTTCGCCCAATCAACAGCGTCAGCTTTATCGGGAAAACCAATATTCATAAAGTTGATTATATAAACACCGTCTAGTGTCATAACTTCTAAAAATACACAACCTGCATCTCCTTGTTTGGGAGGCTCCAAAAATAACATCCTTCTGCCCTTCCCATCAATCACCTCTCTCACAGCATTAGGAAAGTTTTGCTTTACCCCATCCATCAGCTCTGAGTTTCTTCTCTGTTCAGGATCTAAGCCTGTTTCAGCTTGTCTCTGCAATTCTTTCTCTCTAGCCAAACCAGCGGGAATTGATTGTTCATTCATTACATTCGCAATATCACGAGCTGCATCAACATCTACAATCAAGCCAGGATTAATTGCCTGACCTTCTTGAGCTGATCCTTGTGTCCCCTTCACAGCCAAATCCGGATGGTAAATAGTACTATTCTTCCCCTCAACATCCTTGTGAGCTTCGGTCCAACCCTGGGCTTGGTCCTTTATTTTATTCTGTTGGGCAATCTCCATAATATTCATCTTCACACACACACACCAAAATCAAGCCTTTGTTACACCACAAACCCCTTCAATTTATCTTTATTCACTACTTCCCAGCTCGCGTTTTTATACAGAGACCACTTTGCTGGAACATTGACCACGCCTTTCTTGTATTTAATCTCAAAGCCAAACAACTTTCCGCCCCTCTCCTCTACCAAATCGACCTCCGAACCATCGTAGGTTCTCCAGAAATACGATCTGCCAAAAATATCGTGATAATTTGTATACTTCTGTCTTTCTGATATCAACAGGTTTTCCCAAAGCGCCCCAAGATCATCTCTACTATCCAGTTCATTGAAATTCTCCAAAACTGCATTCCTTATTCCGTTATCACAAAAATATACCTTTTTATTTTTCGATATCTCTCGTCTTTTATTTCCCGAATAGCTCCCCATTCTAAAAATCACAAAGCTCTTCTCTAACAAATCGATATATCTAATCACTGTCTTTTTATCAATACCCAGTAAGTTAGCTAGTTCCGAGTACGACACTTCCGACCCAATTTGCAAAGCCAAGGCCTTCAGAAGTGAATATATCAAAGATGAACTTTTTACTTCCTGAAACTCCAAAATATCTTTATACAGATAACTCGAAGCTAACTCTCGCAAAACTCTTTCTTTATTATGACTACCAATCACATTAACCACTTCGGGATACGACCCGTAAATCATTCTCTGATCCAATCCTCTCTCCAACTCCAATCCGTCACCGTTGTACAATTCCTCGAAACTAAGAGGGAACAGAAAATAAACGTACTTTCTCCCAGTCAACGGCTCACTGGTCATATCCAAAAGGTTGATACTAGACGAACCAGTCACCACAATTTGCTTCTCTTTCCCAAAATCGTCAACAAGTAGTTTCAATACATCACCTACCTTATCTATTTTCTGTGCCTCATCGATAAACAGTATTTTTCTCCCTCCCACCACTTCCCTCAATTTAACCAGGTCAGCCCCTTCTAGCAGACTCCTATCGGCCGGGTTGTCGGCATTTAGACTCAAGATTGTTTCAACCGCACTTGTTTGTAATAAGATCTTCATCAAAGTTGTCTTCCCCACCCGCCTCGCTCCTACTACCACAATAACCCTTCCTCCAAAGAAGTCTTTTTTAATCTTATCTTCGATCAGTCTTTTGTACATGACCCTATTCTACCACATTTTACCGTAATTCGGGGATTCCGATCCCCGATTTACGCGTAATTCGGGTATGCCAGTCCCGCGCCTTCTCCAAACCCCGCCTCATCGTCACCCACCTTCCAGAACCTGCGGGGAACCTTCAAGGGAACCTTCAAGGCCTGGCCTTGAAGGCCTATAATTGTTGACTTTTGGGTGCTCAAATGTTAGTACACTTTTTCTGTGGGCATCGCCGTAGCGGCAAAGTTCCACATCATCCTAGGGATCGTGGCCTTTATCCTGGTCGCTCTTTTCCCTTTCTTCGCCGAGAAAGATGCCTGCTCCCGCTTTGGCTGGCTGATCTGGAATTTTATTATCATTTAGACGTCACTTCTTCTTCAGAATAATCACCCAAGAATCGCACATCTCGGCCGGAGAAGTAATTACACTCGACCCCACGATTTCCAACGCCGTTTCCAATTTCAGCTTCCCCTCGCAAAAATGTTCATTCGAAACTATTATCAAGGTTTCACCCCCTTTTATCAGTACTCTTTCAATTTCTCCTATTGCTCTAGCCAAATCGAACTTCTCCTCAAATATGTTCACCGAAACCACCACATCCACCGAGTTTTCGGATATCGGTAAACATTGCAGTTCTCCCTGGACTAGTCCGGCATTGACCTTTCTATTTCTCTGGTTCCAATCTCCCAGATCCATTCTGCACACTTTTTCACCAAATTTATAAAACAAAAAGGGCATCAAGGTTTCTTCTCCAAAGCCAAGCTCCATCACCCTTTTGCCATGCGGGTTAGTGTATCGGGCGTCCAATATTTTCTGAAGTTCCATTCCCACATTCACAGTTTCCACCAAAACAGGCTCCTGGCCGGTTATAAAAACTGTTGCGGTTTCCATTTACTTATCCTCGCCTTTCACGTCTTTGAGGTAAGCCTTAAACTCTTCCCATACTTTCTTCCAGTCCCCTCCGGCGGCCTCAATCTCTTTGAATATCATCTCCACGTCTACTAATATCTGGTCCTCTTTTACAATCATCTTTGTTTTAGCCATATAACTTATATTTACTTTTTAATTAATTTATCTTATACCATTCACTCCCTACACGGCAGACGAGCCCCGCCCACCATCTCTGTTTTAACTTTTATTGTCTTGAGTTTTTGAGTTCTCGAGTTTTTGAGTTTTTTCTTTATTTGTACGCCACCGGCACTTCCGTCAACACTACTCCAAGTGACATACGTCTGGCTTTGACGTCCAAGTTCTCTACAAATACTTCCACTTTATCGCCCACCTTAAACTCTTTGTCGGCAGGTTTCTTTGAAATGTGGATCAGTCCATCTACTCCCTTATCAAAGTTTACAAAGATACCGTATGGGGCAATGCGCACCACCTTGCCAGAATGCTTGGTTCCGATGGCAAAGTTTGTTTCGATAGCGGACCAGGGGTCCCCGGTCATCTGTTTGATGGAAAGATTAAGCTTTCCTACCGCTTTGTCAATGCCAATCACTTGGACATGGACTTCTTGACCGACTTTGAACATAACGTTGGGGTCTTCCACTTTCTCCCAAGAAATCTCAGAAATGTGGATCAATCCTTCGACCTTAGCTACCTCTTCAGTGCCCTTCATGGGCACGTTGACAGTGACGAAGACACCAAAAGGCATAATTCCGGAGACTGTTCCTTCAAACTTATCACCAACATTGACTAGTTCTAGAGCTTCACCCTTTTTAGCTAAAGCCTCTGAATCGGACACTAGTTTCTCTGAGAAGATTAATCTGTTTTGATCTTTATCCACTTCAATCACGCGCACTTTGAAGTTCTTGCTGAGAAGTGACTCCATGTTACCGAGTAGTTTTTCGCCAAATTGAGAAGTTGGTACAAATCCGCGGATGTCTCCCACCTTGACCACCATACCGCCTTTATTTACTTCCAGTCCTGTCACCTCCACCTCTTTCTCTTCATCCATAAGCTTCTTGAACTTGTACCAACGGTTTTCGTCGGCCGCTTGTTTGAGAGTCAGAATAATTTGACCCTGGTCATTTTCGGGGAACTTCACATAGGCACTCACCTTTTCGCCGACTTTCAGCTCCTTGAGTACATCGTAGGCTTCAGCCAGATCTTCACCGGACACCATTCCTTCAGTCTTGGCTCCGATGTCGATCAATACCATCTTCTTACTGATGGCGCTTACCGAACCCTCTACCTTCTGATTTCTTTTCAAAGCCCCCGCGAAGCTAGAGGCTCCCTCCATCAGTTTGTCCATTACGGACATGCCTCCTGTTTTTACTTTAATAACGTCTGATTTTTGAGATTTGCTCATTTATCATAAATTCCTTTCTTGTCTTTTAGACCTGGATATTTTATCACACTTCCGGCCCAATTAGGTTCAAACCATCATTATCGCTTCATACCCCATAAGAAAGTGGTATAATACCTAATCCGAACCTGAAAATTTTATCTATGGAGACATCTTGTGAACCTAAAAACTCTGTATGCAGTTACCTGGCTGTCCGTATATTTTGTGATTTGTATGATGACTTTCAGTGCTCTGTGGAGTCAAATCAGTTTTCTCGCCACTCTTGGAATATCCATGATTCTATCGGGGGTGATCACCTACCTAGTCTTTACTGCGATTGTCGATCCATTCATCCACCAAATGACGCAGACTCCACAAGAAGAGTCACTGGAAACAGACGAGCTGTTCTCAGGCGCCTTGTACAAATCCGATGGACTTCCCCGTGGCTTCACAATCCGTTACGAGAATTCAACTCAGGAGCCAACGGTGACCCACCCAAATCAGATCACCCGTATTAGGCTCGGGGGTGGCCTAGTCACTATCGACAGCGATAGAAATACGTCAGTTTCCGTTTCCGATCCCAATCTCAGGGTATCCGTCACCGACTCGATAACAGGAAACCACCAGTCAATCGGCTTCTAAAGGAGTCAATTGATACTTCCTCTCCTCACCCAAACAGTACAAAATGTCATTTTCACCCTAACGCCCCACTTCCTTGTCCACATCACTCCTACCCAGGCACAAAACTTGACACCCCAAACTTCAATCCAACCTACGCATACGTCACACATATGTTGTCAGCCAGGACAATAACTTGATTTTTCAGTATATTATGAGATAATGTTTCCACATTTTGAAGTATCAATTAAGCTTTCAATATCTTCAAAAAAATTGAGCTCATTGACATGACAGTTGGAGTTGGGAGTAGAAAGATGTCGTCGAGACTTTCGACTACACAAATTATTCCCAACAAAAAAAGGAGAAGTAGAAATGAAGAAAAACTTGTCATATATTATCAACATAATATTGGTTCTCGTCATTGTTGCCATCTCATGGCCTAGGGTTACAACAGATTTAATGAAGTCTCAATCGTCGGATGTAAAGGATGTCTACCCATGCGGGAAGGTCATACTTTCTCCAGAAGATGAGTATGTAGGTTTAACTGTTAGATGGGTGGCCATCCCACATACTGACTTCAAACTTGTATGGAATGAGAGTGAAGAATCATGGGACTTCATCATAAAAGATGAAGATGGGAAATGGGTTACTACGAGGGATTTTGATAAGGGTATCACCATCGCTCAAGATTCTGATGTCAAAATGAAGGTTGAATGCGATGGTTCGTGGTACGATAGTCAATTTATCGACACCAAGACGTTTGAGGAGCCGATTCGATTACCGTCGATCGACGGAAGCTCGACGAATATCGAATATCTACATAAACAGCTGTACGTAAAATTGCCAGGATCATGGTACTGTAAGTATAGGTGGAACGATGGCAACTACTATGATTACCAAACCGGTAAAATAAAGGTCAAATGCGAACTCGCCTATATTGAGTATTACAGCACAGTGCTGGAGAAAAATGTTGCCATTGAAGCGACCTGGACGGATGGCAGGATTACTGGCTATACCGTTTCGGTTGTCGAGTATGTGACTAATCCTGGGACTTCCGGCGTATGTTCAGACCAAGAAAAAGGCTGGATTCCCTTCACCTACAAAACAGTATATTTTTCCTGCGGAAAAGAACCTTCAACAGATGCGATTATGCATCTGGTGTATGGCGAAGACCAAAATGCTGTGTTACAGGAAACTGAAGACATTCTGGCTTCGTCCATATATGAAGGGGTTTGGACATGGCAGACAGATGAATACGATTGGAAATACGGAAATTGGATTCTCGAAGAAGGATCACTCGTACCCTATAATTAAACAACTATGGTTATCTGACCACCATCCCAAAACTCCGGCCCCTGGCCGGAGTTTTTCTGCATCAAAAAATGGGCATAATGGACATTTCGCGTTGGTAAAAGTGGAGATTATGTTTGATTCTTCCGCTAAATCCCATACAATTCGAATATGCAAAAGGTAAATTTGGATATTTCGGTTAAAAAAACTACCGTAGAAACTGTGGTTTTTGTGGTGGAAAATTAGTCAGTTGGGGAAAGAATACCTCCGGTAGTCATCGGTTTAG
>Ga0210044_10003073_pt1 | contig 24086 bp, 14 predicted proteins | sample CryGey13umfilter_2_FD_183959 | JGI IMG/M metagenome (GOLD analysis project Ga0210044, IMG submission 183959) | Groundwater microbial communities from aquifer in Utah, USA - Crystal Geyser 4/9/14 3 um filter (SPAdes) (version 2) | ecosystem: Environmental > Aquatic > Deep subsurface >... | reverse complement strand
GAGGATGGTGAAAACACGACCGCATCAGGATTTCATATCATTTCATTGATGTCGATCCTATGACTACATAATGATGGAATTTGTAACGAAGGCGGGCATGCCTTGAGGTTTTTACGGGGGACTCAACATTGCCCGTGATAATGGGTCCCGAAGATAACCCCATCACGCTCTGCAAAACAAGATATGCCGCGCCAGCGCGCTACTTCACCACCTTCACCTCGAGGAGGTCGTGCATCTCTTTACCGATCTCGAGCGTGACCACCTTCTCCGTCACCTTCTCGTCGTCGCTTCCCCAGCCCTCGATCACCGTCGCGTAAACCTTCGTCCTGGCGCTGGCTCGATTGGCGTCCGAAGCGAAGAACTTCACCCGCACGTCGTACACTCCGGCCGCCGCCGCCTTCATCACGTACATCTCGGGACCGTAGCCTTGAGTGACGTCCTGCGTGAGGTGTCCACCCAGCTTCGTGTCTCGATTGGAGAAGTAGCAGTCCTCGCCGCCGGGCTCCATCACGTGCAAGTCGACATCGGTGCGATCGGTGTTCCAGGCGATCGTGACCAGCAAATCGGCGGCCTGAATGGGGAAGTCACGCTGCAACTCCTTCAGCCGCTGCTGCGCGAACTGCGCCGCGTTCAGCTTCAGCTCCTGTCGCTGCACGCGTTGCAGGAAGCGCAGGTAGTCCAGGCTCACGATCTGGCGGAACTCGCCGAACCGGGGATCCCATTGCCCCGCCAGCGCGACCTCGAAGAAAGCCATGGCGAGGTCGGCCTGACCGAGCTGAGCGAGGGCGAGGGCGAGCGCGTGGTAAGTCTGCGGCTCACCGGGCCGCGATTCGGCCACACGGCGGAACAGATGGTAGGCGTGATCCGCAGCGCCCCACTGAAGCAACTGGTAGCCGATGTCTCGACCCAACACGGTGTCCCCTGGGTTGTTCTCGATCAGGGAGCTCAGGGCGCGCAGGGCGTCTACGGCACCGTACTTGTCGAAGCGGCGCTGAGCCTCGTCGACGAAGGCCTGATAGTCGATGTCTCGCGTGGCGAGCCGGTTCGCATGCTCCTGCCCAAGCTCCGAAGCCAGCCTCGATTTGCACTCCAGCATCGAGGCGACCACATCGAACGCGTCCTTGGGCAGGCCCTCGATGACCTTGCGTGTCTCGATGTTCATGGCGAATTGGGTCCCTGGCGTGTCCTGGATGCGGCGCAGCAAGTCCAGGAAATCGGCCCTCGGGTCGCCCAAAAGCTCGCCGAGCTGCGCGATGGCGTCCCGTATCAAGGCCGACACTTGCGTGCGCTGCACCAGCGCCCAGTCGTCCTCGGGCTTGATGTCGAAGCGAAGGTAGTCTTCCTCGGTCTCGAGCATCAACAACGACGCCGAATTCCCCGTGACTCTGAAGTGCCGCGCGTAAGGCACGGCGTACTCCGTGGCAAACCGGCCCAGCTCCTCGAGCTGAGCCACGGCGACCTGTCCATAGGCCCGCGCGGCGAGCCCAGAGAAGACCATGTGCGCGAGCGGAACGTCGATGCTCTTCTTCACACTGCCCTGGCTGAACTCCAGCCGAACCGTCGCTCCACTCGTCAGCGCGCCTCGACCCACCAACGTGACCCGCTGGCCGGGAAACAGCGCGCTGGGCCGGCCTGCGAGCATGAGGTCGGTCCCTTGCACCTGCGGAGCCTGGCCCAGAGAGCTCACCTCGACACGCATCCCGTCGATCAACCAGGGGCGAGCTCGGTGTGCGGTGGCCGCGACCGCCACCTCCGACTCACCCGTCACGGCGAACACAGCGCCGCCGCTGTTCCTCGCCAGCTGGTCCAGCATCGCGCGGTCAGTGCCGCTCATCCCTGTGTTGTACGCGAACAGCGCGCCAGCGTTCCCGCCCTCGTAGGCACTCGCGATGCGGCTCGCGTCCGACTCACCCCAGGTCGCCGCCGCGTCGCTCAACAGGAAGACGTCCCAGCGCTCTGAGGTCGAGGGATCGCCGACGGACCAGCGAGGCTTCGCAGCCTCCCGCAGCGCAGCACCGAGGTCCGTCGCCCCTTCCAACGCCAGCCCTTGCGCGTAGGCTTTGAGCTCAGCCACACTCGCCGCGTCGTTGACCACGAAGTCGCTCTTCCACCAATGGGTCTCGACGTTGAAGAACAGCACGTTGAACGAACCCAACGTGTCGCGGTTCTCGGTCAGCAACGACTCCATCATGGCCAACCAGATGTTGAACTGGTCGGGGTTCGCGGACATCGAGGTGTCCACCAACAAGATCGCGCGAGAGCCCGACGCCACCTCCATCTTCGGCAGCTCAGGGCGGAAGCTCGAGGCGAAGAAGGGCTCTTGTTCCGTCCCCACCAACAGGTCGGACTTCAGCCCATTGAGTCGCACCTCGAGGGTCTCGCTCGTCGTGTCGTCGAGCTGATAGAGCCGTCGACCGTTGCCCTCTTTGTACTGTGTTTCGGGCTGCAACTTGACGTCGACCCCAGGCAGCGCGGCCACCGAGATGGAGACCCGGCTCTTCGGGGCCTTCGGTAAGGCGAGCTCGAACAGGGCGTCGTCATCGATCCAGGTCAGCTCGAGGTCGTAGCCAACGGTCACGCGGTGGAGCTGATTTGGCGCAATGGGAAAGACCTTGGCGCTGAACACGCCGGCGCCGCTCCACTCGAGCAGCGCTGGATCGACGCGGCGCCGCACGGTGTCGGCGTAGGCCTGCGCCGCCTTCTCTTTCTGTACCATCCGCGCGACTCTCGGCTCCTGCCAGGTCCGCTCACGGGTGGTCAGAATCTGGCCCTCATCCATGGCGGGCAGCGAGTCGACGGTCTCATCGATGAAGGTGGGCTGGCGGCTCTTCGGGTCTTCGAACACGGTCTGCCCGAACGCCAAGAAGAACGGCGACGCCCCATTGGGCAAGCGCAGCTTGAAATCGCCTTCGAATTGCTGGTCGTGGTCGTTGAAAAAATAGAAGTCCACGAGGACCCGAGCCCGGGAACCGTCCACATCGGCGCTGACCTGGATGCCTTCCAGTGGCAGCTCAAGGGCGTCGCCCACCATCAGCTTGGAGGCGTTGGGCACGAGCTGCGAGCGCTTCCAGGTCTTTTTGGGCGGCTCGTCCTTTTTCGTGTCCGTGTCCTTACCCTCGACCTCGGTCTTCCCTGCGATCCCAAAGGCCTCCTGACCGCCAGAACTCTCGGTCTCGACGCTCTTGCTCTCGTCGGCGCTCTCTTCCTTGTCGAACTCGCCGTCGTCTATGGCTCCTTCTTCTCCGTTGCGGAGCGTGAGCTCATCATCGACCGAGGTCGGCGCAGGATTCGCCACGGACTGCTCGTTGGCCGCCCCAGTCGGCGCTCGGTCGGCCTGCGCCGACTCCTTCTTGCTCTCGGCCTCCTCTTTCGGGGCCTGACAACTGACGGACCCGAAACTGAGCAGCAGAAACGTGAGCCAGAACCATCCCGAAAGAGCGCGCATGTTGGTCTTCCTTCTCTTTGAGGCAGGGGCTTGTCTGAGTGGGAGCGCAGAGTCTCTTCTCTGTGCCGAAAATTCGCAATCCGCGCGCTGGTTTCTTGCGAGCCTTGAACGAGCCGCGCGTTCTGGGCGTCGATTGCGATTGGCTTCGAGCCAACGAAGTGAGCGCGCACGCTGGGATCCGAACAGCTTGAAGAGATGCCGGTCAGAGGGTTTCGTCGGAGCCGACGCCGCCTTGCTCCCGAGATCCCAGCGCGCCCGTGAACCGGCCGCTGGGCTTCTCCTCGCCGCACGCGGCGCTGAGGATGTTCGACCATCTGAGGAAGTGGTCCCGCCCGTAGAGCACGACGCGGAGCTCTCGCACGTGCGTGGGCTGGAAGGCGGCGAAGGTGGTCATGGCCTGCAGGATGAGGTGCGCGGCGAGCTCGATGGGGACTTGGGCGACGCCGGTGCCTAGGGCTGGGAAGACGACGCTGCGGGCCGCCCTCTCTTCGGCGCCGAGGAGGGTTCTGAGGGTCGCTCGTTGCAGGCACACCGCGCCACCGAGCGCCGAGACGGCGTGGGCGATCCACTTGCAGCGCAGGCGGCCGGGGCCTGTCCAGACGACGTCGCCCATGCGCGCGGGGGCGAGGCTGGTGGCCTCGGCCTCGATGGCGCGGCCCCCTACTCTGGCGAGCTGCGCGGCCACGCCTTCTTTCATGTGCAGATCGACGTTCGCCGCGCTGACGATGACGTCGCACTCTTGTGCTGTGATGTCGCCCTCGACGAGCTGCACGGTGAGGGCCCCGAAGCGGGCGCGTCGAGGCCCGTCGACGGTGAAGCGAGGGCAGGGCTCGGCCACCCGCTCCAGAGCTCGAGCGACGTGCTCCGCGGTGTGAGGACGGTGTTCGATGTGCTTCTCGAGGGTCGTCTTGAGCACCGCGAAAAGATAGGCGCCGACGGGATCATTGACGGGCTCTGGGGCGTACTCCTGCTCCAAATGTGCGCGGGCGATCTCGAGGATGCTGGGCCCGTCGAAGGGGGAAGAGCCGGTGGCGAGGGCGTGGCCGGTAGCGCCGAGGGAGTAGAGGTCGGCGCGCCGGTCGGAGGCGCGTTCCTGGTCTTCGTTCCACAGCTCGGGCGCCATGTAGAGGGGAGTGCCGGTCAAGCGCGAGCCGGAGCGGGCGCGCAGGCTCTCGACCGCGACGCCGAGGTCGCCGACCTGCACGGTGCCGTCTCCGGCGAGGAAGAGGTTGGCGGGTTTGATGTCACGGTGCAGGATCCCGGCCTGGTGGATGGCGTGCAGCCCGCGTGCGGCCTGTGCCAGCATGCGAGCGACTTGGGCGTAGGGCAGCCGCAGCCCGCAGCGCAACAGGGTCGTGCGCAGCTCCTCGAGGTCGATGCCGTCGACGTATTGCACGACGAGGAAGGGTTGGCCGTGCCGATCGTGACCGGCGTCGAGGACGTCGACGACGTGAGGCGAGCGCACGCGGGCGGCGAGGTGAGCTTCGCTGAAGACGTCGGTGTGGTCGCGCTGTTTGAAGATCTTGAGGACGGAGGGGGCGCGCAGAATGGGGTGAGCGACGAGGTAGGCGCGGCCCATCGCCCCTTCGCCGATGGCGCTGTGGACGCGCAACCCGGCGTAGAGCTCGTCACGCTCGGGGGCGATGAGCTGGGTTCCTGGACGCGGTTTGGGGGTCATGTTCAGGAATCTTCGCGTTCGTAGAAGGGCCCGGGTTCGATGCTGATGTGCTGCACCCGTTTGCGTTCGATCGACATGCGGTCGCCTGGGATCTCTGTGGAGAGCGCCAGCGCCGTCTCGCCCTTCGAGGTCCGGACGACCTCAGCCTGGCTGATGAGGAGGAAGACGCCATCGGGGAACTGGATGGTCGCGTCGACGTGTACGCCTTCGGGCCATTGGTCGTCTAGGGGATCGAGGCAGAGCCCGCCAGCCGACAGATCGGTGATCGGGTAGCTCTTTCCCAGCATGACGAGGGTAGGAGGTTCGGTGCCGATGTACCTGAGGCGAGCATGGGCTCTGCGATCACTGCCATTGAACTCGTTCAAGACCCCTCCATATGCATCAGCGGGAGCGTCGTGAAATGAGAGTACTCCTCTGTCTAGAACACGCCAAGGGCTGGAAAGTCGTGGGCTGCGCGGAGACGTTTTCCTGCCTGCAAGCCACACAAACCCAGCAGCGGAAGGGATTCGAGAGGGGCACTTGATCTCAGGGCGTAAGTTTAGAATGCTGTGGCTTTGATCCCAACGTGTAATGACCGAGGTCGGTGACGGCGAGCTCGCGAACATTCCCGTGAGCCGATCCGTAGGGTGCCCGCGTCTTTCCCTCAATCTGGCACAACAAGTCGATCTTCTCGGGTTTGGGGTCTAAAAACGCCGAAATCAGGTGATCGTTTCGGGCTTTCGTTTCGTTTCGTTTCCTGGTAACGTTTTTCGCCGTTGCAGTCTCAAGTTGTTTTGTCATTGTTCGACAACATGCAGAAGTTAACGAGGTACCCCATGGCAAGGTCAAGAGCATTCGCCCTACTCCTGTTGCTGTTCGTTGGGCTTCCCGACCAACTCTTTGCTGAGGGTTCCGCCCAACTGGGGACGAACCAGGCGTTGGTGAACTCGACGGTGATCAACGTCGACATCGGCGCGACGACCGAACGCATTCGATGGACCGGGACCGGCTCGGCTCGAATCTATTCCCCGATGCCCGCCGACCTGTTGGTGGCGACACTGACGAATAACCAAATCTACTCGGTGACGACGACCGGGGCTTTCCGCGTCGCGCTGACCGCGAACCAAACGGTCGGGACGGCCTGGAGTGTCTCGGTGTTGCCCGCCACGGGAACGACAGAAATCCCTGGTCGAGTCTACTCGACCGTCTGGAGTTTCAACGCCGGAGACTACGTCCGAGCGACGACCGGCAGCTTCTACGCGCGGCTCAACGGCGGCGCTTTGGGGGTCGACGGGGTCATCCAGATGCAGCTCAAGGGGCTGGCTGGCTTCATCTACTATGTCGCAGCCAACGAGCGCGGCGTCGACGGTCCGAACGCCGGCCGCAGCGTGCCGGTCGCTGGGGCGACGATGACCCCACAGCACCGGATGTACCTGAACATCCCGTCGTTGGCGAACATCGCCCCCATCACACCAGTGATCAACAACCAGAGCTACTCGGGGGGAGCGACGAGCTGTCAGGGTATCGTCCCTGGTCAAACCGTGGGCACCTTCGCCTTCGAGAGTAACGTCAATGGCACCTACCACCTCATCTGCGACACAAACAAAGACGGTGTCTTCGACATCCTCAACGGCATGGACTTCTTCTACATCGGCAACGCCACCATCGCCGGGCCCAACGAGGCCACATGGGGAGGGACGGACGATGCTGGCAACCCAGTCGCTCCGGGCAGCTACAATTGCCGAATCCGACTCAACGTCGGGGAGTACCACTGGGTCGGGAACGACATCGAGACCATCTACGAGGGTCTGCGGCTCTATGAGGTCGACGCTGCGAGCGCCAGAACCTCGTTGCCCATGTTCTGGAACGACAACCTCGTTCAGGCCAACGCCGTGCTCATGCGAAACAACAACACCTCGCCGCCCCAGTCACCGGTGACGGGACTGTTCGGTGGCCTGTGGACCTCGGCGGCGACCCCTTACGGCTTCGACAGCAATGGAGTCTACACGGGTGACGCGAGAGCTTGGGGGCGCTTCCAGTCGCTCTCCAAGGGCAACCGAGCCTTCATGGACACCTTCACTTGGCTCAAGAGCGACGTCGGCTTGGACATCGTCGTCACCGCCTACGACCCCACCGTCAACAGCGACACGGACACCCTCCCCGACTTCGTTGAGATCTGTGAACTCGGCACGAACCCCACCAACCCCGACACCGATGGCGACGGCATTCCTGACGATGTCGAGAGCAACAACGGCTTCCCCATCGACACTGACGGCGACGGCATCATCGACGCCCTCGACGTCGACAGTGACGGCGACGGTATCCTGGATATCAACGAAGGCGCTGGAGACACCGATGGCGACGGCATCCCCGACTATCGTGATCTGGACAGCGACGGCGACGGCACCCCGGACGCCGACGAGGCTGGCGTTGACACCGATGGCGACGGCATCCCCGATAACCGCGATGCCGACGACGACAACGATGGCGTCCTCAGCCTCGTCGACACCTCTCCACTGGTGCCCGCGATCTGCCAAGACCTCGACAACGACGGCTGTAACGACTGTGCCGTCGGTCGCGATGGCTTCGGCCCCCTGGCCGACAACACCCCCAACAACGATGGCACCGATACCGACGGAGACGGCACCTGCAACCTGGGTGACCTGGACATCGACAACGACGGCGTCCTCAACACCGCCGACAACTCGCCCTTGAACAACAAGATCTGCGCCGACGCCGACAGCGACACCTGCGACGACTGCGCCATTGGCCGTGATGGCTTGGGGCCGTTGACCGACAACATGCCCAACAACGACGGTTTGGACACCGACTCCGACGGCGCCTGCGATGCGGGTGACTTGGACAACGACAACGACGGCGTCCTCGACACCCAAGACAACAACCCCAACAACCCAGACCTCTGCCGCGACGTTGACCTCGACACCTGCGACGACTGCGCCGTGGGCACCGACAACTTCGGACCGCTGGCCGACAACAACCCCGCCAACGACGGTCCCGACGCAGACTCTGACGGGATGTGCGACGCAGGCGACCTCGACAGCGACAACGACGGCGTGCCCGACACTGCGGACCCCAGCGACAACAACCCCGACGTGTGCGGCGATACCGATGGCGACACCTGCGACGACTGCGCCGTCGGAACGGACAACTTCGGTCCTTTGGCCGACAACAACACCTCCAATGACGGGGACGACAACGACGCGGACGGCGTCTGCAACGCTGGCGACACCGACGATGACAACGACGGCGTCCTCGACGCTGCGGACAGCAACGACAACAACCCCAACGTCTGCCAGGACACCGACAGCGACTCCTGCGACGACTGTGCGGTCGGAACCGATGGGCTCGGTCCTGTGGCCGACAACCACCCCACCGCCGACGGCCCTGACGCAGACGCCGATGGCATCTGTAACGCGGGTGACGGCGACGACGACAACGACGGGCTCCTCGACAACCTCGACAGCGCTCCGACCGACCCCTTCGTCTGTGCCGACGCGGATGGCGACGGCTGCGACGACTGTGCGGTGGGCATCGACGGCTTCGGCCCTCTGGCCGACAACAAGCCCGCTGCTGACGGCCTCGACGCTGATGGTGACGGAACCTGCGACGCTGGCGACAGCGACGACGACAACGATGGCGTCCTCGATGGCAACGACAGCGCGCCGGCCAACCCCTCGGTCTGTCTAGACACCGACTCCGACGGCTGCGACGACTGTGTGATCGGCGTCGACGGCTTCGGCCCTCTGGCCGACAACAACGTCTCCAACGACGGCACCGACACCGACGTCGACGGACTCTGCGACGCAGGTGATGTCGACAACGACAACGACGGCGTCGTCGACTCCGCCGACCCGAACCCTCTCGACCCCAACCTCTGTGGGGACGCGGACAACGACACCTGTAACGACTGCGCCGTGGGCACCGACGATTTCGGACCTCTGGCCGACAACAACACCGACAACGACGGCCCCGATGTGGACAGCGACGGCATCTGTGACGTGGGCGAGGACAGCGACGGCGACGGACTCACCGACGCTGTCGAGGTGGCCATCGGCACCAGCCCCTTCGACCGTGACAGCGACCACGACGGCATCGGCGACTTCGTCGAGACCAACGGGGGTCAAGAGATCGACACCGACCTCGACGACACCATCGACGCCCTCGACCTCGACTCCGACAAGGACGGCGTGAGCGACTTCCTCGAAGGCGTGCGCGACTCCGACCGCGACGGGACCCCCGATTGGAGAGACATCGACGACGACGAGGACGGCATCTTGACCAGCCAGGAGGGCACCGAAGGCCTCGTCTTCGGCGGCGACGTCGACTCCGACAACATCCCCAACTACCTCGACACCGACAGCGACGGCGACTCCAAGCTCGATGCCTCCGAGCTCGACGGTGACGACGACAACGACGGCATCCCCAATTATCTCGATCCCAACGACGCCGACGGACCAGACGCAGACGCAGACGGCGACGGCCTCACGAACCTCCTCGAGACGACCCTCGGGACCAACCCCACTAACCCCGACAGCGACGGCGACGGCATCAACGACTTCATCGAGACCAACGGCGGCCAAGTGGTCCACAGCGACAACGATGCCATCATCGACGCCCTCGACCTCGACTCGGACGGCGATGGCGTCGACGACCGCTTTGAAGGCACCGTCGACACCGACGCGGACGACCTCCCCGACTGGCGCGACATCGACGACGACAACGACACGATCCCCACCAAGACCGAGCTCCAGGACAGCCTCACCTTCGGTCTCGACGTCGATGGAGACGGCCTCCTCAACTGGCTCGACACCGACAGCGACGCCGACACCGTGCTCGACGAGACCGAGCTCACCGGTGACCTCGATGGTGACGGTGTGCCCAACTACCTCGACGCCATCGATGACGATGGCCCCGACGTCGACCCAGACAGCGACGGCCTCACCAACGCTCAAGAGGCGGCCATCGGGACCAACCCCTACAAGGCGGACTCCGACGGCGACGGCATCGGCGACTTCGTCGAAACGAACGCCGGCAGCGCCATCGACAGTGATAACGACGGCACCATCGACGCCCTCGATCTCGACTCCGACAACGACTCCTTGCTCGACTCCGAGGAAGGCGCGACCGAGGACACCAACAACGACAACACCCCCAACTGGCGAGATCCCGATGATGACGGCGACAGCATCCCCACCCTCATCGAGCTCTTCGACGCCATCCGCTATGGCACCGACACCAACGGCGACGGCGAGTTGAACTGGCTCGACACTGACAGCGACGGCGACGGCAAGCTCGACAGCGTTGAAGGCCGTGAAGACGCCGACGCTGACGGCACGCCCAACTACCTCGACCCCAACGACTCGGACGGTCCTCTGGCCGACGCCGACAACGACGGGCTCACCAACATCGATGAGAACATCATCGGGACCAACCCGAACGTGGCCGACACCGATGGCGACGGGCTCCTCGACGGGGAAGAGGTCGGCGATCTGGCGAACCCGCTCGACACCGACCACAACGGCATCATCAACGCGCTGGACCCCGACGATGACGGGGACGGCATCCTCACCGCCATCGAGATCGCCGACAGCGCCACGTTGGGCGACAACGATCCCAACGGCAACGGCGACGTCAGCTGGCTCGACACCGACGCCGACGGCGACGGTTTTGGCGACACGCTCGAAGCGGGCGGTGACCTCGCCAACCCGCGCGACACCGACGGCGACGAGACGCCCGATTACCTCGACCTAGACTCCGACGACGACGGGCTCGACGACGACGTGGACAATTGCCCCACCGTCGCCAACCCCGACCAAGCGGACGTCAACAACGACAATGTCGGCGACGTCTGCGGCGGCATCGAGCTCTGCAGCAACGGCACGGACGACGACGGCGACAGCCTCATTGACTGCGCCGATGACGACTGCGTCGGCCTGTCGGAGTGCATCGATGAGCTCTGCGACAACCACGTCGACGACGACAACGATGGGCTCGTCGACTGCGACGACGAAGAGTGCGCCACCTTCCAAGCCTGCATCGTCGAGGACTGCACCAACGGCATCGACGACGACGACGACGGCAAGACCGACTGCGACGACATCGAGTGTTCGAACAACCCTGTCTGCCTACCCGAGGTCTGTGACAACGAGACCGACGACAACGGCGATGGACTGACGGATTGTGACGATCTAGACTGCGCTCAGTCGCCGCTCTGCGGTCCGGTCGAGATCTGTAACAACAACATCGACGACAACGGCAATGGCGCCTTCGACTGCGCCGACGCCGGTTGCGCCGACAGCCCACTCTGTGCCATCGAGCTCTGCGACAACGGCGCCGACGACGATGGCAACGGCCTGATCGACTGCGCGGATCCGGCCTGCGTCAGCGACGTGGCGTGCGAGCTCGGAGCCGACGACGGGTATCTCCTCGAGGGTGCGGACTGCAGCTGCTCCACTCGTCGTGATGCGGGTTCGACGCCCCAGCCTCTGGCTCTCGTCGCCATGCTGTTGGGCTTATTCGTGTTCGTTCGCAGAAAGCGCTGAGTCCCCGTGAGGCTCAACGCCTCGATGTCAAGGCTGTCCGGGCTCCGTCCCGGACAGCCTCGTAGCTCGTCTCCGTGACCGTCGCCTCCGCCCGATGCTCTTCCCGTTGCGAACGTTCACCCAAAACCCACTCGCGAGCGGCCAATCTCATCGCAGCCTACGATTCGATGGGTGGCCAGCACTGAAACACGCAAAAAAAGGAATCATCTCATGAAGAGGACCTCCAATAGAGTCATGCGCAGAGCTCAGCTCGCCCTGCTCCTTGCTGGTTTGCTGGTCGCGCCGAGCGCACTGAGCGCCCAAGAGCTGGGTGCGCAGCAAGTCGAGCAGTTCGAGACGACGCCGGCCTTCGCCACCGATGTGTTGAACATCGCGTCCAGCTCCGTCTTGCCCCACCTCGGCGTCGCCGCCGGCGCCCTCTTTCACTATGTCAGCCAGCCTTTGCGCGTGGTTCCGGTTGGGAAGGCGCCCGGTGACCCAGTCTCCGTCATCAGCTCCCAGACCAAAGCCGACGTGATGGCTGCCATCGGCCTCTTCGACTGGTTCGACCTCGGGGTTGGCGTTCCGGTCATCATGGTCCAGACCGGTGACTCGTCCACACAGGTCGGCGCCAACGGCGTCAGCGGCGCCGCCATCGGTGACCTCCGCATCATCCCCCGCATCAAGGTCCTGCCTCGCGAGTGGGCTGGCGGCTTTGGCATCGCCGTCGAGGCGCCCGTTTACATCCCCTCCGGTGACAAGGCGACCTTCAACGGTGAGGGTTTCCGCGCCGAGCCGCGCCTGATCGTCGACTACGAACATGAAGTCGGCTTCGGCATCGCACTCAACGGCGGCTATCTTATCCGCAAGAAGGAGACCCTGCACGACGTCGTCAACGACGACGTCATTCGCTGGGGTGCTGGTGTGCACATCCCTCTTGGAGCCGAGGGCTTACAGCTCTTGGGCTCGGTGTTTGGCTCGGTGCAGACGGCCGACAGTCTCAGGGCCGGTGACCTCAACCAAGCCACTAACGACCTGCGCAGCAGCCCGATGGAGGCCCTCGGAGCCATCCGCTACGCCATGGGCAGCGGTTTTGTCGCGCAGCTCGGAGCGGGACGTGGCCTCAACGGCGCTGTCGGCGCTCCCGAGTTCCGCGTGCTCGCCTCCCTCGGCTTCCAGCCGACCCTCTTCGACACCGACGGCGACGGCTATGTCGACGACGAGGATGGCTGCCCGAACGCTCCCGAAGACTTCGACGAGTTCGAAGACGCCGACGGCTGCCCAGACCTCGACAACGACCAAGACAAGATCGTCGACACCGAGGACGAATGCCCCCTCGAGCCAGAGGACTACGACGAGTTCGAGGACGTCAACGGCTGTCCAGACCCAGACAACGACCAAGACACCATCGCCGATGTCAACGACACCTGTCCCATGGAACCCGAAGACATGGACGAATTCGAGGACGAGAACGGCTGCCCAGATCCCGACAACGACCGAGACCTCATCGCCGACCTCGTCGACAGCTGCCCGATGGAGCCCGAGGACATCGACAACTTCGAGGACGAGAACGGCTGCCCGGATCCCGACAACGACAAGGACGGCATCGTCGACGTCGTGGACAAGTGCCCGCTGGAGCCCGAGGTGATCAACGGCTTCGAGGACGAGGATGGCTGCCCCGACAAGGGCCAGCCCAAGGTCGTCGTGACCATGACCAAGATCGAGATCGTGGACATGGTCTACTTCGAGACCAACAAGGCCGACATCAAGAAGGTCAGCTTCGACATCTTGAACCAGGTCGCCTCGGTCATGAAGGCCAACCCGCAGATCACCAAGCTGCGCGTCGAGGGTCACACCGACGATGTCGGCAAGGACAGCAAGAACCTCAAGCTCTCTCAGGAGCGCGCCAAGTCCGTGGTGAAATACCTGGTCGACAGAGGCATCGAGGAGGAACGTCTGCTCGACGTCGGCTTCGGCGAGACCATCCCGCTCAAGGAAGGCACGAGCAAGGCCGCCCGCGCCGCCAACCGACGCGTGGAGTTCATCATCCTCGAGATCAATGGGGTCGAGCAGAAGACCGACTACTGAGCCCCATGAGGCACTGAGCACCGAGAACGCGCCGCCCTCGAACGAGGGCGGCGCGGCGCAGCGTGCTGCGCCCTCCCCTTCGGGGGGGGTGTAAAGTCGTAGGGGCGCAGCGTGCTGCGCCCTCCTCTTCGGGGGGGTGTGAAGTCGGCCGCCGTCGCCACCCTTGCCACCGCGGGCCTCGAGCCCGACGAGCTGCAGCTCGATCGACGAGGCGTCGATGCCGGGCCAGGTAGGGCTGGCGTCCATGCCGTCGCCGCCGCTCTGGCCCGCCCCGCCCGAGTGGCCGTCTATGCCGTGTCTGGCGTGCGCACCAGGCGCACCATCGCAGACATCGTTAGTTTATGGGACAATTTCCTTCCCTCTATTCGTCGTCAGGAGCTGAGTTCTTTTCAAAGGCCAACGCTTGTCAAACGACCTCGATGGAGTTACCGCTCGGCTGTTGGGGATGTCGATCGATATTTGCGCGCTACTCGGAACCAAGCTGACCTGCTGCGTTCCTGCGAGCGATGCGGTTTGTCATCGCTGCGCGGAAATGACCGTTTCGGCTCATCATGAGGTGTCAAATGGGCAGGTTTCTGAAGATCATTGGTACCATTGTCGTGGTCCTGCTGATTCTCGCCGGAGCCGGGTACTGGTGGGCTCGCAGCATCGCCAAGACTCAGGTGGAAGAGAGCTGGACAGCCCTTAACGACTGCCTCACCAACAGTGCGATGGAGACAGACCGTGCTCTGGAGCAGTGCGTCGCGGACTACGACGCAGGGATTTGGCTCGCCAAAATGCACCCAGTGACCAAGAGCACAGCGGAGCTCGATCTGGTGAGAGCCAACCAGCTGGCGCTCTCAAAGCGAGTCCGGCTCGCCTTCGCCATGCTCGACCGCAAAGAGTTCGAGGTTCTTGCTGGCTCCCTGATCGCCTTGGACGAAAGCGCCGCCATCGGTCGGACGTTCGAGGAGATAGGTCACTACGGGTCGTGGCGCGGCCTGATTGACTTGCGGGATGACGCAAGAAGCTTGTATGGCGTGCGAGAAGTGATGGCGGCGCTCTCGATGGAGGCTCCCGACCTACTCAGCGATTTCGTCGCGACCCACCCAGTGACCGATGGGCGCGGCGAGGATTGGGACCTGCGCCGAGGCGCCGCGCTCTGTTTGTCGGGCAAGAAAGACTTGGGCGCGAAGCTGCTCGCAGTCGCCAACAAGAATAGTGAAGCCGACCGTTGGGGCCGGCCTTGGTTGGCCTTGGTGGCCTGTGGCGTCATCAGCAAGCCAAAGGTCGAGGACCCCGCCGTCACGGCACCTTGGCGTGCCCAGGCCTGGCTGCTCCAGAGCCCGCCTCCGAACCCAGACTCAGACCTCGGCTCACTCCTAGAAGAGTTCGAGACCACCTCGCCGACGGCGCAGCAAAGGCTGCCCTTCGTGGCGCAGAAGATCGTCGCCGCCGGCCCGCTTCCGGCCAACATGGAGTCGGTGGACCGGGTCTTGGCCCTGATCGTCGGCAGTGGACCACGCCAGAAAAAGAACGAGTTCGTGCTGCTCGCGCCTAACCTGAGCGCGTGTGCGACTCCCGTCTCGGTCTTTCACCCGGCTGAACCCACTTTTGGCAACGTAGCGTATCAGGGGCCTGCCGAGCCGCTTCTCGCCGCAGCCACCGCCATCGAGGCGTTGGTCCCAGTGCTGCTCGCGCCCAAAGTGATCGTGCCAGAGCAGCCCAAGAAGAAGGGCCGCAAGCCCGTGGAGCTTGTTCCCGAGCCTCCTACCCCGACAGTACCAGCGGGACTCGGCTCTCCCCAAGAGGTGCTCGAGAATGCCGCCATCAATCTCCGTGTCGAGGCGGCGCTCATTCTCGCGCGCTTTGGCAAGACAGCAGACGCAAGCGCGGCGCTCGCCCCCATTCAGCGTTGGCCTGAGAACCTCGTCACCTGCCAGGTCACGCTCTCTCTGCTCCTCGAGCTTCCCCTCGAGAGCTCACCACTCGACACTTGGCTCGCCGAACAGAGGGGCTCCACGTCTGCTCCGGCAGAAGGGGCGGAGGGAAAGGCGCCTACAGCAGCGCCTCAGAGCTGGGAACAAACCAAGCGGAGCGCTGAGCTGAAGACCCTACTCGTCCTGCAGCGCATGGACCAAGACCGCCACGAGGAGGCCTACACTCTGGCGGTCGAGCTGTTCAATGACCTGAGACTCGCCACCGAAGCCAATGGACAAGCCTCACAGAGCTGGCTCGCCTCGGCTTTCGAGGCCGCAGCGTGGCTGAGGGCCGCAACGGCGTTGAGAGCTGGACACCAAGCGACCAGTGATTTATTGCCCCAGGCTCCCGCGCAGCTCGGTTCCGACAGTGTCCCAATGGAGCTCATCTCTTGGTTCGTCGGCGCCATCGCGCTGTCGCCCTCCGATCGGCTAGAAAAACGCATGCAGTTCGACGACTTCAGTCGATCCGTCACGGCGATTCAGGTGATGCCTGCGGTGTACTACGTCACGGGTTCCCTCGCCGAAAAAGAGGTCGAATTCTGGCTCGACGCGCTCTTCTTCAATCGCCTCGTGCTCGACGCTGGCGTCGCCCGCTATTCCAGACAACACGCCGCCCATTGGAGAGGAGACACGAAAGCGGTCGAACTCTGGGTGCAGCGTTCCCAACGGATCAACTCGAAACTCCTGACCGCGACCGACGCGACCCTCGCCGTCATCGCTGGGCTGATCTGAGTCCCGTCTGCTGCCATGAAAATCGCCGGGCTCGTCAGGTTGGCTACGCGCCATTTCTTGTGGAATCAAGGTGCAGCAGCGGACCGCGCCGAACACCCTGACCAGCTCCTCACGTCGCTCCCGCATCTCGAGCGCCAGCTCGCGCTCCAGCGAGCTCGGCGCCGACTGCTGGCGCTGCGTGCGACGCAACCGTGCCAAGACCTTGGCCCGGTGAATTCGAGCGCGCCAGCGTCGCACCGCCAGACGAACCCACGACGCAGAGCGCAGTGGCACGGCTGAGACTTGGACAATGCGGCTTCGAATTGGGGGAGCGGCGGGCATCGAGGGTCCTACTTCGAGAGGCCCCTCAATCCTTGCGCGTCTTTCGTGGCACAAGCAACGGCCGTTGATGTTGTGGGGCAAACTCGAGCAAAAACACAAAGACAAGAGAAGGACCATGAGTCATCGAACCCAAACCTACGACGTCAAACCGCCTCCGGCCGCCCGAACCCACGACGTCAAACCGCCTCCGAACGCCCGAAAACACGACGGTCGAATCGCGTCCGGACGCCAGAAAACACGACGTCAAACCGCCTCCGGCCGCCCGAAAACACGACGTCAAACCGCCTCCGTCCGCCCGAAAACACGACGTCAAACCGCGTCCGAACGCCCGAAAACACGACGTCAAACCGCGTCCGAACGCCCGAAAACACGACGGTCGAACCGCATCCGACCGCTCGAAAACACGACGGCGAACCGCGTCCGAACGCCCGAAAACGCGACCCCGCGGCGGTGTAGATTCGAGGCGAACGAGGTGATAGGACTTGGGCAACTGCTCAACCAGAGACACCACGAGGGCTGCCATGAACTTCAAGACCGCCGCACACCAGACCTTCTTCGAGCGCGTACAGGCGCAGGCTATGGAGCTCAACACAAACCTGGGGCGACACCCCGAGGAGCCCAGCCTGTTGGTGACCTTCGGGTCGGTTCAGCTGCACATCGACGTCGACGCTTGGGGTCCGCTGGACGCCAAGATTCAGATCGTCGCGTTGGCGGCCCCGGCGGGCCGGGTCGGCTCGAGCGCGGGGGCCGAGCAGAAGCCCGTGGATTTGGAAACTCTGTTGAAGCTCAATGCCAAGCTCAGCTTCGCCTCCTTCTCGCTCGACGAGTGGGGCAATGTGCGCGTCGCCACCGAGCTGCTCGCCTCGGCCTGCACTCGCGACGTGTTGCTCGCGGGCTTGAGCGCCGTGGGGCGCGCGAAGGCGGCGTTCGACGAGGCCTTCGGCGCCAGCTCAGAGAGCGAGGCGAAGAAGCTGGTGCACACCGCGGCCCTTGGAGACCCGCCTCCGAGCCGGCCGATGACTCGCATCGCGCTGGACAACTTCGACATTTACTACTGCATTCGAGGGCTGCCCATCTCGGTGAACGAAGTCGTCCAGGCCTTCGCCGAGGGCCTCACCGACGCCCAGGTGCTCGCCAAGTACGAAGAGCTGGTCGCCGAGGACCTCGACGAGGTGCGGCGCTTCGCGTCGCAGTTCCCCGAGAAGGTGCAGCAGGGCTTCGAGGTCAAGGCCGAGGAGCCCGAAGAGCCGGTCGAGACGGCGACACCTCCCACTCCGATGCGAGCGGTGAAGCCGCCCGTCGCCCCCAAGCCACGCATCTGGCTCGACGAGATGGGACTCTATTACAGCATCCGCGGCCTGCCGATCTCCTCCACCGAGCTCTTCCTCAAGATGGAGTCGGGGATGTCGGACGCCCAGCTTCTAGCCGAGTACTCGCAGCTCGAAGCGGAGGATCTGGACGCTGTGCGCGAGTTTGCGGCCGCCTACCCCGAGCGCATCGAGCGGCCAGTGGTGCGCGAGGAGGTGGTCGTCAAGAAGGTGGTCATTCCGCCCGCGCCGCGCCGAGTCCTCGAGACGCCCGCTGAAAGAGTGGAGCCGCCGCGCATCGCGGCCGACGAAATGGGGCTCTACTACAGCATCCGCGGGCTGACGATCTCCGTCGAGCTCGTGCGCAGCAAGATGGACGAAGGGCTCGACGACGACGCGCTTCTGGCGGCCTTCCCGGACCTCGAACGAGCCGACCTCGACGCTGTTCGGGCGTTCGACGGCCCACCGCTGTAGCGCGCGCGGGCTCTAGCGGCGTGTCGTTGATATTGCTTCGATCTTAACGCAGAGACGCAGAGGGCGGCCGAGGCGCAGAGAGCTTGGGCGAGTGAGTTGCTTCGTCGTGAGCTCGTGGGGGCCATGTTTGGCGACCACCAGGAGACGCCACTTCAATTCTCTCGTTTGATTTGCGGGCCGCACTCCCTCGCCAATGCCCGAAAGTGGGCAATCGTCAGCCAAACACGCCGGTCGACAAATAGCGGTCCCCCCGATCGCAGATGATCGAGACGATCACCGCGTCCTCGACCTCCTTCGAGAGCCGCAGCGCCGCGGCGACCGCGCCCCCTGAGGAGATGCCGGCGAGGATCCCCTCTTCGGCGGCCAAGCGCCGGGCGGTCTCCTCGGCTTCGGCTTGGGTGACGTCCATTTCGCGGTCGAGCTGCTCCCGGACGAAGATGGTGGGCAGGTAGCCCTCTGGCCAGCGTCGGATCCCTGGGATGCAAGCCCCCTCTGCAGGCTGCACGCCGACGATCTGGACCTTCGGATTGAGCTGCTTGAGGTAGCGGCCCGTGCCCATGATCGTCCCGGTCGTCCCCATGGCGCTCACGAAGTGGGTGATTTTGCCGCGGGTATCGCGCCACAGCTCAGGCCCAGTGGTTTCGAAGTGGGCCATGGGGTTATCGGCATTGGAGAACTGGTCGAGCACCCTACCCTGCCCGGCCGCTTGCAAGGCGAGCGCCTTGTCGCGCGCAGCCTCCATGCCTTCGACGAGGATGAGCTGGGCGCCGAAGGCGGCCATGGTTTGGCGACGCTCCAAGCTGGCCGACGCCGGCATGACCAACACCATGCGATAGCCCTTCACGGCCGCGGCCATCGCCAAGGCGATGCCGGTGTTGCCGCTGGTGGCCTCGATGAGCGTGTCGCCGGGGGCGAGCTCGCCGCGCTCCTCGGCCTTGCGAATCATGGCGATGGCCGGTCGGTCTTTCACCGAGCCCGCAGGGTTGTTGCCCTCGAGCTTTACCAGCAGAGTGTTGCTCGTCTCGCCCGGCAGCCGCTGCAGCCGGACAATAGGCGTGTTGCCGATGGTGTCTTCGATGGTCGGGAACTGCATCTCTTCCTCTCTCGCTGCGCGGTAACGCGCTGCCACTAAGACGATTGGGGCCGCCGGGCGGATCGATCTCGATTCTCTGACTTCTTCACCATGAAATCACTCGTCGCCGACATCGGCTCCATCTTGCGTGTGCACATCATCCTCGTGGCCGTCATGGCTGCCCTGGTGATGTCTTGGTTGTTGACTGCGGAGCTCGCGTTGGGCGTCGCCTTGTTGGGTGGCGTCGACTGGTTGCTGATCAATCTGCTCAACAAGCTCACGGACCTCGAGGAAGACGAGGCCAACGGGATCCGCGGCACGGGGCTCGTGGCCCGGCACAGTCGCCGCTTTGCCGTCGCCTGGGTCGCGATTTTCGTGGGCTCTTTTGCTGTCAGCCTCCTCGCCTACCCAGGCCTGACCTGGCTGCGAGTGGTCGTGCAGGTCATCGGGCTGGGCTACAGCCTGAGGCTCGTTCCTACATTTTCCGGGATGAAGCGCTTCAAGGACCTGTACTTCCTAAAGAACTTCATGAGCGCGGCGCTCTTCGTGTTGACGGTGTTCGTCTACCCCGTCGCGTCCGCGGGCTACTCCCTCACAGCCCATGGTGGCGCCTGGGCGTGGTGGGCGCTCGTCTTCTTCTTCATCCCCTTCGAGCTCTCCTACGAGATCCTCTACGACCTGCGCGATCTCGAGGGCGACGCCCTGGCCGGCGTGCCGACCTATCCGGTGGTGCACGGTCCGCGGCGGGCGCGCCAGATCATCGACGGCTTGTTGATCGGTTCCACTTTGGTCGTCGTAATCGCTTTCTTCGGCGGCCTCTTTGGCGTGCGTGAGCTGCTCTTCGCGGCCGCTCCCGCCTTGCAGTTCGTCTTTTACCGGCCGCGCTTCCGCAAGGGCTTGACCAGCGCCGACTGCATTTTGCTGACCCACCTCGGCTCGCTGCTGTTGGGCGTCTACCTCCTCGGGAACCACGTCTGGCTGTGGGTCGGGTTGCCAGAGAACATCTATTTTTAGGGCGCCTGCCGGACGGCCCTACGGACATTCGGTTATTCCAGGGCGGCCGCCGGCCGCACCTACGCGACCAAGGAGTTCGGTCTGGTAGGTTTTTCCACTTCGCCCTTTTCAGAGAACAAGAATGCTCGCAGGACTCTTGCACAACGTCGCCACGACCGAGGGCTCCAAGCTCTATCCAGACCTAAAGCCCCTCGAGAGCAGCCTGGAGCCCGATGTGCTCTTCGCCCATGTGGAACATGTGGCGTCGAACCAGGTCCGCTGGAAGATCGTCGGTCGCGACCAGGAGAAGCGCGAGCTGCGGGTCGAGTGCACGACGGCGCTCTTTCGCTGGGTCGACGACGTGCGCATCTGGGTGGATTGCGACGCGGCGCGTGGGCGCTGTGCGCTGCACCTGCACTCCAAGAGCCGCGTCGGCAAGGGGGATCTGGGCGCCAACGCGAAGCGTATTCGTGCGTTCTTGGCGGCTGTCGCCGAGCGTCTCGAGAACCCACAACCTCCCAGGGCGTTGCCCTGAGCTGGTAGGGTCGGCCCTTGGCCGGGGCGGCGCCGCCCGTCACGCGGCCAGCGACGCCGAGACGCAACGAGCCTTGCGCCTGCGGCAGCGGGCTGAAGTACAAGGCCTGCTGCGCTCGCAAGGACGCCGAGAACAAGGGAGAGGTCATCTTCCATCACGGCAGACTGAAGCCCGAATGAAAGGGAGGAGTTCAGCATGGGCCACGACCTCGGGGAGCGACTTCTTCCTCGAGCGAGGCCGCGACGTGCTCCACAGGCCCCAAGAGGTCCCTCTCGACGCCATGCTGGCCATTCTCCGCCAGGACGCCCCGTGGCGCCCTCGAGACCCTCTTACGCGACCCTCGACACCGGGACGCAACTCACCGTGCTCCTGCGGCAGCGGCAGGAAGTACAAGGCCTGCTGTGCCCACAAAGAGTCGCGGGAAGGGGTCGTCTTTCGTCGAAAACCCAAGCGCCGCTCCAAGTAGGGGGCGAGCGTCGGCTATCGAACCACTGCAGCGGTTTGATGGAGGTGCGGGTTTCTTACTCGCCCCTGACTGCGTGGGTCGGGTCTGGGGAGCTGGGGAGCTCGGTCCCCGCCCGAAGCTGGTCACGTTACTCGATTGCCGTTCCCTAGCAACGACGCTAGAATTCCATAAGGTCGATCATGGGCGACAGGTGACAGACGTTGAGCACATGGAACCATCCGCATAAGGAAGAGCATCTCGCTGGTCACCAACCTGAGCTTCTAGAAGTGCCTCATGAAGAAGGAACTCATTGTGGCCGAGCCTCTCGACGACGACTTTTTTATGAAGACACCGAGCTGAGGATCAAGAAACACACCATGAACGGAGTGAAGCTCGACAGATCTGGTTTCACCAGCATCAGCCGTCATCTTGCCCGATTTGGCGAGTCGTCTGACAACAAGCGAATGCTCGAGAAGCTCGACGCCATTGCCGCAGGCGAACTGGAGGCTACGGGGTACGACGTTCGCTTTCTCACTCACGAGCAGCGAGAGTTTGAACGGTACACCGCGAGAGGCTGGACCGATGGGCTGCCCCTAGACATGGATGAGCAACACCGCCTTTGGAATACCGAACATACCTGTGCACTCGAGGATTACGGGGTGAACGTAATGAGATTCCCTCTTTTTCATCCTGCAGCGTTGGAGGACTCAGATGATTGGTGACGAGCAAATCCCCGATATCCGCGTCGTGCTAGGCCTGTTGGAAAGGCGAGGGCCACTGAGTTGGTATGAATTGGAACGTTTGACCCCTCTTCATCCCGATTGTGTTGGCCCCATCAGCGTGCGAACCGTCCTCGCTATTCTCGCCGACGAGGGGCTGGTGACGAGCGAGGTCAAACCGCCCCTCGACTCATGGCGAATCAGCGATTCCGGTTGCGAGAAGGCAGCCTCTCTTCGCCGGTCACGTTTGGAAAATCCCGCAACCGCAACCGTCGAGCTGAACCCCCGCAAATTCGCACGTCTTCCAGCTCGCCGGTTCGCCGGGCGAGTATTTTTCGATGAGACCATGGAGTTTCTGCCCTTAGGCATGACGTTCCTCAGTGGCCTCGATGACTATGGAAAAGGACTCGCCTTCGTCTCTTTCCTCATGCCGAATTGTCCTGCGAATTTGCTGAAGGCCGGCAGAGTCTTGCGTTGGCGGGAAGGCAGTGAGGTTATTGGGGAGGCAAAGATCCTCCTCGCTCCCTCATTCTCAGAGCCCCAAGTTCCCCTCACCATTGTCGATCGATGGGACCAATCCGATGCGACACCGCGACGACGAGCCGCATAGGAACCACCATGCTTTACCTGACTGCGCACTATGTTCGCGGGCCCGATGATAGACTTGGGATCAATGGTGCCTCGCACCGCAGTCCAGGCGTGGCCCCGCCTGACACTCTCGCTCCCGATTCCCTGACCATCGACGCAGACATCGGTCCCACGGTCGCGACCCACACGACCGTCACGCCTGGCGGCAATCGTGTGGAGTCCTTCCTAGATGTCGTCGCTCCAGACGGCGCTGTTGCTGCTGACATCGAGAGCGCTGCGGCGACGTTTCTTCGAGCGGTTCCAGAGCGTTGTGAAGAACCGGTCTGGTCCCATGTGTCTGGTGAGAACCGCGTCATCATTCGTTTTTGGTGGAACCAACGGATGGAGTTGGCGCCAGGTCGCTCATTTGCCGCGCTCACTAGTTTTGCGACCGAGCTCCTAGAACGCGCCTCCACGAAGCCAATGCTCGTCATCGAGCACGCCCACGAAAACGAGCAGCGTACTTTTCGTCTCAGTGAGTCGTCAAAAACGCTCCTAAAGAGGCTGCGGCCAAATCTCGACTTTGCTCCAGTGAGCATCCGCGACGACGTCTACGCCGACTACGTTGCGCTCCGAGGTGCCTTCGAGGACGAGGTCCCCGGTCTCTTGCTCGTAGACTTGACGCTGATGAGTGAATTCGGCGGCGTGGAATTTCTAGCGGCTTGAGGTCTGGCAAACGAGAACAGGCGGCTTACTCGCCCCTGGCGTCGCGCGTCGGGTCGGGGCGTCAGGGGAGCTCGGTCCCCCGTGCGAAGCGGGTCGAGGTGCTGCTGGTCTGCCGCCGTAGTGGGCGAGCCCCCACTCCAAGTGCCCAACCTAGCCTCTCCGCGTGGGGTGAAAACGAACCCCACCCGAACCACAAACCCCAAGAGCCAACAAGAAACCCGCTCCCAAGAACTCGGAGCCAGGGATGGCGGAAAGTCGTGTAAGCCCGAAGGGTTGCGCGCAGGAGGCGCGCAACAACCGTCCGTGCACCCACTCGTCAGCTCCAACCCCATGGGTTATTCTCGGCCGCATTGGCCATGAAAGTGCCATGGCGAGTGCGGCAGCCAACTCATCAATGAGTGATGTCGCGGTGACAAAGCGTGACTCAAAGCCATTCTGGATGGCTCGGTAGGCCAAGGCGATGGCAATGTGAGTCTTACCTCGGCCTGGTCCTCCTTCGAGG
>Ga0210044_10003071_pt1 | contig 24091 bp, 21 predicted proteins | sample CryGey13umfilter_2_FD_183959 | JGI IMG/M metagenome (GOLD analysis project Ga0210044, IMG submission 183959) | Groundwater microbial communities from aquifer in Utah, USA - Crystal Geyser 4/9/14 3 um filter (SPAdes) (version 2) | ecosystem: Environmental > Aquatic > Deep subsurface >... | reverse complement strand
TCGGAGAGTATGAGGTCCGCTTGTCGGCGAGTGGCTTGCGGCCGTTCCTGAGCGGCGGATATCGGCTCGACGGCGAGTTCTCCGGCGCCTGGCCGAGCGGCGATGGCGAGGTCGGCGGCGACTTCACCGCACCGTTCCGCGTCGAGGACATCCCTCGTGAGCCCGAGAAGATGCAGGCCAACATTGTGGCCGAGCAAAGCGTCCCCGACGAGGCGGAGGCCGTCCCAGAAGAGGAAGCTGCGCCGCTGCGTCTGCGAGTGGCCGAGACGGTTTCTGACAAGCCGAGCACTCCGATCGAGGTGATTCCTGTTCCCAAATCAGCGAAGTGGGTGCAACCCATCGTCGAGCAAGAGTTGCCAATGGAGCGGCCCGACAAGGCCGCCGAGATTTCTGACCTCTTCGACCTCGAGACCTCTGACCTCGACCTCGTTGTCGGCGAGAAGGCCGACAAGATGGCCAAGGAACTCACGGCGAAAGAGGCCCGCGAAGGTCTGCTCGGTGGCTGGGAGGAGAGCCTCGAGCAGACGAGGAGCACGTTCAACGGGGATGGACCGAAGGTCAAGGCGGGGAACCAGAAGGCCGTGCGAACTCACACCAAGGAGGTCTGGGCTTATATTGCTTTGATGCACAAGCGGATTCACAAGCAGTGGGCCGACGAGTACCTGATTGGGCTGGACCTCAAGCACCGCTCTCCGACGAGCCCGCTCAATGACCCTCAGCTCAAAACCGTGCTCGAGCTGGAGTTGGACCAATCGGGGAAGATCACCGACGTCCAGGTCGTGAACACGAGCGGAGTACTGGAGTTTGACGCCGAAGCGATACGCATCTCTTGGGAGGCGGGCCCCAGCGAGCCCGTTCCTGCGTCGATGCTCTCATCGCAGGGCAAGTCCTACCTGCACTGGACCTACTGGCGCGACCAACACCAGTGCGGCACCTTTGGCGTCTCGGTCTTCGTCCTCGAAGACGGGGTCAAGAGCCAGGTTTCGGTGGACCACTCCAAGGTCGAGGCCGAGGAGGCGAGGATCGGTGTCCGCGAGGGTTCTGTGGCACCAGGGATAGGGGGCCCGACGCCGCAAATAATAGACGAGGTCATCGAGAGTGAGCAGAAGCCACGTCCGCAGAGTCGAAAGCGTGGTCAGTGACGTGGCGCTGGGCCGTTGGTTGCCGAGGGGCAGCGGAGGTTTGGTGCGTGCCTTCTGCGCGCAACGCTTCTGGCTTCACGACTCGCCGCCATAGCCCTCGGAGTCGTTCTTAGAACGTCACCTTGAGCAATAATTCGTTGTCATTCGGCCAGACCGCGAAGTAGAGTCCCGGCCTTCAACTGAAGGAGGCTGCAGATGACCAATACTCTCTACCACATCATAGACGGCGCCCGGGTACAGCCAGAAACCGACCAGTACGGCGACGTCTACAATCCGTCGACCGGAGAGGTCACGGCGAAGGTTCCATTCGCGACCGAGAAGACCGTCAAGGAGGCGGTGGCGAACGCCGCCGCAGCTTTCCCTGATTGGGCCGCGACCACGCCGCTGAAGCGCTCGCGCGTCATGTTCAAGTTTCGCCAGCTGCTGGAGGCGCGCTCCGAAGCTCTGGCGCGACTGGTCGTCAAGGAGCACGGCAAGGTGTTCAACGACGCGCTCGGCTCGGTGACCCGCGGCCTCGAGGTCGTAGAGTTTGCTTGTGGGATTGCGCAGCTGCTCAAGGGAGAGTTCACGGAGCAGGTCGGGAGCGGCATCGACAGTTATTCACTGCGGCAGCCGCTGGGAGTTTGTGCGGGGATCACGCCGTTCAACTTCCCGGCCATGGTGCCGATGTGGATGATTCCCATCGCCTTGGCCTGCGGCAACACCTTCGTGCTGAAACCCTCGGAGAAGGATCCGAGCACGTCCTTGATGTTGGCCGAGCTTCTGCTCGAAGCCGGTCTCCCCAAGGGGGTCTTGAACGTCGTCAACGGTGGCAAGGTCGCTGTCGATACGTTGCTCACCCATCCAGACGTCCAGGCGGTGAGCTTTGTGGGGTCGACGCCCGTCGCCGAGCACGTCTACAGGACCGGAAGCGCGCACGGGAAGCGGGTGCAAGCCCTTGGCGGCGCGAAGAATCATATGGTCGTGATGCCCGATGCCGACATGGAACAGGCGACTGACGCGTTGATGGGAGCGGCGTATGGCTCGGCCGGCGAGCGATGCATGGCGATCGCGGTCGCGGTGGCCGTGGGGAGCGCGGGCGAGCAGCTCATCGCGCGGCTCGTCCCGCGGGTTCGCAAGTTGAAGATCAACGACGGCCTCGAGCCCTCCTCGGAGATGGGGCCGTTGGTGACCCGTGAGCACCTCGCGAAAGTGTCCGGCTACGTCGACCTCGGCGTCGAGGAAGGCGCTGAGCTCCTCGTGGATGGGCGCAACTTCACGGTGCCGGGCCACGAGAAGGGATTCTTCATCGGTGGCAGCCTGTTTGACCATGTGACGTCGGAGATGAGGATCTACAAAGAGGAGATCTTCGGACCGGTGCTCGTGGTGGTTCGCGTGCCAGACTTTGATTCAGCCGTGAAGCTGATCAACGACCACGAGTTCGGGAACGGAACCGCGGTGTTCACCCGTGACGGAGACACAGCGCGGACCTTTGTTTCGACGATTCGCGTCGGGATGGTGGGCATCAACGTGCCGATCCCGGTCCCCATGGCATTCCATTCTTTTGGAGGATGGAAGCGGTCGTTGTTCGGCGATCACCACATCCACGGTCCAGAAGGGGTCCGGTTCTACACGCGGCTGAAGACCGTGACAGCGCGCTGGCCAACGGGCATCCGCGCAGGCGCAGACTTCATCATGCCGACGATGTAGGTTCCTTCGCTCTGTGCAGACGCCAGGCCCTTGAATTGTGTGGGTTTGGCGGAGGAGCGGGAACCTGATCGCTTTTCTCTTTCACCTGAATGACCGGCGGGCAAGTGTGTTTTGTCCCGCTTGTCCGGCCGCCGAATTGCGTGTTATGTTCCGCCGGCTCAGAGCTAGTGAGGCCGCGAGCCGCGGAGCCTAGCGAGAGCGAACCAACCAAGAGGGTCTTAGTCCAAGACGATTGCGGGGTGAGATGATCAGCTTACGTACCTACATCTTCCTCGACAGCTTGCAGCCCCAGCTGACGAGTTTCATTGGGAAGACGGCGCTCGGTTTCCTCCCCATTCCAGAGATGGCCTCTCTGTGGGTGGAGATCGCTCCGGGCATTGCCATCAATCGAGTCACGGACGTCGCCTTGAAAGCGACCAAGGTGGTCCCCGCGGTTCAGGTGGTCGAGCGCGCTTTTGGACTTCTCGAAGTCCATGCCCAAGACAAGGGCGATGTGCTAACCGCCGGGCAGACCATCTTGGATGCATTGGGCTTGACGGCTGAGCAGCGCATGAAGCCTCGGCTGATGTCGAACCAGATCATTCGCTCGATCGAGCCCTATCAGGCTCAGATCATCAATCGCGGCTCCCGAGGGATGATGTTGCTGCCTGGGCAGTCTCTCTACATTTTGGAGACCGAGCCCGCCGGCTACGTCTCCTACGCCGCCAATGAGGCCGAGAAGGCCGCTAACATCTTCCTCATCAACGTTCGTCCGTTCGGTGCGTTTGGCCGCCTCTACTTGAGCGGCTCGGAAGCAGAAATTGACGCTGCGGCTGAAGCGGTCGAGTCCGCACTCAACGCAGTGGAAGGGGTCCCGGTCCCGTCACGCTGAGTGCGGGCCGTGTCATATTCACATCCAGACACAGGGGGGCATTTCCCTCCGTTTGAGCAAGGAGTCAGTTCATGGCTGAAGCACTCGGTCTTATCGAGACAAAGGGATTCATCGGGATGGTCGAGGCCGCGGACGCGATGGTCAAGGCTGCCAAGGTCGAGCTCGTGGGCTACGAGAAGATCGGTGGTGGTTACGTGACCGCGATCGTGCGTGGCGACGTGGCCGCAGTGAAGGCCGCGACGGAGGCTGGGGCACGGGGTGCAGAGCGCGTTGGCGAGCTGGTCGCTGTACATGTGATCCCGCGCCCGCACGTCAACATCGACCTTGTCTTGCCTCTCGGACGACGTGCGCAAGTCGCGCGCATTGTCGGCAAAGACATCACCGAAGAAGACTAGTTCGAGGATGACCGCTGACGGGTGAACCGCACCCGCGAGTGGTTCTTGCGCCGACGGGACCTTGATTCGCGGGCTCGCGGACCGAGGCCAACGGCCAGCGTTAGGGTTGCTGGTCCGGGAGCGGGACGGCCGCGCGGAGCCCCGGGGTCTCGGGTACGGTGGCCAATCCGGGAATTGGTGCTGGGCACGACGGCTTGGCACGCCCTGACTCCCGACCCGATTGGGATGCCCACCGCAACCACAGGGTGACCGAGCAGAAGCATCGCCCCGTCGTCTCTGCGCGAGCACCACTCGAAAACGAAGAAGGCAAGGTCAATATGGTACTGGGCAAAGTCATCGGAACCGTCGTCGCCACTCGAAAAGAGGAAGAGCTTGTCGGACTGAAGTTCCTCATCGTGCGCGGCATCGATCTCGAGGCCAAAGCGACGAGCACTTTGGTGGTTGCGGCCGACGCTGTGGGGGCTGGGGTCGGAGAGGTCGTTCTCTACGCCAGCGGCAGTGCCGCCCGTCAGACCGAGATGACGCGCAACCGCCCCGTTGATGCCGTGATCATGGCCATTGTCGACGAGCTCGCGGTCAATGACGACCTGCGATACGTCAAGGAGTAGCCCTCTGTGAAACTGGACGAAAGGAACATCGGCTTGATCGTCGAGAAGGTCGTCGAGAAGCTCGTTGGCGATAATCGCGGGGGGCGCGCGCCCGCCCAGAGCTCGGCGCCCAAGTCGCGACCTTCGACGTTCCGAAGCCGCGGAGACGCTGGCATCTTCGAGAACATCGACGACGCGATCAAAGCCGCCGTACAGGCCCAGCGCGACCTCTCCGACTGCACTTTGAAGACTCGTGACGCCATGATCCAGGCGATGCGAGACATTTCCAGGGAACACAACGAGGACCTGAGTCACCAAGCGGTTCAAGAGACCGGCCTCGGGCGCGTCGACGACAAGATCAACAAGAACCTTCTGGTCATCGAAAAGTGCCCAGGGACGGAAGTTCTGAGGCCGGTTGCGGTCTCTGGTGACGACGGGTTGACGCTGACCGAGCGAGCCCCTTTCGGGGTGATCGCCGCCATCACGCCCTGCACCAACGCCACCGAGACGATTCTCTGCAACGCGATCGGCATGATCGCGGGCGGAAACTCGGTCGTCTTCAACGTGCACCCAGCTTCGAAAGCCACGAACGCCAATCACGTCACCCTGCTTAACGAGGCCTGCGTCGCCGCAGGAGGCCCCGAGAACCTGATGACGATGGTTCGAGAGCCCACGATCGAGTCCGCTGGCGTGCTCATGAAGCACCCCGACACTCGCTTGGTGGTGGTCACCGGCGGCGGCGCTGTCGTCAAAGCCGCGATGCACAGTGGCAAGCGCGCCATCGCAGCAGGACCGGGAAATCCGCCCGTCGTCGTCGACGAGACCGCCGACCTCAAGCAGGCCGGCAAGGGCATCGTCCTGGGCGCCGGACTCGACTGCAACATCGTCTGCATCGCCGAGAAAGAGATCATCGCTGTCACCGACATCGCCGACATGCTCAAGCGCGAGATGAAGGAGAACAAGGCCGTCGAGATCACGGGCCGAGACATCCAGAAGCTCGAGAAGCTGCTCATCACCTCGGACAACCACGTCAACCGTGACTTCATTGGCAAGCGACCCTCCCTCATCCTCAAGGAGATCGGCATCCGTTGCGACGAAGACACGCGGATTGTCATCTGCGAAGTCAAAGACGAGATGCACCCCTTCGTTCAGCACGAGCTCCTCATGCCGGTCATCGCGATGCTGAGGGTGCCGAACGTAGACGAAGGCATCGCCATGGCGCGTCGAGTCGAGCACAACTTCCGCCACACGGCGGTGATGTATTCGACCAACATCGCCGCGCTCCACAAGATGGCTCGGGTGATGGACTGCTCGATCTTCGTCAAGAACGCCCCCAGCTACTCGGGAATCGGCCTTGGAGGCGAGGGTTACACCTCGTTCACCATCGCCAGCCCCACGGGTGAGGGGCTCACGAACGCGACACACTTTACGCGTGAGCGCCGCTGCACGCTGAAAGACTACTTCCGCATAGTGTGAGACTGGCTTCCTTGATGCCGAACGACCTCCGACACATAGGCAATGGCGACTCGGCCCCCTCAGAAGCCTTGGGCGTGATCGAGCTGGGCACCATCATCCGGGGATATCGCGTTCTGGACGCCATGGTGAAGCGCTCACCCATCACGGTGCGGGCGGCCTATCCCGTCTCGACCGGGAAGTTCCTAATCTTCGTCGAAGGGGGGGTCGCTGAGGTCGACGAGGCCATGCAAGCGGGGCGACCTGCGGCTGGGAATCAGCTCCTGGCTGACCTCTTCCTGCCCTACTGCCATCCGCAGCTGTGGGACGGGCTCTTTCAAAAGTTCAAACGCACTCCCATCGACGCCCTCGGGCTGTTCGAGTGCCACACGGTCGTCGACGCCATTCTGGGCGCCGACGTTGCCCTCAAGGCTGCCGAGGTCAACCTCGCCGCATTGCATTTGGCGGCCGGCATCGGTGGCCGAGCCTACTTCGTTGTTTCGGGCGAGTTGTTCGACGCAGAAGCGGCGATCGAGGCGGCGCTCGACCGGATCGACGAGCCGCGAATCATCGAGCACGATGTGCTCTGCGCCCCGCACGACGACATGACGCTCGAGCTGTTGGGTCTGCAGACGGTTCACGAGAAGTACTGAGAGAGCGCTGCAGCACCGAGCTCGTCGAGCGGGTTTCGCTCGCTTCCTGCTGCCGAGCTGTCTCGAGGCGTGCCTGCGCTCGCGATCGGCTACGGACTGGCGGGAAGGAGAGGCGGCTTGTTCTTACCGCAGAGGACGCATTGGTAATCCATTAGGGTTCGAGTAGAGTCTTGCCCTGCAACCCGCCCCCAAGAAGACCTCATGATGTTGTTCAAGAAGAAAACACTGACCGGATTGTCTCGCACCTGCGGCTGAGCGGCCAAAATTGGTCCGGCGGTCCTGTCGGACGCACTTTCGGGTCTGCCCTCCGTTCATGACGAGAATTTGCTCGTTGGGTTCGCTACCTCCGACGACGCCGCGGTGTACCGAATCAATGAGACTCAAGCCATTGTCACCACCGTCGACTTCATCACGCCACCCGTGGACGATCCGTACTGGTTTGGCCAGATCGCTGCGGCGAACTCCATCTCGGACGTCTACGCCATGGGAGCGCGTCCAATCACCGCGCTCAACCTGGTGATGTTCCCATCGAAGCAACTCGACATGGGAATACTCAAAGAGATCCTCAGGGGCGGCAACGACAAGGTCATGGAGGCCGGGGCGGTGCTGGCCGGCGGGCATACGGTCGATGACGAGGAGCCAAAGTACGGGCTTTCCGTCACAGGCCTTATCGACCCCAAGAGGGTCATCTCCAACGCCTCGGCTCGCGTCGGTGACGCGCTCGTGTTGACGAAGCCGCTGGGCAGCGGCGTCCTGTTCAACGCGGTGCGCTCGAAGCGCCTCGTTCTGCGTGACATCGAGCGGGAGATTCTGCCTTCTGTCGCTGCGCTCAACAATACCGCGATGGAAGTCGCGTTGGAGCGCTCCTATTCGCTTAACGCGTGTACCGATGTCACCGGGTTCGGCATCTGCGGGCATTCCTTTGAGATGGCGCGGGGTAGCGGTCTGCGCGTCGAGCTCAACTACGCCGCGCTGCCATTCTACGAGTACGCCCAAGAGATGTATCGGAAAGGCGAGACGACTGGGAGTAACCAAGACAACCGCGACCTGATGGCTGGCCACTTGGAGATTCTCCCCCACCTTGTGAAGGAACAGGAGGAGTTGCTGTTCGATCCGCAGACCTCGGGGGGGCTCTTGCTCTCTTTGCCTGAATCTCAGGCGGAGGAGCTCGTCGAAGCGCTGAGGCTCAAAGGCGTACACGCAGTCAGGATCGGGCGGGTCGTCGAGGGGACTGGTGTCGCGGTGGTCTAGCGACCGAGGGACAAGAACATGAGGATTCTTTTGCTGGCCGTTGACCGCCAGGCATCGAAATCGACGAGGTTGGCCGCTGAGAGAAGTCAGTTCCGCTTGAGAGTTGATAGAATCTGTCTGGTCTGCATTCTGCTCGCCGTTGCGCAAATCTCCTGTTTGTCGCTCGGTGCCGACGGGAGCAACGATGGCTCCTCCGACGCGAGCGCCTCTGACACCGTGACGAGCAACGCCGAGACTGGCCGCATGGTTGGTTTCACCGAGGCCCACAACGCCGTTCGTCGCGCGAAAGGTGTCCCCGACCTGAGCTGGTCTCCCAGCCTCGCGACCGTCGCGGAGGGGTGGGCTACGACCCTCGAAGCAGAGTCCTGCGCGATGCGGCACTCGGGTAACGCCTATGGAGAGAACCTCTATTGGAACTGGGGATTCCAGGCGAACCCGAGCGAGGTCGTCACGAGCTGGGCTGCAGAGGAGAGCGACTACGACTACGCCTCGGGAAGCTGCTCGGATGTTTGCGGGCACTACACGCAGGTCGTCTGGCGTGACACCACGCAGTTGGGGTGCGCCATGAAGACCTGCTCGGACGGCGCGGAGATCTGGGTCTGCAACTACGATCCGCCCGGCAACTACTCAGGAGAAAAGCCCTACTGAACCCCCAGCGAGCCGGGCCAGGACTTGCATTGCTCCAACACTCTCGATTCGCGCCGCTTGGTCGTCGCTAAAGACGAGCAGCGCGCCGCAGAATCCCAGGGCGTTGACCGAAATTCCCACGAACGATTCCTTGGACCGTGGAATGAGGACCAGGTAGCGCCGGGTCATCAGCAGGTTGTAGGGAAGGGGGAAGGAATCGGTCGTGAGCTTGGCTTCGTCGAGCAGCCCTAGGTAATGGGACAGTAGGCGGGACTCGTCTTCCCAATCGTCAGGCTCGAGCTGCCGCCGCAGGTGACGGAAGGTCAACTCCTGGCAGTCTTCCTGCTCCAGCCAGCGCTCGAGGGGAGGACGCCACCCTGCAGCCCACGGGACGAGCTGGAGGTGCTTGTGTTGTTGCGAGGCCCCAGCGATTCGGCCGCTGTTGTAGAAGACGAGGCCATCTGCGACCCGAAGGGCCTGCACGAGCGCAGTGAAGTCGTCCAGATCGAGGGCTTCTCTTTGATCACGAAACTCTGAAGTGACGAGCAGAAGGTGACCATTGATGATCGGGTACTTGTTGAGCAAGCAAACGTGGGACTCACCGACGTGTGAGACGTACAAGGCCGGATCGTAGGGGAGGAAGGGATTCGCTCTCGGACGGTTTTCGAACGTCTTGCTGCAGCCGCGTTCCTTCGCCCGGTCTAAGATGCGGATCTCGAAGGGGAGCTCGCCGTCGGCCGACTCGAACCTCCGAGTCGTGAGCGGGCACAAGGCGCCACTGCGCAGCGCTTCGTCAGCGACAGTCTGTGCGTTCAGCAAAGTCAACACGGTCCGTTCTCCCTCGACGAAGGAATTGCCGAGCGCACGGCCGATCTTCGCACCGGAGTCGACATGAAGCGAAAATCGGTCGTGGCAAGCGAGGCAATAGAATCCAAGTGGTGTAAGGCGATAGCGGCTCAGTAGTCGTCCAGCCTGAAGCGGTAGACGATCCTGAACTCGCTTGCGACGGGCTCGTCATCCTCGAGCGCCGGAGCGAATTTGAACTTCATCACGGCCCGTTTTGCAGCGGTGACAAAGCGCTCATCGACAACGTTGACGACCTCTAGTTTCGAGACCCCTCCGTCGGCCTTGACGGTGGCAATGAGGATGACGTCGGCTTCGACACCGGCGGCGAGCAGCTCAGGCGGGTACTCCGCCTTGATCTTGCGGTTGTAGCTCTCCTTGGGCTCCGCCTTGCGCGAGAGTTTCTTTCGAGAGACCACGACGGGTTCGCCGCCGTCTTCGGCGCCCTCTTGCGCCTCGCTCACTTCCACCTTGGGCTTTGGCTTGGCGGTGGTTTTCTCTTTCTGTTGCTGCGGGATGGCTCCGGCCGCGCTGTCTCCGACCGAGACTGCAACGGTCCCACTGCCGGCAGTGGAGCCACTGAAAGCCCCAAAATTGACGAAGGTCTCCTGGTTCTGAGTGGGCTCGGGGTCTGTCTTTTTGGGCTCTTTCTTGACCTCGGGCTTTCTCTTGGGCTCGGCCTTCTTCTCGGGCTCCTTGGGCTTCTCCTCCTCTTTCTTCTCGACGAGTGGCTCTTGCGGTTTCTCGACGATGGGAGGGGCCTCTTTCTCTTCGACCTTCTTCTCGACTATCTCGGCCTTTGGCGGTTCGGGTTCTTTGGGCAGGTCAACTTTCACGAAGCTGAGTTTGGCTTCCTGCTTCTTCGGCGGCTCGCTGCTGTGGTTCTGTGCGACGGCGCCAGCGGTAAGGGCCACCGCCAAGTGAAGGACGAGCGCCACGACGATCCAGAACGACGGCGTCGCCACACGATCGACCATCCACCCAGAGGTGGAGCGCCGAGGTCGGGCATCAGATGTCACAGAGATCGCCATCAGCACTTCCTACTTGGGCATCGCGCGAGCATCGGAAGGATTCGTGAAGAGCTCACTGCTGAACATAATCGACGCCACACCCTCGTTCTTCAAGAGATCCATGAGCCAAATCACGTTCTGAAACTTCAGGTCCTTGTCTGCGGTGATCAGCACGCTGAGCCCTTTGTCTTCTTCGCGCTCCGCCTCTTTGGCGGCTTGCTCCACCTTGGAACGAATGATGCCCACCAAGGGATCGACTTTGGTGTTCGGGTCCGCGAGGTCGAGGACCGCTTCGCCATCGACCAGGAGCTGTCCGGGCGTGCACCCCACGGCCGCAGAATCCCCCTGTTTCTCCGTACAGGCGAGGATGATCGACAGGGGAGGCCGGGTGACCGTCTCGGCGGTCGAGGCCTTTGGCAGATCGACTGCAATGGCCGCCTTCACGATGGCGCTCGCCGTCACCATGAAGATGATCAGGAGCACCAACACGACGTCTACGAGCGGCGTCACATTGATGTCACTCAGGACATCGTCATCACCGCTGGTCTTGAATCCCGCCATCGCTCCCTCCTACGCTGCGTCTTTGGAAGCATTCTCACTAGGAGAGCGACCTTCCGAGGATAGATGGGCAACCAACGTGTGGGCGAGGTTCTCGGCGTTGGCGACACTTCCCTTCACACGGACACGATAGAAGTTGAACGCCACCACTGCGGGGATGGCTACGAGGAGGCCGACACCGGTGGCAACCAACGCCTCGGCAATGGCGCCCATGATCCGGTCATCGACCTGGGTCCCGCCAGTCAAGTCCATGGCTGCGAAGGCGTTGATGATTCCCAAGACGGTTCCAAAGAGTCCCAAGAAAGGAGTGTTGGAGCCTACGGTCGCGAGGAATCCTAAGTTTCGCTCGTAGGCCACCTTCTCGGTGGCGAGGGTCCCTGCCATCAGCTCTCCGACCGAGGTTGGCCCCATCGAATAGCCTTCTAGGCCGGCGACCAGCACCTTTGCCTCCATCGTTCGGTCCGTCGAAAAGTGCTTCATGGCCTCGTCGATCCGCTCCTGTCCGAGATAGGAGAGCAGCTTCTTGCGCATCGAGCTCACGTCCGTTTTGACACGGAGGTAGAACACCAAGCGCTCAGCGATGATCGCGATGGACACCACGGACAGACTCAAGAGCAGCCAGAGCACCCACTCCGCACCAATGTTGGCGATATCCAACAGACGTTCGGTCAAATTCATCTGCAATCCCAAAGGAGAAGGTGGGGACCCATCTCTTGACCGGCATCCCTAGGATGTACGAGAGGTCACCCTCTACTGATCAAGCATGTCTCCCTACCGAACCATCAAGTCCACGACGCCTTCTACTCAAACTCGGGCGAATTCACACGGACCCTGCGCGCGAAGGACTCCGAAGAAGCTTCTGTATGCACACCATGAGCAATCCTGGCCCTTTCGTCAGTTGATCTTTTGTATCGACCTTCGGAGTGTGGGTCCGATGAGGAGTGGCTGCAGGTGCACTCCGTGAAATTGGTCGCGGTCTCTGCATCGGCCGCATCCAACGTTGCAGAAGCGCTCCTTAGGCAGTCTGAGAGCTCACACGAGCGCGCGGCATCTCTCTGGTGCTTGGGGGGGCTGGAGCATGGCCTGAACGCCCGAGTTACGGACGTCGGCTCCACACTCTCGAGGCACTGCACCAATTGCTCGGCGAGGAGGGCTAGAAGTTTCCCCCGATTCCGAGCAGGAACTGCAGCGCGTGAGCAACACTGTCCGAGTCCGCAGAACTCGTTGTCTCGCTGAGTGGCACGACGGCTCGAATGGCGTCGTCTCTGTCTGGGCGAGCCTGCAGGAGCAGGTATCGGATGTCCGTTGTCAGCTCGAGCGCACCGAGGTTAAGCTCCACGCCGCCTCCAAACTGACCAGCAGCCTGCATATAGCTCTCGGAGTAGAAGCGCGACGTGCCACCGAGAGCCATCGGTTGGTAGTCGATGCTCGTGAAGAGCACGCCACCGCCTGCCAATCCATAGACGTCGACTGGGCTACCTGGGAACAGGTGGCCCATCAGCGCACCCATGACGGGCACCGTCACTTGGTCATACTCGTCGCTCGCATTTCCCATGGCATCGGCCGAGATTTCGATTCCCCAGTTGGAGTCGATCTTTCCTCGCAAATATCCGCCAACTCCCCCCATGCTGGCGCCCTCGAAGGTTTCGTATCGCAGGTCGGTATTTCCGAGACTCAACGCTGTGAATCTCAAGCCCACTGAGATGTCTGCGTTGCGATGCGGGCGACTCACTTGGGGTTGTGCAACGTGGTGTCGATGACTGCTGACGACGACGACCCGGCTATGGCTGTGCACGGGCCGATAGCGACGATGTTGTCGATAGGTCGTGTGTCGGTACACACGGCGTCGTCCAGCGATGGCGTCGTCCATAGGGTCGATGCGCTCTATGCTGGTGGTCGCCTGGTCTTCCTCTTGCGCTGCGGAGGACAAAGGGCCACCGGCCCAGCCCAACGTGGGGAGGCTCAGTGAGAAGAGAAGGGCTATTAGGGTCGTTCTCATCGTGGCACCTTCACATGCTTTTCGGCCGCGACGCGGCCTTTTCCGTCGTTGGCGACGGGCTCGACGCCGAGCCAACGTCCAGACCGTCTGCAGATTGCATGCCATTCGCATTTGCCGAGCAGTCGTGGGCAAGCGAGGCAAGAACCCCAGTCAAGGGTTTGGGCTTGGCTCCGTGAAAGCCGCCTGTCGCCGCCGCCAAGTCTGGAAAGGAAACAAGAACCCAGGCGGCTTCCCCATGTCGTGCAGGCATCCTCCAAGCTGCACGAGCGCATGAACGTAATTTGGCTTCTCGTCCAGGGTGCGTCGAAGCTCTGAAGTGGCGGCGTCGGGCCGGCTGACTCACCACACGCTCCGCACAATCACTAGGCTCTCTCCCTCACGTAGGTTCGATGGCCGGCTGACTCACCAGATGCTCCGCACAATCACCAGGCTCTCTCCCTCACGTAGGTTCGATGGGAGCAACACCAGAGGCACATCGACCGTCTCGCGTTCCAACTCGATGACCGCGAAGCTCCCCTCAATCCGGTCGACGACGACCTGAGGCGGCGGTTCTCCACCGCCCAGCTTCGACAGTGCTTCGATGATCGCCAAGGCAACAAAACGACTCCACATCCTGACCTCCTGAGGCAAAGAGGGTCCTCAGGACGTCACATGCTGAGCGTGTTCACCGACGCCTCGAGGAGAGGCACACCCAATGAGGGGTGCTTCGTGGAGTTATCGGCAGCTCGCAGGAAATCGTTGCAGGTTTTTTACCAGGCACACCAACTAGAGGTCGAAAACGTCGCCGCCAGGGTCCCGCTTCTTGAGGCGGTTGAGTCGTGCGGTCGCCTCGTCAAGCTCCCCTCCGCCACTGAGCGTGAAGGCCAGAACCGCCCCTTCGCCGGCGCCTTTTGGCAGGGCCGCAACGGGGAAGTTCACGTACTCATTTCCGACTTCCAATACGGCTACTGAGCCTTCGATTCGGTCGACGACGATCTTCATGTGTTCCATTCCCAGTCAGAAAGGTGTCACGACCCCGCAGCCGCTCGAGCCAACAGGATCACGTGTTGTGTGAAGGACCGACGCTGCTCGTCAAGCTAGTCGGCGGCGTTCTGCGTCGTGCACAGATGCTCGAACTTCTCGATGGTTTTGGGACCGATGCCTTTGACTCGGGTGAGGTCTTGGCAGCTCGCGAAAGGTCCGTTCTGTTCTCGTTCTTCGACGATCTTTTGTCCCTTCCCCTCGCCGATTCCTGGGAGCGAGGTGAGCTCCGAAGCGGAGGCCGTGTTGACATTGATTCGCCCAGGCTCGTCATGACCACGAGGCGCAGACCCCCCCTCGACCGGCTCAACGACTTTGTTCTGGACCGGTGTTCCCCCACCGCCAGAGACGGTGATCTTCGAGCGCATCTTGTCGACGGACTTTACGCCGATCCCTTTGACGTTGGCTAAGTCATCGACGCTCTGGAAGCGACCATTGGTCGTACGATACTCGACGATCTGCTCAGCCTTCGCCTTCCCGATCCCTGGCAGCGCGGTCAACTCTTCGGCGCTCGCCGTGTTGATGTTGATGAGTCCATCCCCTCCGCCCTTCTCCTGTGGCACTGACGACGGGTCGACCATGTCGGGGGCTTTGTTCACCGCCGCCTTGCCCCCTCCGCCAACGGTCGCTTTCGAGCGCAGCTTGTCGACCGTCTTCGCGCCGATGCCCTTGACGTTCGCGAGGTCGTCCACGTTCTTGAAAGGGCCACTATTCTTTCGGTACTCGACGATGGCGTCGGCCTTCGTGGGACCGATTCCAGGCAGCTCCGTGAGCTCGGACGACGACGCTGTGTTGATGTCGATGAGGCCGCCCTCGGCCGCCTGCGCGGTGAGGTCGGCGGAAGCAATCTCGTCGGATGCGGGCTGTACGCCCTCGACGATCTGAACGGTTTTGCCGTCGGAAATCAGCTGCAGCGTACCACTCAGGTCGGTTCGATAGATGTCGACCCCAAAATCCTTCAAGCGGGCCATGGTCTCGTCACCAGGATGTCCATACGAGTTGCCGGTGCCGACGCTGATGATCGCCGTCTTGGGCTTGAGGCTCTCCAGGAACGCCTCCGAGCTACTGTGGTTCCCGCCATGGTGCGCGACCTTGAGAATGTCACACTGCATCAGGCCGTTCTCGATCATGGCCTGCTCGGTGGGTTCCTCGGCGTCGCCAGTGAGAAGCATGCACACCTTGTTGTGGGTCAGCCTCAGCACAACCGAGTTCGAGTTGAGGTCCGAACGCGTTCCACTGAGCTCCTTCTCGCCAGGCCACAAGACCTCTAGCTCGGCGTCCGAGCCGAGCTTATAGACCTGACCAGCCTTTGCGGTGCGATAGGTGATGTCTTTCTCCTCGACGGCCTTCATCACGCCCTCATACGTGTTCGTCGTGTGGGGGAGGCCATTGTCGACGTAGACCTTGACCTCGAACCCTCGCAGCACGGCCTCCATCCCACCGATGTGATCGGCGTGGGGGTGCGTGGCGACCACCATGTCGAGAAGGGTGACCTTCCTCGCCGTCAGCATCTTCGCGACGTCGTTCTTCTTCTCGCCGGCATCGATGAGCACGGTCTTGCCACCGCCAGTACGGATCAACAGCGAGTCTCCCTGACCCACGTCCAGCATCTCGAGCGTCAGCGTCGAGGCCTGTGTCGGCGTCGAGAAGAGACCCAAGGCGAGAAGCACGAGAAGAAATCGGACCATGATTCTCCCTCCATGTCTGCAGCACAGAACACTTTGGCCGAGACCCTTGCGTCTCGCAAGTCCAAACGACCGTTCGATCCAAGGGCGCTATGCGTCGCGACGGAGGGTGCTCGGTTTGGTCTAACCGTGATAGTTTGACGCAGTTTCGTGGGCGACATTGAAAAATGCGAGGAAGGAGCGCAATCCCGTCGTGATCGTCAGACCTCTCGACCCAGCACCGACCCCTCTCGAGGGCTTGCGCGGCCTCTCCGAGCTCGCCTTCCCGTTCTTGTTGCACAGCGCGCAGCTCGGTCCGCAGGGCCGTTACTCCTTTGCCGGCGCCGATCCCTTCCTGCAGTTCGTCTCCCACGGCACGCAGATCGAGGTGTGGCGCGGCGCGCAGCGGCAACGCTTCGAGGCCGATCCGTTCGTCGCGTTGCGGGAGTTAATGCACACCTACCCTATGGCCTCCGCGGTTGAGACTCCCTTTGCGGCGGGCGCGGTCGGGTTCTTCTCGTATGACCTGGCCAGGGTCATCGAGGATTTGCCTCAAGAAACCCAGGACCCACATCCCTTTCCGGACATCCATCTGGGATTCTACGACGCCGTTGTGACCTGGGACGCACAGGAGGGTCGAGCGCTCATCACCTCCAGTGGCTTGCCTCTGCGCGGCCGCGCCGGCCAGGAGCACGCCGCGCAGCGGGCCTCGTGGCTCGAAGCGCAGCTGAGGCGGCCAAGAGGGTCAATTCCCCACAGCGCAACGCCGACAGAGATGACGTCGAACTTCAGCCGCGAGGAGTACGTCGCTGGCGTCGAGGAGGTGAAGCGGCTCATCGGGGCCGGAGACCTCTTCCAGGTCAATCTCTCACAGCGCTTCACGGTCAGACCCCGGCCCGACGGGCTCGAACTCTTCGAGCGGCTGACGCGAGTCAACCCGGCCCCCTTCGCGGCCTATCTCGAGGGACCCGACGGCAGCCAGGTCCTCTCGGCCTCCCCGGAGCTCTTCGTGAGAGTGCGCGGAGACGAGGTCCTCACCACTCCCATCAAGGGGACGCGGCCCCGCGGCGACTCTCCGGAGAGCGACCTCGCCCAAGCGCAGGAGCTTCTGAACAGCGAAAAGGACCTGGCCGAGCTGGTCATGATCGTCGACCTGCTGCGCAACGACCTGGGTCGTGTCGCCCAGTTCGGCAGCGTCACCGTCGGGGCGCTGCCGACGCTCAGCAGTCATCCCACCGTTCATCACCTTCACGCCGACATTCGCGCGCGGATCGCCCCACACCTCGATCGCTTCGATCTGCTCCGCGCTGCCTTCCCTGGTGGCTCGATCACCGGAGCGCCGAAGGTGCGCGCGATGGAGGTGATCGAGCACCTGGAGCCCTGCCGTAGAGGTGTGTATACAGGCGCCATCGGAGCCTTGGGCTTCGATGGTGGAGTCGACCTCAACATCGCCATCAGGACTTGCGTCGCCGCGGGGGACACCCTCACCTTCTCAGTTGGTGGAGGCATCGTGGCCGACTCGGACCCGGCCTCGGAGTACGAGGAGACCCTCCACAAAGGGCGCGGCCTGGCCAAGGCCTTGGGGATCCACGATTTTTGAGAGTCAACGCGCTGCAACCCCAGCGCCTCCGGCACTGAGAGACCTTTTGTCCATGACCACTTCGAGCGCCCGCGTCCTCATCATCGACAACTACGACTCCTTCGTCGGGAATCTCTACCAGTACGTCGGCCAGCTCGGCGCGAAGCCCCTGTTGCACCGCAACGACGCGCTCTCTCTGAGCGCCGCCCGCGCGCTGAATCCAACCCATCTGCTCATCTCGCCCGGCCCGAAGGGCCCCCGAGACGCTGGCTGCTCGAAAGACTTTATCGCCGCGTTTGCGGGTCAAATCCCCATTCTCGGAGTCTGTCTCGGACATCAGGCCATTGCCGAGCAGTTCGGCGCCCAGATCGTGCCCGCCAAGCGTCTCGTGCACGGCAAGACCTCCTGGATCCACCACGACACGCGAGGGCTCTTCCGCAACTCCCCCAATCCCTTCCGGGCGACGCGCTACCACTCCCTGGCCGTCGAGCGCTCGACGCTGCCTGACACCCTCGTCATCACGGCTTGGACGGACGACGGCGAGATCATGGGCCTAAGGCACCGAGACTGCGAGCGGGCGCCCATAGAGGGCGTGCAGTTTCATCCCGAGTCGATCTTGAGCCAAGAAGGGCTCACCATCGTCGCTCGCTTCTTAGAGCTCGGCTGCAACGCCGCCCACGCTGTCGCGCAGCCCTTGGAGCCGCGCTGATGGCCGCCCGCGACGCCCACGTCTGGCGAGACGGTCGCTTCGACACGGTCGCGCTCACCGAGCTGCCGCCGGTGACCGAGGGTTGGGGTCTTTTCGAGACGCTGCTCGTCGAGGCGAACGCCCCGGTGCTGCTCGACGAGCACCTCGACCGTATCTTCCTCTCGGCCAGGCTCCTCGGGCTCCCGATTGCGCCGGCAGAGACTGACGAATCGCAGCGCCGCGAGCAGGTGCGCGCCGCCAGCCTCGAGCTCGCCCGCCGAACGCCTTACGACCCAGGTCGCATGCGGCTCGCGCTCGACTCTGGGGTCGTCACGCTCTCGCTCGTTCCCTACGACGATGGACCGTCCGACGAGGACCGCCGCCGAGGCGCCTGGGCGGCCATCGCCGACGAAAGTGGCCATCCCCTGGGGGCGGAGGCCGGTCACAAGGTGATTCCTTACACGCCGCTCATCGAGGCCCGTGAAGCGGCGCAAGCAGCCGGCTGCGTCGAGGTTGTGTTCAAAGACCACAAAGGCCACCTCTTGGAAGGCAGCGCCAGCAACCTCTTCGTCGTTCTGGAAGGTGCGCTGCTCACGCCACCTCTGAGGGGGATTCTCCCAGGAGTGACCCGTGCTGCAGTGCTCGCCGCCGCGCGGCGACTGCGCCTCTCGACCCGCGAGGCCGACGTCTCAGTGGCCGACCTGCCGCGCTTCGAGGAGGCCTTCATCACAGGCAGCCTGAAAGAGATCCTGCCGCTCAGCCGCTTGGGCGACCAAACCCTGCCGGTCGGCCCCATCAGCCTGGCGCTGCTCGCCGCGCTGCGCAGCGATCGGGCAGCCGGACGCTGAGGCAGAGGGGACCTGAGCAAGAGGAGGTCTGCCGGGTTCTTGCCCGCCGGTCGCGCGGCGCCGCGCCCCGAGCACGGCTGTCGCAACGCTGTGTCGTGGCTGTGGCGGACTTCTCCCGTGCCAAGAAGCACGAAAGCCCCCGCCAAAGCAGGGGCTCCCGAGAGCACGTCCAGAAGTGTGTCTAGAGTCTGTCAGGCAGGGCGCGCTTTTCGCGCTCGGGCGAAGGGTAAAGCGTCCAGCGAAGGTCTTGGGCCGGATCGATGAGCTGGCATCCAGGGGTCAGACACTTGTTGTCATATAGCATGGGGCTGGTCCCGGAGGTCAGGCCGTTGATGCTGACGTGCATGTGATGGTGGTGGAACTGGTACCAACCTCGGCCCGTGTCGGTGACCTCATAGGCCAAAGAGCGATAGCTCGCATTGCAGGCGTTGCCTGTGTACCAGCCCGCAGCGCAGAGCTGATCGATGGCGGATTCAAAGAGGACCCCTGCTTGTCCATCCACACCCATGACACGCAGCTGAAGTTGATTGCCAACGACCGCGTCGTGGAGTGAGGCGGCGAAGAGCGCCGAGCGCCAGACGTCGAGGAGATAGGGAGTGGAGGTGCAATGGTACTGATCCACGTTGCCGATCATGTGATCGCAGATCGGTCGCAGCTGGTTGTTCGCGGTGTTGACCTGGAAGTAGCCAATGTCCATGTCGTAGCCGTTCACGTGGGTGCCTGCGGGGTGACCCGGAGAACCGACCGACGTTCCAGGGATGGCGCCATCGGCCTCACTCATGTCGCCCAGCGCAACAGCGCCGCCGTTTCCAGGCCAACCCACGGCGAGGCAGTCCACCTTCGCGGCGGCGTACTTGATGAGCAGCATGAGGTCTCGTCTGACGTAGCTGCGATACTGGTTGCTGGTGGTCTCACCATTGATGGGATAGTCCCAATATCCTGTGCCAAGGTCCGGATCGAAGGGGACGATCTCGCCGCAGTAGGCCGCCGTTCCCGTGCAGTTGATGGGAGGAAGGTTGGTGCAGACGGGGTGAGTGCCCGTGGGAGGCGTGCCGATGTCGAGCACGCAGCGCTGATTGCTGCAGATCTGGCCGGTAGGGCAGGAGTTGGCGGTACACGGCGCGGTCTCGCACTCGTTCGTCGTGGTGTTGCACACCTCGCCGGTAGCACAAGAACCCGCGGTGCAGCCAGGCCAGCACTCGTTCCAAGAGGAATCACAAGCGTAGCCAGTGCGGCAGTCGGCGGCGGTGTTGCAGGTGTCCATGCACCAAGTGGTGTTGTCGGTGAAAGGGGTGCACTGTTGTCCGGCGGCGCAGTTGTCTGGGCTCTCGGTGCAGCCCTGGTGGCCTCGGCAGAGGCCGCCAGGGAAGCCATTGGCGGCCGTCAGGCACTGGCCGCCGGTGCCGCAGTCCGCGTCGGTCGCGCAAGGACCCCCGACGACGCCGGTCTGATTGGGGTCTGGGACACATTCGCTGGAGGAGCTGCAGACCTGGCCAGCGGGGCACCCTCCAGGCTCACACCCAGGCCAGCACTGGCTCCACGAGTCGCAAATGTAACCGGAGCGGCAATCCGACGTGGTGTTGCAGAGCAGGAGACACCAGTTGTTTCCGTTGGTGAAGGGAGTGCATTCCGTGCCGCTGGGGCAGCTGTCGGGGCTCGTGGTGCAGTTCTCGCCGGCGCGGCAGTAGCCGTTGGGGAACTCAGGCGCCGTCAGGCACTGCCCGTCGGCGTCGGCACAATCGGCGTCGGTGTTGCAGGGGCCACCAATGGGGCTGCCGGTCACGGGGATGTCAGGTTGGACATCAGCCGGAGGATTCGCCGTGTCGGCGGTGGTCCCGTCGGTCACGAGGTCGGCGACGTTGGTGTCGGCGAGCAGAGTATCGTCGAGCGTGCCGTCGAGCGTGCCGTCGAGCGTGCCGTCGAGCGTGCCGTCGAGCGTGCCGTCGAGCGTCACGTCAGGGTTCGTCCCATCCTCAGGGGTGCCGGTCGTGTCGAGCACGTCGGTGCCTGCGTCTGGCAGGGGATTGCTGGTGGTCTGCCCATCGTCACAGCCAGTGACGACGAGGAGCAAGGCGATGGCGAGCAGAGTGAACCGGCCGAGCGGACGACCGGTTTTCGCACCGCAAGTCTTTGGAATGAAACGAAAATCGGTCGTTGGGAAGCGAGGCAATAAATCCAAATGACGCACGACGAACCTCTCAGATGGCGGACCCGACCTCAGAGCGCTCATCGTGATATACGAGGACGCCGCTCCGCTGCCGATTCTCGATGATAGGGGCGCATCAATAGCCCATCCCGCCGAGAGTTTCCAATCATTTTTTCCCCGCCCCGCTGCCCCAGAAACCACAACGGGCCCCCCGATTTGGGGAGCCCGTTGTCAGCGCAGAAGACCGAGCTTATCTGCAGACACCGCCGGTGCAGGCACCCGTGGAGTCACAGGACACGGTACAAGCCTGTCCTGAGGGGCAGTCGGTGTCGGCGTTGCAGCCACCACTGAGTGGAAGGCAGACACCGGAGACACAGATCACCCCGGTCGGGTCGTCTGGATCGCTGGTGCAGTACTGCGTCGAGCAGTAGGCGCCGGCGCCGCAATCGGCGTCGTTGGTGCAGCCTTGGCCAGCGGCCGGCTCACAGAAGCCACCGCGGAAGCAAGGCGGGCAGGGCTCATTGGGCAAGCAGCTGGGGCATGACTCGATGAAGTTGCAGACCATGCCGCTGGGGCACTCGGCGTCGGCAGAGCACTCGCCGCCTAGCGGAGGCGAGCAGAAGCCACCAGCGACGCAAGGCGGGCAGTCTTGTCCCGGCATGCAGTCGGGGCAGGACATGACGGCATCACAGATCATGCCGGTGGGGCAGTCGGAGTCGGCGGTGCAATCGCCGGAGTCGCTGGGCACACACATGCTCCCCATGGAGCAGGGCGGGCACTCGCCACCGGGGATACAGCCAGGGCAAGCCTCCCAGAACTCACAGGTCATGCCGGCGGGGCAAGGACGGTCGGCGCCACAGGTGCCGTTGACCGGAGGAACACAGACACCGCCTTGGTAGCAGGGCATGTCGGAGCAGGGCTGGCCGTCGGCGCAGGTGGGGCAGACGAAGTCGACCTGGCAGACGAAACCCCCGCTGCAATCCACGTCGGTGACGCAGTCCTGGCCCACTGGCGGCTCGCAGAAGCGGCCGGAGACGCAGGGCGGACAGAAGTCGAGGTTCGGATCACACTCGCCACAGAAAGAAGCGTCGCCGCTGCAACTCCAGCCGGACGGGCAATCGCTGTCCGCAGCGCACTCGCCGCCGTTCATGGGCTCGCAGTAGCCGCCACCGGTGCAAGGCTCGCAAGGCATCGGCAGGCTAGGGTCACAAGCCGGGCAGGAGAAGCCATTCACACACTGGAAACCAGAGGGGCAGTCGCTGTCCGCCGAGCAGACGCCGTTTGGCTCGCAGATTCCGCCAGCCATACAGGGCGGGCACGCTTCGCCTTCCAAGCAAGGGGGGCACATTCCGCCGAACTGTGTGCAGCCGTGTCCGGGAGGGCATTCCAGGTCACTCATGCACTCGTTCCCACCACCAGGAACGCAGACACCGCCGACCGTGCAGGAGCCACCGCAATTGGTGCCAGGAGCACAGTTCGCGTCATCGGTGCAGATGACGTCCTGCTGGCAGACGAATCCGCCGGGGCAGTCGAAGTCAGAGGCGCACTCGCCGCTGTTGCTCGGCGGAACACAGAAGCCACCGCCAAAGCACGGCGCGCAGTTCGCGTCGCCGGCCATGCAAGGCGCACACATCACGTCCGCCTGGCAGCGCCAGTCGGCCGGGCAATCGAGGTCGCTGGCGCAGGCCGAGCCGTTGGGCGGCATGCAGACGCGCTCGACGAGGCAGGCCTCTTGACAAGGCATCGCGTCCCCAAACGGTGTGTCGGGATCGCCAGTGCAACCGGCACAAGAGACCTCTTCGCCACAGATCAAGCCAGCGGGGCAATCCGCATTGGTGGCGCAACGATCATTGATGGGGGCACAGAACGCGCCCATGACACAGGGCATCGGTTCGGGAATCATGCACTCTTCACCGGGCACGCAAGGCGCGGGGTCAGCCGCAAAACCACCGCACGAGCCGTCCCAGACGCACTGATAGCCTTCGCCACAGTCCATGTCAGTCGAACAGGTTCCGCCGACCGGGACGCACGCCATGCCCGAGAAGCAGTTCGCGACTGCAGCACAGTCCTCACCAGGCGCACACGACGGGAAGTCGCAGCCGCCGAATCCTTCACAGGCATAGCCAGGACCGCAGTCGGCGTCGGTCTGACACACGCCAGACGGGGTGCACACGCCGCCGCCGAGGCAGCTTCCGGTCCCATCGGGGCTCACCGTGCACGACGCCACGTCGCAGGTGAACCCGCTCGGACAGCTCGCGTCGGAGGTACAGCCCGGGACCGGCGGCGTACAGAAGCCGCCGACGTAACAGCGCTCTTCGCCGTTAGCGCCAACTTCACACAGGACATCGTCACAACCCCAACCCGTCGTGCAGTCCGTGTCGACGGCACAAGGAGGGGTCGTCCCAATGGGCTCACAGACGCTGCCGACGATGCGTGTGTTGTCGGCGCTGTCGACGTAGTCAGCGGCGGTGTTGCAGCGCATCCCGCTGCCGCACTCTCCGTCCGTACTGCACGCCGCGCTGACCTTGGTCACCGGTTGGTTCTTCTGGGTCTCTCCGTCGTCGCAACCGACGGCGAAGAGCGCGCCGACGGCCAGCGCTGCCCAAATTAGGCTCATTCGAAGGTGTGTCTTCATGTTTCTGCTCCGTGTGGTGGGGAGGTCAGGGGTCCTGACAATTGTGTTGCAAAGGCGCGTGAACTCGAGAGTACCAGAGAATAGTACAATCCCCGTGCCAGTCGCCAGACCTCCCTCGAGAAGCCAGGTGGCAGCTGGCTTCTCCGGATTTCGTCACGCCCCCAAACTCCTTCAGTTGACAATCTCCTGAGACCCCTTAGGCCAGGCGGTGACAAGTTTGCTTGTCGACCACCGACTTCCATTCATCCCCACAAAACCCCTTGCCACTGGTGCACGCCCTCCTCTGGACAGAGACTCCGCCAAGGCCCTAGTGTAACGCTTCACATGTGTCCGTGCTTATGAGCGTGGCCTTTCAGGGAAGCAGGGCTCTGCCCTGACCCGCCGGGGGACTTTGTCCCCCGGACCCCCAATGACTTTCTTTTTTCTGTAATCAA
>Ga0210044_10003070_pt1 | contig 24093 bp, 20 predicted proteins | sample CryGey13umfilter_2_FD_183959 | JGI IMG/M metagenome (GOLD analysis project Ga0210044, IMG submission 183959) | Groundwater microbial communities from aquifer in Utah, USA - Crystal Geyser 4/9/14 3 um filter (SPAdes) (version 2) | ecosystem: Environmental > Aquatic > Deep subsurface >... | reverse complement strand
CCTGCTACCCGGCGTTCCGACACCTACCGGGGCGGGACTTCCACCCGCTGGTTCGGCGCAGCGTGACAACCACCCCCAGGGCCAGGGCAGCGGCAACTGGCGATCGTCATCGTCACGGCGCACCATGCCCCAAGTGTACGTTCAGAAGCACGCAAACGCTTCCCGGCAGCCCGCGCGCCTCAGATCAGGACCAGATCGTCGAGATCGATCTCGAAGACGTCGGGCGAACTCAGGGTCAGGCGCGTGTCCATGCGGCGCTGGTCCGAGAGCTCCTCCACGTAGTCGAGGATCTCGGGCACGGCCTCGGCCAGCTTCTGAAACAGCTCGCGGGAGAGGAAGAGCACGGTGCATTGCGTGGCCGCGCGGACGGTCGCCGTCGTGGGCTCCTTGCCCAGGAGCGAGATCTCGCCAAAGGCATCCGTGGGCCCGAGGGTAGCCAAGAGCACCTTCTCGTCGCCGTCGCGCTTGCTGACGTCGGCCTGGCCGTGGAGCAGCAGGTAGAGGCCGCGGCCAGGGCTCCCCTCCTCGATGATCGCCGTGCCCGCGCTGACGTCGTGAGCACTGAACCGCCGCACGAGATCCAGGCGTTGCTTGCGATCCAGGGGGCGAAAGAGGGGCGAGGTCGCCATCAGGTTGCCCAGCAGGCGCTCGCGCGTGAATCGCTCGAGGGCGGCGGCGATGGTGGGCACGGCGGAGGCTGCGGCCGTGAGCGCCTCGGCGTCGATCTCCAGCAGATCGGCGTCCGTGGTCGCGCGCACGGTGGCGCTGCGTGGCTGGGCCGAGACCAGAGCCATCTCGCCGAAGATGGCGCCGTCCGCGAGCTTGGCCAGTTGCAGCTCCGGCTGGTCGGGGTTCTGGCGCACGACCTCCACCTCACCGCGCGCGAGCACGTAGAAGGCGAGGCCGGGATCGCCTTGCTGCAGCACGACCTGCCCCGGACGCACGCGGAGCAGGTTCACCTCGGAGAGCAGGCGGGCGAAGGCCTCGTGGGGAAGATCGCTGAACAGGGGAATCGGCGGCACCTGCTCCGGGTAGATCGCCACCGTGGACACGTCCGCGGCCAGGGCGGCGGCGACCGGCGTGAGGTCGGCGAGGGCCGGGACATGGTCGAGATCGAACTCCGGCAACTCGTTGGCGTCACCCATCATCGAGAGCCTCAGCCCGCGACCGAGGCGCTCGGAACCCTTGCCGTAGAGCTGCGCGATGCTGGCAACGAGGGGCGCGAGCTGGGGCTCCAGGGCCTCGAGCACCTTCGCCGCCACCAGCGCGCGGAGCGGATAGCCCGCGTGGGCCGCGTGTCGGGCCAGGGCCGTGTAGACCTCGGCGGCGTGCTGGACCTCGCCCACGGCGAGCAGCGTGTCGGCGACGCGAAGCCGCGCGTCGAGCCCGGTCGGATCCAGGCGAACCAGGGCCGTATAAGCGTGCAGCGCGGCGGGATAGTCCTGCTGGAAGAGCTTCTCGTCAGCGTAGGCGCGCAACTCGTGGAGGGTGTTCACAGGCGCGAACGTACCGAAGGGCCAGGGCCGCTGGCAATTGGCCTCGCACGGGGGGCGCGGGCCCTCGGACGGGGACGGATGGCCCGAGGTCTTGTCACGTTGCAGGAGGCTGGGGGGACGCCGTACAATAGGGGTCGGCGCGTGGGCAGCCCCGGGGGGGGTTCCACGTCCCATGTGAGAGCAGTTTGACCGACACGGAAAACGAAACCCCCAAAGGAACCTGGAGCAGCGGCGAGATGCCGGCGGCGCGAGCCGACGTGCTGCCACTGCGCCGAACGCCGGACGCCGCGATGCGCTCGGACTCCCAGGTCACGCCTCTGCCGACCAGCCCGCTGGCCCTGGCGCAAGACGCACCCGCGCTGCGCGCCGACGCGACGGGTTCACGCCCGCGACCTCCCAAGGCACGGACGTCTGGCCAAGCCGAGGTCGTGCCGATTCGTTCGGCGCTCACCAGCGGAGTCCGCGACACCCAGTCGGGCAGGACGCCGACCGGCGACCAGGGCAAGGTCGTCCCTCCGAGGGCGAGTGAGCCGCCGCCCCCGGTTCAGGAGCCTCCCTTCCTCGCCTCCCGCTCCCTGGCCGAAGATCTCTCTCCGCGCGAGCCGGGCAAGCGCAGTCTGCGTTGGCTCGGCCTCGGCCTGGGCACGACCGGAGGCGTCGCTTCGCTCCTGGTCGGTGGCATGGAACCGTCGGCCCTGGCGGCGGCGGCGGGCCTGTTCATCATCGCGATGATCGCGGCGCTGCCGCTGAGCTACTACGCGCGTGCCCTCGCGGTCTCGGGGCTGGGCGCGACGGGCCTGGGGTTCTTCTCCGCGGGTTCGCGCCTGAGAGGCGAGCACCTGAACGAGGGTCTGTTGGCCGGCGCCGTGTTCGTGCTCGGCGCGGGCTTGATCTTCCGCGCCTACCACCGGGCCTCGCGCATCGCGCGCTTGACCGTGGTCCTGGGCATCCTGGCGCTCGGCGCGTGGTTCGTCCTGAGCGGTGGCCTCGGCTCCCTGACGCATCTGGACGCGGCCTGGCAATCCTGGGCGCCCACGATTCCGCGCGTCGTGCTCGCGCTCGTGGGCATGATCGCGCTGCTCGCCTTCATGAACGAGAGCACCACCGCCGGCGGACGCATGTGGGCCACGATGCTCTTCTGCGCCCACGCGGCGCACGTCCTGTTGCGCGAGGCCGTGCTCCTCTACCCGATGACCCGGCTGGGGCATGGCGCGGGCCTCGAGCGTCCGGAGATCGCCCACGCGATCGCGATCGTCGTGGTGGTCATCACCGGCTCGGTGGCGCTGGCGCAGCTCCTGGCGGCGTTTGCGGCCCGGCGGACTCACGTAGCACGCTGACGCCGCGCCCCTTGCCGTGGCGCATGGCGGGCACGGCGCGGGGCCAGGCGGCGAGGAGCACGACCACGCAGCTCCGCCCCTGGGCGTCGTGTGCGACACCGAATCCGCCGTCCGTGAAGCGGCGGTCGACGAGCGCCATGAGGTGACTCGGGCTGTCAGCCATGGCGCTCAACGCCTCGGGGATGGACTCCGCGCGCGCGACGGCTTCACCCACGACGCGGGCTTCGATGCCGGCGCGGGCCAGACGCTCGCTCGGATCCTCGCCAACCGAGAGTTCATGGACGACTCGGCCAGCGCGGCACACGCCCTCCGCGTGCGCTTGGGCTACGCGGCCGAGCAGGCGATTGGGACGCAGAGGGGAGACACCCTGCATCTGCCGCAGCGCGGCGACGGCTCGGGGGACGGAGGTGCCGGCGTGCACCCCCGTGGTGGCGACGGCGTGCGCGGGTGCGTGACCGACGCGCCGCTCGGCGACGGGCTGGGGACCGCTCGGGCCCGTAGCCACGAGCTGCACGGTGGCGGGTCGGGCGAGGTCCGCGGGCAACTCGAAGCCGCGCGTGAAATCGGAGGCCTCGAGTCCGCGCCGGGACAGGGCCCCGTCCGCGCCACGAAAGACCAGGTAGGGTTCGCGGAAGCCGGGGGCCAACCAGGGGACGACGCGATCGGCGTGCTCCTCATCCACCGACAGCGCGCCAGCGCGTACGGCGGCGACCAGCACGACCCGATCCGGCCCGCGAGCCTCTCCGCAGACGAGGCCGGCGTCCGAGCGCGAGGCGAGCTCACGCAGCCAGGCGGCGCGTCGAGCCGGTTCGTCGCCGTCGAGCCAGAGCACGTGGGCCGCGAGGCGGTCGGAGTCCGCCGCACGCAGAGTGTTCAGGATCTCCTCCGGCTCGGGGCGCGCCGACGCGAAGCAGAGGTCGGCCGCCACGCGCGCCAGAGCGTCGTCGTGCGGGCACTCCTGCGCCGACGCGCCAGAGGCCGAGGCCCAGGAGGCGGCGAGGAGCAGGCCGATCGCGAGCTTGGGGTGCACCCGGCGAGCTTAGGGGCATCCACGAAAAACGCCGAATTCCTCGCGCTCGCGCCGGGCGGCTCGAAGCCGCCTCAGGTCCGGTAGTCGGCGTTCACGGTGACGTAGGCGTGGCCGAGGTCGCAGGTGTCATAGTGCGCGCGGCCCTTCCCTGCGCCGAGGTCGAACTCGATGCGGTAGCTCGGCGCGCGCATCACCGCGACCACGCGCGGCTCGTCGCTCGGGTCGAGCACCTGGCCACGGTCGTAGACGACGACGTGGCCGATGCGCACGGTGGCCGCGGCGGGATCGAAGGGCACGCCCGCGCGTCCGGCGGCGGCGAGCAGGCGTCCCCAGTTCGGATCGCAGCCGTGCAAGGCGGTCTTCACCAGCAAGCTGGTGGCGACGGTGCGCGCCACGTCCACGGCACCAGCGTCGGAGGGAGCACCCTCGACCACGATGCGCACGCGGTGCTCGGCGCCCTCCCCGTCCGCCACGATGGACTCGCTGAGCTCGGCCAGCACCGTCCGGATCGCGGTCTCGAGGGCGGCCTCGTCGCCTTCGCTCTCGACGCGCGCGGCCCCGGGGGCGCCGGAGGCCAGGCAGAGGATGGTGTCGTTGGTGCTCGTGTCGCCGTCCACCGTGATGCGGTTGAAGGTCTCGTCCGTGGCTCGCGTCAGCGCGCGCTGAAGCTGTTCGGGGCTGACGGCGGCCGAGGTGACGACGAAGGCGAGGGTCGTGGCCATGTCGGGGTGGATCATGCCCGCGCCCTTGGCGATGCCGACGACGGGCGCGCTCAGGCCACGCAGCTCGAGCTGCGCCTGGGCCACCTTGGGCCAACGATCCGTGGTCAGGATGGCGCGGGCGAACCCGGCCCCGCCGTCCTCGTCCAGGGCGTCGACGAGCGCGCCCACGTGGGCCTCGAAGGGCGCCTCGGGCAGCGGCACACCGATCACGCCGGTGGAGGCGACCAGCACCTCGTCAACGGGACAGCCGAGGGCCTCGGCCAACCATGCGCTGGTGCGCAGCGCGGCGGTGAAGCCCGCTTCTCCCGTGGCGGCGTTGGCGTTGCCGCTGTTGACCAGCACGGCGCGCGCGCGGCCTAGCGCGACACGCGTGCGGCTCAGCACGACGGGCGCCGCGCACAGCAGGTTGCGCGTGAAGACGCCCGCGGCGGTCACTGCACCATCCGCCGCGATCAGCGCCAGATCCGGGCCGCCGCTCGCCTTGATCCCGCCCGCGATGCCGCTGAAGCGAAAGCCCGGGACGGGCGGAACCTGGAGCGGGAGCTCCTCCTCGGATGACGTCATCCGACCTCGGCGCCCGCGGCCTGATCCTCACGCAGGTGGCAATGCTTGTACTTCTTGCCGGAGCCGCACCAGCACGGGTCGTTGCGGCCCACCTTCGGCTTGGCGCGGCGCAAAGGCTCGGGCTTGGCCTCGGCCGGCGCGGCCTCCGGACCACGGCGATTCGCCCGACGTCCCGCGCGTGTCGCGGGTGCCGGCGCGGCCTCTTCTTCGCCGCTGGCGGAGGCGTGCCGTCCCTGAGCGGCCTGCTGACGCTTGTCGGCCTGGGCTCGACGCTGCGCCTCGAGGCGCTCGAGGTCCTCCTCACGCACGCGCTCGACGCTCAACATGTTGGTCGAGACGGACGACTTGATGCTCTCCATCATGGCCCGGAACATGTCGAAGCCCTCGCGCTTGTACTCCTTTTTCGGATCGCGCTGGCCGTAGCCGCGCAGCCCGATGCCGTCGCGCAAGCTGTCCATCGCCTGCAGGTGGTCCATCCACTGCCGGTCGATCTCCTGCAGGTAGAAGTTGCGGAACAGACGCAGGAAGCTCTCAGAGCCGAAGTCCGCCTCCTTGCGCTTCAGCACGGCCTCGGCGTCCGTGTAGAGCTTGGTCGCCAGCTCCTGCGCGTCGGTCAGCGCGGCCAGGCCGGTGCAGTCGATGCCGAACTGCTTCTCGTAGGCATCGACCAGGCTGTCGAGATCCCAATCCTCGTAGTGCTTGTTCGGCGGGCACGCGGCCTCGACCATGGTCGAGACGATCTCGTCCACGAGATCGAGCATGCGCTCTCGCTGCTCCGTCAGCGAGAGGCCGACCTCAGCGATCAGATACTCGTACGCACCTGGGGCGTCGTGCTTGAAGCGCTTGAGTCGGGTCGGGCAGCCGAACCAACGATAGATGTCCTTCTCGAGCGGCCCGCCGCGCACGCCGGGCAGGTCGGCGATCTCCATCTTCAGCGCGCGGTCGCGCACCTCTTGCTGCTCTTCGGGGCTCGCGCCCTCGCGCGGCAACTCCACGCCGTGGATCTGCACCATCTGCTTCACGATCGGCGCGACGCGTTCGATCAGCTTGGGATCCGCCTCCTCGACGAAGGACTTGGACTCGATGCCCTTCTTCTTGTCTTCGTCCGAGGGAACGGAGCGATAGTGTCCACGCAAGACCTGACGGCGCAGCTCGTAGATGGTCTTGCGCTGCTGGTTCATCACATCGTCGTAATCCAGCAGGTTCTTGCGGATGTCGAAGTTGCGCTCCTCGACCTTCTTCTGGGCGTTCTCGACCGCCTTGGTCACCCACTTGTGCTCGATGGGCACGCCCTCCTCCATGCCCAGACGATCCATCATCGTCTGGATGCGGTCGCCCGCGAAGATGCGCATCAGATCGTCTTCGAGGGAGAGGTAGAAGCGCGAGGTGCCGGGATCACCCTGACGTCCCGCGCGGCCGCGGAGCTGGTTGTCGATGCGGCGCGACTCGTGGCGCTCGGTGCCGACGATGTACAGACCTCCCGCCGCCTTCACCGCCTTGGCGTCCTCTTTGCATTTCTCGACGTAGTGCGGGATCGCGGCCGCGACGGCGGCGTTCATGGCGTCTGGATCGGCGAGCGTCTCCTCGTCCATGGTCGCCAGCGTCTCCATGCGCGCCAACATCTCGGAGTTGCCGCCGAGCACGATGTCGGTGCCGCGGCCCGCCATGTTGGTGGCGACGGTGACGGCGCCGGAGGTGCCGGCCTGGGCCACGATGTAGGCTTCGCGTTCGTGCTGCTTGGCGTTGAGCACGTTGTGCTCGATGCCGCGCCGCCTGAGCAATCGCGCGAGCGCGTCGGACTTCTCGACGCTGGTCGTGCCGACGAGCACCGGCTGCCCAAGGTCGTGCGCGGCGGCGATCTCGTCGGCGACGGCGTGGAACTTCTCGCGCTCGGTCTTGTAGACGAGGTCTTCGCGGTCGTCGCGGACGATGGGCTCGTTGGTCGGGATGACGACGACGTCGAGCTCGTAGATCGAGTGGAACTCGGTGGCCTCGGTGTCCGCCGTGCCGGTCATACCGCTGAGCTTGTCGTACAGACGGAAGAGGTTCTGGAACGAGATGGTCGCGAGGGTGACGTTCTCGTCCTGGATCGGCACGCGCTCCTTGGCCTCGACGGCCTGGTGCAGACCGTCGGACCAGCGACGACCGGGCAGAACACGCCCGGTGAACTCGTCGATGATAAGCACGGCGCCCTGCTCGTCGACCATGTAGTGCTGGTCTCGGTAATAGAGCGTGTGGGCGCGCAGACATTGCTGCAGCAGATGCAGGGTCTCGAGGTTGACCGGATCGTAGAGGTTCTCGACCGAGGTCAGGCCGCGTGAGTAGAGCAGCCGCTGGGCCGCCTCCATGCCCTCCTCCGAGAGCGTGACGCTGCGGGCCTTCTCGTCGAGCACGTAGTGCTCTTCGGCGCGGAGCTTGGGGATGAGCTCGTTCACGCGCACGTACTTCTCGGACGCCGTCTCACCGGGGCCGCTGATGATGAGCGGCGTGCGAGCCTCGTCGACGAGGATGGAGTCGACCTCGTCCACGATGGCGAAGTTCAGATCGCGCTGCGCGTACTCATGAATGCTGAACTTCATGTTGTCGCGCAGGTAGTCGAAGCCGAACTCGTTGTTCTGGCCGTAGGTGATGTCCGCTTCGTAGGCGCGCTTCTTGGCGACGTTGCCCTGACCGGAGAGCACGACGCCCGTCTCGAGACCGAGGAAGCCGTGGAGCCGGCCCATCCACTCGGCGTCACGACGCGCGAGGTAGTCGTTGACCGTGACCACGTGCACGCCCTTGCCGGAGAGCGCGTTCAGGTAGCAGGGCAAGGTGGCGACGAGGGTCTTGCCCTCACCGGTGCGCATCTCGGCGATCTTGCCTTGGTGCAAGACCACGCCGCCGACGACCTGGACGTCGTAGTGGCGCATGCCGAGGACGCGGCGGCTGGCCTCGCGCACGGTGGCGAAGGCGGGCACGAGCAGATCGTCGAGGCTGGCGCCGTTGTCGATCTTGGCGCGGAAGTCCGCGGTGCGCGCCACGAGCTCAGCGTCGCTGAGCTTCTTCATCTTCTCCTCGAGGGCGCCCACGGCGTCCACGATGGGCTGGATCTTCTTCACCTCGCGCGCGTGCTTGGTGCCGAAGAGTTTTTTCATCGCGTAGCCGAACATCGTGCGCTTACTCCAGACATCCCCGCCGTGGCCGGGGAAAAGCCGCGGGCAATCTAGGTCGGGCGGGCCATCCGCGCAACGCTCGGCCTCCCCGTCAGGAAACGCAGCCCCGGGAGACGACCAAGAGGGCCGCGAGGGCGAAGACCAGGACCACGAAGGCCGCGGCCGCGAACAGCCCCCGTGAGGCCGTCCGAGGGCTTCGCGTGTAGACGATGCTGGCCGTCTCGTCGTGCTCCGCGAGGGACGCAGCCTCGCGCTCGGCGTCGGCCAGCAGGGCGTCGGCCTGGAGACCGGCGGCTCGACCGCGCCGGATCAGCAGCCAGGCCACCAACAAGCCCGCGAGCAAGACCAGGCCACCCGCCAGGGCGCGCAGGGAGCGACGGCGCGGATCCAGGTCGGGTCCCAGCTGCAGGATGCCGTGAGCGAGCTCGGGCGCCTGATGGAAGTCGAGCTCGGGCAGAGCGAAGAGCATCTCGGCCAGCTGCGCGGGTGAGCCTGGTGGGGGCTGACCCGAGACCAGAAGATTGCCCAGGGGATCCGTGCCCGCCGCGAGATCCGTGCGCGCGGCCGCGCGCCTCAGCTCGGCCATGGCGTCGGCGCCGGGTGCCAGCACGAGCAGGACGCGCCCCGCGCTGTGCAACGTGGAGAAGGGATCGGCGTGGACCGAGAGTCGCCACACGCCGGGCCCGAGCGCGAAGGGCAGGCGACCCTTGCCGTCCGCGTCGAGGTCCAGGGAGGCCGTGTGCAGCCAGTGGTCGTCGAGGTAAGCGTCCACGACGAAGTGGCGTGCGTCGTCGAGGCTCGCGACCTCGAGCTCGGGCTGGGCCGGAGCGATCGCGAGCGAACCCTGCGGCAGACGCAGCGCGTGACCGGCCATCAGGATCGGCAAGCGCACGCGCCGGCGCGCCACCACCACGTCGTCGCGCTGGGCGACGACCGGGGCGACGGCCTCGGCGCCGCGCACGGTCACCGTCAGAGGCACGATGCCGGCCGTCACGATCGTGGGCGCGGCCGCCTGCACGACCAGGCCAGAGCTGGCCTCGACCGCGACCTGCGCCGCCGGCTCGCCCACCCAGAGCCGCAGCTCGCAGGGCAGCTCGGGGACGCACGCGCCGCCCAGCGCACGCAGGTCGAGGTCCGCCGGGGCCACGGCGTCGGCCACGAGCTCCACCGTCTCGGGGCGCCAGCGCTGGGCGGGCGTGGCGAGTCGACCCACGCGCGCGGAGGCTGGCGCGTTGGCCTCGACGTGGACGATGCGCTCGACGCGCACGAGATCGCTGTCGTGCAGGCGCCGCGTGGTCGCGACGAGAGTGAGCGCGCCGCGCGCGTCCGCCGGAATCGCCAGCTCACCCTCGAAGGTGTCCGCCGCACCGGCCACGAGCGTGGCCTCGCCCAAGCGCTGTCCGGAAGCGTTCTTCAACACGACCTGAATCGGGCGCGACAGCGGCTCGGTCGGACCCGCCTGCTCCGCCACGCCTGCCACGGCGAGCGCCCTCAGCGGCAAGCTCGAGCCGGGCAGGGCGTAGTCGGGCGCGACCAGCATCAGATCGACGTCCGCGGGCGGAGGCTCCGCCACCAGCGCGAGGGCGAAGGCGCCGAGCACCAGCGGAGGCACGGCGTAGCGCAACCCGCGGCTGGCACGACCTTCCCCAGCCGGCTGCGAATCGGCGTCGCCGGCATCGGTCTTCCCATGGTCGGAACGCTGCATCATGGACGCCGCGACGATCATACCTTAGAGATGCCTAAGCATGCGACGCGCGGCGAACAAGGAGAGCAGCAAGACGGACTTGGAAGAGCTCCAAGCGCGGCTCTCGGCCTACATGGATCAGAAGGGTCTGCGGTCGACGGCGCAACGGCGACTCGTGACCGAGATCTTCTTCGGCACCGAGGGGCACCTCTCCATCGAGGAGCTACTCGAGGTCGTCCGTCAGCAGGATCCCAAGGTCGGCTACGCCACCGTCTATCGCACGCTCAAGCTGCTCACGGACTCGGGCCTCGCGCAGGAACGCCACTTTGGCGACGGGGTCTCGCGCTACGAGGTGGCGCACCTCGACGAGCACCACGATCACCTCATCTGTCTGCGCTGTGGGCGCATCGAGGAGTTCGAGAACGACGACGTCGAGGAGATGCAGGATCGCATCGCCAAGGCCCACGGCTTCGTGCTCGAGCGTCATCGCCACGAGCTCTACGGTGTCTGTCGGGCTTGCCACGACGCCGAGGCCTGACGGAGCCGGCGCGCTTCATGTGCGGCCGTGTAGGGTAGCTACGCACGCGCGTCTCGCTCTAGGATCTGGAGCATGCATGCTTCACTTCGTTTGGTTCTGGGCACGCGCACGACGCGCGGCGCCGCCTTGGTCGCGCTCGTCGGCCTGTCGTTCCTGACCACGTCGGCTTCGGCGGAGCTGGGGCGACTCAGCTTCGCGGACGCCACCGGCCCGGTCTGCACCGGGCTGACCCCCTGCTCTCCCAGCAGCGGGTCCGCCTGCGTCGGGATGCCGGGCAGCAACTGCCTGATGCTCCCGGGTCACGACGTGTCGATCTGCACCACGCTCGCGTCTCCCGAGCTCGAGGCGTTCTGCTGCGGCGGCGACGGCGACTGTCTGGGCTCGGAGACGGGCATCGTGAGCTGTGCGATCGTCCTGGGCACGCCGGACGGTGCGTCGGGGGTCTGCATCGACACGCGCAAGGACTGGTGTGTCGCGGATCCGGGCGCCGAGATCGATCTGCTCACGCTGCGCCAATGCCTGACGCCTCCGACGGGCGTCGCCGGCGCCACGCCCAGCTGGGACACGGGCGATTGTGATCTGGACGGTGTGGCCAACGCCATGGACGGCTGTCCGTGCCGACCGGGCCCGACCGACGGCACGACGCCTGGCTGTCCGGGGCTGATCATGGACGGAGGCGTGCGGGACGCGGGCCGCATCGACTCGGGCATCGACCCGACGCTGGACGCCGGTTCGAGCGACGCGGGTCCGCCCGACGCGGGCCTGCCCTCGGATGACGCAGGGTCGGACATCGACAGCGGGACCGTGTCGACGCCGGACGCCAGCGCGCCCTCGGAGGACGCAGGCAGCACGCCGGGCGACGACGCTGGACCCACGGGCTCCTTCACGGGCGCGGGCGGATGCGCCACGAGCGGCGGTCGCTCGGGCGGGTCGACCTTCGTGTGGGGGCTGGCGGTCCTCGGCTTCGCCCTCAGGCGCCGCCGCTGAGTCAGCGACGCAGGAAGGGGTTCATCACGCGCTCCTCGCCGATGGTGGTCGTGGGGCCGTGCCCCGCGATCACCAGGGTCTCGTCGGGGAGGACGAGCAGCTTCTTCTTGATGGACGTGAGCAGCTCGGGCATCGAGCCGCCCCACAGATCCGTGCGGCCGACGCTGCCCTGAAAGAGCGTGTCGCCCGCGAGCACGATGGGCCGGTCGCCATCGACGCGGAAGCACAGGCCGCCCTGGGTGTGGCCGGGCGTGTGCATCACATCCGCCTCGATGGCGCCCGCGCGGACGGTGTCGCCGTCGCGCAGGAAGCGATCGATCTCCACCGCTTCGGGCGCGCGCATGGGCATGCCGAAGGCGTCGAGCTGCGCCTGCATGCCCTGGTAGAGATCGAGATCGGCCTCGTGGAGCATGGTCGGCGCGCCGGTCGCGTTCTGGACGTCGCCCGTCGCGCCCACGTGATCGAAGTGGGTGTGGGTGTGGATGATGGCCGTGCAGCGCAGGCCCAACGCCTCGAGGCGCGCGAGGATCTTGGCGTGGTCGCCGCCAGGATCGACGACGATGGCGTCGCCGCTCTCCTCGTCACCGAGGATCACGCAGTTGCAGCCGAGGAAGCCGACGGGGAAGTGCTCGACCCACATGCTCGCCTTGTAGCAGAGGCCTGCCCGTCGAGCCTCCCGACGCACAACGCAAAGAGCCGCGCCCCAAAGGGACGCGGCTCTCGCAGGGGAACGCTTGCGCTCAGTGCGCGACGGCGATGAGCGGGGCGATGACGAGCGCGACGACGCTCATCAGCTTCACGAGGATGTTCAGCGAGGGGCCGGCGGTGTCCTTGAAGGGGTCGCCGACGGTGTCGCCCACGACGGCCGCCATGTGCGCCTCGGAGCCCTTCTCGTGCAGCGAGCCGTCGCTCATCTTGTAGCCGCCGCCCTCGAAGGACTTCTTGGCGTTGTCCCACGCGCCACCCGCGTTGGACATGAAGATGGCGAGCACGACGCCGGAGACGGTCACGCCGCCGAGCAAGCCACCGAGGGCCTCGGGCCCCATGGTGAAGCCGACGAGCACGGGCGTGATGATGGCCAGGAGGCCGGGTGCGACCATGCGCTTGAGCGCGGCCTTGGTGGAGATGTCGACGCAGCGCGCGGTGTCGGGCTTGGCCGTTCCCGCGAGCAGACCGTCGATCTCACGGAACTGGCGGCGAACCTCCTCGATCATCTCCATCGCGGCCTGGCCGACGGCCTTCATGGCCATGGAGCTGAAGAGGTAAGGCAGCATGCCGCCGACGAAGAGGCCAGCCATGACGACGGGCTTGGTGATGTCGATGCCGTGCGCGGCGATGCCCGAGGTCTGGGCGAAGGCGGCGAAGAGGGCGAGGGCCGTCATGGCGGCGGAGCCGATGGCGAAGCCCTTGCCGATGGCGGCCGTGGTGTTGCCGACCGCGTCGAGCTTGTCCGTGCGCTCACGAACCTCGGCGGCCTGATGGCTCATCTCGGCGATGCCGCCGGCGTTGTCCGCGACCGGACCGTAGGCGTCCACGGCGAGCTGGATGCCCGTGGTGGAGAGCATGCCCAGGGCGGCGATGGCCACGCCGTACAGGCCGGCGAAGTGGGCGGCGCCGATGACACCGGCGGCGATCACGATGATCGGAAGCGCGGTGGACTGCATGCCCACGCCGAGGCCGGCGATGATGTTGGTGGCGGTGCCGGTCTTCGACTGCTCGGCGATCGAGTCGACCGGACCCTTCTCCATGGAGCAGTAGTAGGAGGTGATCATGCCGACGGCGACGCCGGTGGCGAGGCCGATGACGGTGGCGATGCCCACGTCCTGAGCGCTGATCGTTGCCGTCGTGCCCTGCATGACGGCGCCGGCGGCGGGCCACATCAGGTGGGCGATGCCGAAGGTCGCGATCGCCATCACACCCGCTGCGCCAAAGGCGCCGATGTCCAGGGCGAGCTGCGGGTTTCCACCCTCCTTGGAGCGCACGAAGAAGGTGCCGACGATGGAGGCGAGGATGCCGGCCGCCGCGATCACGAGGGGCATCAGGATGGGGCTGAAGTTCCCGTCGGTGCTGACGTTGAAGCCGAGGCCGAGGACCATGGCGCCGATGATGGCGCCGACGTAGGACTCGAAGAGGTCGGCGCCCATGCCCGCGACGTCGCCGACGTTGTCACCGACGTTGTCGGCGATCACGGCGGGGTTGCGGGGGTCGTCCTCGGGAAGTCCCGCTTCGACCTTGCCGACCAGGTCGGCGCCGACGTCCGCCGCCTTGGTGTAGATGCCGCCGCCGACGCGCGCGAAGAGGGCGATGGAGGAGGCGCCCATCGAGAAGCCCGTGAGCACGCTGATGGACTTCGGCATGTCGCCGGGGAAGATGCCGACGGTGTAGGCGATGTACAGACCGCCGAGGCCGATGAGCGCCAAGCCGACGACGCTCATGCCCATCACGGTGCCGCCCGAGAAGGCCACGGCCAGGGCCGCGCCCATGCTCTTCCGAGCAGCAGCGGTCGTGCGCACGTTGGCGTTGGTGGCGACCTTCATGCCGAAATAGCCGGCGAGGGCCGAGGCCAAGGCGCCGCACACGAAGGAGACGGCGATCAGCGGCGAGCGCTGGATGTCGCCCATGTTTCCGGCGGCCAGAATCACGGCCACCACGAGCACGAAGCCCGCGAGCACCTTGTACTCGGCGCCAAGGAAGGCCATGGCACCGACCTGGATCTGCTCGGCGATGTCCTTCATGACGTCGTCGCCAGCGTCCTGCTTCTTGACCCAACCCGCCTTCAGAAAGGCGAAGATGAGGGCGATTGCGCCGGCGACCGGTGCCGCATAGATCAGATATTCCATTCGGTTGTCCTCTTCACGGGCGTGGCTTGCCCGGGCGCGCGCTTTGTACACGATCGACGCAGGGCGTCAAATCGCCCCTCGAGCCTCGTCGATGACCGCCTGAGCCTTGGCCACGGAGGCGGCGTCGGGCACGGAGAGCCCGCGCAGGGACTTGTCGATGCGCTTGAGCAGGCCGCTGAGCACCCGGCCGGGGCCCACCTCGACGAAGAGCTCCACGCCCTCCGCGGCCATGTTCTCGACCAGCTCGGTGAAGCGCACGGGGCGGCTCACCTGACGGATCAGCGCGTCGCGCGCGGCGGCGGCGGTGTGTACGGCGGCGGCGTCCACGTTCACGAACACGGGCAGCCTGGGGTCGTGCAGCTCGGTGCCGTCGAGATCCTGAGCCAGGCGCTGCTCGGCGGGCTTCATCAGGCTGGAGTGGAAGGGCGCGCTGACGGGCAGGCGCATGGCGCGACCGCCCAGGGCCTCGAGCGCCTGGGAGGCTTGGGCGACGGCGGCGGCGGCGCCCGCGATCACTGTCTGCGCCGGGGAGTTGTAGTTGACGCTCTCGACCACGCCGGGCGTCTCGCGACACACGCGCTCGACCTCGGCGCGATCCACGCGGATCACGGCGGCCATGGCGCCCTCGCCCACGGGCACAGCCTCTTGCATGTAGCCGCCACGCTTGCGCACGAGGCGCACGGCGTCTGCGAAGGAGAGGGTCCCGGCGGCCACGTGGGCCGTCCACTCGCCGAGGCTGTGACCCGCGACGAGATCGGGCTCGCGATCGAGCGCGCGCAGCAACGCGATGGAGGCGGTGAGCACCGCGGGTTGGGTGTTGGCCGTGAGCGCGAGCGCCTCCTCGGGGCCCTCGAAGCAGAGGGTCGACAGAGCTTCGCCGAGGGCCATGTCCGCCTCTTCGAAGACGCGGCGAGAGGCGTCCACGCTGTCGAAGACATCCCGAGCCATGCCGACCTTTTGACTCCCCTGACCTGGGAAGAGAAACGCGACCTTTGCCATCTTCACCTCCTGCCCCAACGGGCGCGCGGCCTTGTACCAGCATCGAGCCCGCGGAGCCTACGCCAAGACGAATCGGGCTTGTTTGGTGCAGGATTCGCTCCAGGACCGAACCCCCCGGGACCGCCCCGGCAAAGAGTGCCCGGAGGCGTCTCGAAAACCTGCGAGCCCCCATATTTGGGGGTAGGATGCGCTCGTGGCGGACGCGGACGAGTTGTTGAAGATTGGAAGTGACGGCACGGTGAGGCTGACCTCGACGGACTCGGCGCGGGCGCTCGCGCCCCACGCGGGCAGCTACCGGTTGGCGCTCTGCCTGCCCGGCCTCGTGGTGCTCTCGCGCACGGGCAAGGACGCGGAGACGACGCGTGGGAGAGTCGTGATGGCCGGCGAGATCATCTCTCGCATGACCATGATGGAGGTGCTGAACGTCATCGCCACCGCGCAGTGGGGAGGAGAGCTCACGGTGGTGGGCCCGGAGGCCACGCGCACGCTCTCCCTGGATCAGGGCGCGCTGAAGCACGCGCGCAGCGACGCGCCGGACGATCGCCTGGGACAGGTGCTCTACCGCGCGGGTGTGCTCGACCAGGCGGCGCTGAAGTCGTTGCTGAAGCGCGTGACGGAGACGGGGCGCCTCGGTCAGCTGCTGGTCAAGGAGGGTACGCTCGACCAGGCACAGCTCTTCGAACACCTGCGCTCCCAGGCCGAACATATCTTCTTCGCCTCGCTGCTCGTGGCCTCGGGACACTACGTGTTCGCGCAACCCCCGCCAGGTTCGGAGGCGGAGGGGATGACGACGATCCACGTGCCCATCCAGGGTCTGTTGATGGAAGGCGTGCAGCGCGTGGACGAGATGGCGCTCTTCCGCGGCCTCATCCCCGACGACAGCATGATCCCCTCGCGGGTCGTGGACGCTCCAGATGCCAAGAAGCTGACGGCCATGCACGAGAAGCTGCTGCGCGTGATCGACGGCCGCCGCAGCATCGACCAGATCGCGCGGGGCACCGGGCTCGGCACCTTCCAGACGGTGAAGGGGCTCTACCACCTGCTCCAGAAGAAGCAGATCACGCTGCGGGCGAATCGCCACGTGGAGCCCGCGCGCGTGGCCGAGCTGGTCTCGAGCTTCAACGAGGTCATGCAGGACATCTTCTTCGCCGTCGCGACCTACGGCGGCGTCGCCCAGACGCGGAGCACGCTCGAGGCCTGGCTCGAAGGTAGCGGCTACGCGCCCTTCTTCGGGCCTGGAGTGGACGAATTCGGCTGCGTGGACGCGGGTGCCGTGACCCAGGCGCTGGCCGCCGTGGACCAGCCCAACCCGCTGGCGGCTCTGCACCAGGCGCTGCACGAGATGGCGGCCTTCGCCCTGTTCTCGGCCACGACCACGCTGCCCCGCGATCAGGAGATCTCCCTGGCCCGGGACGTGAACCGCCGCCTCGAGCACATCCGCATCACCTGAGGCATCGCCGGGCCTCGATGCCCCGAGCTGGGGACCCTGACCCGCGCACGCTGGATCGATTGACACAGGTCGCCGCCGGCCTTACCGACTGGTCCTGGAGAGACGATGATCGAAGCCCATGAAGTCGAAGCGAAGATTCTCGAAGGCGTCCCGGACGCCCAACACGTGAAGGTCGAGGATCTGACCGGCACCAAGGATCACTATCGGGCGACCGTGGTGTCGTCGGCCTTCGAGGGCAAGAGTCGGGTGGAGCAGCACAAGCTGGTCTACGCCTCGCTCGGGGCTCTGGTCGGCGGCGACGTGCACGCCCTCGCCCTCTCCACCTACACTCCCGCAGCCTGGGCGGCCAAGCAGGGCTGAACAGCAATCCTCCCGGGTGTTCCTGGGCAGCAGACGAAGAAGGGCAGACCAATGGACGACGCAACGCGCGAGCGAATTCAGAAGATGATCGACGAGCACCCCGTGGTGCTCTTCATGAAGGGCACGAAGAGCTTCCCGCAGTGCGGCTTCTCGGCCACGGTCGTGGAGGTCCTGCGGCGCAGCGAGACCGAGTTCCTCGACGTGAACGTGCTCGAGGATCCGGCCATCCGGCAGGGCATCAAGGACTTCGCCCAGTGGCCGACGATCCCGCAGCTCTACGTGCAGGGAAAGTTCGTGGGCGGCTGCGACATCGTGCGCGAGATGTACGAGTCGGGCGAGCTCTCGCCCGTGCTCGAAGCCGCCAAGGGCTGAAGAGCTACGCCGTCTGGTCGAGGTGCACGCGTCGCAGGCGCGGTACCGGATCGATGCCTTTGAGGCGCGCCTCGAAGGTCTCGCTCGGGTAGCCCTCGAGCAGCGCGGCGATGGGCTCTTCGTGCGAGAGGGCCTCCGTCATCACCAGCTCACCCGTGGCGGCCTTGGCCTGCAGACGCGCGGCCATGTTCACGGTGCTGCCGAAGAAATCGAGCGTCTCGTTCGCGCGCACGGCGAGGCAGGCGCCAGCGTGGACGCCGATCTTCAGGCCCAACTCGTCCTCTTCGAAGCGCGCGTCGTGGCGAGTCACCATCTCCCGCGCCGCCGCCACGGCGTGCGTGGCCGAAGCGAAGCTGGCCATCACCGCGTCGCCCATGGTCTTGACCACGGAGCCATCGTGCTCGGCGATGACGTGGGCCATCAGGTCGAAGTGCTCCTGCACCAAGGCGTAGGCGCGCGCGTCGCCGATGCGACCGTAGAGCGCCGTCGAACCGACGAGATCGCTGAAGAGCAGCGCCAGGTAGCCGATCTCGAGATCGACGCCGGCCGCGGGCGCTTCCGTAGCGAAGAGATCGCGGAACTCCGGGAAGGTGGCGACGATCGAGCCGAGGGCGGCGTCGGCGTTCCAATCGGCGCGCTCGAACTGCACGACCTGACGCAGCGCGAGGGCACTCTCGATGTGGATCTCGTCCTCTTCGGCGTCGGGCGTGGGCTCGAAGTGGGCGGTCAGGCCGGACGCTTCGAGGCGGACCTCGAGCCGACCCGTCGCGTCGGGGATGTCCGCGCGTGTGACCTCTTGCTGGCCAAGGAAGCGCAGCACGATCTCGCCACGAGGCAGGCGCAGGGCTTGTGTGCGCGGGTCGCCGGGCTCGACGGCGAGCTGCGAGAAGACGTGCTTGCGAAAGGCCGGCGTGGACGCGCAGAAGACTCGGGTCTGCGTGCGACGAATCGCCGGATTCGCCTGGAACACGGCCTCGACGTGCTCCCCGAAGCCGACCCCGTAGTCCACACCGCAGGCGTCGCAGTGCACCTCCGAGCGCACGTCTTCGAGTCGCTCGTGCACGCTCGCCGAGACGCGGCAGACCGGACAATCGACCTGCCAGCGAAGATCGACCAGGCCGACGCGTGTCGCGTGCAGGAAGGCCGCGAGCGTGTCGCGACGCGACTCGTTCCACGCGCTGGCCAAGGCGAAGGGGCGCATCTGGGCGACCGCCTCGTCCGGCGCCTCGCCCAACAGGCGTGAGAGGTGCGCCAAGAGCTCGGGCGCGACCTTGCCGCTCGGGAGGTTTTTCGCGCGCCGTCCCAGCTCCGCGACGTCCACGTCCTGACGCGGACCGAGGAGCGTCGTCCGGGGCGACGGACGAGGAGCGTCTCCATCGCCCTTGGTGGGATCGATGGAACCCAGCGTCTGGGCGCTGAGCTCGCTGAGGCCGGCGAGCTCGTCGAGCACACGCCCGAGCCCATTGCGAAAGAGCGAGGCCATGCGCGGTCCGACGATTCGGCCCGGGAAGCCACGACCCTCGAAGTGCCACAGGGCGCGCACGAGGGTGCCCTCCCCGTCGGGTTGGAGTTCGACGCGCAATCCACCGCGCACCGCCGGTCCGCCCAGAAAGCGCCGCTCGCCGGAGACGAAGCGGCCCTCGGCCCATTCGTAGGGCTCCTCGACCCAGCGCACGCGGATGCCGAGCTCACTCGACTCGCCCAGGCGCACGCGTCGACCGTCCCGCTGTTCGAAGTGGTAGCTGACGGCCGACATCCCGGTCGCGCGGTCGAGGCGATTGGTGTCGCCGAGCAGCGGCCACAGGGCTTCAGGCGGCGTCGGGAGCCTGCGCTTCAGCTCGACCTGGCGGAGTTTCTGCGGCACGGGCAGAGGATAGCCCAAGAAGGCGCGATCGCGCGTGCTCGTGTGCTCTACAAGCGGGCGAGGGCCACGGCGTTTTCGGGATCGCGGCTCAACACCTGACGATAGGCGTCGCGCTCGGCGGCGGCGTCGCCACGACGTCGGGCAAGCAGGGCCAGGTTGAGCAGCGGGTTCGGGTCGCGCTCGTCGAGCTCGGCCGCGCGGGTGAAGGCCGCCGCGGCGCCATCGAGGTTGCCGCGATACATCAGCGCGGCGCCCAATCCGTTGCGCGCCGCAGACAGGCCGGGAGAGCGACGTAGAGCTTGGCGGTAGGCCTGCTCGGCGCCGGCCAGATCGCTCGAAGCGAAGAGCGCGTTGCCCAGCTTCAGCCACGAGCCCGCGTCGGCGTCCTCGTGGGCGAGGGCCTGACGGTAGGCGGCCACGGCGGCCTCGGTGTCGTGCGCCGAGAGGGCCAGATCACCCAGCGCCAAGAGCGGCTCGGCGTCGTTGGGGGCGAGCTCCGCCGCGCGCGAGAAGGCCTGCTGCGCCTCGACCACGCGCCCGAGGTCTCGATCCGCGAGGCCGCGACCGAACCAGGCGTCGGGATCCGCGGGCGAGACGGAGAGAGCCTCCAGAAACGCGGCTCGCGCCTGCTCGGGCTCGCCACGGCCACGCAGACGACGGCCCAGGTTGATCCAGGCGTTGTGGTTCAGGCGGTCGCGCTGGGTCGCCTCGCGAAAGGAGGTCTCGGCCTGCTCGAAGCGCTGCATGCGCTCGAGGGCGAGGCCGCGACGGTTGAGCACGACGGAGACGTCGGGCGCGAGCCGCGCCAGATGATCGAGCGCCAACAGCGCCTGGTCGGGCTCGTCGCCGTCGAGGGTGAGATCCGCCAGCAACATCAGCGCGCGGACGTTCTCGGGCTCGAGCGCCAGGGCAGCGTCCGCCTCTATGCGCGCCGTCACCAGATCGCTGCGACGCCGCGCGATCTCTCCCGCGAGGGCGTGGACGCTGGCCGTGTCGCCCAGGAAGTCCCGAGCCACCCCGAGCTCGTCGTCGGCGAAGACGAGATCGCCTGCCTGCACGCGCTCGAGGGCCGTGGCGTAGTGAAAGAGGCCGCGCGTCTCGCGATCGTCCCGGCCCAGTTCGATGGCGCGCTCGAGCTTGGAGCGCGCGTCGCCGGCGTGGACGCGGTCGATCTCGGGCGCCTCGGACAGCGGCGCGTTCAGCCGCGCCCGGGCGGCCACGGAGAACGTCTCGGCCTCGCTCTGGCGATGCCAGTGGAGGCCCGCGACACCGCAGACGACCAGGGAGGAGACGAGCACTGCGAGGATGAGGACGCGGCGATGCATGCCCACCCATGCGTCACGCGCGCGAGGGTGGTCAAGAAAACGACAGACCGCGGGAGCGCGAGCCCGGCGTCGGCGCTTGCGTCGAGTGGGCGCCTCGCCCCACGCTCGGGCCCCAGACCATGCGTCCCGCCTTCGCCCTCATCCTGCTGCTCCTCGCCTCCACGGCCCTGACGACGCTCGAGGCCGGGCCGCGCACGAGCGACGTGCCGGCGCCAGCCCTGGTGAACGATCGCCTGGTGAGCACGAACCTGCCGGCGGACGAGATCCTGCTCTCGCTCTTGCCGCCCGAGCGGCTGTTGGCCGTCAGCGCCTTCGCCACCGACGGACGTATCTCCAACGTGGCCGAGCTGGCGCGGCATGTGCCCGCGAAGGCGCGCCCGGGCTCCGCCGCCGACGTGGAGCGCCTGGTGGCCCTCGCCCCCGCCGCGGTCGTGCTCTTCCCCTTCGCGCGGCCCGAGGCCCGCGGCCTGCTCGCGCGCTGCTCCGTACCGGTGATCGAGCTGCCCGTGGCCTCGAGCCTGGCCGCCGTGGAAGAGAGCGTGCGCTCGCTGGGCACGCGGGTCGGTGAAGCTGCGCACGCGCAGCAGCTGGTGGACGAGATGGAGCGACGCCTGCGCCACGTGGACGCCGAGCGCAGCCCGGGCGAGAGGCCGAGCGTGCTCTACTTCATGCGCGGCTACACGGCGGGTCGCGGCACGCTCCTGAACGAGATGATCGAGCGCGCCGGAGCGCGCAACGTCGCCGCCGAGGCGGGCATCGAGGGCCACGCACGCCTGGACGCCGAGCGCATCCTGGCCATGGATCCCGACTACATCCTGCTCGCGCCATGGCGCGCCGACGCCCGACGTCGCGACGTCGGCCCCGAGCAGCGGGCCGCCCACGATCGTCTGCTCGCCCGCACGCGCGCCGTGCGCGGCGGACACGTGATCTTCGTGGCGCCACGCCACCTCATGAGCACCTCGCACTTCGTCGCCCTGGGCGTCGAGGACATCGCCCAACAGCTCCGTCGCGCGCGCGTCGCCGAGGAGAGCGCACCATGAAGCGGCGACTCGCCCTACCCCTGGCCGTGGCGCTCTTGATGCTGACGCTGCTGGTGGCGCTCTCGTTCGGTGGCGCGGATCTGCCCCTCGGCCGCAGCGCGCGCCTCTTGTTCTCGGCCTTGGGGCTCGGTGACGCCCCCGACGCGCCCACCTGGCAGCGCGTGATCGTGCTCGACATCCGCCTGCCGCGCGTGCTGCTCGCGCTGGTCTGCGGTGGCGCGCTGGCCACGGCAGGAGGCGCGATGCAGGGCGTCTTCCAGAACCCCATGGCCGACCCGGGCATCCTCGGCGTCTCGGCGGGCGCGGCGCTGGGCGCGGTGTCGGCGCTCTATCTGCTGCCCGTGAGCTTGGCCACGCTGGGCGTGCCCGTCGCGGCCTTCCTCGGCGCCCTCGTCTGCGCCCTCGGCGCCTACCTGCTCTCGCGTCGCGCCGGTCGCGCGGACATGCACACGCTCTTGCTCGCGGGCATCGCCCTCGGCGGCGTGGCCTCGGCCGGCACCTCGCTCCTGCTCTCCGTCTCCCTGGCCGACTGGGAGGTGGGACGCGCCATGCTCGACTGGCTGATGGGCGGCCTCGACGGACGCGGCTTCCGCGAGCTATGGCTGGCGGCGCCCATGGCTCTGGGCGGCAGTGTGTGGCTCTTCACCTACGCGCGCGATCTGGACGTGCTCTCCACGGGCGAGGAGAGCGCGATGGCCGTGGGCGTGGACGTGGCGCGCGTGCGACGCGAGCTCTTGGCGCTGACCTCGCTGGTGACGGCGGCGACCGTGGCCGTGATGGGCGTGGTCGGCTTCGTCGGCCTGATGGTGCCCCACCTCGTGCGCCTTTGGGTCGGCCCCAAGCACGCGCGCCTCTTGCCGCTCAGCTTCCTGGTCGGCGCCATGCTCTTGATGGGCGCGGACCTCGCCTGCCGCCTGATGCCTACCGGCGATCTGCGCCTGGGCGTGGTCACGGCCATCACCGGTGGGCCCTTCTTCCTCTGGCTGCTCTACCGTGAGAAGGCGCGGCTGTGAGCGCGGAGCCGACAGAGGTGACGGCCCTCGAGGCCGAAGCGCTCGACTTCGCCTTCGGCGAACGACGCGTGCTGCGCGAGGTCTCCCTGAGCCTACACGCGGGCGAGCTGGTCGCGCTGCTGGGCGCCAACGGTGCGGGCAAGAGCACGCTGCTGCGCCTGCTCGCGGGCTTCCTGACGCCGGACGCCGGCGCGGTGAAGGTCACGGGCAAGCCCCTCTCCGATTTGAGCCGGCGACAGCTCGCGCACCGGCTGGCCTACGTGCCGCAGCACTTCGGCGTCGACCCCGCCTTCAGCGTGCGCGAGATGGTGGCCATGGGTCGCTGGGCGCACCTGGGCCGGCTCTCGGCCCTGGCCACGGCGGACGAGAAGGCGATCGAGGATGCGATCGCGCTGGCCGATCTGGGAGAGATCGCCGATCGGGGCTTCGACACGCTCTCGGGCGGTGAGCGGCAACGCGTGCTCTTCGCGCGCGCCCTCGCGCAAGGTTCGCCCGTGCTCTTGCTGGACGAACCCACGGCCAGCCTCGATCTGCTGCACGCCCATCAGCTGATGACGCATGTGCAGAGCAACGCCCGCGCGGGCCTCGCGATCTTGGTGGCGGTGCACGACATCGCCCTCGCGGCGCGCTTCGCCGACCGCGTGCTCGTGCTCTCGGGCGAAAGCGTCGTCGCCTCGGGCGCTCCGCGCGACGTGCTCACGCCCCAGCTCTTCGCCCAGGCCTTCGGCGTGGACGCGACGCTGCACCAGAGCGCGAACGGGGACAGCATGCTCGAGGTCCGAGGCGCGACCACGCCCGAGGCTGCAGCTCGATGACCCCGCACGCACGATGACGAGAGGAGCCGGCCCATGTCGTTGCGCCAGAACGTGATCCGAGAGGCCCACGCCCAGCGCGACCTGCGGCGTGCAGGGCAACCTATCCCGGCCGAGCAACGCCGCTACACGCGCATCGCCGGCGCCATCCTATCCGTCGCCGGTGCGGCATCGGCCGGAGGTTTCCTCGAGCTGTGGACCGAAACGAACGGCCCATTCGTGTTCGGGATCCTGTTCGCGGTCGCGATCTCCGTCGGCGGTCTGGCGCAACTCGGGACCGGGCTGCACCGGGTCACGCGCCGCTGAGCGCGCGACAGAGCGAGTGTCACTGCGCTCGCCGTCACTGCGCTCGCCGTCACTGCGCTCGCCGTCACTGCGCTCGCCGTCACTGCGCTCGCCGTCACTGCGCTCGCCGTCACTGCGCTCGCCGTCACTGCGCTCGCCGTCACTCTGCGGGGGCGGCCGCGGGGGCAGGAACCCAGCGCAGCGTGTGCACGTGCAGGTGATA
>Ga0210044_10003062_pt1 | contig 24127 bp, 22 predicted proteins | sample CryGey13umfilter_2_FD_183959 | JGI IMG/M metagenome (GOLD analysis project Ga0210044, IMG submission 183959) | Groundwater microbial communities from aquifer in Utah, USA - Crystal Geyser 4/9/14 3 um filter (SPAdes) (version 2) | ecosystem: Environmental > Aquatic > Deep subsurface >... | reverse complement strand
TAGTTGATGGGTTGATAAGTGGATGAATTGATAGGAAATGTTTATGAATTATGAATCTGTGTTCCTTTAACCTATAAACTCATCAACCTATCAACCTATCAATTTATGTGTTCTCCGTGGTGAATTCCTTTACCTGAGTAGTTACGACAGGAGAACAGTTAACTTATTGAAATAAATAGAGATATTGATTTTTTATGCTTGCATTTTTTCTAAAAATATGCTATAATACTCCTATGTTTTGATAGCTGAGTAGTTACACTAGGAGAATATTGAAAATGCCTCAACAACAATTAAAATTTCCCCATATCATTGTAACCTCAGCCTCTGCAGGTTCTGGGAAAACTCATACCCTTTCCGAACGATATATAAACTTCCTTTTTTTGTCGCCCTTTATCCCTTTATCCAATATTCTAGCAATTACCTTTACCAATAAGGCAACAACTGAGATGAAGGATAGGATTATTGGCAAGCTGAAGGAAAAAGCCCTGATAGATTCTCCAGAGAGAGAAATGGCAGAAAAACGATTAAATGAATTGTTTGACAGGTATTCGGATTTTAAGATACAAACCATTGATTCCTTTTTAACGAATATAGGTACTGTCTCTGCCCTGGAATTGGGATTTCCACCATATTTTGAAATAACACTTAACGAGCAACCAACACTTAATCTTGTTCTTGATGAATTATTGGACAGGGTTCGTCCGGATTCAAGGGATGAGATTACTCATTGCTTTCTTCAATTGATTGATGAATTCTTGGGATTAAAGCCAGATATCGGATGGGGCATAAAAGGAACAATCCTTAAACATATCAGTATCTTAAGAGGACAGACAACCTTGAGGGGATACAAAACAAGAAGGGCATTTTCTTATAAGGAATTGGAAGGATGCCAAAGGCTTGTAAAAGAGAATGTTGCTGAGTTTATGAGGACAAATAGGGATTTGTTAAAGTTTAAGGTAAACTTTGAGAATATTGCCAAATCCTTTATCCATGGGGGAAAAGATCCATGGGATAGCACGATGTTTTCAAAGGATACTGTACTGGAGATTTGCAATAAGGGTTCAATCATCACCCCTGACCACGAAAAAATATGGCTCAAGATTCGGGCAGGAATATCATCATTATCCGAGATGACGGCACACTGCTATTTGTGTCCATTCATTGATGTTATGACATTCTTTGATAACGCATTGGAGTTGTTCAAGTCTCAAAAACAAATAATCTTTATGACAGACCTGAACCTCAGGATTAAGGAATTGCTTGATACCCAGGGGATTGTTCCAGAGATTTACCTTCATCTTGGGAATAAGATAGCACACTTCTTTATAGATGAATTTCAGGATACAAGCAGGATTCAATGGGAAAACCTATTCCCACTTATTGAGGAATCCCTTTCTAAGGCAGGTTCTTTATTTTATGTTGGTGATAAAAAGCAGGCAATTTACCGATTCCGAGGCGGAGACAGCACCTTGTTTGATGAGGCAAAATCTGTATTCCTTAGTGTTGATGATACCCATGAAAATTTTCCAGAGACAAACTATAGAAGTCGTGAGCAGATTATATCCTTTGTGAATCATATTTTTTCTCATGATAACCTGAAGAAATGGATACAAGGCAACAAAGATATTCAGGGAAAAGGGGCTGATTTGTCGGACATTTATAATATCTACAGCCATGTCAATCAAAAGCCTCATACCGTGGAAAAGGCAAGGGGAGGGTTTGTAAGGGTAGAGAGAATAACGGCTGTAGGGGAAGAAGGCACAGAGGCACAAAGGCACAAAGGCACGGAGGGAGGCAGGAGAAAGGAGGGAACAGATATGGATTCCCCCTTATCAAAAGGGGTCAGTGGGTTGTCTCAGAGGCAGGAGGCAGAGGAGAAAATCACAAAAGAGGATGTGAATATAGAGATTGAGAAACGATTGGTTTTGTTGCTGAAAGATCAGATACTCCACAGGTTTTCTCCAGATGAGGTCGCAATTATTGTCAGAACAAATGAAGAGGCTGCAATGGTTACTAAAATTCTATCGGCTCAGAATATTCCTGTTGCTTCAGAAAAAACCCTTGACATATCCTCAAACCATCTTATTTGCGAAATAGTCAGGTTTTTAACATTTTTGGACTCACCCATTGATAAATTTTCATTTGCTTGCTTTATTTCAGGGGATATTTTTTGCAGGGCAACTGGAATGAGTCGCAAGGATATCTTTGCATTTTTATTGAAGAATCGAACAAATGGCAAGGCACTCTACACCCTGTTCAGAGAGGAAAGGGAGGAAATATGGGAGACATATATTGAGCCATTCGTTCATGCAGTGGGGTTTTTGCCGCCTTATGACCTTATCAATAAAATATTCAAAGGATACCATATATTCCAGAATTTTTCCGAATACGAGGGTTTTTTCTATCAACTGCTTGAGGTGTTAAGATATTGCGAGACAATGGGTGAGAATAGCCTGAAGGCATTTCTTGCCAGATGGTATGATAAGGATAAGGCAGAAGAGGAGAAGAAGGAATGGAAAGCTGTTTTGCCTGAATATGTTGATGCCGTCAAAATTTGGACAATTCACAAGGCAAAGGGACTCCAGTCTCCAGTGGTTATCATCCCATTTGCCTATCTGAACGATAAGCCAATCAATATGGTTTATGAGATGGACAATGATGGCAATTACATCCCGTATTGGATTGATGAAAAAAAACGAAGTGTATCCTCAATGCTTGACGAATTACATCAAAAGGAGTTTAGCCTTCATCTCACAGATGAGTTGAATGCATTTTATGTAGCTCTTACCAGAGCAGCGGATGAAATGTATATCTTTGTGCCGGAATATAAAAAGATTAGTTCACCCATTCTTTTTGATGATACCCCTGTCATAGAATATGGTGAGATAATTGTTCGAGAGAGCCAACCCAAACCATATCAAAAAGAAACACATATCTATTCTCAGATACTTCATGAGTGGCAGGATAAGCTCGTAAATAAAAAGAAGAAGATAGATACAGAGGCTGAGAAAAGGGGAAGGCTTGTTCACGAATTTTTGGCAGGGATAAAACAACTCCCCGCTTCATTAGAAGAGAAACTGGAAACTATATTTGCCGTACTGCCCAAAGAACAAATTCCATTGATGAGGAAATTTTTTAATAATGAGGATGTCTTAAGATGGTTTGTTTTGACAGATGAGGTTGAGATTTATTGTGAGAAAGAGGTAGTTGACACCTATGGCTTAATCCATCGTCCGGACAGGATGCTTGTATTCCCTGATAGGGTGGTAATCATTGAATTCAAATCAGGTGAGATAGATAATCAGTTTGAAGGCAGAAGGCAAGAGGCAAATCAGGTACATCAACAGCAAGTAAGGGAATATATGAGCCTTGTTTCCGACATGTACCCAGATAAGGAGATTGAGGGGTGGGTAGTGTATGTGGATGAAGATTGTAGCTGTAGTGTTAATAAATAAATAGGGACAGCGACCATTATTGAAGAAAAGTACGATTTCGTCTGAAGCAGAACATTTCTACAATAGCTTTCCCAGAGCAATCATCCCTATTAACACCAATACCTCACTACATTCACAACACGCACCAAGTGTATCACCTGTAATTCCATTAATCTTAGCAATCAGGTACCTTGTCAATATCAGGACAAAAAAAGGAATAAGAAAGGTCAACGACATTCCCTTCCATCCGATTAACGCAATCGTTACCACTATAGTAAAAATAGTTGCCAATAACAATTCCTTAACACCCACCTGAGTAACAAATGCCTTTGCCTTGCCTTCGTCCCGAGCATAGGGTCCAAGACAGCAGGCAATAACTATTCCCCAACGGCCCATTAATGGCATCAGAAGTAGTGCCTGATTCTTGAATTCAGGTTGTATTTCTCCCAAAAAACATACCTTCATACCCAAAAGGCAAATCAGGCTAAGTACCCCCATTACGCCAACATAGCTATCCCGCATAATGGAGAGAATTTTTTCCTTTTCTTTTGCTCCAGACAGACCATCTATTGTATCAGCCAGCCCATCAAGATGAAGTCCACCTGTCAGCCAGATAAGAATAATAACTATGAGTAGATTTACAGTAAGGGGGGATAAAAAAAGAATTCTGGATAGGAATAGATTGGCTACAATCAGGATACAACCCAATACACAACCAATTATCGGAAAAAAGGCTATGGATTTCCCTAATCCTTTCTCGGTTACCTCAATGTTTGGATTTATAATTAATCTTGTTAAAAACTGGAGAGCAATGACAAAGCCCCACATTTATCCTCCAGAAGATTATAGTGTCGTGTCAACTATGAAGTGACGGTAAATGGTAGTCGCAGCAACCTTTAGGTTATGTAATACTGCCTTACAGGTTCAACGCACAGACCTGTCAGACTAGTCTGACAGGTCTGACCAGTCTGACCTCTGCTAAGTAATTACAGTTACTTTCCTCTACTATCTCCCCGCTTTTCAACCTTTCTTTTCTTTACAACCTCTTTTTTAGTTGAAACTTGTGCTGAAGGATCAATCACTTCAGCTTCAGCTGGAGCGGCTACGGTTATCACCATCTGTTCAGGGTCATTCAATATCTCAATCCCCTCACTTGTCTGGAGATCCTTGACATGGATAATGTCTCCTATCTCAAGGCGTGAAATATCTACCCCGAATTTATCTGGTATCTGTAATGGTAATGCCCTGATCTTTATCTCCCTGAGCGAGATTTCTAATACCCCTCCTGTTTTTTGACCAGGGGAAATGCCAACAGTCTCAATAGGCACATCAATCTCAACACTTTCCTCAAGGGATATTCGAAAAAAATCAGCATGAAGAATTTTGCCCTTATAGGGATGAAGCTGCCAATCCTTCAGAATAACTGTTTCCTGCATATTATCGCTTAGTGTCATGCTGATAATTGCATTTTCCCCTGCTTTTATAACCTTTGCTAATTCCTTGGCATTTATGGTTAAAGAGATATTATCTTTTTCTCTACCATATAAAACTGCCGGAACCATACCATTTGCCTTTAATTTCTTATTGGCTTCTTTTCCCTTCTTTTCTCGAAGGTCTGCTGTTAATTCTACCTGATGCATATTTTTTCCTCCTCACACGAATAAAGAACTTACTGAGGATTCCTGATGGATCCTCATAATTGCCTTTGCCAAGAATTCTGCCACTGACAGAACCATAATTTTATTACTCTTTTTATCCCCAATGGGTATGGTATTGGTTATCACCACCTCTTTAAGTTCAGAGCTATCAATTCGTTTCATAGCCTTGCCTGAAAGCACCCCATGCGTACAACAGGCATAAATATCCTTTGCCCCATATTTTTTTAATGCCCCAACAGCCTGAGTGATAGAACCTGCAGTATCTATCATATCATCTAAAAGGATAAGGTTTTTGTCATGAACATTGCCAATAACATGCATAGCCTTAGCCACATTCTTTTTTTCCCTGCGTTTATCAATAATAGCAATTGTCGTATTTAATCTCTTTGCCACAGCACGGGCTCGTTCTACCCCGCCTGCATCCGGAGAAACAATTACCAGATTATCAATAGCCTTACCCTTAAAATAATCGATAATTACAGGTGCTGCAAAGAGATGATCCACCGGGATATCAAAAAAGCCCTGAATCTGTCCTACATGCACATCCATAACCAGAACACGATGTGCCCCGGCCACAGTAATTAGATCCGCTACTAATTTGGCTGATATAGGTACGCGAGGCTGAACCTTTTTATCCTGTCTGGCATAACCATAGTATGGAATAACTGCTGTTATTCGTCGTGCAGAGGCTCGTTTTACAGCATCAATCATTATCAGTAATTCCATTAAATTTTGATTTGTTGGCGGACATGTGGGTTGTATCAGAAAAACATCTGCCCCTCGAACATTGTCATTGAGCTGCACACATGTTTCCCCATCGCTAAAGCTGCCAACCTCTGCATTTCCAAGGGATATACCTACAAACTTACAAATCTCCTCTGATAACTCTAAATTGGCATTTCCTGAAAATATCTTCAATTCATCAATCATAAACCACATCCTCCGCATACTTGACTTTTATCTTCTACTGAGCAATTATTTATGGAAGAAAAAATAACCCTTGCCCCATTCCTGACAAAGGCATCCATAATGCAGGCATAAGGACCAATAACACAATCCTCACCTATAACACTCTGCCCGAGAATACTGGTAAATGGATAAATGACCGTATCCTGTCCAATCCTGACATCCCTATCAATGAAAACTGTTTCAGGAGAGACAATCGTTACCCCACTCTCCATCAAATCGTCAAGAATTTGCCGACGCATATAAGATTCAGCTACAGCCAATTCCTTGCGGGAATTAATCCCCATTACCTCAATAGATGAATCAGCTGACACAGAGGCTATCTTTCCCCTTTGTGAATTTATGATTTCAAAGACATCTGTCAGGTAATACTCTTCCTGTGCATTTGAGGAAGAGACCATTTTTAATGCTGAAAATAATGCAGCTGCATTAAAACAATATGTCCCGGTATTGACTGTTTTTATTCCCTTTTCTTCCAGAGTAGCATCCCTTTCCTCAACAATCCTTAAAATATAGCCAGCACTGTCCTTAACTATTCTTCCATAACCAGTTGGATTTTGCAAATCAACCGTCAAAATAGTTGCCTTAACTCCAGAGCTACGATGGTTTTTAATCAATCGCTCTATAGTATCCGGAGATATCAGGGGTGTATCCCCTGAAAGGACAAGGACATTATCATAAATAGCGGACAAGAATGTCTGTTCTCCGTTATCCTCTCTCCTATCAAAAAACCGTTCCGCAGATTTAACCGCATCCCCGGTACCAAGTGGTCTTTCTTGAATAGCTATCTCTACATTCCTATTACTCAGAAACTCTGCTACCTGTTCCCTTTGATGTCCTAGAACAATTACTCTTTTTTTAATGCCAAGTTCATCTAAGGCATCAATCACATAAGACACCATTGGCTGACCACAAATCGGATGTAATATCTTGATTAGCTTGGATTTCATTCGTTTACCAAGCCCTGCAGCCATGATTATTGCCCCTATATTTTCATATCCCACCCTTAATTATTCCCCTTTATGGAGCGATAATCTTACTTGCTCTCACTTTGAAAAGCAGTGTATCGCTGAATAATCACCTTATAACTTTACCATATTATCCAAGCTTTGTCAAGAATTTTTTCGACCTGTGCAGCAATTCTCATTTTGAACCGCAGAGGCACAGAGGCACGGGGGAAAATTGGGTGCTGTCCCAATTTTCCAAATTGATAATGGTCAATTGTTAATTATGAATTGTCAATTGCGATGTCCCTGTTGGCAGGGGTCAAGGGTGGAAAACATCAGGCAAAAATTCAGGATGCGGTTTGCCCTGCACAGATGAAAAATTTTTCTTGCCTTTTTGATTAGTTTATGGTAAACTTATTGTAATTACGCAACTGCCGGATATGTCAACTTAATTATATGGACAGCACCTAATTAATTATTTCCGTAGTCTGGCGAGTTTGGCGAAAAAATTTAATATTTACAAAAGGAGTATTGAAATTATAAAGAAATTTTGTATGAAATTGAGGTATCTCGCACACAACGGTCGCACCCTTTGGCTATTATTGGGGCTTTTACTTCTTAGCCAGCCCTCCTTTGGTCAACCAAAGGAAATAAAACAAACCAATATTACAGGCGAAGCATTTACCATCTCTTGGATAACTAATACCCCTGGGACAGCTGCCATTCAATATGGCATTGGTACAAATAGTCTCGATTCTTCGGCTACAGATAACCGCTTGGCATCTACTCATCATATCCAGATTGAGGGGTTATCCCCAAATGCTACATATTATTATGATATTGTCTCTGCCGGAGTTACGGATAATAATCAGGGGAAGCACTATTCCATTAAAACCGGTTCATCTACTGATATCCCAACAGGGACTGACCTTGTATATGGTTTCGTATATAAATCTGATGGGACTACTACTGTTCCGGGTGCACTTGTGTATCTCCAGATTTGTAACACAAACGGCACTGGTTCTATTGGCAGCTCTTCGGAATGGTCAACAGTTGTTGACCAGAATGGATCATGGGGCATTGATTTGATTAATGTCAGGACAAAGGATCTCCTCAATTTCTTTGAATACTCCCCATCCGGCGACAGTCTCTCTATCTTTGTTCAGGGTGGCATAGATGGGATAGGCACATTGATTACAGATACTGCCAATGACTCACCCTGCCAGAACATCAGAATATTATCAGATACCACCCCACCAGGCACTATAACAAATCTTTCTGTAGGAACGATCGGAATTACCTCTGTGATTCTTAGCTGGTCATCACCTGGTGATGATGGATATGATTGGACAGCCGATGGATATGAGATTCGATATTCAACAGCATCTATTACTGAAAACAACTGGGTTCAGGCATCTATTGCCTCAGGTATTATCCCTTCTCCTAAATCAGCAGGAACAACCCAGCAGGCTACAGTGCAAAACCTTGTGATAGGAACAGGTTATTATTTTGCCATAAAAGTATCCGATGAAGTGGGAAACTGGTCAGGGATGTCAAATATTGTTGCTGTTACTACCTATGGCACACCAACATCCCTTACTATTGTCTCTGGAGATAGCCAGAAGGCAACCGCAAATACTGCCTTAACACCATTTATTGTAAAACTTACTGATACCCATGGCGATTCGGTCGCAGTAACATGGCAAATAATAGAGCCGGGCTATGGAGCTGCTTTATTAGCAACCTCAACTATAACCAATGTCAATGGCACAACCTCTACTATTTTCACCCTCGGCACAAAAGTCGGGACATATACAGTAATTGCTACTGCATTTGGATTAATAGCAACATTTACAGCAACGGCTATATTTGAACCTACCCTTGAAAAGGCAATTGCTTATCCCGATCCGTATGAAGCAAATAAGCATACCTGCATTTATTTTGACAAACTGAGCGAAAATTCTACCATTAAAATCTTTACCATTGCTGGTGAATTGGTGCGAGAAATACAAGTAAAAAGCTCGCCACAAAGCTGGGATGCATGTAATGATGCTGGTGAAAAAGTCGCCTCTGGTATTTATCTCTACCTCATTACAGACCCTGCGGAAAATAAGCAGGTTGGTAAATTAGGAGTGATACGGTAGTGTCCCGTCAATATTTCCTCATCGTATACTCAAGTGGGGCATAAATTGCGATTTTTCTCGGGGTGAGGATTAATCAAGGAGAGCAATGGCGCGCAAGGTGAGCATCTGTGGTGAATAGTTACAATGGAGGATACATGAAAACGCCAGAATCTTTTAATTTTATTGAAGATATTATCAATCAAGACATAGTGTTAAATAAAAACAATAAAAGGGTTGAGACTCGATTTCCGCCTGAACCAAATGGACACCTGCATATTGGACATGCTAAGTCTATTTGCCTTAATTTTGGTCTTGCAGCTAAATATAATGGCGTATGCCATCTGAGGTTTGATGATACCAACCCGACTAAGGAAGAGGCTGAGTATGTAGAGGCAATCAAAAGGGATGTGAAATGGCTTGGCTTTGATTGGGGAAAGCATCTTTACTATACATCCGACTATTTTGATAAATTGTATGTTTGTGCTCTGGAATTAATTAAAAAGCATAAGGCATTTGTGTGCCATTTAAGCCCGGATGAGATTAGGCAGTATCGCGGCACATTGACTCATACCGGACAAAACAGCCCCTATAGGGAATGTTCAATAGATGAAAATTTGAAACTGTTTGAGGGAATGCGAATGGGAGAGTTTGAGGAAGGCTCTTGTGTGCTTCGGGCAAGGATTGATATGTCTTCGCCAAACCTGAATATGCGGGATCCGGTGTTGTATCGGATTATTAAAAATACCCCTCATCACCGCACAGGGACAATGTGGTGTATTTATCCATCTTATGACTACAGTCACCCCATTTCTGATGCTATCGAAGGGATTACACATTCCATATGTACCCTCGAGTTTGAGGACCATCGCCCCTTGTATGACTGGATACTTAATGAATTATCATCATTCGTCTGTTGTCATCCCAAGCAAATTGAGTTTGCCCGACTTAATCTTACCAATACGGTAATGAGCAAAAGAAAGCTTCTCGAATTGGTTGCAGTAGGATATGTAACCGGCTGGGATGACCCACGGATGCCTACTATTTCAGGCTTACGAAGGCGAGGCTATACCCCGGAGGCAATACGAAAATTCTGTGAGGCTATCGGTGTGGCAAAGGCAAATAGTGTGGTTGATATTGCCCTGCTTGAGCATTGCCTTCGTGAGGATTTGAATCTGCGATCTCCACGGGTTATGGCAGTGCTGAATCCTCTGCGAGTAGTGATAGATAACTATCCGGAGGATAAACATGAAGAATTGGATGCAGAGAATAACCCGGAAGATCCTGATATGGGCAGCAGGAAAATTCTTTTTGGTAGGGTTATCTATATTGAACAAAATGACTTTTGTGAGCAGCCGCCTAAGAAATTTTTCCGTTTGTCCCCGGGACAAGAGGTGCGATTAAAGCATGCCTATTATATTAAATGTGCAGCAGTAATTAAGGATGAAGAGGGTAAAGTGGTTGAAATTCATTGTACCTATGACCCTGAAACTAAGGGTGGCTGGTCAAAGGATGGCCGCAAAGTTCTGGGAACATTGCATTGGGTTTCAGCAGAACATGCTATTCCTGCTGAGGTGCGGTTATACTCAAGTCTTTTTATCAAACCAAACCCGAAAGAGGCAGAAGATTTGAATCCAAACTCACTTATAAAATGTACGGCTCTGGTTGAACCATGTCTTGCGAAGGCAAGTGTTGGCAGTCAATACCAATTTCTGAGACATGGTTACTTTTGTGTGGATATTGATTCCGCACCAGACATGCTTGTCTTTAATCAAACAGTAGCCTTAAGGGATTCATGGGCAAAGACGCAGAAGGAGATTCAATGAAACAGGATATCCAATTGATATTATTTAACATAGGAGATAAGGAATTTGGGCTTGATGTAGAAAGGGCATGTGAGGTTATCCCTTGTGGGAGAATAACTCCTGTCCCTACTACCCCATCAATTATTAGCGGTATTATACCCTTGCGAGAACTAATTATCCCGATTGTAGCCATAAATAAAAGGCTTTGCATGAACCTGAAAGATGATGAGAAGGGTACTGTATTAATAGTTGAATGGCATGGAGAAAAGATAGGGCTATTGGTTGATTCAGTTTGCGAAATAATCTCTCTTGCCTCTACCTCAATTGAACCACCCTCACCTGTGCTTACCTTTATTGATACCAATTACTTAGATGGTATCGGCAAGTTAAACGATAGGATTATATTCCTTGTAAATATAAATAAGCTGTTGTCAGCAGAGATGAAATATCATGCATAAAAGAAAGGAAGACTCGAGAACACAGAGGCACAAAGGCGCAAAGGCACAGAGGCAGAGTATTGCCTGCCTTATCTTTCCCTTTTCTACACTTTGTGCCTTTGTGTTTTTGTGCCTCTGTGTCTTCCTGTTCTCGTGCCTTTGTGCCTTTGCGCCTTCCTCTTTAGAAGCCCAAAACCATCCCGCGCAACCAAAACATTCAAGGGCTATCGAATTAGAGGATGGACGGATAAAATTATGGTGGGATTTGTCTGTTTCGAGTGATATTCAAGAATACCACATCTATACACAAACCAATCAGGATATATGGAAACTTGTCGCTACTGTCCCTGCCTGCAAACAATGGTGGCAATCTCCCACAAAAACAAACAAACAGTTTTCTATATCCGCAGTAAATAAGCATGGAATAGAAGGAAAAACTCGAATCCCTGCCATTAATATTCCGTATCTCAGGATAAGCACTGATAATTGCATGGCTTCATTTATAGATGATAAAAATAATATATGGATAGGTACCCCGGGTGGGGTAAAAAGAATCAATATTACTACTAATCAGGTTAAGGTCTATACCGTCAAGGATGGTTTAATTAATAATTATGTTCAGACGATTATTCAGGATAGACAGGGCTCTCTCTGGTTTGGAACACGGGAGGGGTTGAGTTGTTATACAGGAAGATCATGGAAAACCTATACCAGAGATGATGGATTATTGAGCAATAACATACTCTCTATTATGCAGGATAATCACAAGTGTTTCTGGTTTGGGACAGCAGAAGGGGCAAGTAGATATGATGGCAAGATATGGACATCATATGCAAAGGCTGAAGGCATGGCTGGATATGCAGTAAAGGCTATAAAAAAGGATAATCATGGAGATATATGGTTTGCTACAACTGATGGGATAAGCAGATACAATGGAAAGGAATGGACAACATATTCCAAGGATTTTGGATTAGCAAGCAATGATATTCTGACCATCTATAAGGATAAGACAGGAAGGCTCTGGTTTGGCGGCAATTTTGGAGGGGTAAGTATTTATAATGGCAAGGAATGGTTTGTCTATAACAATTCGGAGGTTTCCCATGCCCCTGTTCGTTCTATTGTTGAGGATACGCACAATAATTTCTGGTTTGCTGCGGGTGAAAAGGTGGTTAAATTTGATGGATATAACTGGGAATCCTATAGCATTAATGATGGGCTGGCAAGCTATGATGTTACATCCCTAAATGTGGATAAAGCAGGTAAAATATGGGCGGTAGGCACATGTATTCTGAATAAGGGTTGCGGCATCAGCCAATATAATGGAGAGATATGGCGGCCATGGACACAAAAGTTAATCATTTCATTAAATTTAAGTACTAATCAAGGGATATTCTTATGGGGCATTCCTTTTCTGGTTTTATTATTATCTGGTTTTGCCTTTTTCACATGGAAGAAAAAAATTCTTCCTGCTTATTCTAATCTTCCACTTGTTAAGACTCGAAACCTTTTCAAAAAAATATCAGCCAATCCGGATATATTCTTTGTTACTATTTATGAGATACTCCCTGGAGATACATATCCCCTGACAACCTTGAATCATCTTTCTACCATGCTCAGGATTAAACACCAATTTGCAGCACTGCTTTGCAAGGTATATTATCATCTTCAAAGGGCAATTAATGAAAAAAAAGTTACAGAGATTTTGAATCAGGGGTTATTATCAAGAACCGCAGATGTATTACAACACACCACCCATTTTAAGTGGGGGAATCAGCTATATTCTATGTATAATTTTCTTGCCATGGCATGGGAGGCAGAAAACTTTTCCCAAATCATTGAAATAGAAACAACCCTTAAACAAACAGCAATCCTTTTGAAGGAAGATGGATTTATCATCCCGGAGATTACCAATATAATTTTCAGGCTTGAAGATGACTTCTTTGGTATTATCGGACAGTATCAAAGGGCAAGAGTTTCTAAAAAAAAGATGGAATATCTGCAGAAGGCAATAGATGTTCTGGGTGAAATTCAGGAACAGGGGGCAGGGGTCAGGGGTCAGGGATCAGTGGTTTGTAAGAGCAATCCTGCCAGAGGTGCTACCTCCTTGCGGTTATCTTCCTACTTTCTCGCACCTGAAATAGTATTCCTTCAAAAAATATTGGCTGATTGGACATTAAATATCAATGATTATATTCAGAATAAGTAATAATGTGGGGATAGTGCCCTTGCAGCAATTCTCATTATGGCAAAACTTATGTTCAAAGGGGAATAAGGGAATAGAGGAGATGGTGTCGATTATCAACAGAATTGTCGGTAGGACAGGCATTTCTGCCTGTCCTGTTGCAGATGACAGGCAAGAATGCCTGTCCTACCGATTAATCTCCATATCTCCCCCTTATCCATTTTACCATAATGAGAATTGCTGAATATGAAGGATTTGCGTAAATTCTCCAATATAATTGTAGCTCTCCTGTAAATCTCAGGAGTCAAGAAAAAATGTAACTACTCAGCTATCAAGAGATAACTGTAACTACTCACCACAAAGGCATGAAGACACAAAAAGTTGATAAGTTGAATAGTTGATGGGTTGATAAGTGGATGAATTGATAGGAAATGTTTATAAATTATGAATCTGTGTTCCTTTAACCTATAAACTCATCAACCTATCAACCTATCAACTTATGTGTTCTCCGTGGTAAATTCCTTTACCTGAGTAGTTACGAAAAAATAAGTTGTACACCAAGAGTCACTCAAGACGCTTGGCTGGAGGAAAGTGGGAAAAAATCCCCCCCTTTTTTTTAATTGACATGATGACGAGATTGTGATATACTTAGACAAGTGTAATAAGAGTTAAGCACATATAGTCTCTGTTGAAGATAGTAAGCAACTCTATGACATGATTACAGTTAAAGGGAGGATTTTGTATGTCTAAAAGTTACAAAGAGTTAGGGTTGGTGACAACCAGGGTTATGTTTCAGAAGGCAATGGATGAAGGGTTTGCTATTCCAGCGTATAATTTCAACAACATGGAACAACTTCAATCAATTATTCGTGGCTGTATTGAGAGTGATTCGCCGGTGATATTGCAGGTATCCAGTGGGGCACGCAAGTATGCTGATCCAACCTTGTTACAATACATGGCACTTGGGGCAGTAGAAATGGTTAAGGCAAGTGGTGCGAAAATACCAATTGCCCTGCATCTTGATCATGGCGATACCTTTGAATTGTGTGTATCTTGCATTGAAAATGGATTCAGCTCAGTAATGATTGATGGCTCACACCTTAGCTTTGAGGAAAATATTCAACTGACGAAAAAGGTAGTAGATTATGCTCACGGAAAAGATGTTGTCGTTGAGGGTGAACTTGGGGTATTAGCTGGGATAGAGGATGATGTTGTTGCAGAAAAAAGCCATTATACGCATCCCGAAGAGGTAGAGGCTTTTGTAAATCAAACAGGTGTTGATTCATTGGCTATATCAATTGGTACAAGTCATGGGGCATATAAGTTTAAGCTTAAAGCCGGTGAGCAGGTGCCGTCATTGCGGTTTGATGTTCTTGAAGAGATTGAGAAAAAATTACCTGGATTTCCAATTGTCCTGCATGGTGCCAGCTCGGTGTTGCCTGTATATGTAGATATGATCAATCAATATGGCGGCAAGCTTGAGGGTGCGGTAGGCATTCCTGAATATCAGTTGCGAAAAGCGGCAAAGAGTGCGGTATGTAAGATAAATATTGATTCTGACGGACGGCTTGTGGTTACAGCTCTGGTACGAAAGGTGTTGGCTGAAAATCCAACGGAGTTTGATCCAAGAAAATATCTGGGACCAGCAAGGGAAGAATTACTCCGGATGATTGCACGCAAGAATAAGGATGTCCTTGGTTCTGCAGGGCATGGAAGAGAGATTGTGGAGATAGAGCAGGGTTGTTGTTGTAAATAGTTAGTCGTGAGTATATAATTAATCATCTTGTCTCCTGAAGGAAGGATAGGTCTGACTCCAATCCCTGAGATTATAGATAAATCAGAGGAGACATTTAAGTCTGTTCCCGAAAGTGTGTTTATTGTGACCACTACCTCTGATGTGAGCGTGCCGATGAAGATTAGGGGAATGAGGAGCAGGGTATTGTTGTTCATCGCTAAGTCATCAAGAAAAAAATAACTTGCAGGAGTCGTGTCACCGATCCATCTTGGCTGGTTTCGTTGTTCGTTAATTACATACAGTAGTATGCTCGCTTCTCACGCCTTGCCAGCCAAACGACTTGAGTGACTCTTGGTGTACAACTTATTTTTTCTTGACTCCTAACAAGACCTAATTATACGAGGAGTAGGTTTAATGAAATTTCCTGACGACTTCATAAATAAAATCATTTGTGGAGACAGTTTATCAATAATGAAACAAATGCCTGATGAATGTATCGACTTGGTTGTTACATCACCACCTTATAATCTAAAAAATTCAACTGGAAATGGCATGAAAGATGGAAGAGGTGGTAAATAGGCAGGAGCCGCATTAGTAAATGGTTATAGCCATTATGATGACAACATGCCACATGAAGAATATTCAAAATGGCAAAAAGATTGCCTTGCTGAAATGTTTAGGTTAATAAAAGTCGATGGAGCAATATTCTATAATCATAAGTGGCGTGTACAAGCTGGATTACTTCAAGATAGGCAAGATATTGTAAATGAATTTCCTGTGCGTCAAATAATAATCTGGCATAGAAAAGGTGGTATTAATTTTAATCCCGGTTATTTCCTGCCAACATATGAAGTAATTTATTTGATAGCAAAACCTAAATTTAAATTAGTCCCTAAAGCCAATGCCTATGGTGATGTATGGGAATTTACACAAGAAATGAATAATGGACATCCCGCTCCATATCCGGTAACACTTATTGATAGAATTATTTCATCAACAAATGCTAAGTTAATACTTGATCCATTCTCTGGAAGTGGAACTACTGCTATAGTTTCTATGGGTTTAAGGAGAAATTATATCGGAATTGAACTTTCCCCTGATTACTGTAAAATGTCTGAAGAAAGAATTGCTTGTAATAAAATTAGAAGTGAATTACAATCACCAACCCTATTTAACCTATTTGTGGAGAAAGTGTGAAAATTTACACCAAAGATTCCTTGATAAAAGAGTTAAAAATTATAGCTACAAAAGGCTGGATATCCAATGCCCGTGCAGGTAATCATGGAGGTATCGGAAATACTCTTGAAGATTTATTAGGAATTACTGAAAACAATTTGCCAATACCAAACGCAGCCGAATGGGAATTGAAATCACAGAGAATAAATACTACCGCACTTACAACACTATTTCATATTGAAGTATGGAACATTTTATTGATCCTTAGATTGAGAAAGCATGGATGGATGAAACAGAAAAAAGATGGCAGGAGATTGAACAAGGAAGGGTGCAATGTATATCAGCCAAAGAAGTGATGAAGAAGGCCAGAGCCAGCCTGAACAAATAGTTTTAGATTATCATCCAGCCGCAATTTATGAACTCATTGATACTACAATAAAAAAACAGGAGAATAACCAGTGAATATTCTTAACATTATAATACTGCTTGCCCTTACCATCAACCTCATTACGGTCATTCCTGTCCTTGCAGCTGAAAAAAAAGATGCCTTAAATGAAAAGGAGTTGTTTAATCTGGCTACCCAGTTATATATTCAGGATGAGGATAAGACCGCAGCTTCATATTCGTTTAATCTCTTTCTTAAACGGTTTCCTGAGAGTAAAAAGGCTGTGAGGGCACAGTTTATGGTTAGCGAATGTATGGTTGGCCAGCAAAAAAAAGTTTTATTATCAAAAATTACCCATGGAGTAAAGGATGAGATTGCACCTGCTGCCTTCAAATCAGCCATTGCTATCTATGAAAAGATTATAACTAAATATCCCGATAGCAATCTGGCTGATGATGCCCGCTATCGAATTGGTGAATGCTGCTTTAACCAGAAAGAGTATGATAAGGCTTTGTTACAATTTCAGAGGCTTATTGACAACTATCCACGAACCTACCTCAGGGCAGAGGCAATGATGGGGATTGCCCAATGTTACCTGATGATGGAAAAATGGGGAAATAGCAAGCAGGCTTTTGATGACCTGATAATAGCACACCCAGCCTATCAACGACAGAAAACCGTTATCTATAGCCTCGGATTAATTAACTATAGACAAGAAAAATACGAAAAAGCATTAGAATTATTCAATCAGATTGATACCCCCGGGGCAATCTATTATACAGGCAAGTCCTTAGAGTCGCTTAATCGACCACTCCTTGCCATTGGTTCGTATAAAAAGCTCATAGATAATTACGCAGAGAGTGTATTTTTGGAAAATGCCTATTATCTCTTAGGGGAGATGTTTTATCTCTGTCAGGACTACACCTCAGCCAGCGTTAAATATCAAGAGTTTATGCAAAAATATCCAAGAAGTGAGATGGTGGCATTTGCCAAATATAAGCTCGCCTGTATTTATCTTAAACTAAAGGATTATACCGCAGCCATAGATAGCTTTGAAACCATTGTCAGGCAATACCCAAAACACTCCATTGCCACTTCTGCTCAATTTATGGTTGGAATCAGCCGCATGGAGCTTCAGCAATACTCTAAAGCCTGCTTTGATTTTGGCGTAATTGTTAATCAATACCCTACATCTGACCTTGTACCAGATGCCTTATACAAGATTGGATGGTGCTATTTGAAACAGGAAAATTATAAATTAGCTGCATCCACCCTTCAGAGGCTTATTGAACAATATTCAAATCATCTCCTGATTCCAAGAGCCTATCTTTTAGCAGGAAACTGTTATTATATGCTCAAAAACTATGAACAGGCCATTGCTGCCTACAAAAAGGTGCTTTATCAATCCGAACAGACTGAGCTTCACGAGGTAGCCATTTATCTTATCAATCGTGCCTACTATGCTCAGGGAAATTACGACTCGGTAATCAGCGGCTATCATTATATGCTCAATAACCTTCCGCCAGGTAAGAGTAAGTGGCGGGCATTTGCCTATTTAATGATAGCTGAGGCATATTATCAAAAGGGAGACATGGATGATTCAAAAGAAATTTATGAGACGATTATCAATAATTACCCTGAAAGCGATGCAGTATTCTATGCTCAGGATGGGCTAATCTGGTATTGTCTTCAAAAGGGGGAATATGAGGCAGCATTCCAAAAGAGACAAAAGCTAAAGGAAAGTATGGCTCTGAAAAATATAGCTCTAACAGGGATGGATGTTAATCGTCAATATGAGATAGCCAATGGCTTGTTTAATCAAAAAAAATATACCGAGGCACTTGAGGTCTATGAGAGCTTTGCCCGGGATTATCCGGATAATCAATTTGTACCAGAGGGGTTATATCGGATGGGGCTTTGTTATTATCAGTTAGAATACTATCGGGAGGCAATTGATATTTGGGAGAAACTCAGCAATACCTATAAGGAGCATCCAATCGCAATTGATGCCTTATGCAAGGTAGCAGATACATATTTTCGGGCACAGGAATATAATAAGGCTATTGTTGTTTATCAAAAAATTATTAAAAATTATCCCAAGTCCCAAAGCGTCAAGGATGCAAGATTAAGAATCGGGCAATCCTATTACAATGCCATGGATGACGAAAAAGCAATTGCCGAATTTCAAGGATTTATTGATGCCTTTCCTGATGACCCAAAGGCATCAGATGCCTTATCTGCCATAGAGGCATCCCTTTATCGACAAGAAAGAAAGTTGCTTGCCGCCGGCGATAAAGAGGGAAACTCAACTGCCGCAATCATTAACATGCTCAGGGGTTTTATCACCAAGTACCCAAAGAGCAAATTGGCTTCCGAGATGCAATTTCATCTGGCACAAAAATACTTTGAGCTTGAACAATATGCTCAGGCAGTAGAGGAGTTTTCACGCATAGCCATAAACTATTCAGACAGCAAATATATGGCAGATTCTCAATACCTGCTTGGAGAAAGCCTTTATGAACTTAAACGATATGAGGAAACCATTGCTGTGTATCAGCGATTAATACAAAACTTTCCCAGTCATGAATCCATTCCAGTTGCCTTGTTTCATCTGGGCACATCATTTTACAATCTGGAACGACTTGAGGAGGCAATTAAGACCTATCAAGGTCTTGCCCAAAATTATCTCAATAGCGAATATACCTCAGCAGCCCTTTTCAACATAGCTCTATGCTATAAAAAAATGGGTAAATTAGATGAAACAATCAATGCCTATCGCACATTTTGCCAGAAATACCCTGACGATGACATGACTACCAAAGTATTGATGGAATTAGCTACAATATGTCGCAAACAGGGTAATTTTCAGGAAGCAATTAAAACCCTGACTGACCTTTCAAATAAGGTTCATGATGAATCTAAAATGGAGATAATCTATAATACTGCTGAATGCTATCTGGCTATGAAAGACAAGGAAAAAGCAAAACTTGAGTATCTCAAGCTAAAGAATATGACACCTAAGGGAAACTCATGGCGATTGACTGCCTTAGCCAAGCTCGGCGAGGGTTACGAAGAACAAGAACAATGGCAGAAAGCCATAGAAGTCTATGAGGATATTGTTAAGAATACTGGCAAACCAGAATGGAAAAAGGCAGTGAGTGAGAGGATAAAGTTGCTTAAAGAGGCGTTGAAATAAATCCACCTGTGCAATCGGTTGCACAGGTGGAAATAAGGTATGGTTTGTCCTAATTGACACATATTGTGTCTTTGATATTCAGTATTATACTGTTGCGTATAATTTTTATGTATTTTTATTAAAAGAACATAAAATCATGCTTGACTTTCTCTTGAAAATATGGTAAATTAATAGCTATGCAAATAGGGATAACATCAGACACACATATTCCGGTAAGGGCACATTCCTTGCCGAACATATTAATTCAAGAGTTTTCCAGGGTAGACTTAATTCTTCATGCCGGTGATATCCTTACCATGGATGTGTTAATGGAATTAGAAAAATTGGCTCCGGTAAAGGCTGTCTATGGAAATATGGATAAGCCTGAGACAAGGGAACAATTAGAAGAGAAGATAATCGTAGAGGTTGAGGATGTAAAAATTGGATTAATTCATGGCATTGGCTCAAAAATAGGATTAGCCTCACGGATAAAGAAGGAATTTCCTGAGACAATAGATTGTATTGTCTATGGTCATACCCATGTGCCTGAATGTCGCCTTGAAGATAATATCCTGTTTTTTAACCCTGGCAGCCCAACAGATACAGTGTTTGCCCCGTACCGAAGTTTTGGAATAATAGAGGTAAATGGGAAGAGGATAAAGGGAAGATTGATTAAGATTGATTAGTTTCCACCCCTTATCCCCGATAGCGGGGGACATATAGGGAGGAGCCAGTGTCTGACCCCAATCTATTCCAATCTATTTTTTTGAATTTTGTAAGGTGAAACATGAATATGGTTACAGTTAATGAGGCAATGTTCAACCTTGACTTGCTGTTTGCAAGTGTTATTTCAAATGCTGAACCAACTATTATTACCACAAATACAGGTCAGCAAGGGATTCTCTTACCATTAAACGAATTTAATGCATGGCAAGAAACAGCATATCTTATGTCTAATCCAGCCAATGCGATACATCTCCGTCAGTCTATCGCAGAAGCACAGTTGGGAAAGATATTTGAATAAGAGCTGATTGAGCCATGAGATTAGTTTTTACTTCCTCTGCATGGCAAGACTATCTGTAGTTTCAAGAGAAGGATCGTCAACTATTGAAACGGATCAACAAGCTGATTAAGAATATACTACGCACACCTTTTGAGGGAATAGGAAAACCTGAATATCTGAAAGCAGGCCTATCGGGTTATTGGTCACGACGAATCAATGACGAACACCGTTTGATTTATGGTATAACCAAAACAGACCTCGTGATTATTTCTTGTCGCTATCATTACGCAAAGTAATTGTTCCACTGCAACTTGCATTACCAAGGCAATGGATAGAGTTAGGGAAAAATAGCAATAGCAGGGGAGACTGACCCCAATGCCTTCAGCATGGAGATATAAATGCCGATATTTGAATATCAATGCCAAAAATGTACAAAAAAATTTGAGACACTGGTTATGTCAAAAAATGAGGTTGTTCAATGCCCTGAATGTGGCTCAGGGGAGTTAAAGAAACTGTTGTCCCTTTTTGGTTTTAAGCCTGCTGGGTCAAGGTTTGTTTCATCCTCAACCTCATCAGGTGGTTGTACAAGTTGTTCGACAAAGGCATGTAGTAGCTGTCATTAAGGTGTGAATTCTTTTATATACAAGGAGGGCATGCTATGAAGATTCTTCAACTTTTGCAGGACGATAACGGTATGTTTTCTTCTACCAGATTGGCATTTCTCGTCTGGGGAATTGGAGCATTCGTCGTGTGGGCAGTTCAATCATTTCACAATCAGATTTTAGTCAATCGTGGTGTTTTGGCGGATATTCCAGAGAGTGTCCTGATGGTGATAGCAGCATTGATGACTGGGAAGGTTATCCAGAAATTTAAGGAAACCAAGGTGGAAGAAACACCAAAGAAGGAGAAAGATGCTGGGTAAGTAGCCACAAGGAAAGATGATTGTTGTAGCAGTTGTGTCATTGGTGGGTGAAACAAAAACGGGGGGTATGTATGATTCCAGAGGTCAAAGAGCTCAAAAACTCAATTGAGTGCTTATTATTTGTCAGTGGTGAGCCTTTGAGTCTGAAAAAAATAGCCCAAATAATTGACACAGATATTCCGGTGGTGGAAAGCATTATAAAACAGCTTCAGGATGAGTATCAGGAACGGGGGCTGATGATATTGAATGTAGCAGGAGGGGTTCAAATGTGTACCAATCCTCAGTATGCCTGCTGGATAAAGAAGCTTTCAAACTCTCCAAACAATGATAAACTTTCTTTTGGGGCACTTGAAGCCTTAGCGGTTATTGCTTATAACCAGCCTGTAACCAAGGCGGAAATAGAATTCGTTCGCGGTGTAAATTCTGTGGCTCAAATTCAGAAGCTATTAGAGAAGAGGTTAGCCAGGGTTGTTGGACGGAAGGATGTACCGGGTCACCCATTTTTGTATGGTACAACTAAGGAATTCTTGAAATGCTTTGGTTTGTCAGATATATCTTATTTGCCACCAATTTCTTCGGATAAAAAGGTGGAAATAGTAGGGTAGGGGACAGGTTAGTAGTGAGTGATAAGGAGGAAGAATTAATCACTCGCCACTAACCGCTAACCACTAACCTGTCTCACAAGGAGGAGCGTAACATTGATACGAGAATCAGAGATATTAGATAAAGAAAATGTTTCGCAAGAGACTCTCCGATTACTCACCTTTCAATTGGCTAATAATTGGTATGGGTTAAAGATAGAAGGTATCAGGGAGATAATAAAGATTGCCAAGATAACATGGGTGCCTGGTACAGCCAGCTATGTGGTTGGTGTAATAAATCATCGGGGGATGATTATACCTATTCTGGATATCAGAGAGCTACTTGGACTTGGCAAGAGTGATATAACGGATGAGAGTCGTATAATAATTGTTGAGGTCCAAGGTGTCTCTACAGGGCTTGGGGCATTGGTTGATAATATTGCTGATATGGTGGTTGTGCCGACAAGTGAAATAGTTGCAGTTCCTATAACCATGGATAAAAGAAAAACAAGATATGTTATCGGTGAGGTAAGAATAGAGGAAAAACTCATTGGCATTCTTGATATTCATATGGTTAGTGTAGAAGAGAGTAAGAAATAATGGAATTTGTTTTATTTATCGTTGGAAGTATTCATTTTGGCATAAAACTTGAAGATGTGATAGAGATATTTGATGCTCCACAGATGATTGGGCATCGATTTTTATTCAGGGATAATGATCTGGATGTGGTGTATCTCTCCGCCCTGTTTGGGATAGAGGACGATTTTGGGCAACCGCAAGGAGATAGCATTTCTGGCAGGATTGCCACTACGGAGAAAAAGAATATTATTGTTAGCCGAATAAATGGGGTGGAAAAGGCTGTGGTGGTGGATAATGTCTCTGAGATAAAAAGGATTGAGCCATCACAGATAAAGAAATTGCCAGAATTGATACAGTCTCTGGTTCGTGCGAAATGTTTTTGGGGTGCGGTAAAAGAGGGTGATAGGTTGAGATTGTTGGTGGATATGAATGGGTTGGAGTGATCCAAAACACAGGAGGAGGGTTTAATGAAGAAGAGCATACTAACCTTAGCGTTCATCGTTTCGTGTGCCTGTTCTGCAGGTGCTGAGCAATGGCAGATACTGGGTACTCGGCCTATGGGTATGGGTGGTGCCTTTGTGGCAGTAGCACAGGGACCAATGGCACAATACTGGAATCCGGGCGGGCTTGCCATGGCATTTTCGGACACTGTTTCTGGTGTGGAACTTCCGATAACCGCTGGCGTGGAAATAACCGGTGATGTGATGAAAAATGCCAGTGCCATAGGTGACATGGCGTCAAAATTTACAGAAATTAATGCTGCCCAAAAAAATGGCAGTGCCACAAATGCCAGTCAAATATCAGCCTTTGTAAAAACCATAACACTTCTTGACGACATGAATGATTCAGGAAAAGGAGCGATGTTTGAAGTAGCGGGCGGTGCCAATTTCAAGTTCTCAAAGGTGGCTGTATCTGTGAATAATTTTACCACCATAGGATTAAATCCGTTCGTAGATGTGAACAATATCGGGCTTGGGGCAGTAACAGTCACAGGAACAACAAGTGGTGGCATTACAATGAGT
>Ga0210044_10003061_pt1 | contig 24131 bp, 19 predicted proteins | sample CryGey13umfilter_2_FD_183959 | JGI IMG/M metagenome (GOLD analysis project Ga0210044, IMG submission 183959) | Groundwater microbial communities from aquifer in Utah, USA - Crystal Geyser 4/9/14 3 um filter (SPAdes) (version 2) | ecosystem: Environmental > Aquatic > Deep subsurface >... | reverse complement strand
TCAAAGAACGACTTTTCGAGATTCGTCTGAGTCTCCATTTTTCTATCTCCTTTATTAGTTTGCTAATACTTCCATTTTGGAGATCTAAAAATAATTATTTCCTTTATTTTAAACATACGTACTTGCCGATAAGCGGCGCCCCAAAACAAGGATGCCAAACAATACCAACAACTTTTTATTTATTAAAAAATTTATTTAACAGAATTACTTTGAACGAGAACATTTACACGGAAGAACAAAACCAATAATTACATAAATGCCAAATACGAAAACAGCCTGCCCGCGCTCTGGCGGGGCATCTGCTTGATTGGCTTCTTAGCCGTGTGTGGATTTAGCGCCAACTTTCCATATCCCAATTACTGCCGCTGCAATGGTAAGCAAAACGTTTACTGCTCCAAAGATTGACTCTTGCATATACGCGGCTTTGTAATCTGGAAGGAGCTGACCTTGTGCCAGAGAACGAACGGCAATTTCAGTCGCTGAGGTTGCTGCGGGCACAACGAAAAGATATGCGTTGATAACTACCATTGTGATGAGCAGTAGCTTGAGCTGGAAAAACCGTTGATTCAAGCCATAACGTTTGTAGCCCATCCAAACGCCGGTAATGGCGAGTACCCACATGCCGGGAAGTGTAAGGACATTGGTGCCTGTGCTAATAATTTTTCGCCCAAAGGCGATGTTCTCCAGGCTGGCGCCTTCGATAAAGGCAGAGATCACTACAAAAGTGAGAATGCTGCCTAAAAAAATTACGAGCCCGACAAAGTGGGCTAACTTCAATCCTCGAACCATTGTTTTTCTCCTTATTGAAATGCCTAACTATTAATTATACTGCCATAATTCCGTATAGTACACATGGCAGTCTGCATACTATATTTTAACTGAAACTTTATTTTTTGCATATTTATTAGCTTTAATACTCTAAAATTCTGCATAGTCAACATCCTATTACAAGATACTATCCAGCGGACTCTTTATACCTTTGAATTTGTGCATTACGTGTGTATAAATCATTGTGGTTCTAATAGAACTATGTCCCAACAACTCTTGAATAGTTCTAATATCAACACCTGCTTCTAATAAATGGGTGGCAAACGAATGCCTAAAGGTATGCACACTTCCTTGCTTTATTATCTCCGCTTTTGAAATGGCTTTCTTAACTTCTTTTTGAATTAGAGACTCATGGAGGTGACACCTGAATTTTAGTTTTTTCTCCTCATTATATACAAAGGTTTTTGCCGGAAATACATACTGCCAGCCAAACTCCTTATTTGAGTGTGGATATTTTCTCTCTAATGCATAGGGTAAAATGGTTGTTCCAAATCCATCCCTTAAATCTTTGTTGTGCAAATTTTTTACTTTTATAATATGCGCCATTAGTGGCTCAATCAATTTCTCAGGTAAAATAGTAATTCTATCCTTTTCACCCTTTCCGTCTCTCACAATAATTTGAGCTTGCTCAAAATCAATATCTTTCACTCTTAACCGAAGCCCTTCACTTAATCTCATCCCGCTTCCGTAAAGAAGTTTAATAAATAACTGTGTTACACCCTCAAGTTGGGTTAGTATAGTTTGTGCCTCATTTCTCGAAAAAACTACCGGTAAATGTTTTATCCTTTTTACATAATTTAGTCCGTCAACAAATTTTATCTCTTTCTTAATGATGTTTTTGTATAAATAAAGAATTGCATTTAACGCCTGATTTTGTGTCGATGCAGAAACATGTTGTTCAACTGCAAGATGATTTAAGAATTGTTTTACTTCTTCGGCTCCCATTTCTGCGGGATGCTTTTTGTTATGAAAAAGAATATATCTTTTGATCCAGCCAATATAGGCTTCTTCGGTCTTGCTGCTATAATGATTTGTCTTTAATTCGCCCCGGATTAAATCAAGCAGTTCTGTATTATTTGTAACTAATGCTTCCGTTTTTTCCCTCAAAAAAATATTCGGTTAAATCAGTTGATAATAAAATAGTAAAAATATTTTTATTTGCAAAAATTATTTTAGTTTTTTCTTTCGGGGGAATTCAATTTTAATAAATCACCATACGCATTTGTTATGCTGAACCTGACTGCCGTCAGGTAAGTTTTATTTCAGCATCGGAAAACTTAACAAAAGAAGATTCTGAAACAAGCCTGTCTGCCGACAGGCAAGTTCAGAATGACAATGTTATAAAATTTGCGTAAGGTGAGTTAATTATCAGAAAACAATATTTTTTCTGATAATGGTTTTTTATTTTCAAAGATAGGTTTTCTGTTAAACCGTTAATTTTTTTTAATGTACTGTTATTTGGCCAATTTTATATGTGTTTTCACCAGCTCCAACAAAATCATTATATTTGCACCTAAAAATTTGAGAGGTTTGTCATCGCACAGAAAAATCAGAATTCAGTTGTTGAGAAAATTGTTTCTCTTGCAAAAAGAAGAGGTTTTGTATTTCAATCAAGTGAAATTTACGGCGGATTAAACGGCTGCTGGGATTACGGTCCGCTCGGTGTTGAATTGTTGAAAAACATCAAAGAAGAATGGTGGAAGTCAATGACCTATCGCGAAGATGTCGAAGGAATTGACGCATCAATTTTAATGCATCCTCGCGTTTGGGAAGCTTCGGGACATGTAGAAAATTTTACCGACCCGATGATTGACTGCAAGCAATGCAAGTCACGCTATCGTCTCGATACTCTCGGCGATGCAATTGCTGAAAAGAAAAAAAAGAAAGTAATTGAAACCGTTAAAAACAATCTGAAAGCTGATGGAATCAAATCTGAACTGCTGGAAAAAACACTTGCAGAAAGACCAACGGTAAATGAGCAGTTTGAACATTTGCTCGAAGTGAAAGAACTCGCTTTTGATGTGCTGGCTGAAATAAACTGCCCGAATTGCGGTACAAAAGGACAATTTACAGAGCCGCGGAGTTTTAATTTAATGTTCAAAACTTTTATCGGACCTGTTGAGAGCACTGAAAATGTTGTTTATCTCCGACCCGAAACTGCGCAGGGAATATTTGTTAATTTTCTGAATGTGCAGGGTGCAAGCCGTCAAAAACTTCCATTCGGAATTGCTCAGATTGGAAAAGCATTCAGAAATGAAATCAACACAAAAAATTTCCTTTTCAGAACCCGTGAATTCGAGCAGATGGAAATGCAGTATTTTGTAAAGCCGGCAGAAGATAAAAAGCATTTTGATGAATGGAAAGAAAGAAGAATGCAGTGGTTCAAAAATCTCGGTATGACACCGGAAAAACTCCGCTATCATGATCATCCGAAAGATAAACTTGCTCATTATGCAAAAGAAGCAACAGATATTGAATATGAATTTCCGTTTGGCTGGGGAGAAATAGAGGGAATTCACAATAGAACCGATTTTGATCTTTCACGACATCAGCAGTATTCGGGAAAATCACAGCAATATTTTGATGACGAAACGAAAGAAAAATTTATTCCTTTTATTATTGAAACATCTGCAGGTGCAAGCCGCTCGTTTATGGCTTTCCTTGTTGATTCTTATTCGGAAGAAGAAGTAAACGGTGAAACCCGTGTTGTTTTGAGATTTCATCCGAAACTCGCACCGGTTAAAGCCGCAATTTTTCCTTTGGTGAATAAAGACGGAATGCCAGAAATAGCAAGAAAAATTGAAAATGATTTGCGTCCCTACTTAAAAGTTTTTTATGATGACAAAGGTGCAGTCGGAAGACGATACAGAAGACAAGATGAAGCCGGAACTCCTTTTTGCATAACTGTTGATACTCAAACTCTTGAAGATAATTCAGTAACTGTCCGAAACCGTGATACAATGGCACAGGAAAGAGTTCAGATTGATTCACTGCTGATTTATCTGCTTGAAAAACTTAAATAGATTAATATTTTTATGCTTTCTGACATGAGCAGTTTATCAGCAAAATATTGTATAATGCCTGATATAAATTGCATTTCAAACATGTGGTCTTTAGATTTACATTTCAATTTTTATAGAATTTTAGGAGGTATAGTTTAATATGGCAATGATGGCCAAGATGAGAAGTTTGGCGCCGTGGTTTATTTTATCTGTCGGCGGTTTATTTGTTTTGTTTATGGTTTTGTCTGATTCCCGTATTTCAGATATAATCGGAAAAAGATCTAATGACGTTGGTTCTGTTAATGGTGAAAAGATATCATATCAGGAATTTTCAGACATGCTTGAACAATATCGCCAATATCAGCAGCAGCAGACGGGACAGGAAATTCCGGAAAGCCAGATGGATATGCTGCGGGATAATGTTTGGGAATCATTAGTAAGTCAAAAATTAATTGCACAGAAAATAGAAGAATTTGGAATAAAAGTAACAAACGACGAAATAAAAGATGTTCTTTTAGGCCCAAATCCACCGGCTTCAGTCACAAGATTTTTTACCGATTCATTGGGAAATTTTAACCGTCAGGCTTATGAATCTGCAATTTTTAATCCGCAGAATAAAGAAGCAATGAAACAGGTTGAAGAGCAGGTTCGTCAGCAATTGCTTCAGCAAAAATTACAAAATACCGTAACTGCTTCGGTTATGGTTTCAGAAAGTGACATTAAACAGAAATTTGTTGAACAAAGCACAAAAATTTCTGCCGATTATATTTTTATTGATGCAAATACAATTCCTGAAGCACAAATTAAAGTTACGGATTCTGAAATTGAAAATTATTACAACAAGCACAAAGAAGATTATAAAATTGAAGAGCAGCGAAAATTGAAATATGTACTCTTCAAAAAAGAAGCTTCAAAAAGCGATACATCAGAGATTAAAGATAATCTTACTGCAATTGTTAATAAAATGAAATCCGACACAAGCTCATTCAAATCTTATGTGAATATTTATTCTGAACAACCTTATTCTAAGGACACCGTTGAGTTGACCAGAATTCCACAAGGTGCTCAGGATGCGATAACAAAAGCAGCAAAGGGAAGTATTATTGGTCCACTGGCAACAACAGAGGGATTTATTGTATACAAAATAAATGATGTTCTAACCTCAAAAAATCCAATTGTCCGCGCTTCTCATATTCTTATTCCTTTGGGCAGCAATAAAGACGACAATTCCGAAGCAATGAAGATTTATGACAGAATTATCAAAGGTGAAAGTTTCGAATCAGCAGCTAAAAATTTTTCTAAAGACCCCGGCAGTGCAGCAAAAGGCGGAGATCTTGGCTGGTTTGGAAAAGGTGCAATGGTTAAAGAATTCGAAAATGCTTGTTTTTCGGGAACAATTGGGCAGGTTCAAAAACCTGTAAAATCTCAGTTTGGGTGGCACATAATTAAGGTAACAGGAAAAAGCGATAAAAAATTTGTTGTCGAGAAAATTGTAAATAAGATTCAACCATCGGCGACGACAGTTGATAAATTAAATGAAAATGCTAATGACTTTGCTTACATTGCTGACAAAGACGGTTTTGAAAAGGTTGCAAAAGAATTTAATTATAATGTAATTGAAACAACACCGTTCATTGAAAAAGCTTCAGCCGTTCCCGGTTTAGGTGTAAACAAAGCTATTGTTGTTTTTGCTTTTGAAAATGGTGTGGGCGATATCAGTCCGGTTTTCAGAGTTCCTTTGGGTTACACGGTTGTAACCGTTTCGGAGCAGATTAAAGAAGGATACAAAGCTTTAGAAGAGGTAAAAGAACAAGTAAAGCCATTGGTGATGATGGAAAAGAAAATTGCAAAGAGTTTGAAAATTGCAAAAGAAATTCGAAGCAAACTTAATGGAACTCCGGATTTTCAAATTGCAAAACAGGTTTTCCCGTCAGCAAGAGTTGATACTGCAAATAATTTTAGTCCGACAGGATTTGTTCCGAATTTAGGACGTGAATTTGCCTTTACGAATAAAGTTATGGAAACAGAAATCAACAAAATTTCAGACGCTTTTACCGGCACAAGAGGAAGTTTTATTGTAAAAGTAAAAAGCCGAATACCATTTGACAAAACTGCTTATTCATTGCAGCGAAATTCTTTGAGGGACAATCTACTTTCTCAGAAGAAAGGTCAGATTTTTAATCAGTGGCTCTCTCAGGTGAAAGAAGAATCTGATATTGTGGATGAAAGACATTTATTCTTTAGGTAGAATTTAATTTTTGTAAAAGAAAAACCCTCAGTAATGCTGAGGGTTTTTTGTTTAACCGCACTAACAATCAAAACCGGAAAAATCAGTTTACTTTTACTTCAATTTGCCTCGGCTTTGCCAACTCTAATTTTGGGATATTAACGGTTAACTGCCCATTCTTGAAATCCGCCGAAATTTTTTCCTGATCAACTTCTTTGGGCAAATCAAATGAACGATAAAATTTTCCGTAACTTCTTTCAACCCGATGGTACTTATGGTTTTCGCTTTCCGGTTCTTGTTTTCGTTCTCCGGAAATGGAAATTTGATTATTTGAAAATGTGATTTTCACTTCATCTTTTGCGATACCGGGCAAATCGAGTTTCAACTTGAAATTATCATTGTCTTCATAAATATCCGTCAAAGGACTCCAGACAGCATTTTCGGATTCGCTTTCAGGTTCAAATCCGTTTTTAAAACCGAATCTTTTTTCGAAATCACTAAACATTCTGCTGAATTGTTTTTCAACTTCAAAAAGTTCGTTCATTGGATTAAATCTTACCAGTGTCATGTCAACCTCCTTTAGTTAATTTTTACTTCAATCTGTTTTGATTTTGCAGTTTCAGATTTTGGAATGTGGACGGTGAGTGTCCCACTCTTAAATTCAGCATCAATTTTCTGCATATCAATATTTTCCGGTAAATTAAAAGAGCGAAAATATTTCCCGTAAGCTTTTTCAATTTTGTAGTAGTTTGATTTTTTGACTTCACTTTCTTCTTTTCTTTCACCAGGAATTGAAAGCACACCATTGCTTACCGAAACTTTAATATCTTTTTTGTCAACACCCGGAATATCAATAGCAACTTTATATTCTTTATCGGTTTCAATTATATCTGAAAGTGGTGCCCAACTGGCTTCAAGAAAATCTTTGTCTTCGCTGTCATCTTTGAATTTGTGAATAAAGTTTTGCAGTAAACTGTTGGAATCCCGTTCTATTTTAAATAATTCATGCGATGGATTATATTTTATTACTGACATAATAATCTCCTCCGAAAATGTTTAATTAATTGAAATAATTCTTGGTTTAACGCTTTCAATCTTTGGCAATTTAACGAGCAAAACCCCATTATCATTGCTTGCTTCTATTTTTGTGGAATCGATCGTTTCTGCTAAATTAAATCGTCGGTAATAATTTGCAATGGGCATTTCAGCAAACAAACATTTCCTGTTTTCATTTTCTGCAGTATCAATTTTACCGGCAATAATGAGACTATTGTCTTCAATTTTCAGTTGAATATTTTCTTTTTTTACTCCCGGCAAATTAGCTGAAAGGAAATAATTGTTTTCATCCTCATGAACAGCAACCAAGGGTTTAATTACTGGTTCATCTTTAATTTGGTCTAATATTGATTTTGATTCAACTATTGTTTCGTTGTTTTTTATTTCTGACATTTTTACTCTCCATTTTTGATTTTTCCTTTATTGAATAAAATTTTGTGCCAGAGAGAAAACCTTGATTTTTTATCAATTTAATAAACTTTGAAGACTTCAAATCATTTTAGGTTTGCGGATAAAAAAGCAGGAATGAAGACACAATTGCAGAGCCTCGTTAAATTGGCAAAATTTGTGTCAGAATTTAAGTGAGGAAAAGATCAATTTTTGTAAAAATGTCAGCTAATTCAACTCAGCAAAAGCATCAGCAAATTTTATTACAGCTTTTTCAAGCACTTCCATTTTGCTTGAATATGAAATACGTATGTATCCATCGAGTCCAAATCCAAGTCCGGGAACGACGGCAATTTTATGTCTGTCAAGCAGGAATGACGCCATATCAACAGAATTATTAATTCCATTTTTGCCCAAATATTTTTTGATATTCAGAAAAATATAAAACGCACCAAGCGGTTTATAAATATTTTGTTCCGTGATTTTTTCAAGCTGCCCGAGCAGGAAATCCCTTCTTGATTGAAATTCATTTTGCATTCTTTTTATAAAAGACTGTTCACCCGTTAAAGCTTCGATTGCTGCAACCTGCGAAATTGTTGAAGCGTTCGATGTGCTGTGGCTCTGAAGTTTGCTCATTGCCATTATTATTTTTTCATCCGCTGCAGCATATCCAAGTCGCCAGCCGGTCATTGCATAAGATTTTGAAAAACCATTTATCAGAATTGTTTTCTCTTTAATTTTGGTTGACAAGGCTGGAAAACTTTGAAACAAATGTCCGTCGTAAATCAGCTTTTCATAAATTTCATCAACAAGCACGAAAATATTTTTGTCTTCAATTATCTTTGCAATTTTCTCAAGATCTTTTTTCAAATGCAAAGAGCCGGTTGGATTTGAAGGATTGCAGAGAATGAGCATTTTTGTTTTATCTGTAATTGCATTTTTTAATTTCTCGGGTTGAACAATAAAGCCATCTTTTTCTTCTGTTTCAATTCGACAGACTTTTCCGCCGGCAAAATTTATCATCTGTTCATATGAAACATAATTCGGATTTGGCAGGATTACTTCATCACCATCATCAATCAAAACCTGAATTGCATTAAAGATGGACTGTTTTGCACCTGTGGAAACAATAATTTGATTTGGACTATATTTTAAGCCATGATCGTCAAAAAGTTTATTCGAAATTGCCTGTCTTAATTCAATCATTCCCGAATTTGAAGTGTATTTTGTTTGATTTCTGTCGAGAGCAAGTTTTGCAGCGTTTTTAATATTTTCCGGAGTCGGAAAATCGGGCTCACCGACACTTAAATCAACCAAATCTATTCCAGCTTTTTTCAGCTCAATTGCCTTTTGAGCAATTTTCATTGTAACAGAATCACCGACGGCATTTATTCTTTTTGAAAAATTCATCTTTGCCTTTTTAAAATATTTTTTTGTGCAAGTATAATAATTTTTTAAAAGAGTTGACTTTAAAGATTTCGTTTATTTATATTTGAAAAGCAAAGATAAGTTCTATAAAAAAAATGGTTTATATATGATTCTGGATAAGTCCGGAATAAAAAACTTAAAATTAGACCGAAAACGTAATAGTCTTTCGGGCTGCGAAATAAGAGATTTATCTGACTTGTTTTCGAAAATCAGATTCTCTTATTTTATGAAGCGATACTACAGTGATATTATTTTGTATCAGCTGACAAATATTGCTTTAATCTTTTTGCTTTTCTTATTTATTTCACATTCACACAAAACCTCAGACAGTTTACAATCAAAACGGGACATTTCACAAAGATTGGTTTTTTTCAAAGTATCTTCTGAAATGTTAAGTTTTCAGAATAAATGCAAAACAAATGCGATTTATTTTAAAATATTTTCTGCAAAAAGAGGATTTTGAGGGATAAATATGGTAAGTAAAATAAAAATTTTGGAATATTATTTGTTTTGGTGAAGAAACAGCAAGTGATTTTTCAGATATAATTTTCATAAGGGATGGAGAAATTAATTAACAAAGCATAAAAAAATATGAGGGCATGGGGCGGTTGATAATAAGGCTGCCCCTATTTTTAACATGGCAGAAAACACAATTCAAAAAATTAAGACGGAAAGAACAAAAAGCATTAATTGGACGGCTTTAATAGTAAAACCAATTAAGGGCTGGCTGTTTGGTTTTGCAATGTTTTTTGCTGTGGTGATTTTCACAAAACTTTTATCTTCGGCTATCAATCCCGACTCGGTTTTTATTGTGGAAATTGATGACGCTTATTTGTCATTCATTGGATTTGTGCTTCCATTTCTGATTAAGTTGCTGGAAAATTTCCGTTCGGAATAAAAACATTTTTTTTCTTTGTCATCTGTTTCTATTTTAGTGTTACAAACAGAAAAGTTATGACAAATGAAAATAAGTCCGAGTCTTTTTTCAAAAAATTTAAGACAGATAAAAAACAATCCGCCGGAAGTAGTAATTTTACCGTGGGGTGCAACTGAAGCTCACGGGCAGCATTTACCATACGCATCGGATGTGATTCAGTCTTATGAAATTTCTATTCTTGCTGCAAAGAAAGCAAATGATAGCGGGGGAAAATGTGTTGTACTTCCTGCAATTCCATTTGGAAATGATGCTCAGCAATTAGATTCCTTTTGTACAATTCATCTGAATTCAATTACGGCTTTTCACATTTTGGATGATGTTTGTGCGTCGCTGAAAAAACAAAATATGAGCAAATTGCTGTTGGTTAATTCTCATGGCGGAAATAATTTCAAACCGTTCATCCGCGATTTGCAACTGAAACATGAAATACTGATTTTATTGGTTGATTTGCATTTGATGATTCCGGAAAAAGTCAAAGAAATTTTTTCGGATTATGGCGATCATTCGGGAGAAATTGAAACAAGCCTGATGATGTATCTAAAACCGGAATCGGTTGATAAAAATTTTGGTGACGGAAAAAGAGTTCCTTTTGCAAAATCAAGTTTTACACAATCGGGAGTTTGGACACCGAGACCGTGGAAAGAATCGCATCCGGATTTTGGTGCGGGCAATCCGATTAATTCGTCGAAAGAAAAAGGCGAACTATATTGTAATCTGCTGATTGACAGATTATCTCAAATCATTGTTGAATTTACCGAAATTAAAAAAGGTGAAATTCCATTTGTTTAATCAAACGGAGCAAAAATGAAAATCAGATTTTTAGGTGCTGCACAGACAGTTACAGGCTCTCATCATTTACTGTCGGTTGGTGACAAGCGAATTTTAATTGACTTTGGACTTTTTCAGGGAAGAAGAACAGATACTTACGAAAAAAACAAAAAACTTCTTTTCGAACCGTCAACTATAGATGCAATGTTGCTTACTCACGCACATATTGATCACAGCGGCAATATTCCCAATCTGAGTAAGAACGGATTCAGTGCACCGATTTACGCAACTTCGGCAACTGTTGCTTTATGTCAGATAATGCTGCGTGATTCTGCATATCTTCAGGAAAAAGATATCGAATGGCTGCGAAAGAAAAAAAATCATAAAAATGAAATTGAGCCACTTTACACAATTGATGATGTGCTTGCAATTCTTCCGAATTTTGTCGGGGTTCAGTATTCGAAACCTGTAAATTTATTTCCGAATATTACAGCAACGTTTTTTGATGCCGGACATATTCTTGGTTCTGCGGGAATTTTAATTGAAGTAAAAAACAAAAATGCAACAATCAGAATCGGTTTTACAGGTGATATCGGAAGGAAAGAAATGCCGATTTTGCGTGACCCCGTAATTCTTGATGATTTGGATTATTTGATTATTGAAACCACTTACGCAAATAAAATTCACTCGAAACCGGATGAAGTAGAAGAAGAATTAGCAAAAATAATAAATGAAACTTATACCCGAAAAGGAAAAATAATTATCCCTGCTTTTGCAGTCGGAAGAACTCAAATGCTTGTTTATATGCTTCATAAACTTTTTGATCAAAACAGAATTCCTGTGATGCCAATTTATGTTGACAGTCCACTTGCAGTTGCTGCAACAAATGTTTTTCAAGCTCATCCTGAATGTTTCGATCATGAAACGTATGAATTGTTTTTAAATAATTTTTATGATCCGTTTGGTTTTTACAGGTTAAAATATATTCGCTCGGTCGATGAATCAAAAAAACTGAATGAAATAAAAGAGCCGCACATAATAATCTCTGCTTCGGGAATGGCTGAAGGCGGGCGGATTCTTCATCATCTGATGAATAATGTTGGTAATCCGAACAATATGATTTTATTTGTCGGATATGCCGCCGAAAACACTTTGGCAAGAAAAATTATGGATGGCAATTCTCCGGTAAAAATATTTGGCAATGAGTTTGAAGTAAAGGCAAAAATTAAAACCATGGATTATTTTAGTGCTCATGCCGATAAAAATGATTTGCTTGAATATGTCGGATTCAGTTCGCCAAAGAGACTGAAAAAAATATTTTTAGTACACGGCGAAGAAAGTCAGGCAATTCCATTTCAGGGAGAGCTAATCAATCGTGGATATAAAAATATATTTTACCCAAAAACATTGGATGAATTTGAGCTGGATTAAATTTCTGGGGGAGAATTTTCAAAATGTTTCTACAGAAGAAATAACGATATAATTTCTATTATACTTTGGCAATAAATTGTTCAGCCAAATACTCAAAGCTCATATTCAGTTGTACTGCATTGTGGGGTATTAAAACATATTTCCATAGCTTGCCCCCATTTTCAAAATTATATTCACTTGCATATTTACAATACTCAACCGCCGCTCTGGCTTTTTCTTGCACTTCTGAATCATTCATATCACCTTCTTTTTTAATTTCAACCATATAAATACAATTAGAAGTTTCAACCACGAAATCAGGTCTGTATTGCCGTGAGTTGTGCTGCCAATATATCTTAAACTGATTAGGTGCTGGACGAAGCCATTTAATAACATTGTCATCTTGTTCTAATATTATTGAAAAATCTTTCTCCGATTTTGAATCGAATTTATATAGAATGTGATAAGCTTTCTTAAATCCTGTAAATACTTTTGATGGTATTGTACTTATCGGAATTATCGTGTCTTTGAAATCGTGGATTTGGTCCTTTGTATATTTTGAATAATTATGATCCTCAATTCTTGTAAACGCTCTAACATCTATGATCGGCTTTTGAAATTCAGCCGCTTCAATGTAGAAATGTTCCATCAATTGTTGATAGATAAATCTACCAATTTCATTTTTATGATACTTAACTACATTAGTTACATCATCTTCTTTGAGGTACGATTTGAACTTTGCGATAGACTGATCAGCAAGTTTAAAAAGAAAATCAGTCTGCTCATCGTAATCTATTTCCGGATAGTTTATCAATTCGTTCACAACTAAATTTTCTAAAGAATCATTTTTAATCCCGCCCCAGTGTTTGCCGGCAATGATATCCGTTTCCTGCTTCCTTAACGTAGTTCTTAATATTTCTTCAGATACAGGCAAATAGTTCAGATTATTTGTATCAAGATTAAAATCCCTAAATCCGGTTTTGATAGTTTCTGCTGGTTGAATTGTAATCCTTGGTATCTCAATTAAATTCTGTGTAAAGTCATCAACAACTGCTTCATAGTTCTCTACAAATTCTTTAACTCTGTCTTCAGCAAACATTGATTGTTGAGGATCGGCATAAACTCGTTGTCTGTAATTTTCGACAGCTATTACTTTTACTTCTGACCGTTTTAATTCAGTAACATTTTTTACAGTATTATTCAAAGAAGGTATTGCAGCTAAAATTTCTTTTTTTATTTCGAGCTTTAATTTTTCTTCCTGTTTTTGCACCGGCTCTGTTATCTGTTCAATTCTTTTTTCTTCTTCTTTATAATGCTCTTCAGTTCTGGATGTGGAAGTAATTGCCTCTTTTGTTTTCTGTAATTCCTGTTCATCTATTACAATTATGTTTTCCTTTCGTATGATAGAATCAGGTTGGTTTGCAGCCTCAATTATTTGTTGGAATTTATCGTGTGCTACTATTGTAAGAGTATCAACTTTATTTACTCCGGTTTTTTTACCGAATGGTAAACGCAACCCTCTTCCGATAGTTTGTTCGCGTAATGTTAATGATGTTGCAGTTCTTAATGGAATGATTGTGTAGAGATTAGTAACATCCCATCCTTCTTTAAGCATATTAACATGAATTACAATTTCTATCTTATTATTTGAATCCTCCAGTGAAAGAAGCTGCTGAATATTTTCTTCTTTTTCTTCTCCACGTTGATTGGAATTTATTTCCATTACTTTATCAACATATTTGCCATCAAAAAATGCATTAGATTGAACAAGATTTTTTAACTGTGTTGAATGATAAGTATCCTTTGCAACAACTAGCACAAATGGTTTAACCAATTTTGTTTTACTATCACGGTAATAAATATCCAAAGAAACTTTTGTATCCTCGTGTATTCTAATTCCATCTTCAAGTTTTATTCTATCAAGTTCTTCTGCTGTATATCTGGTTGGATCAAAATCTCTTCTTGTAGCAACTGCCGGTTCTTTTACGAAGCCATCTTTTATTGCCTTGGCTAAAGAATATTCATATACAACATTCTTAAACTTAACTGTATTTGTACCTCTTTCAATTTGCGGCGTTGCTGTAAGTTCTAATCCAAGTATTGGGGTTAACTCATTTATTACTTCCATTCCTCTATCAGCGCGATAATGGTGCGACTCATCCATTAACAGAACTAAATCTTCCAAACTTGTAAGGTATTCAAAATATGATTCTCCAAGATATTCTGATAATCTTTTTATACGCGGGGTGCTTCCGCCGCGAGTCTCTGCATTTATTTTAGAAATGTTAAATATATTTATTCTAATTTCAGATTGATCAAAAAGTGTTTTGGCGTATTGATAATTATCACCAGTTACAATGACAGGTTTGTTATGTACAAATTCACCGATTCCCTGGAATACATATTTAGGATGAGATGAATCAGAAAAATCTGTAATTAGCTTGTTATAAATGGTTAGGTTTGGTGCTAATACAAAGAAGTTTTTTACATTTTTCTCTAAATAAAGGTATACTATGAAAGCACCCATTAAACGAGTTTTACCAACACCCGTAGCAAGAGCAAAGCATAGTGAAGGGAAATTCCTTTCAAAGTCAGTGCAGGTTGGATATGAACTTTTAACTTTTTCTAATTCCTGTTCAAGGTTACAATCTTTTTCTAGCTCAAGTTTATCCACAAGTTCCGATAAAATAAATAAACTATCTTCCTGTGGCTTTCGTAAGCTAAGACGATTCCGAATATAGTTTGCGTTTTTATTCATTGTTACCTCTCAGCAGTTTTTTTTTCATTTCGAACTGCTCTTTCTCTTTCATTATTTCATTTTTCAGTTCATCTTCTGTTGGTAAATATGGAATATACTTTGAAATGAAAATCTGTTTTTGTTTTTCCGGAAGAGTGTATTTGATAACCGCATTATTTTTTTCGGCACAAAGCAGTATGCCTATTGTTTCGTTTTCATCTTTTAATTTTTGCGTGCGGTTATAGTAATTTACGTACATCTGCATTTGTCCAATATCCTGATGAGTAAGCTTTCCAACTTTCAGATCAAACAGGATATGACTTTTGGTAAGCCGATTGTAAAATACAAGATCAATATGATAATGGTCGCCGTCAAGAGTTATACGTTTCTGCCTTGCGACAAACGAAAATCCCTTGCCCAATTCCAATAAAAATTTCTGAAGATGATCAATTAAAGCTTTCTCTAAATCTTCTTCGTAATATCTCTCATATTTTTCAAGCCCAAGAAACTCCAACACGTAGGGGTCTTTAATTAAATCTTGCGGAGTTTTAATTTCTTGTCCTTTCTTTGCCATTCTAATAACTGCTTTTTTATCTCTGCTTAAAGCCAATCTTTCAAAAAGTAACGAGTTAATTTGTCTTTCAAGTTCTCGCGTACTCCAATTAGAATTTGCAGCTTCGTTCATATAAAAATATCGTGCTTCTTCTTTTTCTAATTTGAGTAAAATACGGTAATGAGTCCAACTTAATTCCGGTCTTAAGTAACTTTTAAGATCAACAGATGTGTGACGCACTGCCTTACCAATTGCAGTTTCTGAAAAATGCAATTCTGAACTCACCGCGTTCACATTCTCTTTAGCCCGGGATTTATCACGCATTGAGTGACGAATTGAAGCAGAAGATTCTCCACGCACTGCGTGGACAATGGGGAAAGAGATATAAAACTGTCTCATATACCAAAGATTGTTTTCCGAAAATCCTTTACCAAAATCTTTTGTTAATTTTTTTGATAACTCTTTTATTAGAAAACTTCCATAATCCGCTCGTTTTTTGCCGTTAAATTCTTCCTCCACAATTAATCGTCCGATATTCCAATAGGCTTCTACCATTAAAAAGTTTACTGTGCGATAAGACCTTTCGCGTGCTTTTTCTAAGATTATTTTTATATCACTATAAAGATTCTTTGAAACTATTTTATTTTGTTTCATTCGTCCTCCCCATTATTTTCTTCAAAAAGATCGGGCGAACTTTCGTTCTTAATTTTCTTCTGTTTGTCAGGACCTTTAGGAACAAACTCAGGTTCGTTTTCATTTCTCGGCATTGAAATTATATTTAAGCTGTAATCTTCTCTGCCAAATTCACATTTACCAAGAAGCATTTGAGGAATTTTCTTGATTGTAATATTTGAATATCTGTTTTCACAGGGCTTTGAATATTTTTTACAGCAGATAAGAAGACTTTCATCGGGCTGCATTTCTTCGTGTATCTGATCCAACTTCTCAACAGTTATAAACTGAGTAGTTGTATAAATAAAATCTTTTTCAGATGACTGTCCTTGTTTCCAATAAACTTCTTCGCTTGGTCGGTATTTGAAATTATTATGCTTTGCCATTGCTGCAGCGAGCATATCGGCATTATATTTTTCTTCAATTATCCAGTTACCATATTTATCCTGCTTAAGTAAACTTGGAGCAAGATAATAATATTTGAATCCACCCCCGCCTTTCCATTTAATGGACTTAGAAATTCCAGTTTGATCTGATCCATCACAAACTGCTTGTAATCTAGGCAAACAGTGTGAATGACAATGCTCACCCAACTCGACACCAATCCATTTTCGCTTCATTTTATGAGCGACTGCTGCGGTAGTACCAGAACCTAAAAAAGAATCTAGGATAAAATCACCTTCTTGTGATGATATTTCCAAAACCCTCCTCAAGAGCATTTCTGGTTTCTTGCTATTCTTGAATTGAACGCCCCCTTCACTAGCTATTCCAGCAAAATTTATATCAGCCCAGAAGTCAGTTAATAGTTCTGTCGGTACTAAATCTCCATCTATCACACGCAATTTATCTTTATAAAATGAGAGTGAACCTCCGTTTAATATATAGATTGGGTTATATCCGTCTCTCATAATTGTAATAACTTTGTCTGGATTTTTTCTTGATAAACTCATTGCATCTCTTATAGTCTGGGAAGGTTTATGAGGGTCTCTGATGGATACTACAGAATCTTTCATTTCAATAGCTAGATCACCCAATAGACTATCTCTTACTGATTTCCAATTATTTCCCCAAGTTTTCTTTGCATCTCGCCAATCATTAAACTGAAATTTTTCGTATATAATATCAACAAGTTTTCCAAAGACCCAATTATCGGATGAGTCATTTATATTTTTGATATAAAGGTTATAATTATCATCGTACTGCACAGGTATTCTTAAAGGATTATAATAAAATCGGCTTTTATCTTTGGCATATAGTAAGATATAATCAGTTACTGTTAATGGACCTGGATTTATTACTTTGAAACCTGCGGGCGAGGCTCTTTTAACCGATATCATTTGAACAAAATTATCTCTATTAAAGATTTCATCCATAATAACTTTCAAATAGGCTTGTTCATTATTGTCAATATGGACATAAATACTCCCTTCAAAAGCTAACAACCTATGTAGAATTTCAAGTCTATTTCTTAAAAGTGATAACCATATAGAATGCTCTAAACTGTCATCATAATGTTCAAATGCAGAACCAGTGTTAAATGGAGGGTCTATATAAATACATTTTATCTTGCCAGTAAAATCCTGCTCAAGGGCTTTTAGCGCTAAGAGGTTATCTCCGTAAATGAGCATATTCTCTGTGTTCTTATCACCGTAAGACTTTTCAGGATCTTCAATTAAAATACGCGGTTCTAACTTTGGCTGCTCATTTTTCCCAATCCAGGTCAGCTCTAATTTTTGTTTACCATTACTCATAAGTTAATTCTCTTAATATCTTTGCCAACTTGCCCGCCGAATCCCGACTTTGTCGGGAGAAGGCGAGTCCAGGTTAATTCAAGTTTGGGTTTGTTGTTCAACTCTTTTTCCTTTTTATTTTGGCTCCTTCAATGGATACAATCTTTTTGTCTTACATTTACATTCGAAGTAAGATCCTGATTTATCTCGCCCTGGTATCTCAAAGCATTTTTCACAAATCATTGTTTCCGCAAAATTAACGACAGTCTCACCAAATTCCTTTATCTCTTTGTCAGTCAATTCCATACCCAACTGATTATAATGCGCTCCTACTACATTTCTAATCCAGCTTTTACTATCTAGTTTATCCAGGATTGGCTTTAGCCATAACCCCTTATTTGTTGATCCAGGAACTACTTCCTCAATTTTTATTGCACTTGTAAGTTTTTTTGTCAAGCCAACAAATAAATCTGCTATCGTATAGGGTGGATGAGAACGTCTTGGTAATTTACACTGATAAGTAAAAGTCAAATGATCGAGCAATGATTCCAATAACACTCCACCTTTTGATGCAGCAATTTGTCTATCAAAACCTTTATCTATTAAATATTTTTTTAAGTCCGTCAAATAATTTTCAGTATTTTCCCCATACATCCCTTTATCAATATTCCAATTTCGGAGTTCTTTTATGGACACATTTCCAACCGCACCACGCGCGTATCGGTATCTTTCTCTGAGTGGACGATAATGAGTGGTAAGAATTATCTGTTCAAATTCATCTCCTAAATCTGAAAGTAATTCCATAAATCTTTCAAGATGTTCCACATCGACAGATGTCAATATATCATCAAAAACCAGAACCGTTCCATAGATATTGTAATGTTTAGCTAGTGCAATAAATACACAGACACCTAGAGTATCGAGATGTGATTCGCTATAATACGCGGCAGGTGGTATATCATCTACTGAATGAAATTTTGCAAGAATATCAAGTGAACTTATTCCACCAGATTTCATAAAACACTTAATTTTTCCAATCCCTTCATCGGGATGCATTTTTTGATAATATTCATCAATCGTGTTTGAAATCTCAGCCAGTACTGAGTCCAAAAAGTCTTTCCTTGTTTTTTCAACTATATAATGTAACTCGGTAAGTTTCTTTAATTTTTTTTCGCATTCAGATGCTAATATTTTTTTTTCGTTACGGGTATCAAGGTTTGTTTTTATTGCAGTGATTTGTCTTAATGTTTCTCTAGAAGAATCAAGTCCTTTCTCAATTTCCTTTTTAGCATTACTAAGTTCTTTATATAATTTTATTGAAGAGGTGAAATATTTTTCATCATATGATTCCGATTTTGTTAATAAATCTTTGTTTTTCCCCCAATCTATTCTCATTGACCTAATTTCGTCTAATGAAGCATCCTTGCAATAATTAAATAGACTAAAAGCATCACCTTGAACAGATATTTTTTTACTTTCTAGGACAGCCAATTCTCTTTTATATTTTGCTTCGGCATCATCTAATGATTTCTTTAACTCAATAGGCTTCTTAAAATCTGCTAATCGTTTATCAATATCAGAAATTAGTTCTTTCGGTAAAATGGACTTTTTACAAACGGGACATTCTTTAATGCTTTTAGTTTTCTCAATATACGATTTGGCTGATTGCAAAGTTTTAATTAGCTCTTCTGCATTATCAACTGAACTTTTTTTTGCTTCTTCATATTGTTTAGTTTTTTCTTCAACTGAAGATTTTAATTTTATAACTTCTTCCGATTTATTCTCTACGTCATTTGTGGATTGCTCTAATCGCTCAAAGTATCGGATAATTTTTTCTGCATCTTTTACATATTTATCAAGTTCTATTGTACTTAATTTTGCCTTACTTTCCGCCCAAGTCAGATAATATTTCCCTGGTTTTCCTTCTTGTTCCCACAATTTCTTTAATTGATCATCAGATTGAGTGTATGAATTAGCAGCATCATTATAATTTGACTTAACTGAATCTCTTGCTTTACGAAGTGAATCTTCATTTTTTTGACACTTTGTTACATCAATAAATTTCTTTATTTCATTAAATTTGTCTTTGGGTTCTGCATTGATCACATTTAATATTTGACTTCTTCTTAGAATTTCAAACGAAGGAACCCCATCTTTTTTATCAATAACTTTTTCTCCCGATTTAGTTATTTTTCCAGTACTTATTAGTCCAGCAACATTAATTTCAACTTTCAGTTTGTCGGGAGAGCTTAAAATCGAATGTAGGTACTTATGTTTAGAGTGGCCTATTTTTTTGTCCTCAAGCGATCCCAGATTCTCATTAAAAATAAAATCTACTGCATCAACTAAAGTAGACTTCCCACTACCATTTTCACCAAAAATAAGTGTGATAGGTTTTTCAGTATCGAACTCGAATAGGAAAGGTTGAGTTGCACCCTTAAAAGAATCCAGTTTTATATATTTAATTCGTTTGGGCATTTTTCTTCTCCTTTGCTGGGACTTCTTCGATAAATAATTCCCAATCTTCGGCAGATATATTGCCCTGTAAAAATCCTTTCTTCATTTTTTCTAAAAATCTTTTATCAACAAAATTTGATTTGTCGATTTTTTCTACAAGAAGCTTACCCAAAGCTTCATCTGGTTTATCTTTCATTTTAACCTCAAGGTTTATGTTAGATTCCATCTAATTAAAAATAATTGGTCTAAAACTGTATTCTGTTTCAACCTCTTCTCAATATCATTTATCAAATTTTCTTTTGCATTATCTATTTCATCCTGAGATTTGAATAATTCCAATCGTAGTTCGGTACTCTTCTTTTCCATTTCTTTAATCTCCCTTCGTAGTTTTACTTTTTCTTCTTTTTCTTTAATTCATTTAGCATTTTCTTCTCGTAGCCTTTAAACTTACTCTCAATTTTTTTAACTTCTTCATCAAAATCGCTTTCGTAGCTGTGGTCTTGAATGATTCTAAACTTATCAAACTCTTCTTCGACAAGTTTAAGGGCAACTTCGTGGCTTATTTTACCTGGATCTTTCAATATATCATATTCATTAAACTGTAAAAATGCATCCAGTTTATTAATCCAATCAGTCATCTTCATAGGAATTTGCCGGGCGGCTTGGTTTTCGGCATAATCAAGATACATAGAGACAATACGTTCAAGTTCTTTAATTTCTTTTTCTTCCAGGTAATTTTTTGCGATTATTACATCACTTTTAAGAATTTTTCCTTTAGGTGCATTTTTCCAGGTTTTCAAACCCATCTTTGGTTTTGCTGAGTTTGCCCTTTCTGCAATCAATTGGGCCGCAGTTTTACCGGTTACTGCCCAATGAAGTTTATTCTGAACGGTTTTGAAAAACTTTTCTGTGATCTCAGCTTTCTTATTGTAATCAATACTGCACTGCTGATATATGTCTGTGATTTTTTGATAAAATCTTCTTTCGCTTGCACGTATCTCTCTTATGCGTTCTAATAATTCATCAAAATAATCTTTGCCAAACCTTTTCCCTTGTTTTAATCGTTCATCATCCAGCACAAAACCTTTAATCATAAATTCACGAAGAGTTTTAGTAGCCCAAATTCTAAATTGAGTTGCCTTAAAACTATTAACGCGGTAACCTACAGCGATAATGGAATCGAGATTAAAATAATCTATTACTCTTGAGATGTCTCTTGTACCTTCTTTCTGAACTATTCGAATTTTTCGAATAGTTGTTTCTTCTTTTAGCTCACCGCTTGCATAAATTTCTTTTAGGTGATAATTGATAGTATGCACCTCAACTCCAAATAAATCAGCCATTCTTTTTTGAGAAAGCCAGAATGTATCATTGCTAAAAAGGACTTCAACTTTTACATTACCTGTTTCGGTAGTGTAAAGAATTATATCGCTGCTAAGACTGTTTTTATCGTTAGTCATATTGCACCATTTGAAATATTATATGATCTTTTTTTTTTGAGAGCTTCTTCTCAAATCGACCATTTCGCCAACTTTCAGCAAAACATACATTTTCAAATTTCTGAAAATGTTCTGCGATGAGTTCTTTTTTCATATCAGACTCCATTTAACTAAAAATAACTGGTCTAAAATAGTAATTTGTTTAAGTCTTTTTTCAATTTCACTGATTAAATTCTCCTTTGCATTATCTATTTCATCCTGTGACTTGAATAATTCCAAACGTAATTCATTTCTCTTCTTTTCCATTTCTTTAATTTGCCTTTGCATTGCTACCTTCTCTTCAAGTTTTAAAATCTTTTTTGCCTCGGCTTTTCTTAGTTTAATCTCTTTATCGAGGTCTTTTAATTCTATTTCCAGACTGTTCTTTTTATCTTCTGCCCAGTTATCAAGCTTTTCCATTTCCTGATCAAAAAATTTTGAATTTCTTTCGGCATTGGTTTGGATAATCTCAAGTTTCAATTTTTCTTTTATATTGGCTAATGATTTCTGTATTTCAACAGATTCATAAATAGCGGTTTCTATAATTTGTGCTGGTAATGCAAATAATCTTGCTGCTTGTTCACGCTCTAATTCAAATCCATCATCTGTTAATCCTGCAAATAATAAATGGTCTTCAGCTTCAAATGAGGAAATAGTTAAAAGCGAAAGAGATAACCACCCTGATTTACCGATGAGTGATTCAAGAATTGTTATCTTCCTATCAGGTACTCCCGAATAATCAAAAATTATTTCAACAGGATCAGTTTTATAATTTTTACATTCAGTAATTATCCGCTGAGCAAGTGGATGACCAATTCTATAAATATTGGCATCAATAATATCTCTTCCAATTCTATAAGGCCCAGGATGAATTATTTCTTTTGGGAATGGATTAGTCTTCAGATAAAATGAATATTCTTTATTATCAAATTCTGCATAATCTGCCAAATAATGTTTTGTCAGATTCCATAACCATCCTTCATATTTTGAAAGATATTCACGGCTGGCTTTTAGATTTAATTTTAATTTCTCAGTTACTTCCTGGTCAAAATTTTCTAATAGTTGCTGTCTTGTCCTGCTGATCGTTTCATCAATTTGAGTTTCAAAAGTTTTTTGTAATTCATCAAATGCTAATTGTATCTCTGCTTCAGTTCTGCAATTTTGATAAATGCTTGCAATACGTTTTTCAAAATCCACACCCGACTCAATAGCTCCAAGCACTTCATCACTTGCACCGAACACACCTTCAAACAATTTGAATTTTTCGGAAAGTAATTGATAAACTCTTTGATCAGCGGCGTTGCTTTTATTAAGAAAGTTCACAACAACAACATCATACTTTTGCCCGTATCTATGACAACGACCAATACGCTGTTCAATTCTTTGAGGATTCCACGGTAAATCATAATTAACAACGAGTGAACAGAATTGAAGATTTACACCTTCAGCAGCGGCTTCAGTGGCAATCATAATTTCAGCTTCATCCCTAAAATAATCAATGATTGCAGCTCTGATATCCGCACTCTTTGAACCAGAGACTCTATCTGTCCCTTTGTATTTTGCTAGCCACTGATTATAAATCTCTCTTGATTTCTCATCATTATTTGAACCATTGAATAAAACAATTTTGCCGGCAAACTGAGTCTGTTCAAGTAATTTAAATAAATATTTTTGCGTCCTTGTGGATTCTGTAAAAATAATAGCTTTACGATTTGCCCCTAATTTATCTGCTTCAGTAAAACCTCGAGTTAGTGCTGTTAGTAAAACTTCACCTTTAGAATTTTTTTTGATTGAATAAGCCAGGTTAAAAAATTCTTTAAGCTTGTTTGATTCGTGTCTGATCTCTTCTATTTCTTCAGGTGTGTAAACTTTAATTTCATCACTCTCTTCATCTTCTGTCCATTCATCTTTTAATTCATCAAATTCCTCATAATTATTTTCTATTTCTTTTTCAATCTGATTGTTTGAAGCGTTCTGTTCGGTGATTATGTTATCCAATTTATTTGCCAATGCTTCCAAAGTCCCGGATATTGCATAAGTAGATGACGCAAGTAATCTGCGTAAAATTAAGGTCATCAACGATCTTTGGCTTGGCGGCAATGCATACAGCTTTTCATTCTGCAAATAATCAGAAACCAATTCATATAACTTCTGTTCTTCTGATGTTGGATAAAACTCCTGCGTGATGGGAATGCGGTTTGTGTATCTAACGTATTCAAGTACCTGCCTTCTAAGAGTTCGAATACAGACTGGTTTTAATCTTGATTTAAGCTCATCATAAATTGAATCATCATTTAGTCTTAAGTATTGATTCTTGTAACTTTTCAAATCACCAAACGCGTATTCATCGATAATGCTGACAAGACCATACAATTCCAATAAAGAATTTTGTAAAGGCGTGGCGGTTAAAAGAATTTTAGGACTAGCAGCAACTGATGATTTTATTGAATTTGCAATTTTG
>Ga0210044_10003060_pt1 | contig 24132 bp, 21 predicted proteins | sample CryGey13umfilter_2_FD_183959 | JGI IMG/M metagenome (GOLD analysis project Ga0210044, IMG submission 183959) | Groundwater microbial communities from aquifer in Utah, USA - Crystal Geyser 4/9/14 3 um filter (SPAdes) (version 2) | ecosystem: Environmental > Aquatic > Deep subsurface >... | reverse complement strand
ATTTTCCCTTCGATCTTTCAAGCTACCCAGCCGAACTTTCGTTCTGCAAAGATATGTGGCAGAATCTCAGACCATTGTTTGATTTGCTGGATCAAGGTGTTCCAATTCTCAATACAATGGGTCACCACAAAAGACTTTCCATCATGGAAGGTCTTTTTGTTACCAAATTTAGCTAAATTATTTTATATTAATTTGATTTTAAATAAAAATAATGTAATATTATTTTTAGTTTAGTTCTCTGTATATCACTCTAAAAGAAAGATTTTTGAAAATGAAAGATGAATACAAATCTGTTAAAGAGATAATGCCGTGCGATCCGACAGATCTCACTATCAAGCCCTATATCCTCCCCTGTACCCTAGAAAAACTGGAGCGGGAAGAAGCAGCCGCAAGACTGTTGATCCACTCCCAAAGCCCGTTTATGTACCTTATGCCTTTTTTATCTATTAAACAGTTCCTAAAAAAAAGACCCGGGTTGTGCCGTCTGCACTCCCCAGGTCTCGTATTATTCGTCAGGAAGGGGCTTGAACATAAATCCGTAGTCGTCTTCTATCATAAAAACTCTGCCCCCCCCTTCACAGACGAACCACGTAACCCCATTCTCATCACTTATCCGCGAAATCACTTGCACTCTGTCATCGTCATCATCTACAAATTCATTTTCCAACATCTTACCACTTTTGATTTCGTATGACTCTTCAAAACCAAATTCTATCCGATACCCCATCACTCCTATTTTCATAAAAACTATATTCCCCCCGCTTGCAACAATACAAAGAGGGCTTTGTTGATCATCACCAAAAATTTTCTGTCCCTCCAAAGGGGTGGACAGTCTCACTTCAACTCCCTCCTCATCATTAAAACTGATCCAATTTTTTACTTTTAACCCACCGCCCTCTTCTACCACAAAAGTAAAGTATAACGCCACATTGCCCCTTACTACTTTCATTTTACCTCCGTTTTCAATTCCGTTTTCAATAAAGAAACTCTAGTCTTTATACCCAAAAAATAAGAATTTGTCAATATATTATAACTTAAATTATTCTTGAGAAAGTGAGCTTGCTTGGGATAATGTACTTCCTTTTTTCCTTTTAAATTCACGTAAAATAGGATGAAGAGCCATAAGCAAAAACATGCTAAGTGCGGCCACTAAAAAACTTGTCTCAAAAATATGAATAAAAAATAATAAAATGCCAAATAAAAGCATTTGAAAAAACATGGAAATTAAATTGCGATACATGGAAGCAGAAAGAGTGTCACCAACTTCCCCTTTTTCACAAATGGAACTTTCCAAAGGAATACTAATTAAAATAGTAAACAACCCAACAAGTACAACACTTAAATAGTAAAAAATTGGTTGACTTATAAAAATTCTTAAAACCCAGACAAGCAAAAGTAAAAAACTTCCCAAAAAAATTACCTTATTGCGCTGCTGTTTTTTTATTTTGCCTGCATAAAAAGTAAAAAGAATTGTGGTAAGTGAAATAATGATTGGTAAAAAAGCAATCGAACTAATCGAGCTAAAAAGCAAATAAATAAATACCGGCCAAATAATACTTTCGGCTGCATTATGAATTCCTAAAAATCCAATGGAAATATAATCCCTTCGTTTATCAGCTGTTTTAAAAAATGTTTGAATCGATTCAGATGATTTATTAGGTTTATCAAGTAAATGTTTCATCTTAAATAAAGGAATAAGCGAGGCCATAAGAATCAGAAGACTTATGGCGATTAATACTTGCTCATGAAAAAATAGGAGAATAACCGCCCCAAATGCTGGAGCAAGCATACTGGCCAGTTGACTGACTATATAGACTCCGCTAGTTTGCTTTGAAACATTCTTTTTTTGACTCGTACTTTTAATAAATAAATAATAATAGGAAACCCAGTAAAAAGCATCATAAGAAGCCGCAAGTCCGCTTAAGATAATCAAGCTGTTTTGACTCACAAGCGAAGCTGATTGAAGATGGGAGAGATAGATAAAAAACCCAACTGAAAAAAGTAAGCCAATCATCATGGTCAAACGGGCTCCTATTTTCTTCACAAAAAAACGAGCAGGGAAATTCAGTGGAACATCTATAAGATTAAAAAGAAAATAGTAAAAAATTACTTCTGGAAGAGAATATCCTATCTGCAATAAAAAAATAGGAATAAAAATAGCTACTAAAGAACGAGAAAAAACATGCAACCAAATAGAAAACTCAAAGAACCAAAAATCAGAATGAACTTTGCGGTGTAATTGAAAATGGTGATGAGTATAAAAAAGCTGCATAAAAAAAGATTTTTTATTCTAACATATTGCCATTATTGTTTAAAACAAAAAAGTCGTATATTGGCATATTTAATAGATTTGTCATAAAATATTTTAAACTATTTAAAACACTATGGAATCAACACCACCAAAAACTATTACTACTGGTATAAAGACACAAACGTTTTTTTTACTTATTGGGGTTACTATTCTTTATCTGAGTTTTCTATTAAAAAATCCTTCGTATGTTTGGATTGATACTTGGTTCATGATCGAAATATTCATTTTGACCCTTTTAACGCGCACTATCAGTATTCGCTCTGGATTTAGTCTGTTTTCTCAAGGGGTTTTAATAAGCGCTATGCTTACTCTTCTCTTCTATCGCCTGATCACTTTTATCGGTCTACAAGATAGCGTCAGTGGAGAAATGATTGTCGTTATTTTTGAGGAATTAATTAAATTCGCTCCCGTGGCTTTAGCTGCTTTTTTGTTTTATAAACGCGAAAAAATTCGATTCAATCTGTCTGATTTTCTCTTCCTTTCGGTTATGTGTGCAGCAGGTTTTAGTTTATTTGAAAAAACATTTTGGCAAGGAGTTTCTTTCCCTTTCACTTATGGACCACATCTTGGAAATATTTATTTTTTCTCAGACGCTCTTGGTATTTATGTAAACAGTGAACCATTTGGCTATATTGGCCATGCTGCTGCAACAGGGCTTGTTGGAATGGGGGTTGGTCTTGGGTTGTGGCTTAAAGCACAGAAAAAAACATTTTGGTGGATTGTTCCAATCTTTGCTTTTATGTGGGTCACCACTGAACATCTTTTATCTAATTTATATTATGTTGATGGAAGAGAAACACTTCTTTCTCTTGGTGGAGGAATGCTTACTCCCTGGATTTTTATTTTTGCATTTGCTGTCATCTTATATATTGATATTAAAAATCTACGTACCTTTCTTACAAAACATCCAGAAGAACAGGCTCTCTTAAAAAAAGATCGTCAGGATTTTTTTAAAACTCTTAAGGAGAAAAAATTTGATTATCAAAAAACACATGCTCTTATTATTAAACTTAGGGCTATTAATTCATTTGCCTTTGAAGAATCTTTAAAAAAATAAATATATATGATTCCTTTTGAATTTCTTAATGATCTTTTTCATAATATTGGCTCTGCAGCTCAAGATGCTGGAACACAAGGTTGGTTACCTGAAGCGATTGGTGGAATTTTAGGAGGATCTGGTGGTATTCTAAAAAATGCAGTTCATCAAAAAATTGAAGAAAATCAAGCCAGCCAAACGAATGAACAAAAATTAAAAGAACGAAGTCAAAAACTCTGGTAGAAATTTTAGAGAAAATAGATGGATAAAAACAAGCAAAGCAATAACCAATTGAAAACGAGTTTTGCGTGTTTTGTGACGAAAAATAAACATACCAAGAATGGATCCGATCGATCCTCCTAAAAAAGTAACAAAATATAAAATATTCTCAGGCACACGCCAATCAGAAGAAATTGACTGAATTTTATCAAACCCAAATAAAAGAAATGAGGCAATATTAAGAGCTATAAAAAGATTTATGATCATCAAACTATCTTCAATTGTAAGATAATAAGAAAGATCAAAAATAAAGGTAAAAAAAAGAAAACTAGCTAGAACAAAAAAAATCCAAATAAACCATGAAAAGCGATAAACCAGTAGATGATTTGGATATTTCATAACTATTGAGGAAAGAGGGTTTGTTCAATCATCTCTTTTAGTGCCTCAAGACCATTTCCATGGGTCGCAGAAACAAAAACCTTTGGCCAATCATGGTCATCTTTTTTTATGGATACTTTTTGAAAATTTTTGAGATCTTTTTTGCCAAGACCATCGATTTTATTAAATACAAGAATTCTTGGTTTAAGATCAAGCCCAAGCTGCTCTAAAATTTTTTCAACTACTTCTATTTTTGGAATCCATTTTGTATCTTGGCTATCAATCACATGTAATAAAAGATCGCTATCCATAGCTTCAGATAGGGTCGACTCAAAAGCATGAATAAGTTCTGGTGGCAGATTTTGAATAAATCCAATAGTATCAGAAAGTAATACTTTCTTTTGAGTATTTGCAAGAAAAAGCTGACTAACTCGTGTATCAAGAGTGGCAAACAATTTATTAGCCACATATTCTTGACTACCAGTCAGTGCATTTAAAAGACTCGTCTTTCCAGCATTTGTATAACCAACAAGCGAGACTGTTTTAAATTGTTGACGCTTACGGTGTAGACGATGATTAGCACGGACATTTGTATATCGAGTTAATTTCTCTTTTATTTTCAATTCTTGAGTTTGTAAATGTCGTTTCATAATCTGCGTATTTTGCTCCCCAATTCCAACAGTTCCAATTCCTCCGGCTTGTCGAGAAAGCTCCATACCCATACCAAAAATACGCGGCCCCATATGACGAATGCTTGCAAGTTCAATTTCAAGACGAGCTTCTGTTGTTCTTGCGTGTTTAGCAAAAATTTTCAAAATTAAATCAACACGATCCCAAACGTCAATTTTTGCTCCACGCAAAATTTCTTGAAGTTCGTAAATTTGTCTGGATTTTAAAATATTATTTACAATAACCAAAGTAACTCCAAGTTCCTGACCTTCCCTTAAAATATCTTGAACCTTCCCAGGACCAATAAATGTTTTTGTATGTGGTCGAAAACGTCGTTGATGTGTTTTTACTACCACAATACCTCCATAGGTTTCTACAAGATCTTCTAATTCTTCTAGACGATCAAGACTTTGTTGTTTGGTTATTCGCGGATGAATAATATCAATAAGAATAGCCTTTGTTTTTCTAAGAGGTTTGTTCATATTCGAGCCATTTTCCATACTGGCGAACAAGAAGTTCAGACGCTTTTAAAGGCTCAGCCATAATTTCTTTAACGATTTTTTCCATACGCATACTTTGTGAACCTTTAATAAGAATAATATCCCCTTGTTTAATCGCGTGATCAAGATAATGTCCAGCTTCAGAAATTTCAGAAAAATACAAAATACGTTCTTCTTCCATCATGCCTTCTTTTGCGGCTTGACCAATTTCTTGAGCTTTTTCCCCAACACAAACTAATAGATCAATACCAAGCTCAGCTACACGAAGCCCTACATGACGATGTTCCTCAGAAGAAACTGCTCCAAGCTCAGCCATATTTCCCAAAACCGCGATCCGACGATTATTATTTAGAGGTTCAAAATCTCGCAGAACTTCTAGAGCCGCAATCATTGAAGCTGGAGCTGCATTATAAGTATCATCTAAAATTAAAGTTCCTTTAATACCAGCCAAGGGTCGAAGACGACCATTTTGAAGTTTATAATTTCGAAGTGATGTAACCATTTCATCAAGAGGTATCCCAAAATACGATCCAACACACAGAGCTGCCAAAGCTGCGGATACTTGTTGGCGTCCAAGCACATTTGGTAAAACAATATTAGCCTCATCTTTTAGTAAATGAGCGTGGAATGAAAGCTCAGAAAAATTCTCCCCAGGTTCAAATGAATCATCTAAACGTGTTTTAAGTGTATAAGCGCTTCCACGAATAAGAGCTTGCTTGGAAAATCCATAGGTTTCTACTCGTGCACTGGTATTTTCTTTTTGTTCAAGCACCCTAGCATCATCCGCATTAAGAACAACCAAACCAGATGGTGAGGTCATACGAATTAATGTTGATTTTTCTTCTATTAAGGATTCAATAGAGGCATAGTTTTCCAGATGTACTGGTGAAATCGCAGTAAGGACTCCCACCTGAGGACTTACTAGCATACATAACTTAGCAATATCACCTGGATGATCTGCTCCAAATTCAAGAACAATTATTTCCGGATTGGATGAGGGATGTGAACACAGTAAACGAATCCAACCGATCCAGGATCTACCAGGGCTTTCTTTACCTAAAATGGTGAGCGGAACTCCAAATTCATTATTATAATTTTCTTTTGCTGTGCGCACCTTAAAACGTGATTTAAGCACAAGAGCAATCGCTTCTCTGGTAGAAGTTTTTCCAACCGAACCTGTAATAGCTACCACTCGAGGATTATATTTAAGAATATATCTACGTGCTTTTTTGAATAATTGATTTTGAATAAAAGTTTTGATCATAGAGATTTATGCTACATGATGTATTCCTAATTAATTTCTCGCTCAGGTGGCACTTCTAGATAGTTTAGCAAAAAATTGGCAATTTCACCAAAAAGTGGTGCAGCAGTGGATTCAGCAAAACGTACATCTTTTGGATCGTCAATACGTACAACCATTGCAAATCGTGGCTGACTAACTGGACCAAATCCTGCAAATGATCCAATAGTTTTATGAGAATCATAACCAATTTCTCCCACTTTTGCGACCTGTGCGGTTCCGGTTTTTCCAGCAATATAATATCCAGGTACACCAGCTCGTTTTCCATGACCATGCTCAACAACAGAAACAAGCATGGCACCTAAAAGACCAGCAGTCTTTTCACTCATAACTGGTCGAATTTCTTCTCGTAATCTTTGTTTTTTACTTCCATCAGGATAATAAATTTCTGAGACTATTTGAGGTTTTAAAAGGTTACCACCATTAGCAATGGCTGCATAAGCCATTACAAGTTGTAAAGGAGTCGTTGTGATTCCCTGACCAAATGAAGCTGTTGCAGCATAAATTTCTGCTGTTTTTTCTAAAGAAGAAATATTACCAGGCATTTCCGTTTTAAGCTCAATACCTGTTAATGCTCCAAAACCAAAGGAACGCACATAATCAGCAAACCGTTCTGGTCCAATCGCTTGCATAGCAAAAATAATACCTGTGTTTATAGACTCTTCAAGCACTTGAGTCATAGTTTGAATTCTGTATGTTTTATTTTCGGAATTACGAATCGTTATATTATTAATAACCACAGATCCGGTATCATCAAAAAGTGTTTCAGGAGTTACAGCTCCTTGATCAAGAGCAGCAGCCATAGTTATTGGTTTAAAAATTGATCCTGGTTCATAAGCAGAAAAAATAACTGGATTATTAAAAACCGTTATAGATGAAACTCTTTCATAGTGATTAGGATCAAAATCAGGCACAGCACAAGATGCTAAAATGGCACCTGTATTTGGATCAACAATAATCACAGATCCACTTTCGGCTCCATGACGTGTTACTGCTTCTTGTAGTTTTTGACAGGCAACAAATTGAATATTGCGATCAATTGTTAAAAAAATATCAGCTCCGTCTGTGGCTTTTTGCATTGACCGATACCCAACCGTAATAAAAGAACCGGAAAGATCTCTATCTGATCGCAAAAATCCAGCTGTACCACTTAAAACATCATCAAAATATCCTTCAACCCCATAACGACCAGCATAATTTCCTTCTTCATCAGATCCAACAAAACCAACTAGATGCCCGCTCATTTGAGCTTCTGGATAAAATCGAAAAGATTCAGGAATAAAAAAAATACCTGACAATTCCTTTTCATGAATAGCTTTATATTGTTCGTGGGTTATTTTATGAGCAATTGGTTCATAAGGATCGTCTGTTTGACTTAAACGTTCATAAAGCCGATCTATGGCATCGTCTTCATATCCTAAAATATCTCCAATAGTTTTAGCAGTAAACAATGGGTCTTTTATAAGTCGTGGGTCTGCATACAAAAAAGGAAACGTTTGATTTGTGGCCACCAATACATTGTTTTGATCTTTTTGATCATGCATAAAAATCTCTCCTCGCTCAGGAACAAGCTCCTCAAAAAGTTCGTGTTGTCCAGAAGCAAGGACACGGTACCAATCGTGTTCCATAATTTGCAAATCAATCAATCTAAAAACCATGGCAAAGAAAAAAAGAAAAAAGGCTCCAAAAATCATACGAGCACGTGTTTGCGACAAGGGTTGTTTTTTTTCCTGATGCCAACGCGATTTTGAAGCAAAAAACATACTAGTTTTACTAATGGTTTATAAAGCCAAACCTTCTGGAAAAAAAATATCTTCTTCTAAAAAAACTTGTCCAATAAAACGACGACGTTCGCCTGTGCTTTTCATATGAAGTGTACGAGCAATTTGATGATCTTTATTTTCATAATCGCGAAAATCACAATATACATCTTCATCAAAAGAAACATCTCCAATAGATTTAACCACACTTACTTGATCCTCATAGAAAAACTCAAATCGATCACCCCCATAAATAAGAACAGATCCTGTAAAATGAATTTCTTCTTCAATCGGCCAAAAAATCATAAACTCTTCTGTTTCTGGATCAATAGAGATAAGTCCTCCGTCTTTATCCATTAACCAATATAATACTTCTCCACCCTGCAGTTCGAGTTCCATACGGCCAATATAATTAAATGGCTTGCCTTGAACGGCTAATTTTGTTTGAAGTGGCACACTATCCTCAATCAGGTCTTTCATGGTCATACACGAAAAAATAATAAAAATAATTACTTAATAAAAGATTTCATCCATGTTTCTAAAATAGAAGCATAGTTTTTTATTTCATATGGTTTAACAGATGCCTGTATTTCTTTACTTACATTTTGAAAATCAGCAAGATGCTCTTCAAATAAATAAAGAACACGTAAAAAATCTTTACTATTTCCAGGTTCAAACAACATTCCATTTTTACCATCTTTAATAAGCTCGCCAACTCCACCAATTCGTGATGCAATTACTGGTACCCCAGCTTGAAGACTTTCATAAATAACCGTTGGGGAATTTTCATAACAAAGTGATGGGACTAGTAAAACATCGGTTATTGACAGTAAATTTTGAATTTGCTCAAAGGAAACAAATCCATGATAAATAAAACGATCATCAGCTGCAATCATTTTTCCAATAACAGATGAGCATGTTCCTTCACCAACAATATGACACTCAAAAGCAAAAGAAAGATATTTTAGAGTTTTGATAAGAAATAAAATTCCTTTATGTTTTTCATGTTGCCCAATAAAAAGAAAACGAATAGGACCATTTTGACGTTTTGATCGATATTCTACTTGATTTTCTGGAGCAGGATTTGGAAGAACAATCACCTGACTTTTTAAAAAAAATCCTCGTTCTTTATAAAAATCAGCTAAATAAGCAGAAGGGGAAATAACTAAATCTGGTGATTTAAAAATAAATTTGACTAATCTCTCATACCAACCTCGTAAAAACGTATAATCTAAACCGTGTTGTTTATGATACATGAGTAATCCACTTGGAACCGATAATTGAACATCATGAAGAGTATGAATCCAAGGTCGACCAAATCCACGAATTGCTCTGGCAATCCCAAGGCCAATTCCTTTTAAATTATGGGTCAAAATAATATCTGGTTGTTCTTGTTCAAGAAAGATCTTCACTTTATTATTAGTAAAACAAGAAAAAAGATCTAGTAGATGCCATAACATTCGGATAGGAAACCACTGTTTATAATCATTTAAAATATAATAAATATTCATGGGATATAATCGAAAAATATACCCAGCTCCTATATAATCTTGTTTTGGAGTAAAGGAGGATATTCCTTTAAACGGTTTTGTGGAAAGAACAACCACCTCGTGCCCATGTCTTTGTAAAATATGAACGATACGTTGGGCAACACGTTCAGCTCCACCGCCACGATCAATTGGCGGATACAGATTGCTTATTAAGACAATTTTCATAAGAGGCTTCTAATCTATCAATGAGAGATGGCCATGTAAAGTATTGCTCAATCGAGCGGCGCGCATGTGTGCCCAGTTGTTTAGCTAAGGAAGGATTAATAATAAGTTTTTCAAGGGCTTGTTTAAGCATTTGAGCATCACCTGGATGAATAAGTAAACCTGTTTGCTCATGTTTTACAAAAGAGTTTACCCCAGGCAAGTCAGAAGCAATAGTAGGAATTCCTGTGGCTCCAGCCTCAAGAGCTACAAGCCCAAAAGATTCTGAACGATCAATAGAAGGAAAGACATGTATTTGTGCAGATCGATAATAACTTGGTTTTTCTTCTTCTTCAATATTTCCAACAAAAAATACTCGATCATCTAGATTGTTTATTCGTGCCTGTTTTTCATAAGTTGCTTGTAGATCTCCATCACCTACTACAAACATATACCAAGGCAAATCATGTATTTGAGCAAGAACATCTAATAAAATAGAAAGACCTTTAAAATAATGAGCACGGTCAAGCCCACCCACAAACAGTAAAACAAGAGAGTTTGGAGGAATATTCCATTTTTTTCGAATCACTTGCTCATCACCAGGGAAAAATCGCTGCGTATCGACCCCAAATGGATGAATTTCAATACGAGAAGCTAAATGAGGAAACGCTTGTAAACGTGAGGTTTTTGCATATTCTTGTGAACTCACAAAAATGCGATCACAGCGTTCAATGATCCAAGGAAAAAGCATACGTCTATGCATATCAAAAAAACGCCCTTTCCATCCGGTTCCAACTACATCCATGTGGTATGTTAAAATAAGACGTTGATTCTTTTGAAGACATTTACGCAAAATAACAGGCTCAGCTCCCCCAAAAAAAGGATAATGCAAATGAATAATATCAAATCCAGATAAACGCATGGCAAGTGACGGAATAAATCCAGCATTTCCAAGTGATCCAAAACAAGTAAGGCGATGAATGTATTTTGAATCTTCATCTACTTCTTTACAAGCATATCGAGGAGTATAGACATGAACATGATGTCCTAAAGATCGCAGATGTTTTGTATATTCAAATGCAACCATTCCCATTCCACCTCTATATGGAGGATAGGTTGAAACAACTTGAGCAATTTTCATATTATTTTTTTTCCTTTTCTTGTTCTTGTTTGTGTGCCTCAAGAGCGATATTTCTAACTAATTTTGTTATTTGCTGCTCAAAATGCTCAAGACGGACAAATACACGAAAAAGCAAATAAAATAAAAGGCAAATAGCTAAATAAACAACAAGATCAGCACCACGCCCAATACCAACCAATTGTGCGGCTACATCAGTTGTGTTTGGTAAAACAACAACTAACCCCACACCTATCCAGAAAATAAACCATAATAAAAAATTCCAAGGAGCCACGTGTTGTTTTCTAAACTGCCGCAATAGTCTTGCAATGGCAAAAAAAATAAATAAAAGAAAAAAAATCTGAATGATGGTCATAGCTTATTTATGCATAAGACGTCGTAAAATAAGTTCTTTGAGTGTTTTTATTCCTTCAAAAAAATTCTGACCCTTGGAAAGTGAATAAGTATTATAAATGGAAGGGATAGGCACCTCTTTTATAGATAATTGATGACGATGGGCTTCAAAAAGAATTTCAGAGGAAATTGCCCAACGATTAGTTTTCATTTCCATAACCTTAAGCGCGCGTTGACTAAGTGCTCTAAAACCCGATTGACTATCCGTTGTTTTTACACCAAACAAAGTATACGTAACCATATTTCCAACAAATGTAGCAAGTTTACGATGAAATGGCATTCCCTTTAGATGATCAAGCATCCTCGAGCCTATTACTACGTCAGCCCCATTTTGGATAGCTAGAATAAACAAAGGAATTTTCTCTACATCATGTTGACCATCTGCATCAAGGGTTAAAACAATATCAGCATCATGATTTTGAGCTGCACGAAAACCAGTTCCAAGCGCTGCGCCAAGCCCACGATTAATAAGATGAGAATAGACTATGGCTCCACAACTTCTTGCTATTAAAGCAGTCTTATCAAAAGACCCATCATTAATCACAATTATCTCATCAACAAATGGAGCTGCATGATTTAATACAGTCTCAATCATTTTTTCTTCATTATAAGCTGGGATAACCGCCACAATTTTCATACTACTTTTATTCAAGAGTAGTTAAAATCAATTTGTTTGCCCGGATATCTTCAATGGTTTTTTGTAAACCATCGGATAAACGCGTAAGAGGTAGCCATCCAAGTTCTTTCATTTGAAAAATATCTGGTAATCCAAGAGAGGTAAGAAAGGCAAATGAGGGTTTAAATATCACCTGAGATGATGAACCAATCATTTTAATAATCAAATTTGCTACATCTACCATACGCAGATCTTCATCACTTCCAAGATTCCAAGGTCCAGATCCAGGTGTGGCTGCCATACAGCGGTATAGCCCATCAATAACATCTTCTATATAACAAAGAGATGTTGTGAATGTTTCGTCACCATAGACAACCAAATTTTTTCCTTCAAGAGCTGCTAAAATAAAATCTGGAATCAAATGTCCATCAAATAAGGGCATGCGCGGACCATAAGTCCGAAATAAACGAACGATTTTTATATCAAGATCATGTACTTGTCGATATGTTTCAAACATTGTTTCTGAAAATCGACGTCCTTCATCATAACAACCCCTGGGAGTCAGATGATTCACAGCTCCTAAATAATCTTCTTTAAATAATCTGGTCTGTTCTTGCCTTGGACCATACACAACCGAACTTGAAGAAAGTAAAATTTTTGAACGATATTTTGTTGCAAGCTCGAGAATCGAATGATTAGCAATTGAATTTGAAAGAAGGGTTTGAATTTTAAATTGATCAAATTTACGAATAGAGGTAGGACATGCTAGGTGATAAATTTCTTGAATGCCGTGAAAGGGAATACGAAATCGTTCAAGTTCTTTAAAAGATTCAAGGTCAAATGGTTGATTTAAATCTAAACGTAAAAATTCAAAATAAGGATTAGAAAGAAGGGGTTGGATATTGCGAGGATGAGAGGTAAGAAAATTATCAATGCATATAACATGTGCACCCTCATTTAAGAGTCGTTCACATAAATGAGACCCAATAAACCCTGCCCCTCCAGTAACAATAATATTTTTTGGTTTTGATTCAGACATATTTTAATTTCCTGCAAGATTTATACCATGTCTTTGGTCTTCTTCAAAGGCAAAGAATCCACCGATATCCTCTGCCTGCAAATTAAATGATCGTACATGTGGGCCACCGGAAGGTCCAGCACCTGTCCAAATCTCATCGATTCCATCTTGGTTAAGATCTCTTGCAAAAACACGGACACCCCCATTAAAACCTTCATTATAAGCCAAAAAAGACTGTAGTATTTGGCCATCTTGAGAAAAAATTCGTATTTCTGGCTTAAGACCACTATTCATACCAAGAATGATTTCCATATTCCCATCTCCATTTAGGTCTCCTGCATTTATGAAAGGGTTTGTTTGGCCTGTATGAGCAATGACAAATTCATATTTAATAAGACCAGTTGAAGCAAAAACGCGCACCATCAAAAAATTCTGTTTTGGTACTTTTGTTAAAACAATAATCTCGTCTTTTTGATCGGCATCTATATCAGCCGAGGTAAGATGAATAGACTCATAGGTGTTTCCAAACGGGAAAAATCGATCTATTAGTTCACCTTGCCAAGTATACGTTTTAATTTCTCCGTTTCCTCCTATATCTGATGCAACCAAAATTTCTTTTTGTCCATCTCCATCTACATCAGCAACAGAAACAAATAATCCAATTCGATCTGTTTCAAGACCAGCAAAAAATTGAGAAATAACTTTTCCTTCTTTGGTAAAAATACGCACTTGCGGACCACCGCCCTTACCTGGCACAGTGATAATCTCCTCTTGCCCATCTCCATTAACATCACCTACTGCTAAACGAACCCCCCCTAAAAAAGCTTGATCATAAGCATAAAATTCATTTAGCTTGACTCCAGAATATGTATAACGTCGCACGAGTGGTATGGATCCTTGATCTTTACTAACCACAAGCCAAGATGAGGTTGGTTGTAATAATTCATTTTTAGACTCAAATTCAGTGGGAGTAAATTGTTGTGCAAGCAACAAGGCTTTTTCAATATTAAGACGTCCAGCCCCAAGCTGTCCAGTTGCTTGTGTACCCTGCTCTTTTAAAGGATCCGCGGAGAGTTTTAAAATAAGTAAAAGATCACTGGGAGTTAACTCAGGAAATCGTGATAAAACAAGAGCGGCGGCTCCAGCAACCAAAGGGGTTGCCATAGAAGTTCCTTCCCAATAACCACCATCAAGATTATAAAAGTCAACAGAAGAGGCTTCGTGATAAGATAATCCATAAATATCTACTCCAGGAGCTGAAAGATCAGTGCACAGAGAACCATAGTTAGAAAAATCTGCTCGTGTATCATTTTGATCAGTTGCTGCAACTCCAAGCACCGGATCCGTTCCGTTTTCTTCCACTATACAAGCAGGGTAAATTGGGTATTTATTAATATTGATTCCACCATGACTATTTCCAACAGCCGCAACCACTAAAACCCCTTTTTCATACGCCCGATGAATGGCTTCAAAAAAGGCAGGATCAACACTTGTGCCAGTAAAGCTTAAATTAATAATACGGGCTCCATTTGCTATCGCATAATCAATTGCTAAAGCCGCATACCTTGAATCACCAGATCCAAGCTCATCCAAAATACGAATGGGCATAAGACGCACATTCCAATTAAGCCCAGCAACGCTACTTAAATTATTAGTCACAGCCCCGATCATCCCAGCTACAAGTGTCCCATGAGAAACAGCCTCTGGATCATAAGATTCATGTTCTAAGGCATCAGGAAATCCATCGTTTTCTAAAAAATCCCATCCATAAAAATCATCAACATATCCATTTTGATCGTTATCAATTCCATCATATAGAATTTCATTTGTATTTATCCAAAGCTGTTTTTGTAAATCAGGATGATTTAAATCTACACCTGTATCAATAATGGCAACAATAATATCTCGAGAACCTTTTGTAATTTCCCAAGCCTGTGGGGCACGAATTTTTTCAAGATACCATTGATCCAAAAAATGAGGATCATTGGGAGTAATGGCAATGGCCTGAGCTGGAAACAAAATAAAAAAAAGAATAACATGAAAAAATCGACTCATAAAACTCCTTGGGTATTCTTGGCTTTATTTTCTGTTTCTTTAATAAGTTCTCTGAGTGATTCATTTTCTGGATCCATTTGCAAGGCAACTTTATAATGAGAAATTGCTCGTTCATAATCTCCTTGAGTTTCGTACCAATTGCCAAGACGAATTAAAAGACTGCGTGTTTGTCCCAAGCTTGCAATCGCTTCTTCAAGTAATATTTGAATTTCTTTGCGTCGATCTGGAAAATACTCTTCAATAAGATCAGCTAGTTTAATATATGTAAGATCATATGGATTTAAAACAATTGCCTGGTTCCAATGGGATTCTGCCCCTTTAAAATCCCCCATCTCTTTAAGGGTTTGTCCAAGATTTTCATGGGCCGGAGCATCATTTGGATAATCACTCAAAATAGATTCATACCATTGTTTGGCACTAGCAAGATCACCAAGACTGTAATAAAGATTACCTAAAGTCAACATTTTTGAAATGTCATTTGCTATGGTTTCATCATAAGCCATAGAGTTTTCAAGATCACTTCGACGTTTTTCAAGATTCTCTTGAGCTTCTTTAGTAAGCCCACGATCAACCCAAGTAGTTAATTCTATATCAACTAAGGTTGAATCAGGTTGTTTGCGTTCAAAATTCCAGACCAACCCTATCACTACTAAAATTACAAGAGCGATAACAAAAAAAATAGGCTGTTTTTTAGAAGATATTTTTTCATTCATACATGGTGAGTATATAAAAATTTTCTCCCTTCGACAAGATAAAAACCAATCCCCTATCTCACAAAGAAATAGGGGATGGTTTTTTGTAACTCCTTATTATTTGTAAAAACAGAAATCTGTCTTTAGCAAATGTTCCTACTAAAATTAGTAGACAAAGGTTCCACCGCGAACTGGAAGTTCTTTGATGTAGTTACAGTTAATATCAGCACCAGAATTCTGGTTAGCATCTTCCCAAGTACAAGCATCGCGTGGAGTTGAGAGTGCATCAGCTGTAGTCTCGGTTGGAATGCTTACACGGAAGGAATCATCGCTTGAAGAACTTGCGCCAGTTGTATCAACTTCAAGGATGAAGGTGATTGTTTGTCCAGCTCCAATCTCAGGCGCAGCAGTTGATCCGCTTGCGTCATCAAAATCAAGCAAGGCATAGGCCATATCAACATCTTCGGTAGATGTACAAGCAGCTCCTGTTGACTTAATGAAAGTCCAGTCTGTGGAATCATCAAGCAAATTAGATGGGTCAGAAGACTTGTAGAAACTCCATTTTGTAGCAGAAGCTAACTCTGTTGAAGTTCCATCACCACATTGGTTCCATTTGGATGATCCATTATCTGTGGAAGATAATTCGAACAATAAACTATTCAAAGTAACATATCCACGAGAATCAGCAGATACATTCAAACGAAGTGCTTCACTAAACCCTGGGGTTGCAGCGCCAGATGGGCTACCAGAAGCTTTGGTAATGGTTGGACGTGTCTTACGAATTTGTTGAGCATTAGCAAGAACGTACGTATTTACCGTATCTTCATTAATGGTAGATCCAGAACTCTTACCAACAAACTTACAGTAATTGGAGGTAATATCATTATCACAATTCAAGTTAAGTTTGAGGTAATTTCCGCTTGTAGCACCTGTTGAGCTAGCATCATTTGTATCAACCCACAAATCAATCTTAGCAGAATCTCCGGCTTCAACTGTGAAATCTTCGATACCATCAAATTTCACTGTATTGCTTGAAAGATAGCTTGTTAAGGTTTGGGTCTGACCAGCATCATTTGTGTATGTTAGTTTAACTGCTGAGGCAATAGCATCAGATCCAGCTGAAGAACAGGCAGTTCCATCTGATGGAGCTGAGCTTACATTACAGTTGCTAAAGTAAAGACTCTTGACTTCAAAATCTTCTGTTGAAGCCGTAATCTTATAGGAAGCAACATGTACGCTTGTAGAAGAACCAAGAATGATATCTGATACAGGCATACTACCATCTGCAGCAACAGCAATTGTTCCAGCACTTGTAAGAGTAATGGCAACAGTTGGGGTTGTGTTACGGTTGCTGGCGGTTGGGGTAATGGTATCTCCATCTGCATCTTCTGCACTGACATCTGGGTTACTGGAAGAATCTAATGGAATACTAAACATGTAGATATCATTAGCCGCATCTGTTGTTTCAAGAGCAACATTACTAAAGTTACAGCGAACAAATAGTTTACCAACTTCTCCAGCTTCAATTGTCCAATCAAAATTCTCAAAGAGAATTTTATCGCTAGAATTTGGAGATTCTGGTCCATCAATTAATGTTCCTGTGTAACTATCATAAAGACTACAAGAACTAACATGGTCACCAACATCAATATCATCATCAATATCGCTACTAAATTCAGCATCATCATCTGCATGTCCCTCAATAGTAAGATCAGTAACTTTCACATCAGAAGCGCGTCCGGCTGTGAAAGAAAATCCAACTGTATCAATACTGCTCACTCCTTTTACGTATGTTCCACTTGAAGGTGGTTGAGAAACAGCAATTGCAAGGGAAGCAGATTGAGTAGTCATGAGGTTAGAAGTAAGATCTGCGCTTGGAATAATATCTGTTCCAGCAGTTAATGAATCGCCGTTTGTATCTTCTGCGCTCACTTCACTCATATCTAAAGTAACTTTATAGACATCAGCGGATACTGCAGAAGAATAAACATCAGCAGTTACATAAAGATCTACACTCTCACCTGCATCTAAAGCTTGCGTATCACTAAATGTAAGAGTTTGAGATGTGTCATCTGAGCTTGAGGAACCTGCGTTTGTGGTTGTAAGATCCTGTGGACCCATAAAAATGGTTCCATCTGCCAAACGGAAAGCAATATCTGTAAGGTTTGCGTGAGTAGTACTGCTTGTGTAGTAAAGAAGATCACCTGTATCAGCTGCTGAATCACAACCAGAAGCAGATGTACTATCACAGGCAACGATCAATTTCAATTGCTCAATAGTAACTGCATTAGCGGCTGTAACAGTGTATTTGGCAAGTGTAACATCATTCATGTCAATACCAATATCACTGGCTGAAGGACCATTGAAGGTAAAGGTAAGTTTACCACCTTGAATGGTGGAATAAGAACAACTGGCAGAAGAAGAGGAGCATGTTCCACCTGTTGCATTGTACGTTCCGGTATCTCCTGTGTTATCTCCCATGTCAATTGTTAAATTAAATCCATAATCATCGCCAACCGCAGTAACATCTGCTGGTTCTTCAATCGCGACTTTAATATTATCACTTGCTTGTCCGCCAATATCAGCGGTAACTGTGAAAATATTATTATTTCCTTCTTTAATATAGAAAGGATCATCAAGATCAAAGAGAACAGAATCACCAGAAGTATTTACTCCTGTAGCAACTAAAGTGCTGCCATCTAGAATTTTATAATTACTATGATCTGCAGCTTTGCTAATATCAAGTGTCATTGCATGAATATAAGCTCCTTCGGTTGAGCTAGCTTCGACTTTAAACTTTCCAATAGTGGCATCTTCTTGTCCGATACTTGGATTGGAAATCGAGCTATTCTTAGTAATCGTCAATTCTCCAACATGAGTTGAAGAAAGAGTCATTGTATTACCAAAAGCTCCAAAGCTTCCAGTAACTGATGATGGACCTGAGATGCTTGTAGAAACATCGAATCCAACATTAGCAGTAGCACCAGAAGTAACACTTGTTGCAATATCAGCACGGATACTAAAATTACGTGTTTCACCAGCATCAACACTTAATGAAAGCGCACTGAAAGTCGCATCACGAGTTGAGCTGTTTAAAGTCTTTCCTTTAGTAAGACGTGTTTCTCCTTCGTAAAGATACATCTTGGAGAAATTAGATGTTGCTGCAAGTCCTCCAAGGTGAACAATCATGCTATCAATAGAAACATCTTCATTTGAAGTAGCTGTGAATTTAAACTTAGCAAGTTCAACAGAGAAAGCTCCAGCTGGAATTGTTTGTGAAGCTGGTGTATCAGAAGCTACGCTTACTGAAAGAGCACCAGAGGTGGTTGGTGTACTTCCACTTTCTGTTAATTGAGCTGCATCTGTATATTCAGCAACCTTTGAAGTGATTTCACTTCCAGTTGTTAAACCAGCAAGATCAATACCGCTCCCATCAAGATAGGAACGATCTTGAAATCGATTTGCTCCATTATCATTAATAAGGTGTTTTTCACCTTCCCAAACAAGATATTTACTTCCACTCATAGAAACAAGCGCGCCATCATGGGCATCACCTGCATCCATAAGAGAAGCACCAACTGAATAATCAACAAAGAAGACATCTGGAACATCATCAATCATTTGATTCCAGTTATCTCCAGCAAGGCCTTGTGCCACACTTTCTGACTCAACCCAGTGTAATACACCATTTTGAGCTATAGCATAAGTCTTAGGATCGCTTTGGATTTTTATCCAACGAGATCCTGGACGATAGACAATATTGCCAGCAAGAGGAATGCTTGCAAGTTCGCTATCGGTAATGGTTTTTATCCCACTGAAATTTTCATACCAAGTAAAATATGTTTTTTCATTGGGAAACGCATAACGTTGACCATCTGTTGCATAATAATACACTGTCGTAAGAGTTGTTCCACGAATGACATCACCTGCAGCAAAAGTTTCTGCTTTTGCTGTTAAAGGAGCCAAAATGGACGCAATTCCCATTGACCATAGTAATGTGCTTACTACAACAAGAGACGTTAACGTGCGTCGTGTAAATGCATGCGCATCAGTCATAATCTGTTTTTATTTATAACCCAAGTTAAACTTGGGCGAACCTTTTGTTTATTTAATAGAAACTGTCTTTATTCTGCTTATTAAGCAGATCGACCTTTTAAAAAACAGTTTAAGAAGCATTTGAACACCTCCTTCCCTTGACCGATCGATCGAGTCGGACAAGACAAAGGAATAAATATGCCTCTCTCTTATCATCTCAGTTAATAAAGAGACGATAAGAGAATGCACATTGCTTATTCTAATTCTTGATTTGTACTCATTTCAATCTCCATATCTGTAAGATAGTTTTCAATATTTCCTAAATAACCTTTTAGTTCGTATATTATATCAAAAGCACGTCGATATCCACCAGCCGCAAAAATATCCATAGATTTTGTTAGTTTCTCATCAAAAGTTCGTAAAATAAGCCCAAGTTGTTGTAAATCTTTTTGATTATTTAAATTTAAATCATTCTCTTGAGAAACAAGAATTGTTTGAACAGTTTTTAAACGCTCAAGAACCGTACTTTTTCGCATTTGAATATCTGAAACATCTTTACGAAAAATACGATCAAGATCTTGTTTTGTTTCTTTTTTTGGTTGTGATTCCTGCTGACTGACAATAACTTCTACAGCTTGTTGATTTGCTGCTTCAACTGTTTCTAATACATTTTTTACATCAGCTTGATTTTCTTTTAAAACTTCAGGCTGACTTTGTTGGATAACCACATGATACCCATCTACTTGTTCATTAATTTCTTTTGCCATTTGAATGGCAGTTTCAGGCTCTTGGGTACGCAATTGTTGTAGTGATTCATTAACAGCCTCCATTTCGCGTTGAAAGGCTTGAGCTGCTTCTCGCACTAAATATTCTTTTTCACTTTTTACTGATCGAGTAATATTTTTCATTTCTTGCAAACGACGATTAGCAAATCCAACTTGAAGTCGCGCACGCTTCTCGCTATTAGCAGTTAAGCCTAACTGGACTCGTTCACTTACGAGCTTTACAGGATAAAGAGCATCGCCAGGAATACTTTGAAAGGCTGCATTTGCGGCCATAAGCGAACCACTAAAAATAAACATGAAAAAAACCGCTAAACTGGCAATGGGGCGAAGAAATGAATGATTCATTATCCACAAAAAATAAAAAGAAATATTTTTCCATGAATAAAGATTGCTTTGATATGACTCTTGTTGAGAATATGTATGAATATCTCTTTGAATTTTATTCCAAATTTCGGTTTGTTTTTGAACAGAAAAATCACCACCAAGCACTGGATGTTTTTTTTGTGTTCTTAATAAATGAATAAGTTCTTTTTCGTTCATACTATCTATTTTTCTTCATGAGCTTTAGTCTGTTCATCAAGAATTTCTCTTAGGGTTTTTAAGGCTCTATGAAGGTGAGTTCGCGTGGCTCCTTCTGATTTTTGTAATCGTCTTGCAATTTCTCTAATAGAAAGATCTTCAAGATAGCGCAATATAATAATAATTTGATCACTTTCATGAAGTTGCGACAATACTTTCTCTTGTAAAAAAACCACATCTATTTTGGCTTGTTGTTTCTCTTGATCTCGAATGGTTTTTTCATAGACTGATTTTGACGCAGGCACTTGACTCCAATCATCAACTAATTCTTGAGGTCGGCGTTGTCTATAATATTCAGCAATAACTCCTCTGGCAATTGTGAAACTAATACCAGAAACACTCTCTACCTTTGTTCCCGTTAGATAATTCCAAAGTCTAATAAAAACCATGGAAAGAGCATCATCAATTTCGGATTCTGGAAGCTTTATCGAAAGAAAACGCCTAATCGCTGGGCTATATTTTTGATAAAGCTTTTCAAAGGCTTTTTCATCCTTAAAAAAGAGAATTCGATACAGGAGAAATTTTTCTTCTATCGTATACACAATAGTAGTCGTTATAAATCTTAAAAGTGTTACATGAAAATCATAAAAAAATCAAGGGGTTTTTGACATAAAAAATACCTTTGACTAAACTAGTGTTGACAGAAACGTCAAAGTATATTAACATTTATTGTTCTTATTTATGTCAACGAATAATATCATACGTCTATCTGTTTCTGAGGCTGCTAAATTATTTGGGGTAAGCCAAAGAACGGTTCGCCGAGCCATTACTAATCAAGAACTTACATATATTGTGGTTCAAGGACGTTATAAAATCCACTTTGAATCTCTTTTAAAATGGTCTCAACAAACAACAGCAATGAAAAATAAACGTGATCAACAAGGTATTGGACAATATGTAGCTCAATGGAAAATACGCAATCGACTTTATAGTCCAAACCCAAAAATGTTTGAAGAGAGCAATGATCAACAAAAACATGAATCCAAAAAGAACTAAATTTTCCTTTCTGTCTTACTTGTTTTTATTTATTTTTATTCCTGTTTTTTGCTTTAGTTTTTTTCCTCAAAACAATGTGGTTGCTTATACGGATGAAAATAAATTTGTCCGAACTGCTAATTATTTTCTTCTTTCAGGTCCACGCCTAGAAGAAACAGAAACCCTCAAGAGTTTATCACGATTTGATCTTATTGTTCTTCCAGCTGAAGCACAGGTTTTTAATAAGACTTTTTTTACACAAATACGCAAATTGAATCCAGATATCATTATTTTAGCCTATGTTCCAACTGTAAGTTTTAATCATCTATATTGGTCTGATGCTCTTCATATTAAATTAAAAAAGGGTATCCGAGCTGAGTGGTGGCTTCAAGATGGAAACGGAAATCCAAAATCTATTTGGCCAAATACATCTGCTTTAAATCTCTCCTCTGGTTGGAATGCCTATCTTGCCTCATTTGTCTCAAATGAAATAATGAGCACAGGGCTTTGGGATGGTGTTTTTTATGATGAAGTGAGTGATGAAATTGCCTGGATTTCTCCAATTGATATCAATCGTGATGGAGCACCTGATGTTGCTAAGGAAGCAAATGAAAATTGGGAGCAGTCCTATATTTCTCTTTTTTCTCAAACCAGATCACTTATTGGCAATGAAAAAATCATTATCACCAATGGAAGCTCAAAGCGTTCTTATACGCCTTATGTAAATGGGCGAATGTTTGAATCATTCCCAACTCCATGGGAAGGAGATGGGGGCTGGCAAACAGTTATGAAAAATTATCTTTCGCTTGAACATGAAGTAAAAAATCCTTCTATTTTTTTCTTAAATGGAGATACACAAAATAAAGGTTTCCAAAATGATTATCAAAAAGTTAGATTTGGCATTACTTCAACCCTGCTTGGAAATGGATATTTTGGCTTTGATTTTGGAACTGAAAATCATGCCCAACTTTGGGAGTATGATGAATATCAGATTTATTTAGGAAAACCTAAGGAAGATATTTCTCACACTATAAAAAATGGTGTTTGGCAACGAAATTTTGAAAATGGAAAAGTGGTTGTTAATGCAACTAGTAAACCTCAAACCATTCAACTAGATGGTGAATACGAAAAGATCCATGGAACTCAAGACCCTAAAACCAATAATGGATCGATTGTTTCAAAAATTCATCTTTTAGCCAATGATGGGATTATCCTTTTACGTCCTGTTGAAAAAATTGAAGATAATTTGTTTTTAAACGGTTCATTTGTGCGTATTTTTAATCAACATGGAAAAACGGCTCGAACGGGTTTTTTTACCTATGATCCTCTTTATCGTGGTGGACAACGTATGGTTTATAAAGATCTTGATGGAGATGGTCGAAAAGAAACAATTGTGGCAAATCAATCAAAAATTGAAATTTATAAAGAGAATGGTGAACTAATAAATCAATTTTATCCATATACACAAGCCTATCATGGTGGAATTAACTTTGCTCTTGCAGACCTTGATCAAGATGGAACCATAGAAATTATCACAGGGACTAATAAAGGTGGTGGCCCACAAGTGCGTATTTTTAATAAAGATGGCGTTCTTATTCATCCTGGCTTTTTTGCTTATGATCCTCAATTTCGCGGAGGGATTTCACTTGCGATCGGAGACTTAAATGGGGATAATATAAATGAGATCATTGTAGGCGCAGGAGAAGGAGGCGGCCCTCATGTGCGTGTTTTCAATAAAGATGGCAAATTATTAAATCCTGGCTTTTTTGCTTATGATCCTCAATTTCGCGGAGGAGTCCATGTAGCAGCTGGAGATATAAATGGGGATGGAAAAGATGAAATTATTACAGGACCAGGAATTGGTGGCGGCCCTCATGTGCGTGTTTTCAATAAAGATAGTGAACTACTCCAACAATTTTTTGCATTTGAAAGTAGTCAAACCTCTGGGGTTGATGTTACAGTCGCTGATTTAGACACAGATG
>Ga0210044_10003059_pt1 | contig 24132 bp, 21 predicted proteins | sample CryGey13umfilter_2_FD_183959 | JGI IMG/M metagenome (GOLD analysis project Ga0210044, IMG submission 183959) | Groundwater microbial communities from aquifer in Utah, USA - Crystal Geyser 4/9/14 3 um filter (SPAdes) (version 2) | ecosystem: Environmental > Aquatic > Deep subsurface >... | reverse complement strand
GCACTTTGAAGCTCAGGGGCCATGACCCCCTCGGGGTGATGGTCGAGGCGCTACGCGGCTACATGCAAACGGGAGAGCTGCCGCCGCTGCCGGGCGCCGTGGCCGTTGCAGAAGGCTGAACTGTTACAATTATTCTAACCACCCCGTCAATTTATCCGATAATAATTGAGCAAATGGAATTTCAATATTCCGTTTGGGAAAATATTCAATTTCACGCCAATGGATTCTCGTGGATTTATCCAACGGTCCAAAAGGGCTTGCCTCGGCAAGGAGGCAAACAGTGATCCATCCCGAGAAATTTAGTAACCTGGATATTAACAATTTGTTCGTTCCTGGCCATATTTTTGATTCGGCCAGAAAGCTGCATTTGGATGAAGCATATATTGAATCCAACATAGTACTGGAGAAAGCCTTTTCTTTTGCGGGCAAGAACATTATCGAACACCCTGTTTTTTTCTATGATGCCATGGTTCTGTTCGGGTGGAACCTGGTTTTGTCTCGGAGATTTGACGAATTCGAAAGTTGGCTCAAATCCATCAAGGAAAATTGTGACCCAGTTACAGAAGCCCCGGAATTCCGGTTATTGCTGTTGTGGCGGGAGGCAATGCTTGGTAAATACGAGAACGCTCATCAACAGTGCCTTGAATTCCTAAAGGATGCTGACCTTGTAGTCGACAAGGTGTTGCCTGGGTATTTGTTTATAAAAAGTTATGTAGAATTTCCACTTGGACTATTGAACGACGCAATTGAAGACTGTGAGGCCGCCTATATTTTACAAAGATTATTGAACTGTCCCATCGAGTGTGGGCGGAGCGCAAACTTCCTTGGAATGCTTAATAGGGCAAACTCCAATTATGTTGAATCAATAAAGTGGCTGAAGCGCGCAACTAACCATTTTTCTGGTGCCCGCTTGCCCCGTAAGCAATCAATGGTGTACTTGAATTTGGGTACAACTTATTACAAAACCGGCGAATACCGCGAGTCATTCAAGTCCCTTCACAAGTCTCTTCAAATCGGCGTCGAAGGCGGTTGGATCCATCGCCAGTGCTTCGCAAACATTGCCCTGGGAAACGTTTATCGGTTGACCCGGGACACGGAAACGGCGCGGAAGCACCTTCATGCCGCCTACAATCAGGCCCAGGAACTGGGGTTCCGGCGAGAAGAATCGCTGTCCCTGGAATTTCTGGGTGATGTCTACCGGGACGAGGGTCGGCCGGGCGAGGCCCGGCGCTTCTACAGGCGCGCCCTTGCCATTGCCGCCGATATCGCACCGGAAGGCGATATCGTCATGGAGGTCCAGCGGCGACTGGGCGAATGCCATGTGTTGGAAGGCAACCCCGACGGCGCCGCTGAATACCTTACCCGAGCTTTGCATATGGCGCGCGCCCAGGGCGACCGATTCGAAGAGGGCGTGACCTTGCGTGTTATGGCGGAGACGAATTTCTCCCTCGGGGATTTGTCCGGAGCCGTCAAGACGATCACCCGGTCCGTGGACCTGTTGAGCGAGATCGACGCCAAGCACGAGCTCGCCATTAGCCTGTTGCGGCGCGGTGATTTGCGATTCATGCAGCTGGACGCGGCGCAAGGTGCCGATAGTCTGGCCGCCAGGGCTCTCATCCTTGATGAGGCCTGGGAGGACGCCACCCACGCCCTTGATCTGCTGTTGGGGGTTAATGTTTCCTGGTGGACCGAAAAGGCGCGGAACCTCGCAGATCGGGTTTCCCAGGGCAAAACAGCTCTGGAACGTGAACGCCGAACAATGCAGGTGACGCCAGGCGGGGACGGTCGGCATCATTCCCCCGACCTCATTGTCCACACCAGCGGCGTGATGCGTGACCTCATCCAGCTTTGTGATCTTTGCGCCGGAGGCAGTGACCCGGTTCTGATCGTCGGGGAAACCGGCACGGGCAAGGAATTGATCGCGCGCAGGGTCCACGAGCACAGCGATCGGAGCGACAGGTCTTTGGTGACGGTGAATGTCGCGGCCATCGCCCCCAGCATGTTCGAGCGCGAATTCTTCGGACACACCAAGGGCTCGTTCAGCGGCGCCGTCCGTGACGGCAAGGGTTTTGCGGCCAGTGCCGATGGCGGCACTCTCTTTCTCGATGAAATCGGCGAACTGCCCCGTGAAATGCAGCCCAAGCTCTTGCGGTTGATCCAGGACGGCACTTACCAGGCCCTGGGCGACCCCCAGTTGCGCCGCTCTGACCTTCGCCTGGTTGCGGCGACGAATGCGGACCTGAAGGGCATGGTCGACCGCGGCGAATTTCGATCGGACCTCTATTTTCGGCTCAAGGTTTTGGAGTTGCATATCCCGCCGGTGCGGGAGCGACGGGACGACATTCTTCTTCTTCTGCGCCATTTTCTTGGCATGGCATCCGGCCGCCCCGTCGAACCTGTCGAGTTTTTTAGCAGTGCCTCGCTGGACCGCCTCCTGGATTACGATTGGCCCGGAAATGTCCGGGAAATTTCCATGGTGGCCCGGCGCGCTGTAATGGAGATGAAGGCCAAGGGCCGGGTGCACCTGAATATTACCGGCGAAACCTGTGACAATTTATTGATTACCGGACCCGGCCATCGGATGAGGCCGTTGCGGGATGAAATGAGCAATATTCCGGCGGGCCGTTCCGTGAAGACCGAGCGTGCCCGGATCCTGATGGCCCTGGAGGAATGCGGCGGCAATCGCATCGCCGCCGCCCGCAAGTTGGGCGTCGGCCGCAGCACCCTTTACCGACGCATGGACAAGCTGGGCATTCCCACCCGCAAGGAATCAGACTAATATTGGGGCATGAGCCCACGCGACTATCCCGAACCCCCCGACCCCAAGCGCCTCGCCGAGGTGCGCGGCCAGCTCGACCGCGAGCAGGCGCGACGCCGCGCCGAACAACTGGGCGCCAACCGCCGCTTCGGCCGGCGCATCGACGGTGAACAGCTCCGCAACATCGGCACCTACACACTCATCCCCATGGTGCTGCTGGCCGGTCCCATGGTGGGCTACGGCCTGGGTTGGCTGGTCGAGCATTTCTGGGGGGGCACGCCCTGGGGCACGGTGACCGGCATGCTGATCGGCATGGTGGCCGGCTTCCGGCAGGTCTTCCTGATCCTGGCCAAAAAGACGGCCCCGCCGAATGATCGTGGGACCGGAAACGGAAAATAATATTCCGACTGTGGCGTGATCACGCCGGCGGCCCTCCCTCATCCCGCCGCAACTCCAAAACCGGCGCTTCGGCCGCACAGCCCAGCCTGAAGGGGATCCACTGCCCCGCTCCCGCAGATGTATACAGTATACGAGTGCCCCGCTGGTACATTCCACGCGGGTATTTGATCGAGGGATTCAGCTCCAGGATCGACCGACCCGCGAAGCCCACCTGCCCACCGTGGGTGTGGCCGGCCAGGGTCAGATCCACTCCCCGCGGAGCGGTCATGTCGAACACCCAGGGCCGGTGGGTCATCAGGATGGTGAAGTGCCACGGCCGTCGACGGTCCAGAGCATACTCCACGCAATCGTGCATGTAGTCGCGTCCGTCCTGGCCCGCAGGCTTGCCCAGATAGTCGTCGACCCCGGCCACGAAGAAATCCACGCCCCTCCACTGCAACGGCAGGCCGAAGTTCTTCAGCAACAAACCGGGCGACGAGGCCAGCAGATCGCGGGCCCGATCCGAGCCGGCGTGATACTCGTGGTTGCCGAGGCACGAGTACACCCCCAGCGGGGCCCCCAGTTCGGCGATCATGGCCATGGTCGCCGGCAGGACCGACAGGTCGTCGGCGATGTCTCCGGTCACCAGCACCAGGTGCGGCTTCAGCGCCTCGGCCCGCTCCAGGGTGCTGGCCAGTTCGGGCAGGGTCATGAACGTGCCCATGTGCAGGTCGCTCAGATGCAGGATGCGCAGGCCGTCCAGGCGCGCGGGCAGGTGGCGGAAAAGCAGCGGCTTCAGCTTGACCTCGGCGCCGTCCATGGTCCCGGCGATGGCCGTGGCCGTGCCGCCGGCCAGCACCACGTGCACCGAGACGGCCGCGCCGTCGCGCAGAAACCGCCGCCGGCTGCGGGCGAAAACGCCGGATACGGGCAGCCCGATCAAGATCGCGAGCTGGGTGATCAGGGCCAGGGCGATGAGCGCCGCAATGGGCGTCTGCACCGGGTCGTAGCCCAGGCGCGGCGCCCACTGGCCCAGGAGCAGGCAGATCAACCCCAGCGCCGGTAGCGACCACACCAGGCTGCGCACCAGCATGCGGCTCCACCAGTCCGGGTGCAGGCGCCGCATCATCGAGGCGATGAGCAGCGAGGGCAGCAGCACGGCCAAAGCGACCAGAAGCGGAAAAAGGACCATCAGCATGGTGGCGGCGCAACTCTCCGGGGAAAGCGAATGGGGATGTCTGACATCATAGCCATGAACCCCCGTCCGGAACACCACTTTCGCGACCCCGGAACGGTTTTGTGATATAATGGACCGAAAGCATCCCCCAGAAAGGTAGCCATGATGTTCTCCAGACGAATCTCCCTGGCCGTGACCGCATTGGCGGTCTGGGCCATACTGGTCGCCCCGGCTTCCGCCCAGCCGGCCGCCTGGGTTGCCGAGCCCGACCCCGCCTGGACGGACCTGTTCGACCGCGACAGCGGCTGGACCGGCGCCGATGGCATCTATTCCATCCCGCTGGGCGGGAACGAACGCCCCGGATCCGCGGCTGGTGGCCGCACCCTGTTCGTATTCAGCGACACCTTCATCGGCGAGGTGGACTCGTCCGGCGTGCGGCAGGACGGCACCGCGATGGTCAACAACACCCTTGCTGTGCTCACCGGCGGTGTGCCCGATCCCGGGGAAATGAACTTCCTCTACCGCGCGGACGAGAACGGCGATCCCGCGAGCCTGTTCGTGCCTCGCACTCCGTCGGCCCAGCCGGACCACTGGTACTGGCTGGGCGACGGCGTGGCCATCGACGGGATGGTGCACGTCTTCGGGCTGCGCATGAGGAGCGCGAGCGGCATTGGCTTCGCCACCGACGGGGTGGCGATCGTCTCGTTCCCGGTCTCGGCCAACCCGGGCCGGCCCCTGCAGACCGAGTCCCCGCTGTTCCTGCCGGACGACGGCATCCGGGGCGACATCATTTTCGGCGCGGGAATCCTCAACAACACCGCCGCGGCCGGGGCGCCGAACCCCGACGGCTACATCTATGTGTATGGGACCCAAAACGACCAATACATAAAGAAGTTGGTGGCGGCTCGGGTCCAGCCGGCCGATTTTCTGGACCTCACGCGCTGGGAGTATCGTACCGACACCGGCTGGAGCGGTAATATTACCGACCTCGCCCCCCTGACCCAGCGGGTGAGCAACGAACTGAGCGTCTCGCCGCTGAACGACGGCTCGGGCCGCTTTGTGCTGGTCTTTCAGGAAGACGCCGTCGGGCGCTACGTTTCCCTGCGCATCGGCGACGGCCCCGTCGGCCCGTGGGGACCCATTCACCGGGTTTTCGAATGTCCCGAACCGCAGCTCGATCCCGACCTCTACACCTACAACGCCAAGGCGCACCCCAGCTTGTCGGCGCCGGGCGAGCTTTTGATCAGTTATAACGTCAACACCCTGGATTTCTGGGACCACTTCCGCAATGCCGACATCTACCGCCCGCGTTTCATCCGAATCCACCGCGCGGATGTGACGGACCGCACCGCTGCGGCGCGGGCGACTCCTATGGGCCTGGCCGCATCACCCAACCCTTGCAACCCCCGTACGTCCATCTCCTTCAGCCTGCCCGTGGCCGGAGCAGCTCACCTGGCGGTGTATGATTTTTGCGGCCGCCGCGTGCGGGACCTGCTGAACACCGATCTTCAGGCGGGGGGTCACACGGTGGATTGGGACGGCCGGGACAACGGTGGCCGACCCGCCGCCACCGGCGTGTACATCTGCCGCCTGGTCGCCGGCGCGGAGGCGCAAACCGTGAGGGTTTCGCTGGTAAAATGAGGGCTCGCTCAGGCCCGCAGGGAAATTTTCTTGAATTTTCTCCCGCCCCTTTTTAAATTCTACCCCGAGGTAGCACATGAGATTGTCCAAGAGTTCGGAATACGCAATTCGCAGCCTGGTCTATATCGTCCGCAGTCCGGAGATGGTCTGTTCGGTCAAGACCTTGAGTACGGCTTTGGACATTCCCTACAAGTTCCTGGGCCGCATCATGAGCCAGCTCGCGGCTGCCGAAATCGTCACCGCGACCCGAGGCAAGCACGGCGGGTACAGCGTCAACCGGCCGCCTGAGCGCCTGAGCCTGGCGGAAGTGATCGAGGCAGTGGAGGGCTTGGCGGACAACGATCGCTGCATCCTGGGGTTCGAATCCTGCGACGATGACAACCCCTGCCCCCTGCATGAGCAGTGGAAAACGCACAAGGAGGGAATTTTCACCATGATCCACACCGTGAGCTTGGCCGAATTGATCGACGGGGGACCGGGTCGGATCTGAGTGCTATGGTTTTTTTTTGCCCAGAAAATGCTACCCAAGCGTAGCAGTTTTCCGAGACGAACCGGCTTTCGGGCCGCAATGAGGAGGAAGGGAATGAATAGCAGCTGGCTGGACAATCTCATGTCCCGCAAAGGGTTGTATGCCACATTCTGGGTGGTCGGGATCATCATGGTGACGGCTCTGATCATGTTCACGGCCAACCTGCAGAAGGAAGTGCCCCCCATTCCGGCTCAGGTGGTCTCTCCAACCGGGGAAGTCTTGTACACCTATGATGACGTGGTGGCCGGCAAGGGCTTCTTTCAGCAGTTCGATCTGATGGACTACGGCACGCTGCTGGGTATGGGCGCGTACCTGGGACCGGATTTTTCCGCCGAATTCATGCATCGGCGGGCCGAGTTCCTCTATGACCGCCTGGCGGAGCAGGAATTCGGGGTTCCCGCCGCAGGCTTGACCAAGCCCCAGCTGGGAAGCATCAAGGAAATGGTGAAGGCCGATTTCCACGAAGGGGTGGCCCTGAATGCGGAGACCGTCACCTACTCGAAGCTGTCCTCGGCCGCGTACCGGGCCAATGTGGAATATTTGACGGATTTCCTGGTCAACGGAAATGCGGAGAACGCCTTCCCCGGTGGGGTGATCCACCCCGAGGAAGCCCGGCTGATCGCCGCGTTCGTGGACTGGAGCCAGCTGGTGGCCTCGAGCATCCGGCCGGGCACCGACCGCACCTGGTCCAACAACTGGCCCGGCGAACCCCTCCTGGACCAGAGGCCGGGCTGGAGCTCGCATCTGGTCACCCTGTGGGAGCTGCTGATCCTGTGGGCGGGGACCATCGTCGTGCTGTGGCTGGCCTACGACAGGCTGCTGAAAAAGGATCCGGGCGATGGGCTGGAGCCGACCCTGCAGATCACGCGGCTGTTTCCCTCCCAGAGCAAGCTGCTCAAGTATGTGCCGATCGTGGGGCTGTTCATGTTCCTGCAGATCGTTCTGGGTGGATATCTGGCACACATCTACACCGAGCCAGCCAAGAATTTCATCCTTTCCCAGACCATCCTGCCGTTCAACGTTATGCGGGCGTTGCACACGAATCTGGCGATCATCTGGGTGGCCATCGGCTGGCTGGTCGGCGGCATGCTCATCGCGCCCCTGGTCGCCGAAGAGGACCTGAGGTTTCCCTGGCTGGTGGATGTGCTGTGGGGAGCCCTGCTGGTCGTCGGCGCCGGCGGATTGATCGGCATCTACATGGGCGCCACCGGCCAAATGCGCGAGGTGTGGTTCTGGCTGGGCAACGAAGGCCGTGAACTGCTCAACCTGGGCCGGGTCTGGGACATGGGCCTGGTCGTGGGCCTGGTGATGTGGTTTTTGATGGTGTTCAGCCTCATCCGCAAGGCCAAGGACAACAACGTCATGGTGGGGACCATCATCTGGAGCGCCTTCGGCATCGCCACCCTGTACGTCGCCGGTATGATGCCCCTGAACAAGATCATGCCCAACTACACCGTCGACGATTATTACCGCTGGTGGGTCGTCCACCTGTGGGTAGAACTGACGTTCGAACTCTTCGCGGCGGGCGTCCTGGCTTTTCTTACCGTGGCGCTGGGGCTGGTGACGCGAAAGGCGGCCGAGCGGATCATGCTGTTCGAGCTGGCGTTGATCATGCTCAGCGGGACGCTGGGAGTGGGCCATCATTACTTCTGGCAGGGCCTGGACGAATACTGGATCGCCGTGGGCGGCATTTTTTCGGCACTTGAACCCCTGCCGCTGGTCTTGTTGATGATCGAGGCGTACAAGGAGCAGAGGGCGATCAGCGGACGCGGGGAAACCTTCTCTTACTCGATTCCCTTCCTGTTCCTGGCCGGCAGCGCCTTCTTGAACTGGTACGGGGCGGGGTTCCTGGGTATGGTGATCAACACCCCGACCATGGACTATTACGGCCACGGAACGTACCTGATCATGCCTCATGGCCACGTGGCCCTGCTCGGTGCGTTCGGTTACATCTCCCTGGCCTTCATGTATCTGACGGTCCGGGCTCACGCCCTGGCCAACAACCTGGAGTGGAGTGACAAGCCCAGCCGCGTCGGCTTCTGGCTGCTGACCATTGGGGTGGTGCTGTTCTCCATCCCCACTCTGGTCATCGGGTTCAGCCAGGCCCACACGGCTCACGATCTGGGCTACTGGTTCGCCCGGCAGCGCGAAGCGGTGGAACCCCTCAAGGGCTGGATGTGGTCGCGGACCCTGCCCGACGGTCTGATGATTATCGGCGCCGGCACGATCTTCGTGGATCTGGTCCGCAAGAGTCTGTTTGCCCGCAAGAGCGCCTAGAAGGTCCGTGAAGCGGGAGTTTGCCCAGATCGGACGGCCGGAAGATCGCTATTTCAACTGCAGGCCCCGGGTGTTCACGACCCCGGATGGGGTCTGCAGGAGAAACAGGTAAACGCCGCCGGGCGCTTCACGGCCCCGGCGGCTTTTTCCGTCCCAGGTGACGGTTCCGGGACCGGCCGGGCGGACTCCCTCCAACAGGGTCGTCACCAGGCGGCCACGCAGATCGAAGACATCCAGCCGAACGAGGCCGGGCTGCCGGAGGTCGTAGCTGATTTCCGTACGGGGGTTGAATGGGTTGGGATAGATGTTCATTTCGGCCGGAGGCGTGGCCGGTGGTCCGACCGCGCTCAGGGGGTCCTGGACGGTGATTGTCGTGCCCGGCAGGGTCACGTCGCTGAACCAGCCACCGTCGGTGGTGGCGAGGTAGACCGTAACGGTCGTGATGGGGGTCGTGCCGGGGTTCAGACCTTCAAAATCCCAGGTGAAAAGTTCTCCGGGTCCCTTGACGAATAATCCCACGCCCAAGATCACGGCATATCCGTACCAGGTGCCCGGGGCGTTCTCCTCGAAGCCCTGGAAGGTGAAGATCCCGCTGTCGGTGTAAAGCCGGCCGGCGGCGCCGCCCAGCGAGCGCACCACCGTGGTGTCGTAGGTCACGGTCACGTCGATGGTGCGGATCTCCAGGGAATCGGCGATCAGGATGGACAAGCGCCCCTGGTCTTCGGGGCTGACGGTCGTGTCGGTGGGTGAAAACGAAAGCTGGACCTGGGCTGTGGCCGCCGAGGCCAGCACCAGGAGGGCCAGCATCAGGCCCGCCGGGATGCCCGTCTTCTTCGTGCGGAAATGCGCCACCCGGCCCGTCATGGCAAACTTCCTTCGTCGTCCCTTGCGGATCGCCGAGCGGTTTTGAACGGTGTGTCCAAAACCGCTCGGCTCCTCATCGTCATACTCGACCCATATCACTTCACCAGCGTCATCTTTTTGACCTGGCTGTATGGCCCGGCCTGGATCTGGTAGAAGTAGGTGCCCGAGGCCACGGAACTGCCGCTGTCATTGCGGCCCATCCAGACGACCTCGTGCAGACCGGACGTCTGCTGACCGTCGATCAGCGTCGCCACGCGCTTACCGTCCACGCCGTAGATGACCAGCTTTACGTACTGCGCTTCGGGCAGGGAGAAGCTGATCTTCGTCATGGGGTTGAACGGGTTGGGGTAGTTGTCTTTCAGGGCAAACACGCGGGGCGTAACCGACCCGCTGGTCTCGCTCAGTTTGACCTTGAGATCGATGTTGTCCATCCCCCGGGCGGTGATCTTCAGGTCCGCCATGGCGACGGGCTCGTCCGACCGGATGACCATCAGGTCGCCCTCGCCGACGAACCCGTTGTTCACGCCCATGACCGCCACGCTGGCGTCCAGGTTCTCACCCACGTTCCGCAGGAACGTCAGCTCGGACTGGTCGTCCAGCAGAAGGCCGGCGGAAACGCTCGTGACCGCGTGGTCCGCGGTCACCCGCAGGCCCTTGAGGCCGGAACCGTCCACCAGGCGCAAGGCCAGGGATCCGTCATCGTTATGGACCCAGGCCAGGGTGGCCGTGGTGGCGACGGGGGCTTTGTCCTTTGCGGCGGAGACCACACCGAAGTTCATGGAGAAGACCATCAGGTCCTCGAAGTCGATGCGGCTGTCGGTGGTCGGGATGCCGAGGCGGCTCCAGTCGTCGGTAGGGCCGACGTCGACCGTGTTGTTGTAGGGAGGGGTGCCGCTGGCGCCGGTGGTGCCGAAGGCGGCGCCCAGGTCGGTGATATCGGATGAGTTGACCAGTCCGTCAGGCACGACGCTGGGTCCGATTCCGGTCACATCGCCAAGCCAGTAGTTGGTGGACCGGTCGTTGGCCGCGGCGGGCGGGCTGATGTTGCCCGCTGCGTCGACGGCGAACACTTCGTAGGAATACACGCCGCGGTTCAGGCCGTTGGGATCGAAGACTCCGGATCCCGCAACATGCCCAACATCCGTCAGGGCCGTGGTTCCGACGCTTACCGTATCGGCCAGAACCCATTCGGGATCCAGATCGGCGGCGCTCGGAGAGGCCGGTCGGATGGTCGGGGTGGCGGCGGCAACATCGTCGTACTCGGGATAGGCCGAGACGCCGACGGTGCCGTTGTGCCACAGACCGCGGTACACCATGTAGCGGGCGGTCCCGGTTCCCGGATGGGTCCAGTCGACGCCGACCTTGTTGTGTCCGGGGGTCGCGGTGATGCCCGTGACCGGTTCCGGAGGCGTGCAGTCCACCAGGATGGTGGCGCCCGTGGCGGTCGAGGGGATCGGCGCGTTGTTGGGATCGCGGAGGGTGAAGCTGTCGAAGGTGATGTCGGCGGTGCCGTCACCGCGGCCCCGCCGATGGGCTCGGTGGGGCTGCCCTGGGTGGTTCCGGAGATCATCCACGAACCGTCACCGTTGTTGAAGCTGAGGAACTGGGTGGTGCCGCCGAAGGGCGCAAGGCTGTGGACGGCGACCCAGTTGACCTCGCTGGTCGCCCGGACGACGGCGTTGAAACCGAAGACGTCCGGGGTGTAGATGTCGGTCTTGAGGTTGAAGACCAGCGTGTGGGTCTGGCCGCAGGCGTAGGGCCCGGATACGTCCGGTACCACGGTTGTGCTGCCCATGCCCGACCAGGGTTCGAACAGAATGTTGTCGTCCACGGGCACGCCCGTGCCGGAGAGATTCAGCGGATCATGGAAGGGTCCGCTCGCATCGCCCCACCAGTTGTCCAGGAAGTCGATGGAGTTGGTGGAGCTTGTGTTGCTCACGCCGTAGCCGGAGTTGCCCGACAGGTTGTTGCCGCGGCCCACGACTACCGAGGCATCGGCGCCGTCGAAACCGCAGGCCACGCCGTCGGTGTTGCCGGTCAGGGTGTTGCCGGTCAGGGTGACGTTGGTGCCAGGCTGATAATAAGTCGATACCAGGATGGCGGCGGAAATCGACCCATCTGACGAGGCCACACCCCGGCACTTTGTGATGGTGTTGTTCTCCATGATCATCACGGCTTCGGTGTCAACGGCGTAGTCGAGCCAGTTGCCGGGTCCCTTGCCGGTATAAATGTTGTTACTGAAGGTCCCGCCGGACCAGTTCAGAATACCAATCCGACCGATATCATCGAAAGTGCAACCGGTTACGTTCCAGTAATCTCCACCGAAGGCGGCGATGGCTACGCCACCATATGTGGGACCACCCGCTTGATATTGGATGTTTCGCAGGGCGCAATTCTCCATGTCACCGTTTCCAAGGGCACGGATGCCCTGATAAACCAGGTGCCCTGCGCCGTCCAGCTCCAGATCGCGCATCACCAGGTGGGTGCCGGCCAATTGCAGGAACCACCCGCGGGCGTCGCCGCTGGTGCCGGTGTCGCTGTCGGTCATGAGGACCGCCCGGTCGAGTGGATCGCCCTCGATGGTCAGGCTCTTGTCGATGACCACCTGCCCGGACACGACATAGGTTCCGGGATCCGCCACGATGGTGTCGCCGGAGTAGGCATCCGCGACCGCGCCCGTCAACGTGCCGTATCCCTTGACCTGGGTGGTGTTGTTGAAGGGGAAGTGGGCGGTGGCGGAAAAGTTGGCCACCACGAAACCTTCGCCCGCGCCGGTGACGTAGTTGGCGGCGGTGTCGCCGAACATCCAGTTGAAGCCACGGGCAATGTTGGTGCCCAGCTCGTCGGGCGCACCGCTGCCGATGTCGGACGAAGCGGCGATGTATGCCGGAGAAGGCGGTTCGATGACGAGGCCGCCGACGTTTTCGAAGATCATATCGGAAACGCCGTCCCAACCGTGGGCCATGGCGTAGGTGTGGACCCAGCTGTTCAGGGTATTCCATCCCGCAGTCTCGTAGACCTTGCAGCGCTTGGTTTTCAGGAAGTCCCAGTCGGACACGTCCCAGCGATGGTCGGTCCATTCCCCATCGGACGGCTCGTTGGCGATGACGGCGTAGTTACCCGCGCCATCGGTGATCCAGATGTTGAAGTAGGGGCCCCAGAGCGAGCCGGAACTGACCACGTCGTCCAACCGGTCGGTGTGCAAGGTCGTGATGTCCGAGACGTGCACGCCGTTGATCTTGTCGGTGGCCAGGGCGGCCTTCTGGCTGCCTGCGAAAACGGCAAACTCGGGAGCGCCCATCACCCCGTGCAGGCCGTTGCCGAAGATCAGGGGCGGCCCCTCGGTGGAGTTGTTGCGGATAACGATGGCAGCCCAGTCCGGATCGACGGCCAGGGCCGGAGCCGGAGTCATGGTGACCTTGTAGTCAACTCCGTTGAACCAGACGCTGACGGCAAAGCCGGCAAACTGCAGGGGTACCACTTCGCTACCCCAGCTCCAATCCATATCCCAGGCTCCCGCGCCGCCGCCGTTGGCGGCCGCGCCGCCCGGGATCTCGGCCGTTCCAGTGGCCGGCAGGTAGGCGCCGGTATCGGTCTCGGTGGCGTAGCCCGTCGTCCAGTCCATGGTGCCGGACATGGGAACACCCATGGCGGGGATGCCGCCGACGCCCCAGAAGGCCTCGTCGTACCACGGATTCGCCGCGGTGGCCCCGGGGTGATTGCGCAAGGCCCATTTCTGGGTCCCGCCGTCGTCGTAGAAGGCGACGCTGTACTGGTACCAGTCAGGGGTGTCGGGGTTCCAGGTGGGCCAGGCGTCATGGTCGGCCCCGATGGCCTGGGACGTCCACACCGGGCCGGAGCCGGGATCGTTCCCGAACATGGCGGTGCCGCCCTCGAGGGCGAACAGGTCGAACACGGAACCGGACGTGACCGGGACGACGCCCGTGTAGGTTCCGTCGCCGTTGTTGGTCAGGGCGCCCTGCAGGTGCAGCGAACTGGAGGAGACGGTCGTCCCCAGGGCCAGAGCCGGCAAAAGAAGCAGAGCCAGAATCAAAGCGATTCGTTGCATGATATCCCCCCATGCTTGAGTTCATCCGTGAAAATAAATCGAGCCTTGGAATCCTTTCCCGGGCCGGGACAACATGTTTGGCCATGTGTCCGATCGGTGGAATAACCGGGGTAGGCTGGAGGGGCGGGTCGCGATCCTCCCCCTCAAGAACAATCCCCAGACCCCCTCCTTTCGTTCATCAATTCCGCGTCGGAAAAAACGGCGAAGAACCGCTCTCCCGGCGCACATACAGGAATTTCTTCATAATGATCAGGCAGTCTGTCCGGAGCTGTGTTTGGGCGAGAGAACTCAGCAATATTTCGGATCAAGGTGGGCGAGGGAGCAATCCTCCCACATTGAATAATGTGTGTCAAGTAAACGACATTCAATTTTCAGAAAAATTCACACCAAAGAAAAAAATCATACTTCCCTGAGCGGGAATATGGGCGCCGGGGCCGACTTTCTCCTACATTGGACGAACATTTTTCCAGGAAAGGGTTGGAATCGTGACACATCTGGGATCATTCGCCTGCCTCGACATCATCGGGGACATTCACGGCTATGCCGAGGACCTGGAGTTCCTGCTGGAGCGCCTGGGTTATCGGGAACAAAACGGTGCCTATCGCCATGAAGATCGGGACCGTTGCGCCGTATTTCTGGGCGATTTCATCGACCGCGGCTCCGACATCAAGCGCGTGCTGCGGATCGTGCGTGCCATGACCGAAGCCGGCACTGCCCACGCCGTCCTGGCCAACCACGAGTTCAACGCCATCGCTTATGCCACCCTGCACGAGGGCCGCTTCCTGCGCCCCCACACGCCGACCCACGAGTGGCAGCACCGGCATACCCTGGAGCAGCTCGGCGGGCTGGCCGTGCCCGACCACTGGCTGGACTGGTTCCGCACCCTTCCGCCGTACCTGGCCAACGACGAGGTGCGCATCGTACACGCCTGCTGGGATCCCTGGGCCGTCGCGGTGATCGACGACGCCCTGGCCCGCCATGGAGGGCTGACCCACGATTTCATGGTCGAAGCCCTTCCGTCGGGGCCGCCGGCCGAGCGGGGAGACCTTTTCGCAGCCACCGAATGGCTCCTCAAGGGCAAGGAAGTCCCTCTGCCTGCGGACCATGCACCCCTGGCCGACAAGGAGGGTATTCGTCGCCGCCGCATGCGGGTGCGCTGGTTCGGCCTGCCCCCCGAACCGACTTATGCCGATATGCTGTTCCCCCTGGGTTCGACAGCGGGCCTGCCTTCGGAATCGGTTCCGGGAGAAGCCTTGAAGGCGGTGCGTCTGCCGGGAAACGCCTATCCGGTCGATGCCCCGCCGGTCTTTTTCGGTCATTACTGGTTGACCGGATCCGTGGGTCCCCAGGCCCCCAACGTGATCTGCCTGGACTATTCCGTGGCCCGCGGGGGGCGGCTGGTGGCCTGTACCTGGCGACAGGGCGAACCGATCACCCCGGCGAGCTTCACCACCTCCCGTTGAGGCGGTTTCGAGGTCGGCCACAGGGGATTCCGGCCATCTCTATCTTTTTTTGACATCTTCTGTCACTTGACCATCTTTACCAGCGATCAAACGCCGCGGCTCGCCCCCGGTGCCCGACCCCACACCCGAGCAAGAGGAAATCGCCGTTTTGAACGAACCCCTCCTTGCCCGAGTCCGGTTATGGACTATTTTGCTCGCGTTACCGGCGGCCGGCGCATGTTGGCCGCTTTTGTCCGGCATTTTTGCCCTGGGCGTGTTGGTAACGGCCATCTGGGCGGTGGCGGGCTTCTACACCCTGGAGAGGCTGCTGCGTGCGGCGGTTGTCTCACCGGGAACTCCCCGCAACGGATTCGGCGTTTTTCTGTGGCTAATGGCCAAATTGGCTATTTACGCCCTGGCGGTCCGGGTGGTACTTTCCCGCCCGTTCCCACCGCTAAGCCATGCCGCCGGCCTCACGGTCCTGGTGGTGGTCCTGGTGGTCAGCGGAATCCGGCAGACGCCGGGCTCTGGGGGACCCGAACCCCCTTTGCGGGGCGACGATCGATCAAGCGACCTTTAGGTGAGCGGCGCGAGGCACTGCGCCCCATTCTGACGAGGGAACGGATGCGAAAGATCTGCGCGAAGGAGTTGATGACCGGCCTCCTCTTGATCGGGGCGGTCCTCTTTGCGTCCGGGGTGGTCCTGGCCCAGGATCACGGCGGCCAGGTCGAGCACGGCGCCGCCGGCTCCGAAACCGCCGCCGGCTCCGAAACCGCCGCCGTTCAAGCCGATGAAGCTCACGGCGAAGTCGCCCATGGCGAGGAGGCCGCTCACGGCGAAGAGGGTCATGGCGGGGAGCACGGCTCCATTCCCCATCTCCAGAATCTGGTGTCCGGCTGGGTCGCTCCTTATGTTCCCGAGACCGTGGCCAACAATCTGAGCGACTTCATCGACCCGATCTACTCCCTCACCGTGGTCCTGCTGCTGGCCCTGTTCTTCGTCTCTTTGAGGGGAAAACTGGATGCGCGCCGACCCGGACGCCTGCAGATGGCGGTGGAGGTGCTCTTCGGCGGGCTGTACTCCATGTTCCGGGCGATCATCGGGCCGTCCGCCCGCCGGTACACGCCCTACCTGGGCACGCTGTTCATCTTCATCCTCTTCAACAATCTGGCGGGGATCCTGCCGCTGGGGCACTCGTCGACGTCGGTCTTCAACACCACGACCTTCGCCCTCGGCCTGCTGACGTTCCTCTATGTCCAGGGCATCGCGTTGGCCAACAACGGCGTGGTCGGTTACTTCTACCACCTGGCCGGGTCGCCGAAATCGGGAATCGAGTGGGGCCTGTCGCCGCTGTTCTTCATGCTGCACACCATCGGCGAGCTGATCAAGCCCGTCAGCCTGTCGTTGCGTCTGTTCGGCAACATCACGGGCGAGGACGCCCTGATCGCGACGATGGTCATCCTCGGCTACGCATTCTTCAAGGTCATCCTGTTCTTCGTGCCCGAAGCGGCGTGGAATTACCTGCCCGGCCTGCCGTTGCAGCTTCCGTTCTACTTCCTCGCCCTGCTTTCGAGCACGATCCAGGCCCTGGTCTTTACGCTGCTGTCGACGGTTTATATCGCCCTGTGGCTACCCCACGATGACCATGGCGCACACGCCCACGGTCAGCAGGAGGCCCACGGGCACTAACCCGGACCCCCGCGCGGGGATCGGACAACCGCGGGTTCGCCCGCGATCGTGAAAGTGCAACGCACGCACAAGAAGGAGAAAGACAATGGACGGGAATATTCTGGGACTGGGACTTCCTATCGGCCTGGGTATCGCCGCGCTCGGATCGGGTCTGGGTCTGGGCAAGGCCGTCGAGGGCGGCATGAACGCCATGGGCCGCCAGCCCGAGGCCATCAGTCAGATCCAGGTGGCCATGATCATCGGTTGTGCCTTCATCGAGGCCCTGACGATCTACGCGTTTGTTGCCGTCATCATGCTGATGGGCAAGGTCTAGTTCTGATTTTGACTTGAGCGGGGAGACCCGGCGTGCGTTGACCGGAAACCGGGGGGTGGCCCTGTCGCCCTCCGGATCCGCCATGCGAGGCCAGGCGACCCGGTCCGGAAGGGACCTTTCATGGAAATGATGATGCCCAAGATCCCGCAGCTGCTGACGACGGCGGTGGGGTTCCTCATCTTCGTGGTCATCCTGGGCAAGTATGCCTGGGGCCCGATCCTCAACGTGCTGGACGAACGTCGCGGCAAGATCGAGGGCGACTACGCGGCTGCGGAGAAGAACCTGGCTGACGCCGAGGAGCTGAGGGGCGAGTTCGAGAGCAAGCTGGCCGACATCAAGGCCATCGAGCGCGAAAAGCTCCAGGAGGCCGTGCGGCGCGGCGAAGAGCAGGGCGAAAGCATCGTGGTCAAGGCGCGTTCGTCGGCCGACGACATTCGCCACAAGGCCGATCAGGACATCGAGATCGAGAGCCAGAAGGCCCAGGTCCAGCTGCGCGACAGCGTGGTGTCCATGGCGCTGGGTGCGGCCGAGAAAGTGATCGGCGAGCGGCTCGACGACGATCTGCATCGCAAGCTGATCACCGAGTACATCGATAGCCTGGACGGAGGCGCGACCAATGCGTGATCGCAAGGTCGCAACCCGCTACGCGGAGGCGCTCCTGCTTTCAGCCAAGCAGGAGGGCGTGCTCGCGGGCGTGGCGGATTCCTACGCAGCCGTGCTCGCGGTGATCGACGGGAACCGTGACCTGGTCACGTTCCTGGACAGCCCGCAGGTGCGGGAGCAGGAAAAGAAGGAACTGTTGAGCAAGATTTTCGGCGCGAGGATCGAGCCGGTGCTGCTCAACTTCTTCCTGCTGCTGATCGATCGCAACCGCATCCACAGCACGCGGGACATCGGTACCGTTTTCGCCGAGCTCGTGGAGAAGGACATGGGCGTGATCCGTGCCGAGGTCGTCACGGCCATCGCGCTGCCGGACGATCTGGCCGCCGGCCTGGAGGCCAAGCTCGCCGCCATGACGGGCGCCCGGATCATCATGGAGAAGAAGACCGACCCCGCCGTCATCGGCGGTGTCTGCGTGACCATGGGGGACAAGGTCCTCGATGGCACGGTGCGTACGAACCTCAATCTGCTCGGCAAGAAGCTGGGCGAGGCGCGGGTTCACTAGTTCGGATTTTGCCGGTTCCGGGCCTTGAGCCGCGGAACCCCGGTGTGGGACTCAACGAGGAGTAAGGGCATTGAAACTGAGGCCTGAAGAGATCAGCTCCGTACTATCCCAGGAGTTGAACAATTACGACCGCAACCTCGAGGTTGAGAGTGTCGGAACCATCCTTCAGGTAGGTGACGGTATCGCCCGCGTCTACGGCCTGCAGGACGTGATGGCCGGTGAGATGGTGAAGTTCCCCGGGGACATCTACGGCCTGGTGCTGAACCTCGAAGAGGATTCGGTCGGTGTGGCCATTCTCGGCGAGGACACCCACATCAAGGAGGGCGACCAGGTCACCCGCACCGGCACCATCGCCTCCGTTCCGGTGGGCGAGGGCGTCGTCGGGCGCGTGCTGAACGCCGTGGGCCTGCCCATCGACGGCGAGGGCCCCGTGCCCAGCGCCGAAACCCGCGAGATCGAGCTGAAGGCGCCGGGTGTGACCGCCCGTCAGCCCGTCGGCCAGCCGCTGATGACCGGGCTGAAGGCCGTCGACTCCATGATCCCCATCGGCCGCGGCCAGCGCGAGCTGATCATCGGTGACCGCGGCACCGGCAAGACCGCCATCGCCATCGATGCGATCATCAACCAGAAGGGCAAGGGCGTTTACTGCTTCTACGTGGCCATCGGCCAGAAGCAGTCCACCGTGGCCGCCGTGCACAGCAAGCTCAAGGAGCACGGCGCGATGGAGTACACCACCATCATCGCCGCCAGCGCCAGCGAGCCCGCCCCCCTGCTCTTCCTGGCCCCCTACGCCGGCTGCACCATGGCCGAGCACTTCATGTGGCAGGGCAAGGACACCCTCGTGGTGTACGACGATCTCTCCAAGCAGGCCAACGCCTACCGGCAGATGTCCCTGCTTCTGCGCCGCCCGCCGGGACGCGAGGCTTTCCCCGGCGACGTGTTCTATCTCCACAGCCGGTTGCTCGAGCGCTCGGTCAAGCTGAGCGAGGAGAACGGCGGCGGTTCACTGACCGCCCTGCCCATCATCGAGACCCAGGCTTCGGACGTGTCGGCCTACATCCCGACCAACGTGATCTCGATCACCGACGGCCAGATCTTCCTGGAGAGCGACCTGTTCTACCAGGGCATCCGGCCCGCCATCAACGTGGGTATCTCCGTTTCCCGTGTGGGTGGAGCGGCTCAGACCAAGGCCATGAAGAAGGTTGCCGGGTCGCTGCGCCTGGACCTGGCCCAGTTCCGCGAACTGCAGGCTTTCGCCCAGTTCGGCAGCGACCTGGACAAGGCCACCCAGCGCCAGCTCACCCGCGGTGAGCGCATGGTCGAGATCCTGAAGCAGAACCAGTACGTGCCCATGGCCAACGAGAAGCAGGTGTCGATCATCTTCGCCGCCAGCAAGGGCTTCCTCGATCAGGTGCCCGTCGAGGACGTGGCGGCATGGGAGAAGGACTTCCACGCCTTCATGGAGCAGAAGCACTCGAACATTCTGCACACCATCGAAGAGACCGGGAAGCTCGCCGATGAGACGGTGGAGAATCTGACCGCCGCCATCAAGGAATTCGCAGGAACGCGCAGCTAGGCTCGCGGAGGAGGTAACCCGTGGCGGGAGCCGGGGTCAAACTACTGAACAAGCGGATCCGCTCGGTCAAGAACACCCAGCAGATCACCAAGGCCATGAAGATGGTCGCCGCTGCCAAGCTTCAGCGCCAGCAGGGCCAGATGCTGGCGGCGCGCCCCTATGCGCGCAAGCTGACCGAGCTCATGCAGCAGCTGGTGTCCCAGACCGAGGTCATGGACCCGCTTTTCGAGGTGCGACCCGTGCAAAAGCGCCTGTTCGTGGTGATCACTTCCGACAAGGGCCTGTGCGGGTCCTACAACATGAACATCATCAAACCGGCCCATAAGGCGGTGGACCAGTCGATCGAATCGGGTGTCGAGACCGCCGTCTACGCCATCGGGCGCAAGGGGGCCGAGTACTTCCGCAAACGGGGTTACACGATCCACGCCAGCCACGAGGATTTCGGCGGCGAAGCGAACAGCACCCAGGGCAAGACGGTGGGCGACACCGCCGTGGGCGCCTTCCTGGACGGAACCTTCGACGAGGTGCGTGTGGTCTACCCCTCCTTCGTCAGCACCATGACCCAGATGCCGGTGGACCAGCCCCTGCTGCCCATCGCGCCGGAGGCCATGGAGGGCGATACCGAGGGTGCGGGCCTGGATTATATCTGGGAGCCGAACCAGGAAGAGCTGTTCGGCGTGCTGGTGCCCCTGTACCTGCGCAATCGGGTGTTCATGACCCTGAGCGAGGCGTTTACCAGCGAGCACGCCGCGCGCATGACGAGCATGAGCGCGGCCACCGAGAATGCCGGCGAGCTCATCGAGGCCCTGACGCTGCAGCGCAACCGCGAGCGCCAGGCCGCGATCACTTCGGAACTGCTGGATATCGTGGGCGGAGCCAACGCCCTGTAGGAATTCGCGGGGACCGGTGGTCCCCTTGATGCTGAGTATGCAAGGAGAGGAAAGAACATGGCCGGGAACTACGGGCTGGTCCAGCAAGTCATCGGACCCACGGTGGACCTCGAGTTCGATTCGGATCATCTGCCGGAGATGCTCAACGCCATCCGGATCGTCGACGTGGACAGGGGTATCGACCTGATCACCGAGGTCGCCCAGCACATCGGGAACAACGTGGTGCGCACCATCGCTATGGACTCGACCGACGGTCTGGTTCGCGGCATGAAGGGTGAGGATACGGGCGCCCCGATCTCGGTGCCGGTGGGCAAGCAATGCCTCGGCCGCCTCTTCAACCTGCTGGGCAAGCCCCTGGACAGCAAGGGTGACCTGCCCGAGCCGGACAAGCGCTCGCCGATCCACGCCAGCCCCCCGGAGCTGACCAACCAGGGCGAGGCCAACGAGATCTTCGAGACCGGGATCAAGGTCGTCGACCTGCTGGCCCCCTACGTCAAGGGCGGCAAGATCGGCCTGTTCGGCGGCGCCGGCGTGGGCAAGACGGTGATCGTGATGGAGTTGATCCATGCCATCGCCACCCAGCACGGCGGCTACTCCGTGTTCTGCGGTGTGGGCGAGCGGACCCGTGAGGGCAACGACCTCTGGCTGGAAATGACCGAGTCGGGCGTGATCGAGAATACGGCCCTGGTCTTCGGTCAGATGAACGAGCCGCCGGGAGCCCGTCTGCGCGTGGCCCTGTCGGGTCTGACCATGGCCGAGCACTTCCGTGACGTTCTGAACCAGGACGTGCTGCTGTTCGTGGACAACATCTTCCGTTTCACCCAGGCCGGTTCCGAGGTTTCGGCTCTGCTGGGCCGTATGCCCAGCGCCGTAGGCTACCAGCCCACCCTGGCCACGGAGATGGGCCAGCTCCAGGAGCGCATCACCTCGACCCGCAGCGGCTCGATCACCTCGGTGCAGGCCATCTATGTGCCCGCCGACGATTTGACCGACCCCGCGCCAGCCACGGCGTTCAGTCACCTGGACACCACCACGGTGCTGTCGCGGCAGATCGCCGAGCTGGGCATCTACCCGGCCGTCGATCCCCTGGACTCCACCAGCCGGATCCTCACCCCGAGCGTCCTGGGTGAGGTGCACTACAACCTGGCCCGCCAGGTGCAGACCATCCTGCAGCGCTACAAGGATCTGCAGGACATCATCGCCATTCTGGGTATGGACGAGCTGAGCGACGATGACAAGATCGCCGTCCAGCGCGCCCGCAAGATCCAGAAGTTCTTGTCCCAGCCGTTCTTCGTGGCCGAGACCTTCACGGGCATGTCGGGCCGTTACGTCAAGCTCGAGGACACCATCCGCTCGTTCCAGGGCCTGGTGGCCGGCGATTACGACCACATCCCCGAGCAGTGCTTCTACATGTGCGGAGCCATCGAGGAAGTGCTGGAGAACTACGAGAAGATGCAGGCGGAAGGTTAAACCATGGCCAGGACCTTCAAGGTCGTGATCGTCACTCCGGAAAAGACAGCCTACGAAGGCGAGTCGATCTCGGCCGTGATCCCCGGGCTGGCGGGATACATCGGTATCTGGGCCAATCATGCGCCGCTGGTGGCGGCCGTGGCACCCGGCTTGGTGACCCTGAAGAAGGACGACGCGGGCAACGAGCTGCGCATGGCCGTGGGCACGGGCTTCGTCGAGGTCTCCGACAACGTGGTGAACCTCATGGTCGAGACCTGTGAGACCGACAGTGAGATCGACGTTGCGCGCGCCGAGAAGGCCCTGGAGCGTGCCCGGGGTCGGCTGACCGATATGCAGGCGGAGATCGACCGGGAGCGGGCCCGCCTCGCGCTGCAAAGGGCAGAGGCTCGGGTGAGAGCGGCAAAAGGCAAGTAAATCCCGGTAAATCAACGGTTTTCGTGGAATTTTTCGGGCGTCCCTCCAGGGGCGCCCGTTTGCGTTGAATATGTGAACAATCCCCCGTTGAATACCACAACGAAGCTAAACCGTTGAAAAATATACAGAATGGCGATAATGGCGGAATCCGGCCCGATTTCCCGCTGATATCTTCAACGACTTCGCGGGGGTGTGGGGTGTTGGGATTTGCGTAAGTTGCTATATAACAGCTTGTTATTTTTTTGGCACCCATGATGCAATGGGAAGAGTGTCGAATCAGAAGCCATCACGTTCCACTGGGAACTTCAAACGGAGGAAAGAACAATGACAGCGATTCTCGTGATTCTCATGGTCGTTTCCATCTTCGCCATCGACGCCCTGAAGCTGTACATCAAGCGCCGCCGCGGCGAGACCCCGGTCCCCGAGGCGATCCCCGCCTTCTCGGCCGTGCGTTTCCCCAAGGGCCTGTTCCTGGGTGAGAACCACGCCTGGGCCCGGTTGACCGAGCTGGGCGAGATGAAAGTCGGCCTGGACGAGCTGCTGACCCAGGCCCTCGGCTACGTGGACGAGGTCGAGGTTGCCCCGGCCGGCACCCAGGTGCGCAAGGGCGACCATCTGGCCACCATCACCCGCCTGGGCCACAAGGTCGAAGTCACCTCGCCCCTGGACGGCACCGTGGTCGCAGTGAACGACAACGTCATCAACGAGCCCTACGGCGTGCACCAGGACCCCTACGGACGCGGCTGGCTGGCCACGGTCTGGCCCACCGAGCACACCGAAGCCCTGCGTGACCTGAAGGTCGGCGATCGGGCCTCCGCCTGGTTGGGACACGAAATCCAGCGCTTCACCGATTTCCTGACCGCCCGCACGAGCCCCGAACTGGTCGGCGCCTTGGCGGCCGACGGTGCCCATCCCCTCATCGGCGCGGCCTGCAGCCTGGACGAGGCCGGCTGGGAGGCGTTCGAGAAGGAATTCGCACGGATTCCGTAATACTGACGGTGGGGGATTGGAGAAAAGGGAGGCCCGCAAGGGCCTTCCTTCTCATATTCTGGCCTCAATATCAACGAAAAGTGGATTTGATGGCGCCCCAAGGTTGCACGTCTTCGTCCACCGGCTGGTAATCCACACATTGCAGTGCAGCGAAACCTCATACCCCATGATGGCATCGACGCCATATCTCAGACCCACGGTGTAGGTTCCCGCATCCAGGCAAACCGGAGCCAGGACCGAGGAGTTCGGCGGCGACTGGGCGATGCAGGCGTTTTCGTCGCAGCCGCCGAAGACCACGACCTCCATGACCGAGGCGGCCGCACCCGTCACGCTCACCGTGATTTCCTTCGGTGAGGCCAGGGCTGTCAATTTCCAGAATCATTCCCCAGGTATTTCCAGAATCATTCCCCAGTTGAAGTGGTGATATTTTCACAATCATTCCCCACTTTCAGCCCGGTATTTTCATAATCATTCCCCACCCCAGGGCCTC
>Ga0210044_10003054_pt1 | contig 24155 bp, 27 predicted proteins | sample CryGey13umfilter_2_FD_183959 | JGI IMG/M metagenome (GOLD analysis project Ga0210044, IMG submission 183959) | Groundwater microbial communities from aquifer in Utah, USA - Crystal Geyser 4/9/14 3 um filter (SPAdes) (version 2) | ecosystem: Environmental > Aquatic > Deep subsurface >... | reverse complement strand
AGGCGGCGCGTTGCTGCGCACACCCAGTTTGATTCTTGGCACGCTGTACCACCGTTTGAAAGATATGTTGTAGCCTGATTTTCAGGCGCGAGGCAAGCAGCATGCGGGTTTGCCGTGTTTTGCCGGGTCGTCCTTTGACTGAGTCGTACTTCATACGATGTATATTATGTTAATACATATAGCACTTCAACCCAAATAATCCATTAGCCGGCACTTTGTGCTTGCCTGATGCCATTTGGCGTGCGGCCATTTTGCCCGTCCGTTTGTCGTCCATAGCGACGGCTATGCACGCCTCTCGGCCAGCCAAATTGCCTTGCAACTCACCTCGCCATGCATTCATGCCCTAATAGATTGTTTGGGTTCAATCGTTAAGAAAAAAGTGTGACAAGAATCGAAATTTTGATTGTGTGCTCCCGCATGTTTTGCATCTCAAAACAAGTTGTTTGTCGCGCTAACCCAACGCATTAACACTTTGATGTCAGTTTTATGACTAATTTGGCCTGTAAGAAGTTGTAAGCGTAGCGGAACCACCCAATAATGGCGGTTGCGTTATCCCTTGCGGCGCATTTATTCAAAGTCAAGGTTACCTTCCTATAAATAGAGACACCATGAAATACAAAAAACTTCCCGCGTTTACCAAAACGGCGTTGTGCCTTGCGCTGACCGGCGGTATGCTGGCAGCCGCACCGCTGGCACGTGCCGATGCCCTTTCCGACCTCAAGGCGCAAATCGACGCACTGCAAAAAAAGGTTGACGAGTTGTCGGCCAAACAAGCGGCACCCGCTGCAGCCGCACCTGCTAACGCTGTAACGGGTGGCGACATCCCCGGCTCGTTCAAACTGCCGGGTTCCAACACCTCGATCAAATTTGGCGGTTACGTCAAGGCGGACGCTATTTTCAACAGCCGCAGCGTGGGCGGCACGGCTGACCAGGAACTGGAAGCCGGCGGCATTCCATTGGGCAGCACCAACGAGAGAAACCAACTCACGATGCACGCTCGTCAGACCCGTTTCAATATGACCACCTCGACACCCAGCGCCATGGGTGAAGTCAAAACTTTCTTTGAAGGTGACTTTTTTGGGGGTAACTTAAACGGCAATGAAGTTGTAAGCAACTCCAACGGTTTACGTATGCGCCATGCCTTCGGCTCAATCGGCGGCTTGCTGGTTGGTCAAACATGGGGAACGTTTATGGAGTTGGCATCCCTTCCAGAAGTGCTCGACTTCGGTGGGCCAGTAGGTACTATTTTTGTGCGTCAAGCGCAAATCCGTTACACGCAAAAAATTGCTGATGGCCAATGGGCAGTGGCTCTGGAGAATCCGGAATCCAACGTCGCTGGCGTGGGCCCAGCTGGTGACGACCGCTTTCCTGACGTTGTTGGACGAGTTAACCTCAAATTCGGCAAAGTTAGCTACGGCTTTTCGGCGTTGGCGCGTCAGATTCGCGTTGATACACCTGCCATCAAAGATGACAAATGGGGCGGCGCGGTGGGCGTTAGTGGTGTGATTCCGACTTTTGGCAAAGACGCGTTCAGGTTTTACGCCAACTACGGCAACGTACTTGGCCGCTATGTTGTTGGTTTGTACACGGACGCTGCGATCAACGCCAGCAACAAGCTAGATTTGTCTAGCGCCTGGCTCGCCACGGCATCGTACCAACACTGGTGGGACGCTTCCTTGCGCTCCACGATCGCAGTGTCGGGCACACGCGCAAGCTTTGGTCAAGGAATCCCTGGCACTGCAACCAAGAGCGCCCAGTCGGTTCACGCCAACCTGATCTGGAGCCCGGTTAAAAATACCGACGTGGGCATTGAGTACATCTACGGCCACCGTGAAACCGAAGCGGGTGCAATTGGTGTGTTGAACCGTATCCAGACCTCGGCACAATACAACTTCTAATCAGCGACTGACCTTTGGTCGGCGCTCTTGCAGGCTGCTTTCCTTGACGGAACGCGGCCTGTTTTTATTTTGCAGCAAAGTTGCTCGGTTTAGCCAGGTAAAAGGCGCTTCCTGCAACAGTTGGGCAAGATGAACCCCTGTGGGTCAGACCGCCGGTGCGCAAATCGCTAGTCAGCGCCAAGGCTGCGTTATTTTTGGCTTTTTGCGCTTTCTAACGTCCATGTTCAACAAGGACACCCCCAAAGCATGCAACATGCGTGCCCTGCGTAGGGCGGGTTTCAACCCGCCATGGCCGATTGAAGTCGGCCCTACGACACGCCATTCTTGTCGGCTGTGGGCGTTGTTTCACGTTAAATAAGGGCTACAGGTCAATAGACTATTTACTATTTTTTTAATAGCTTGCTACACAGGCTTTACACGGGCTAGAGGCCAATTTCTTATACAAGATTCAAAAACGCCAGCACCTTGTCAAGGTGCTGCGCAAAGTCGCTTAACGCATGGTCGCCTGCGGGCAGCAGCTGGGTCACCACTCCGGGGTAGTGCCCCGTCATCTCGCGCCAGTCCAGCACCTCGTCGCCCTTGGCAATGATGGCAAAGTAACGCTCGGGGTGGCTGATGTGTGCCACTTCCTGGCTTTGCAGTTCACCGACATAGGCCAAGTCAAACAAGAAGCTTTGCTCGGGCGTGTGCCACAGCTTGTTCTCACCAATGTAGGCCGCCAGGTCACGCGCCGGGTGCACTGCAGGGTTGAGCAGCACCGCCTTGCAGCCCAGACGCTCGGCCAGCCAGGTGGCGTAAAACCCGCCCAATGACGAACCCACCACAGACATGGTTTCCCGGGGCCAATCGGCCACCAAGGCCAACACCTGGGTCATGGCCTGATGGGGTGAGGCCTGGAGCGCCGGGCAAGCCCAGACCACTTGAGGGTGGCGGCTGGCGACGGTGGAGGCCATCAGACGCGCCTTGTTGGACGCAGGCGACGAGCCAAAGCCGTGCAAATAGAGCAAGTGGGTGGTGTGCATGCGCTAAATTATCGGTGCTCTGGCTCATGTCATCGACTTGGGTTACGCTTTGCGCCTTACGTTTTTAGGAACCCCTATGAAAAAACTCAGCGTCACCATCCAACTCGACATGTCCGTGCCTGAAGACTGGGAACTGGTCGAAACCTCAGAAGGCACACCGGTGCTGCAATTGTCCAATGGCCAGTTTTTGGACATTGCCATCGAGCCGCTGTTTGCCACCAATCCCGAAGAAACCTGGGCCAGCACCGACAACGAGGACACCCTGAACGATTTTCTGGACATGGTGGACAGTGAAGAAGTGAGCTACCAGTTTGTCACCCACTGACCTGCCCCCTGCCCCCTGCCCCTCGCCTCGCCTCTTGCAAATGCGTTTCTGCGCCCCAAGCTAAGGGCGAACCAATGCGGTCAAGCTGGCCGGTTTTTATTTTTTAGGAATCCCATGTCTGTTTTGCACCAAAAGCTTCAATGGCGCTACGCCACCAAAAAAATGAACCCGGCCAAAGCCGTGCCACAAGACAAGGTGGACTGCATTCTGGAAGCGGCACGACTCGCCCCCACCTCCAGCGGCTTGCAGCCGTTTGAGATTTTTGTCGTCACCAACCCGGGCGTTCGTGAGCAAATCAAACCCATCGCCTGGAACCAAGGCCAAATCACCGACTGCTCTCACCTGCTGGTGTTTGCCGCCTGGGACAACTACACCACAGAGCGCATCAACATGATGTTTGACCTGGTCAACACCGAGCGTGGCCTGATCAATGAAGGCTGGGAAAACTACCGCCAGATGTTGCTTGGCAGTTACCCGTCGCGCGATGCCCAAACCAACTTTGAACACGCTGCCCGCCAAGCCTACATTGGCTTGGGAGCGGCTCTGATCGCTGCGGCCTTTGAAGAAGTTGACAGCACCCCCATGGAGGGTTTTGACCCCAAGGCGCTCGACGAGATTCTGGGCTTGAAGGCCAAAGGCCTGCGCAGCGTGGCCATCTTGCCGCTGGGTTACCGCGAGGAAAGTGGTGACTGGCTGGTGAACCTGAAAAAGGTGCGCCGCCCACGCGATCAATTCATCACCGAGGTGAAGTAAATGGCCTGGCTGCACTACCTGTGGGGTGGCCTGCTGATCGGCGCAGGCACCGGGCTGCTGTATGTGTTCACCGGTCGCATTGGCGGCATGAGCACGGTGTTCTCCAGCAGCTGGTCGTATGTGGTGCAGCGGCCTTTTTTTCAACAGGCACGCTTTACCGATTCGCGCAACTGGCGTCTGGTGTACGCCGCCGGCCTGGTGTTGGGCGGGCTGATGTGGTGGCTTGGGCCAGCCGGTGGCGCACCGCAAACCACCGCTGTGCCTGCCTGGCAATTGCTGGTGGGTGGCTTTTTTGTCGGCTATGGTGCTCGCCTGGGCAACGGTTGCACGTCAGGCCATGGCATTTGCGGCATGGGTTCGCTGCAGCTGCCTTCGCTCTACGCCGTGCTGACCTTCATGGCCACCGCTTTTTTAACGGCCAATGTCATGCGGTGGCTGGCATGAACGCGCTGCAGATCTCCCGCGCCCTGATCACCCTGGCAGCAGGGGTTTTGTTTGGGTTTGGCCTGTCCGTGGCTACCATGATCCAGCCCGAGGTGGTGCTGAACTTTTTAACCTTCAAAGACTTTGGCCTGATGCTGGTGATGGGCAGTGGGGTGTTGGTGGTGCTGCTGACCTATCAACTGGCTCCACGTCTGCTGCGCCAGCCCTTGCTGGACAACCACTTTCATGTGCACCCCAGCGTCTGGAATCGCGACACACTGGTGGGTGCTGCGCTGTTTGGCGTGGGTTGGGGCTTGTGTGGTGTTTGCCCCGGCCCTGCCATTGCAGCCTTGGGCACGGGCAACTGGGATTTGTTGTGGGCGCTGGGCGGCATCGCATTAGGTGCCCTGGTGCAGGGTTTGCGCGCCAAAACCTGACAAAAAATACTTACCCCAACGCACTGTGGGCTAGCTTGTGGATAAGCGTGTTCACAAGCCGCCAAAGCCGCACCAGCCTTGAGCTTGCGCTGATTGCCTCTTTTTTAAGCAGTGCATGGATGGCTGAATTTCTGGTGTGCAAACTGTGTTAGGGTGAAAAAATGCCCACAACCGACAAGAATGGCGTGTCGTGGGGCCGACTTCAGTCGGCCATGGCGGGTTGAAACCCGCCCTACGCAGGGCACGTATGTTTCATGCTTTGGGTTGTCCTTGTTGAACTTGGACGTTAGGGTGAAAAAATGCCCACAGCCGACAAGAATGGCGTGTCGTAGGGCCGACTTCAGTCGGCCATGGCGGGTTGAAACCCGCCCTACGCAGGACACGCGTGTTTCATGCTTTGGGTTGTCCTTGTTGAACTTGGACGTTAGGGTGAAAAAATGCCCACAGCCGACAAGAATGGCGTGTCGTGGGGCCGACTTCAGTCGGCCATGGCGGGTTGAAACCCGCCCTACGCAGGGCACGCATGTTTCATGCTTTGGGGTGTCCTTGTTGAACATGAACGTTAGGGCTGACTACTTGCCGTTGATGAACGCCACCATCATGCGGGCCACGGCCAGGCCATCATGCCCATGGGACAAGCTTTGCTTGAAGGCCTGGTACTGTTCTTCGCCAAACTTATCCCGGCGCTTGTCCAGAATGAACGCGCTGTAATCTTCCACAAACTCCGGGTGTGGCTGAATACAAAACAACTGGCCGTCCACCCCATACGCTGCCACCGGGCAAAATGCGCTGGTGGCCAGCAATTGCGTGCCACTGGGCAGCTCAAACACCTGATCCTGGTGGCTAGCCAGCAGCGCCACTTCGGTGCGGCCATCGGCCTGCGCCAGCTCGGGTGCCGTCCACTGGTATTGCATGCGCCCGGCGCCCCAGCCCTGCGGTGCACGCCCCACTTTGGCCCCCAGGCACAAGGCGATGAGTTGGTGGCCAAAGCAGACACCAATGAGTTTCTTTTTGCTCTGCAACAAGGTTTGCACCTTGTCTTTCAGCACCAGCACCCACGGCTCTTGCGAAAACGAATCGGCCTTGCTGCCAGTGAGCAACACCGCGTCATAGGGGTCAAAAGACGGCGGGTAATCACCCCGCGTGGTGTTGAAAATATCAAACTCGCCCTGCGCACCGGCTTGTTGCAAGAGCCGCTTGAACATGGTGCCGTAGCCGGTGTAGGTGGACACCACTGCAGGGTCCAGCGTGTCGTTTTCAAGTATGCAAAGCTTCATGTGCGGTCGCTCTTGTGCGGTGCGGCTTGATCTGCATGCGGCGGATGCCGGTGGCCGTGTTTGGCCGGGCCATGTGCGTGCGGTGCAGTCGCCGAAACCGCCCCCACCGGGCTGGCTTTTTTGCCCAACCTGGACTCGGTGCCCTTGATCAGCCGGTTGATGTTTTCTGCATGACGGTAGAGCAAAAACAGCGCCATCACACTCACCGCCAGCGTGATGCTTTTGCTGGTGATCCACAGCTCGCCATCGCCCAGCACATACACCACCGGAGCCAGCAAGGCGGCGGTGATCGATGCCAAAGACGAGTAACGAAACAGCACCGCCATCATCAACCAGACCAGTGCTGTGGCCAGCCCCAACCAGGGGTTCAGCCCGAGCAACACACCCAAGGCAGTGGCCACGCCCTTGCCGCCTTCAAACCTGAAAAACACCGGGAACAGGTGACCCAAAAATGCCGCCAAACCCACCAGCGCCATGGTGCCATCGCCCATGCCATAAAAAGGGCCATACCACTTGATCAACACCACCGGCAACCAGCCTTTGGCCGCATCCAGCAACAGCGTGAGAATGGCCGCCAGTTTGCTGCCTGAGCGCAACACGTTGGTGGCCCCCGGGTTTTTGCTGCCAAAACTGCGCGGGTCACTCAAGCCCATGGCACGGCTGACGATGACCGCAAATGACAGCGACCCCGTCAGGTAGGCGAGCACGGTGGCCAGCAGCGGAAAAAAACTTTGAACAGATTCCAAATCAACTCCAGAAGGCCCGAGGGACGCGAGCCATGACACCTATTTTGCCAGCACCTCGGCCAGCGCACACTGCACCGGTTTGGCAGATAGCAACGCCACGCACACCTTGGGGTCGATGCCCACCAGGTAGCCTCGCCTGCCGCCGTTGATCAGAATTTTGGGCAACTCAAGAAGGGTCGACTCAATGAACACCGGCATGCTTTTGCGCGTGCCAAAGGGTGACGTGCCGCCCACCAGGTAACCGCTGTGCCGGTTGGCCACCTCGGGCGCGCACGGCTCGACCGATTTGGCCCCAATCTGGCGCGCCAGATTTTTGGTTGACACCTTGCGGTTACCGTGCATCAACACCACCAAGGGCTTGGCATCCTGGTCTTGCATGATCAGCGTCTTGACCACCGCATAGGCATCCCAACCCAACTCGGACGCACTGTGCAACGCGCCACCGTGCTCCAGATAGTCGTAAGGGTGCTCGGTAAACACCACCTTGTGCGCCTTGAGCAACTGGGTGGCGGGGGTTTCAGAAACGTGTTCTTTTTTCATAAATCGGTCGGGGTCAGAGCACGTCGCTTCGCGAGTGGTCTGACCCGCAAGCTCTCAAATGAGGTCAGATTCCAATTTTTTTTGCGTCTTAGGGCTCGTAAAGTCATAAGTTGGACATTTTGACGGCCAGATTTGGGATGCAGTGCTAGGCGCAAAACGCGCCGTTTAGCTCTGCTAAACAAGCGATTTGCAACGACGCAATGCGCCCAAAGATGGCTGGGCAAATGTACAAGTTATTGCTTTGCGAGCCCTTACTGCGCCGGGTCTCGAATCTCCCAGCGCAGCGTGTCAATGGCCTTGAGCAGTTCGGGGGCAAGCGTCGTTCCCCAAGCGTCCAGACACGCGTCCAGCTGCGCCACCGAGGTCACCCCAATGATGGTGCTGGCCACTTGCCATTTGGTGTAGCAAAACGCCAGCGCCATCTGGGTCGGCGTCATGCCATGCGCCAGCGCCAGCGCGTTGTAGCGCTTGGCAGCCGCCAAGGCATCAGGGCGACCCCAGCGCTGTTTGCGTGAAGATTCAAATTTTTTCAGACGCGCTTGGTCAGGCACATCCGCCCCGGTGAGCCCTTGCGCGTCGTACTTGCCAGTGAGCAAGCCAAACGCCAGCGGTGAATACGCCAACAGCGACACCTTCAGGCGATGCATGGTTTCGTCCAGCCCATTTTCTGCGGTGCGGTTGAGCAAGCAATATGGGTTTTGCACCGTGGCCACGCGCGGCAAACCATGAAGCTCTGCCAGGCGCACAAATTCATGCACGCCGTAAGGGGTTTCGTTGGACAAGCCCACGGCACGCACTTTGCCCGCCTTGACCAGTGTGCCCAAGGCTTCCAACTGGACGTGGATGCTGGTGCCTTCGTCATCTCTGGGTTGGTAGTAAATGCTACCGAAAGCCGGCACGCTGCGAACCGGCCAGTGGATTTGATACAGATCGATCACGTCGGTTTTCAGACGCTGCAGGCTGCCGTCACACGCGGCGATGATGTCCGCACCGGTCAGATCAGGGCTGCCACCGCGAATCCAGGGCATGCCGCGCGAGGGCCCGGCCACTTTGGTTGCAACCACCAGTTTCTGGCGAGCTCCAGGATGCTTGGCAAACCAGTTGCCGATGATTTTTTCGGTGGCGTTGAAGGTTTCGGCGCGCGGCGGCACGGCGTACATCTCGGCCGTGTCGATGAAGTTGACACCACGTTCCAGCGAGCGGTCCAGAATGTCAAAAGTGGTGGCTTCGTCGACCTGCTCACCAAAAGTCATGGTGCCCAGGCAAATAGGGGTGACCTGCAGGTCGCTTTGACCCAGTTGAATGTGTTTCATGATTCAGAAAGAGGTGTTTTAAACGAATTGATGAGTTTACAAATCTGTCAGTCCCCGTTCTTGCGAAGGGTCACCTCAGCTTGCCAGATCAGGTCGGTGTGCTACCCCAAGCCGTGCAAACCCGATTGCGGCCTTGGTGCTTGGCCGCGTACAGCGCGCGATCTGCGGCGCCTACCAAATCTGCAGATGTCGCAGCACTGCAGGGGTCAAATGCAGCAACGCCTGCGCTCAAGGTCACCCATACGGCAGCCGCACTGTCAGCATGCGGAATTTTCAGGTTTTGAACCCCTTTGAGTACCGCTTCTGCCAGTTGCACCGCGTCTTTGCCTGAGGTTTCTGGCAACACCGCCACCAACTCTTCGCCGCCAAATCTGGCAACCACGTCATGCGGGCGCCTGCAAACATCACGCAACACCTGCGCCACCTGCTGCAAGCAGTCATCGCCAGCAAGGTGCCCGTAGTTGTCGTTGAATTGCTTGAAAAAATCAATGTCAAACATGATCACCGACAGCGGGCGACCAATCTTGACTGCGCTGCGAACCGCCAGTGGCAAGCTTTCATCCAACAGTCTGCGATTGCCCAAACTGGTTAACACATCCAAATTGGCCATGCCCTTTAACTTGTCGGCTTGTGCCTTGAGCAGTCGTTCACGTATCACCGACTGAGTCACGTCACTGATTTGAATCAGGGTGTAACGCTGCCCCAAAGACAAAGCCGCCTCACCTGAAACAGGAATGATGCGGATGGACTGGCGCAAAAACTTGTCTTGCGTGCGCTGAACACCCGGCTGATACAAAGGAAACGGTGACGGATGCAAGGTTTGCGACAATACCGTGGGGAAACCAAGGGTCATGGATTGGTTCAAGAAAAACTCTAGTTTGCTGTCAGTCAACTGCGGAAACACTTCAAACAACGGCTTGTTGACCACCTGCTCCGTCATCAAACCCGCATGCTGCAAAAACCATTTGTTGACAAACACCACCCGAGTTTGGCTGTCGAGCACCAACAAGCCTACGGGCAAATGCGCCAGCGCCCAAGATGACCAGATCGGGCAAGGATTCAAATCTGGCAGCGGGTTCATTCCAGGTCTTTCAAAAAGGCACGAACCGTTGTTTTAAGCGAATCAATCGATTCCACATCCAGCAAAAACACCAGGAAACCTTGGATTTGCAACGCATCAATGGCAAAGTCAATTTGCAGGCTTAATACTTTTTCTTGCATTTGTCCATTGCCACACAAAACATCAGCGACCGGCCCGAGCTCAACCGTGGGCAGCGAGCCATCAAATTGCATCTTCAGCACATCCGCCATGCCGGACACCACCGAGTTGAGCAAAATATTGCCAATCTCGGCCAAGGCTTCTTGCTCCATTTCACCGAGTTGTTCCAGCGGCACCTCGTCACCCACCATCAATTGCACCAGCTGCAGACTTTGTTGCACCGGGAACATTAACACGGCTTCGGTGTTGAGCACACCTGTAAAGTCTTGGCGCACCGCGCAAATACGGTCTGCACCCTGACTGGTGAGTTCATTGCTGATGTTTTGCTTGGAGATCATCTCCACCTTGGGCACGCTCAAGCGCACCGTGGCGTTGGCCAACTGGCTCAGGGCACTGGCCGCCTGCCCCACACCAACGTTAAAAACTTCAGTGAGTGCATCGAGTTCAATCTCGGTCAGGTTCATGCAACCGCCAAGAAATAGTCCAAAGCCTGGCGAATGGCCAGGTCTGTGGCAGGTTTTTGAACAAAGGTCACATTCAAATCGGATGCCTTGGCACGGCTGCTTTCTTGAATGTTGGCAGTGAGCATGGCAATTTTGGTGCTGGTGTTGAAAGCCCTGATTTGCTCAACCGCCTCAAAGCCGTTGATGCCCGGCATGTTGACATCCATGGTGATGAAATCTGGCGCGCTGGCACGCACCATGGCCACCGCCTCGTCGCCTGTGCCAGCCTCCACAATTTGCCAATCGGGCTGCAATTGAGACACCTTGCTGCGAATCATCATGCGGGAGACTTTGCTGTCGTCCACAATCAATAAAGTATGAGCCATGGTTTGCCAACGGAGGTTGTAATGATTAGAAGTGGCCAGAATTATGCAACTGCAAATGCTTGGTGGTTTAACTAGTTGCAGATTTTTAACCAGACACTTTTCCGGCCATGGCGCGCGCTGCCTCCTGCAGCCGCAATACCCGGCGCTGCACCTTGCCGGTGGTTGTCATCGGCAGCGCGTCAACAAATTCAATCTCTTTGGGGTATTCGTAGGGGGCCAGCAGGCCTTTGACGTGGGTTTGCAGCTGCAGCAGCAGTTCAGCATCAAATTGGCCTCTAGCCCTTTTATCAATTGACCTTGCAGCTATTACTTCGGTAGCAAGAACCACATACGCCTTGACCACTGCACCACGCTCGCGGTCGGGCTTGGGCACCACCGCAGCGTTGGCCACGGCCGGGTGCTTGACCAGGCAGTTCTCGATCTCGCCCGGGCCAATGCGGTAGCCCGCCACCTTGAACATGTCGTCGCTGCGACCCTGGTACCACAGGTAACCCTGCGCGTCGCGGCGCGCCAGGTCGCCGGTGCGGCACCAGTTGCCGGTGTATTTGTCGTGCGTAGCGGTTTCGTTTTTCCAGTAACCCAAAAAGAAAATTGGGTCTGGCTTGCCGTGCACGTCATAGCGGTTGACGGCCACCTCCCCTACCACCTCGGAGCCGCATTCGACGCCGTCGTCGTCAATCACCGCCAGCCGGTGACCAGGGTAGCCAAAGCCCATGCTGCCGGGCTTGGGCGGCCACACCAGCGACGAATTACCGACGATGTAGTTGATCTCGGTCTGGCCAAACATCTCGTTGACCGTCACGCCAAGCTGGCGCTGGCAATAGTCAAACACCGCGTCGCCCACCGCCTCACCCGCGCTCATGATGGCTTGCAGCTGCAGGCCAAATTGTTGCTGCACGGTCTGGCTGGTGCTGCCGGGGTAGGCTTTCATCATCGCTTTGAGCGCGGTCGGGAACAAAAAGGTGTGCGTCACACCGCAGTCGCGCAGCAGCTCAAACGCAAGCTGCGGGCTGAAGCGGCCATTGAAGGCGACGATGGGGCGGCCAAAGTACAGCGTAGGCAGCAAGGCGTCCATCAGGCCACCGGTCCAGGCCCAGTCGGCGGGGCTCCAGAACACCGCGTGGGTGGCGGGCAAGGCGTCGACAGAAGCCGCCTGGGCGCTCATTAAAATGTGAGCTGCTTGCGCTTGTTCCACCTGGGCTGGAGGCTGATTTCTTATAAATCCAAAAAAGTTCTGGCTGCATAAAAAACCGGTCAGGTTGCCGATCAGCGCGCGGTGCGGAATCAGCGCGCCTTTGGGGTTGCCGGTGGTGCCACTGGTGTAGATCAGGATGGCAGGGGCATCCGCACGGGTAGCCACGAGTGTGAAAACGTCGCTGGCCTGCGCCATAGCCTGCGCCATAGCCTGCGCATAAGTCACATCTGCCAACGTTTCTTGCGCTGGCGTCAAACCCACACCAATGCACTGGCGCAGCGCAGGGCAATGGGCGCGCACCGCTTTCAGATGAAGCAGCGTTTGCGCGTCGCCAATGGCCACCACCGCCGCGCTGTCTTGCAGCCTGAATTCAAGCGCCTCGGGGCCAAAGAGTTGCGACAGCGGCATGGCCACCGCGCCCATTTGCAACACCGCCATGTAGGCCACCGCCGTCTCAAAACACTGCGGCAGCACAATGGCCACCCGGTCGCCCTGGCACACGCCCATGCCAGCCAAGACATGGCTCAAGCGGTTGGCCTGTCTTTGCAACTCGGTATATGAATAAAAAGTGCTCTCAGCCCCCGTCTTATAAGCGCGTATAGCTATATTTTTGGAAGCATCTGGCTGAGATGCCCAGCGCGCACAGCAGGCTTGAGCCATGTTGAAGTGTTCAGGCACTTGCCACTGAAAATCCGTCTGCAGCTGTGCATAGGCGGGCGGCACATCCCACACCGGCACCGGCCCGGCAACAGATGGGTGGGCGACTTTGTCGCTGGTTTGACTGACGGTCATGGACGTGGCTCCTTATGATCGGGCAAATGTACCAAGCCCTACGCATTTCCAACAGCGAGTTTGTCCCTATTCGCACCCTCAATTACCACGTGCGCCGCTGGGGCAGCCCGGCCGCGGGCAAAACACCGCTGGTGCTGGTGCACGGCTGGATGGATGTGGCGGCAAGTTTTCAGTTTGTGGTGGATGCGCTTAAACAAGACCACTTCATCATTGCCCCCGACTGGCGCGGTTTTGGCCTGACCGTATCGGGCGGGGCCGACTGCTTTTGGTACCCCGACTACCTGGCCGACCTGGACGCGCTGCTGGACCACTATGCGCCAAATCAGGCGGTGAACCTGGTTGGCCACAGTATGGGTGGCAATGTGGTCATGCTGTATGCGGGCATCCGCCCCGAGCGCATTGCCAAGCTCATCAACCTGGAGGGGTTTGGCATGCCCGCCACGCGCCCCGAACAAGCCGCTGGCAAATTTGCCCAGTGGATGGATGAGCTCAAGCAACACGCCCAGGGCGGCATGCAGCTCAAAACCTATGACTCGCCCGATGCCGTGGCGCGCCGGTTGATCAAGACCAACCCGCGCTTGTCCCCAGACAAGGCGCACTGGCTGGCGGCACACTGGTCCGCCGAGACCGCGCCGGGGCAGTGGACGATTCTGGGTGAGGCGGCGCACAAGATCATCAACCCGCAGCTCTACCGGGTTGACGAAATGCTAGCGGTGTTTGCCAACATCCGCGCACCGATGCTGATGGTCGAAGCCAGCGACGACAGCATGGCCCAATGGTGGAAGGGCAAATACGCGCTGCCCGAATTTCACGAGCGGCTCAAGGCCTTGCCCGACGTCACCATTCGCCAGCTGCCCGATTGCAGCCACATGCTGCACCATGACCAGCCCGAATTGCTGGCTCGGCTGATCGAAGACTTTCTGTAACTTTGGGGGCTGGCGCTTTGTCATCGGCTCGGCGCAGGGCTTCATGCCCAAGCTGAACATCACCAACTGGATTTCAACTGGCTGGCACCACGTTGAGCTTGACTCCCAACGCGGCCAGCAATTTCAGCATCGTGTCGTAGCGCGGTTTTGCCCCTGGCGATAACGCCTTGTAGAGACTTTCACGACCCAGGCCTGAATCACGGGCCAGTTGCGTCATTGCGCGTGCACGCGCCACATCGCGCACCGCCATCAAGAAAACCTCAGGGTTAGGGTCTTCCAGCGCAGCTGCAATGCAGTGGGCTATCGTTTCGTCATCATCGAGATAGTCGGCTGCATCAAACGGCAAAAATTTGGCCATCTTCATTCCTTTTTCAAAGCCCGAACCATCTCAATGGCGCGTTTGATCCGATATTTCTCAATTCAGCGGATCGAATCCGTTCAGATACTGGTAGGGTAATTTCTTCAACTGTCCATCACCCACGGGCTCGCACGGATGCCGCAACAGCCAGAGCAAGCACCACATCACACACCGTTTTGCGGTCGGCCGTTGAGAGCGTGATGTACTTGGCCAGCATGTCGCGGTCTTGCATGTTGAGCGCCGCAGTGTCAAAGCTGGCCCCTTGCGACTTGACCGCCGGGGCCATCGTGCCAAAACGCAGCTCGTCAGCGCTGACATGCAGCCATTCGGACAGCACCCGCAGCTTGTCTTGCATGGGAATGGATTTGCCCAGGAGCCAGTTGCGGGCGGTATGCGAGGTAATGCTTTTGCCCCAGTAGCGTAGGTTGAATTCATTGGCCACCAGGGTTGGCGAGGGGCGGATGCCTATGCCTTTAAGGGCCAACCGAAGACGGTCAGCAAACGCTTGGTTTTCAATCGACTTGGATGCATTTGACATGCATCAGAAAATATGTTTAAGCCCAAGCCTAATTTCGATTACAAATCAAATTAAATGTAAATATCGATTACATTCAAGAAAAAGAAGCTTCGCACTGAAAAGCTCATCAACCACCAAGGGAGTGTCTGTTTGAAGTTCCACCCATTTTTGTCAATTCAATCGCTCGCGCCTGCCGTGCAGCTTGCGTGGTGGACTTCTGCTTGGATTTTTTTCATCGTTGGACAACCTGCGCCGATGGCACGCCGGTCATAAAAATAACCAAGACCATCGTTTTTAACTTTTAGGGAATTAACTATGAAATTCAGCAATTTTTTGATTGCAGCAGTGTCCGCATCATTTTTGGTGGCTTGCGGCGGGGGTGGGGGCGACAGTCCAGCTGGCAGCGGCACTCCAACCGTCGGTAGCACTGCGCCAACAGCTACGGCGACAACAGGCCAAGCCCAGGGCTTTTATGCTGGTAACTTCGTGTTTTCTGGCACGCCACGACAATTCCAATTGGCCATCTTGGAAAACGATGAATACTGGGCTCTATATGGCTTAGCCAACGCGGGTGGTGGGCTGACTGTTTTCGGATTTATTCAAGGCCAAGGCACGACAACCAACGGCACTTTCACCTCCAGCAATCTGCGCGACTTCGGGGTTACACCAGCGGCGGCAGGTAGTTTGAGTGCCACGTACCAGACAGGTATCAGCGTTTCAGGCACAGTAACCGCGAACGGGACGCCCGCAAGCTTCGCCGCAAATACTTCAGCATCTGACATTGCCACCTACAACACGCCAGCCAACCTTGCAGATATCACAGGGTCTTGGGTTGGTACGGCTCTGGACGGCGTGACGACTTTCAATTTGTCTATTGGCGCTACTGGCGCAATTTCAGGCTCAAGCGCGGCAGGTTGCACCGTGTCCGGCACGATGGCCAGCAGAGCCTCAGGAAAAAATGTTTTTGATGTGCACTTGACAACCGCCGCAAGTGCCGCGTGCGGGACTGCTGCTGGCCAATCGGGCAATGGCATCGGAGCAAGTTCGTTGCTTTCAAACGGAAAACGTCAATTGCTGATTGCGCTTGTATCCGCCGATCGATCAACGGGTACTGTATTGTTCTCCACTCGATAAGATTTCGAGCACCGAACAGACCCTTGGGTACCTTGCCAACGTCGGGCAGGCCGGGAATGACCGGACTGTTGGCACGGCCAAGTCGCCTTCCACTGACGACATGAAACCGTTTCTCGCGACCGGATTCTGCTGGTACAGCTCATCGCTAAGCCGGTTTGACAGCCTGAAAACCCGCCTCCCAAGTCGTCCCATCGGCGATCTTGGGCGCCCTGCGGTCCAGCAGATAGTCGCGCCTGAAGCCAGGCCGTTTGCTCAAAATCCGATCCTTGATGGCTTGCGCCGAGGGGATCACCCCATGGCGTTCAAGGCCATCCAGAAATCTGCTGGTAGAAACCAGATGAACATTGCCCGGCGGGGCATAGGCATTTTCTTCAAACCAATCGTCCTCAAGCAACACCAGCGTGGGGCTGCCCGGGTTAAATGTCCGGGCGCTTTTGACGAAGCCGCTGATCGACAGTTCGCCAAAGTCCTCACCCCATTGAACCTTCTGGCCCTGCGCAAGTTGCAGCCGCAGGTTTGGCAAGGCCAGCTTGCCGATGGTGGTTTCCTTGATGGCGATCCGGTGCTGGTTTTGTGCCAGAAACTGCGCAATTTCAGCACCATCAGCATAGCGGTCAGCCAAAGCGGTCACCTCGAAATACACCACATCGGTCAGCACCACTTGCACGCCGGGGCGCGCCAGCAGCAACACATCAAGCGCCTGCCCCATCGCCAGCGAAATCAGCGGCCCCGCGTCGGCGATGACCACGGTGATTCTTTTTTTGGTCATTGAGCCGCATCCACTTGTGCTGTCTGCGCCATGAAATCATCAAAGGCCTGATCAAATTTTCGACGTTCTGCCGCTTTGGCCAGAGGGTGCGGCAAACCCGCTGCGTTGAGCAAACGCAGCAACAACCCGTAGTCAGCGATGCCAAGTTGCTGCATTGCCGCCAAGCGGGGCAATTTGCCCAGAGAATACTGGGCTAATACTTCTTCAATGCCATTCGCAGTCACGTTGGCCACCGCTCGCGTGGCCTGCTTTTCATATTCATCTGCGGGCACCAGATACCCTGCGGCGCGCCCGTTTTTAGTCAGGCAAACGCCGCTCTTCATGCCCGCAGCAATGAATTCACCAAAACGTGTCTTGGCCTCTGTTGATGTGAAGTACTTCATGGTCATGGCAAAATTATAGGCAGAATGTGCGAAATGTACTTTTTTAGCGTGCGTTTCAAAATAATGTGGCGCAAACTCATCACGTCAAACCCGGCGCGGCGACTGGGTCATGCACATGCGGTTTTGGGCGCAAAACACACGCGATACAGTGAGCAACGTTGGCCATGCCACAGCAGGCGCGCGCCTTTGCGCCCAAAGCCCGGTCGCATGACCCCATCACCACCCCTACCGCCGTCGGTCAAAGCTATTGCTGCAACATCTCGCGCTATCGGGGAGCTTATGAATTTCTCCTGCCCGCCCGCCCACAGTGCTATCGAATCAGTCGGGCGATGCGCTTTGCGAAGGTAAAGGGGGCGGCCGCAAGCCGGAGGACACGTAGCAAAACGCATTGCCCGGCTGGTTCAGCAATCACCGCCATGTGCTCAGCGACCCAACGTGTCCCCCACAACAATTTGGATTGCACCCGAGACTCAAAGGGTGCGCTTCAAAGTGACTTTGCCCCGCGTGAGAAAATCCGCTTTTATTCGTCGCAACACAAGAACAGGATTTATCCCATGGAAGCAGAACGCATCAACGCCATTGACAACCAACTCAGCAGCCTGACGGCGCGCACCCTCGAATTACGGGGGTATCTTTGACTACGATGCCAAGTTTGAACGCCTGAGAACTGTCAACGCATCGTTGGAAGACCCCACGGTCTGGAACGACCCCAAGCGCGCCCAGGAGCTGGGACGGGAAAAAAAGGCGCTCGACGGCGTGGTCGTCACCATTGACGACCTGCAGCGCGAACTCTCCGACAACACCGAATTGTTTGAGATGAGCCGTGATGACAACGACGAAGCCGGTCTGATCACCATCGAAGCCGATGCCGCGCGGCTGGAAGAAATCGTCAAAGGCCTTGAATTTCGCCGCATGTTCAACAACCCGGCAGATCCGCTGAACTGCTTTGTCGACATCCAGTCCGGCGCCGGTGGCACCGAAGCCTGCGACTGGGCCAGCATGTTGCTGCGCCAGTACCTGCGCTATTGCGAGCGCAAGGGCTTCAAGACCGAGATTGAAGACGAAACACCGGGCGACACCGCGGGCATCAAGGGTGCTTCGTTCAAGGTCGAAGGCGAATACGCCTTTGGTTTGCTGAGGACCGAGACCGGCGTGCACCGCCTGGTGCGCAAGAGCCCCTTTGACTCGTCGGGTGGGCGCCACACCAGCTTTGCCAGCGTGTTTGTCTACCCTGAAATTGACGACACGATCGAGATCGACATCAACCCGGCCGATGTGCGCATTGACACCTTTCGCGCCAGCGGTGCGGGTGGCCAGCACATCAACAAGACCGACTCTGCGGTGCGCATGACGCACATCCCCACCGGCATCGTGGTGCAGTGCCAAGACGGCCGCAGCCAGCACAGCAACCGCGACGTAGCCTGGAAGCGCCTGCGCAGCCGCCTGTATGACCATGAGCTGCGCAAGCAGCAGGAAGAGCAGCAAAAGCTGGAAGACTCCAAAACGGACGTGGGTTGGGGCCACCAGATTCGCTCTTATGTGCTCGACAACAGCCGCATCAAGGATCTGCGCACTAACTATGAAACGTCGGCCACGCAAAAGGTGCTCGATGGTGATCTGGATCAATTCATTGAAGCCTCTTTGAAGCAAGGCGTGTGAGCAATTAATTCGATCATCACCCCGATTTATTGAAATCAAAATTTTTGGAGACTCTCAATGTTGCAACTGCGTGATTCAACCGGAGCGGCCACTGTGGTGCGCCGCGCCGACTACACCGCCCCCGCCTACTGGATAGACACGGTTCACCTGAGCTTTGACCTGGACCCGGCGAAAACCCGCGTGCTCAACAAAATGACGCTGCGCCGCAACCCCGACGTGGCCGCGCAAGCGCTGCGGCTGGACGGTGACGAGCTGAACTTGGCGCGCGTGCTGGTCAATGGCGCGGGCTGCTCGTTCAAAATGGAAGCTGGCCAGCTGGTGCTGGAAAACCTGCCCGCTGAGGGCGCGTTTGAACTTGAAATCTTCACCACCTGCGCGCCCATCAAAAACACCGCTTTGTCTGGTTTGTACGTCAGCAACGACTCGTTCTTCACTCAGTGCGAGGCCGAAGGCTTCAGGCGCATCACCTACTTTTTAGACCGCCCGGACGTGATGGCCATGTTCACCGTGACGCTGCGTGCTGACAAGGACAGCTACCCGGTGCTGCTGTCCAACGGCAATCTCGCTGAGAGCGGCACACTGGAAGACGGCCGCCACTTTGCCACCTGGGTCGACCCGTTTAAAAAGCCTTGCTATCTGTTTGCGCTGGTGGCCGGCAAACTGGTGGCGCGCGAGCAGCGCATCACCGCACGCAACGGTCGCGAACACCTGCTGCAGGTCTACGTGCGCCCTGGCGACATGGACAAGACCGAGCACGCCATGGCCTCGCTGATCAACGCCATCATCTGGGACGAAGCGCGTTTTGGCCTGCCGCTGGATCTGGAACGCTTCATGATCGTGGCCACCAGCGACTTCAACATGGGCGCGATGGAAAACAAAGGCCTGAACATCTTCAACACCAAGTACGTGCTGGCCAACCAGGCCACCGCCACCGATGTCGACTTTGCCAACATCGAGAGCGTAGTCGGCCACGAATACTTCCACAACTGGACCGGTGACCGCATCACCTGCCGCGACTGGTTCCAACTCTCCTTAAAAGAAGGCCTGACGGTATTCCGCGATCAGGAATTCAGCATGGACTTGTGCGCGGATGCATCCGCCCGCGCCGTCAAGCGCATTGAAGACGTGCGGGTGCTGCGCACGGCACAGTTCCCCGAAGACGCCGGCCCGATGGCGCACCCGGTGCGCCCCGACAGCTACATCGAGATCAACAACTTCTACACCGTCACCATCTACGAAAAAGGTGCCGAGGTGGTGCGTATGATGCAAACGCTGGTCGGCAGATCAGGCTTTGCCAAAGGCATCACACTCTATTTTGCCCGCCACGATGGCCACGCCGTGACCTGCGACGACTTCGCCCAAGCCATTGCCGATGCCAACCCGGACTCAAGCCTGGCCAAGCTGCTGCCGCAGTTCAAGCGTTGGTACAGCCAGGCCGGTACGCCACGCGTGGCGGCCACCGCACACCATGACGCTGCCGCACAGACCTACACCCTGACCTTTACCCAAAGCTGCCCGGCGACACCGGGGCAGGACAACAAAGAGCCGTTTGTCATCCCGATCAGCCTGGGGTTGGTCGGCGCTGTCAGCGGCAGCGCCCTGCCCTTGCAACTGCGCGGTTCGATCGCCAGCGGGGGTGACAACCACCTGTTTGTCATGACGCAAACCAGCGAGTCGATCACGTTTGAGAACGTAGCAGAAGAGCCCGTGCCGTCGATCTTGCGCGGTTTCAGCGCCCCGGTGATCGTCAACATGGATTACACCGATGCGCAGTTACTGACCCTGCTAGCCAACGACCCCGACCCGTTCAACCGTTGGGAAGCTGGGCAACGCCTGGCCCTGCGCAGTGCTATTACATCTATAGCTACTAGCCCTTACGAATCAAGGGCTATAGGCATAAATGATGCCTATATTTCAGCCATGCGCAGTGTGCTGCATGAGCCTACGTTGGATGCCGCCTTCAAAGAACTGGTGCTGACCCTGCCGTCCGAGACCTACATCGCCGAGCAACTCGACGTGGTCGACCCGCAGCGCATCCACACGGTGCGCGAAGCCATGCGCACGCAACTCGCCACGGCCATGGCTGCCGACTGGCAATGGGCGTTTGAGTCACACAGCCAAAATGGCGGTTACCGCCCCGACACCCTGTCCAGCGGCCGACGCGCGCTGGCTGGCCTGGCGCTGGCCATGCTGTGCCTGAATGCCACGACCACCGGCGACACCGTCTGGCCGGGCAAGGCTTACCAGCGCTTCAAGGACGCTGACAACATGACCGACCGTTTTGCCGCGCTGAGCGCGCTGGTGCACAGCGGCCACGCACTGGCCAAACCGGCGCTGGAGCGCTTCCACAGCCTGTTCAAGACCGAAGAGCTGGTGCTGGATAAATGGTTTGCGCTGCAAGCGGGTGCCACTGACCACGACGGCCAGGTGCTGCCAGCCGTGCGCCAGTTGATGAAACACCCAGACTTCAACCTGAAGAACCCAAACCGCGCCCGCAGCGTGATCTTCAGCTACTGCAGCGCCAACCCCGGTGCCCTCCACCGTGCCGATGCTGCCGGCTACGTGTTCTGGGCCGACCAGGTGCTGGCGCTGGACGCCATCAATCCGCAGGTCGCCGCCCGACTGGCACGCGCCCTAGACCGCTGGAAGAAGCTAACAGAGCCCTATCACAACGCCGCGCAAGAAGCCTTGAAGCGCGTCGCAGCCAAGACCGACCTGAGCAACGACGTGCGTGAGGTGGTCAGCCGCGCGCTGGCCGATTAAAGCCCGGGTGTCATTGCGGACTCGATCCGCAATCCATGCCTCTTTCACTGACTGGAGTTCCAATGACAAAGAAAATTTCCCTGACCCGCTATCTGGTCGAACAGCAGCGCCTGGAAGGCCACATCCCCTCGCAACTGCGCCTGCTGCTTGAAGTGGTGGCGCGCGCCTGCAAACGCATCAGTCAAGCCGTCAACAAAGGCGCGCTGGGCGACGTGATGGGCAGCGCCGGCAGCGAAAACGTCCAGGGCGAGATGCAGAAAAAGCTCGACATCATCGCCAATGAGGTGCTGATCGAAGCCAACGAATGGGGCGGCCATCTGGCGGCCATGGCATCTGAGGAAATGGAAGGCATCTACGTGGTGCCCAACCGCTACCCGCAAGGCGAATACCTGCTGATGTTTGACCCGCTGGACGGCTCCAGCAACATCGACGTGAACGTCAGCATTGGCACCATTTTCAGCGTGCTGCGCAAACCAGAAGGCGTGGGCGTGTCCGAGCAGGACTTTTTGCAACCCGGCACGCAGCAGGTGGCTGCCGGTTACTGCGTCTATGGCCCACAAACCACGCTGGTGCTGACCGTGGGCGACGGCGTGACGGTGTTCACCCTGGACCGCGAACAGGGCTCTTTCATCCTGACCGAAGAAAACCTGCGCGTGCCTGAAGACACCCGTGAATTTGCCATCAACATGAGCAACCAGCGCCACTGGGCCGCGCCGGTCAACCGCTATATCAACGAATGCCAGCAAGGCGTGGACGGCTCGCGCGGCAAAGACTTCAACATGCGCTGGGTCGGCTCAATGGTGGCCGACGTGCACCGCATCCTGACGCGCGGCGGCGTTTTCATGTACCCCTGGGACAAGCGCGAGCCAGAAAAACCCGGCAAGCTGCGCCTGATGTATGAGGCCAATCCAATGAGCTGGCTGATTGAGCAGGCCGGTGGTGTCGCCACCGATGGTCAGCAGCGCATCATGAACATCATGCCGACCAAATTGCACGAGCGGGTGGCTGTGTTCATGGGCTCCAAAAATGAGGTCGACCGCGTCACCCGCTACCACGCTGAGGCCTGATGCCCCCGCTATAATCTCGCCTTTCAAAAGCCGGTGTAGCTCAGTCGGTAGAGCAGCTCATTCGTAATGAGAAGGTCGGGTGTTCGATTCATCTCTCCGGCACCAATAAACAAAGGGTTCGTTACTATAAAAACAGTAGCGAACCCTTTTGCTTTGTGCTCCGTGTAGCCACTGTGTAGCCACCAGTACCGGGTTTTGTACCGTGTAGCCAACGTGTAGCCAGCACCACGGTTTAGGGTTTCGTAACAGTCACGAAAATTCAGCAGGCTTAAAAAACCCGGCACAGCGTCCGGGTCGGTTGTTGACACCAGAGCGGCTCAGGCGGGTTTGTCTGGCGCGGTTGGCACAGTTGCACCAGCAGATTGATTTAGGCCAGCGTAGGGCTATCTGATGCGTTGCTGGCGTATTGGCTTGCACCAGGCGCTCCACCAATGGCAAACCATGCGGTCGGCGTGTAGGTTCATAGCGTAAACCTATCAAAACAGCATGGCACGGATAATGCAACCCGCAATAAGTGTGCCTGATAGGTCTTGGCTATTTTGTCGCTACTCCACTTTTCATAGCAGGCATAAAAAAACCCAGCGAATTTAATCACCGGGCTTTCAACCTTGAATTAATTGCAATTAATCAATTAATTCGTTAACGCAACACAGTTGCATTTTCTACCAAACCCGGTAATCAGGTTCAAAAATTCGAATTGAGCCGACTATCGAGCCTCCGCCGCGTGTGTCATTGTGTGCGGCACGCCAGGGTCCCCCTGTGTCCACTACGGCGCAGAGCGGCAGCCCAGCCCCTACAGCGGCCCCAGCGCAGCCACCACGTCGCGCAGGTCACGCGCAACAAACGCAACACCACCACCAGCACGCACACGGTCAAGAAAAACAACCTGCTCAGGTCTCAGTCTGCCCTTGGGTGTTTTGACCTCCACGGCCATGAATCGGCCATCACGCATCATTCCGACAAGGTCGCTACACCCAGGCCAGCCAAACTTAATGAAGCGGCCACCGACTCGGGCAGCACCCGTGTTCTGTCGTTCAACCCATGCCACCAGCGGGTGTACCCGTAACGCTTGCGCCACCTCGCGCAATGCAGCGGCTTCGTGCTTGCTGTTGGCACGCGGTGTCTGTTGCTCCATGCCGAACAGGTCAATTGGCACGGCAGGGCATGGCTTACCCATGTTTCAGTTCCAGCAGCCAGCTTGTTGCAATGTTTGCGGCTTCGCTGTTGCCGTGGCGGTCGGGGTGACAAAGTTGCACCAGGCGGCGAAGCATTGCCTGGTCAATCGACGCGGGCGTTACGGCGTAACGTGCGGTCGGTGCGGTCTTGTCTTTGTTGCGCAGGTAGCAGTCCAGGCAAACACGTTTCCAGGGTTGGTCTCGCAGGTATCGCGTGCCACAGCTTGGGCAGATAGCTGCTCCAGGGGTGAATGCTTTTTCAGTCAAGGCAGTGGCTCCCTGTCAGCTTTTCCAAATTCACGCCATTCACGCCATTCACGCCCCTAAAGGGTCGCGTGAACAGACGTGAATATTCATGGGTGTTTTGAGAATTCCCGCGTGAACAAACGTGAACAAACGTGAATGGTTTCATGGCTTACCACCAATCAAGTGAACCATGCCACCGGACACTTCAACCAGTTCGACATCACGCAAGCGGTTCACGGCGTTGTAAACACTGGTTTTTGATCACTACTGTCCGGTGAACGTGGTTTTGGTTTGACGTAAACCCAATAACCACGCGGGTTTGCGGTCGAAAAAGTTTGGTGCCGATTTGAATTTCATGGTCGTTTTTACTGGTAGTTTCCCTAGCTTGA
>Ga0210044_10003051_pt1 | contig 24168 bp, 23 predicted proteins | sample CryGey13umfilter_2_FD_183959 | JGI IMG/M metagenome (GOLD analysis project Ga0210044, IMG submission 183959) | Groundwater microbial communities from aquifer in Utah, USA - Crystal Geyser 4/9/14 3 um filter (SPAdes) (version 2) | ecosystem: Environmental > Aquatic > Deep subsurface >... | reverse complement strand
TCGGTGTTTTCGCATGCCCAAAGCATGCCAGTTTTCAAGGACCCCTGAAATGCCGTTATCAAGCTCCTTTACCCCTGTAGGTGCTGTTTCTCATGGTTAGGTTACCCACTCGAAATGCAGAAGACCCGATAATAGTTCCTCGGCGCGGAAAACACCGGCAGATGAACCCCCAACCCCACCGTCCAGGTTCGGATTCGCGGCGGCCACTGCGAGTCCTGCCATAAATACTGTCCCGACAGGTTCACCGTCGGCCAAAAGCCGCTTCGGGCGATCGCGACCTGATCGCGCGCGAGGCGGAGAGTCTCCTCCCGAAAGGCGATCTCCGGATTGCGCTGCAGGGAATCGGCGTTCGAATCAACATCGCCCGGCGGCGGCGCCGAGTCGAAATCCCCGGAGACCCGGATCGATTCCCCGGATTCCCCGCCGAGAATCGAAGCCAACCGCCTCTCCCCCGCCCGAAGCGCGAGTTCCGACTCTTGAATTCGCCATTTCGCCTCCGCCGCCTGCGCGCGCACCGAGAGCAGGCTCCAGCGGGGCGCCAAACCCGCGTTGAAACGAATCTCGACGATCGAGACGTCGGAATCCAAGCGCCGCGTGATTTCCGCCAACAGCTCCGAACGCTTCTGCACGAGAAGCAGTCGGTAAAACGCTTCCCGCAGGTCGAAACGCAATTGGGCGGAGACGCGCCGCGTCTCCTCCCGGGACCGCCGCAGATTGGAGATCGACGCCCGATTGGCCGCCAGAATCCCGAATCCGGAAAAGAGGTTCAACCCGCCGCGCCAGCCGTGGCGGTCGATGCGGGACGGGCCGGTATTGAGAAACGCGTCTGGAAAAATGACCTCGCTCTGATCCTTCTCGTAGACGAAGCCCGCCGACGGCATATGGCGCAGAATCGAGGCCTTCGCCTCGGACAGCGCCGCCCGCTCCGAGGCGCGAAACGAAGCGAGAGACGGATTGTTCTCGGAAACCTCCCGAACGCAGGCGTTCCAGTCAAGGGCGCCGTCCGCCCGAGCCCCAAAAACGCAAAGCGCGACTCCCCCCGAACACCAAAATAGCGTATTCAGGAATTGAATTAATCGCCTTTTACGGCACATGCTCCAAGGATGAGGCAATTGCTGAAACATGTCAACGCCTCGGGCGATTTTCCTCCAAGTTTCTCTACTTTCAACGAGGAGAGGAACGGAATTTGTTTCGGCCTGACGGGCCGATGCTTCTGGTTTTGAACAGCCAAAACCCGAAGCCCGAACGGCAACGGCAAAAGGCTGCTCCCGCGCGTCTCTCGCCTGCCCGCGTCGATCCGGAAGAATTCAAAGCAACGGCGTTCGTTAAAGGCGCGTTCGCGCGGGAGCGCCAAGCCGTTTCCGTTTGAGTTCGCGTGTTTTCGCGACCGCGAAAACCGCGAACGCCGCGCCCGAGGCGCGTAAGCTGCGCCGTTTCTTAGAAGCCCCTCTTGCAGCCGCGAGCGCCGAGCTCTCGGTACTTAAAAATCGAATTTTCAGAGAAACCTAATAAAATAAATGATTATGTACATATCTTGAGATATGTAAAAAACGGTTTTTTTATAACGCTTTTTGAAAAAATCCGATTTTGCTTTAGACCGGACGGTTCTGCGGGGGGCATTCCGCATCGGCGTTCAAGCGCTTCGCGGAAGGTCCATGTTCCCGTAGTTTCAAGGACGGAATGCCCCCAACGGCGCGGACGCCCCCGCGGGGGGCGTCCGGCCTCGGCGCGCAAGCGCGCCGAGGGGAAATACGAGAGTTGCCCTCGGCATAATGGATTTTACGCCGGCGGGCTCCAGGCGACGCGCTCCCGCGCATCACGCGCGTGCATGCCGCAACGGAAATTTCAATCGAGAGCAACTGTCCCCGGGGACAGTTCATCGAAAACACGAATCTTCGAGCATCGCGCACGAACCGCGAAACAAGACGCCGTTGATCAGGCAAAACTACTGGAACATGGCGATTTTCGTATTGAAATCGCTCGCTTGGGGGGTTACCCTCCCAAGATGCCCCTCGGCCGGAAGGCGTTCCTGATTGCCTTGCTGATCGCTCTGGGATCCCTCGCGTTCGCCGAAGGTTCCGGCGGCGGCGGTGGAGGGCCCGCCCCCTTGCCGGGTGAGGATCAATCGAATCCGGCCGTCCCCCCGGGAGAAGCCGGAGAAAAGGAATGCGCCTCCTCGATCATCCCCCCGGGACCCAAGGGAGAGGCCCGCGCCCGCGCCTTGCTCGCAGAAGATCGATCCCGCGAACCCGACGCGAAAACCATCGGCCGCGAACTCTGCTTGGTTTTCCACAAAGCGACGGCCTATTCGAATTGGGCCTTCGGCGTCGGCATGAAAAGCCGTCCCGAACTTTGCGCCGCAACCCCTGAGGTTCTAGGGAAGTGGAAGCATTGGGCCGGGGAAGCGGCCCATTTGCGGGAGATTCTGAAAAAACTGCTTCCGTACGGCATGGCCGCGCTCGACGCGGGCGACCCTGAGACCGAGGGAACGGAGCACGCGCTCGGCGAAGCCGAAGCCCACGGCCGCCTCGCCGCCGCGAAAGTCGGACTGATCGCGAATCAATGCGCGTACGGAAAAGCGAAGCTCGACGACGCCCGCGCCGCCAAAGCCTTCGCCGCGGTCGAAAAACGATTGGGCGGGAAGGCGGACCCGGCGAGACTCGACAAGGCCTTCGACAACGCGGCGGGACGCAAGGGCGGCGCGGTCCCCGTGGGAGGATCCGCGCCTTTGAAAGACAGGCGGCGCCTGCCTGCGCCGGCGTCGCGCCCGAACGCAATCCGCGCCGCGAAACCCCCCGCCCCGGAGAGTTTCAAAAGCCTGACCGCCGGCATCGTCCCCGAAAGCGGCGGGGAACGCGTCTCGAAACGGGAACGGCGGCGGCGCGAGGAGATTCTCGATCAAGCCCTTCGACACATCTACTCGATCCCGGAAGGCAAGAAGGTGCTTCGCGATCTTCAGGAAGCCCGGCGTTTGAAGGGCGAGGAACTCGAGAAGGATCGGCCCCGCATCGAGAGGGAAATCCTCGCTCATGAAAAGCAACTCGACACGCTCATTCGGGCGCGCACCGAACTCGAAAAGCAGCCGTCTCCGGAGCCGACCGCGCGCCTGCTCGGAGAAAACAGGGACCCTGCGGGAGAAATCGACCGCGTCGAACCGTATCTATCTCTCGAGGAATGTCCGAAGGGGCAGCGGCCCGTCGTGGTCGATTTCCCGAACCCCGGAGACCGCGCGTGCCGGCCCGGTACCGAGAAGCCGGCGCTTTTCGCGGTCAAAGAGAACAAACTGGGAGAATTCGATTTGGGCGAAAAGGTCACGAACTGCCCGGACGGACACACCCCGGTGCTGACCAATCACCCGCACGCCGGAGATCGCTCCTGCCGCCCCCCCGACGATCCGGAGATGGTCAAATCGATCGGCCCCGGACCCTACCACTATGTCGGAACGGACAATCCGTTTCAACCTTACCGGATATTCGACAAATGCCCCGACCGCTCGCAGCCCGTCCTCTCCAATTGGCCCAAGCCCGGCGACATCTCGTGTCTTGGACCGGGATCGTTCGGCTCGGTTGCGGAACTGCGCAAGAAAATCGAGGAGCAGAAGAAGAAGGTCGAAGTGAACCGAATCTGGCTGAAGGCCTCGGACAAGGGGGCTTTGCCGCGCATCGGCGTGGAATTCGGCGGCACGGGACCGCTCGAAGGCGGTCACGCCCAACCGACCCTCTACCGGCTGATGGCGTACGAGGACGGCTCCGCCGCGTTCACGACTCCGGTAAGGATCTCCCCCGACTTTCTTCGCGACGGCAACCCGAGCCGGGCGGTCGACAAGTTACTCGTGCATGAATTCCGGCACACGGCCGACAAAGCGCTGTTTGAAGCGGCGGACGCCTCCCAAACCCGCTGGATGATCGGCGAAGACCGAGCCTACCTGGCCCAGTCGCGCGCGGTGATGGAACAGAAACCGGCGATGCGGGGTGAACGGCGCAGCCGCATCGTCGACAACATGACGACGAACCTCGTCGAATCGACGATCCGCGACCCGAAATCAGTCCGGCTCGACCGCCTCGGTTCCCCGCTTTACCTGTGGCATGCGACGCACGCCGATCTCGATGATCCGAAAACCGGGCTTCACGGGCGGCTGGAGCAATTGTACGCGATGCTCGCCTACTCCGACCCCAAGCAGCGCGCCGCGGTTTTCGCCGAAACGGACCGGACCGGCGAACTCGCCGCTGCGTTTCAGCGCACGCTCGACGCGAAGCTGGAAACCGCGAACGTCTGGGACGATCGACGCCGCGCGCTGTTCTTGGAACTCGCGTCTTCCACGCGTGCCGCGCAGACCTGGGTCGACGGGATCGAACGCCTCAAGCGGGCGGAAACCGCCCCGGGGAAACCGGCGGCGTGGAAGGACCGCTTCCACCGGATGGAAAACGAATACTGGAAGGATCTTGAAGATTTTTCGTCGAGGTACGCGCGTAAATGAAACTCCTGCTGCTGGTCATCGCCGGACTCGCCGCCGCTTCGCCGGCGGAACGCACCCATGCCGTCGAGGGCGTTTTCCGCGCGCGCGCCGGTGCGCGCTGGACCCCGCGCAGAGACTGGGCGGGCCGCTACCCCCTCTACCTGCTCACGCGGGCGTCCGGCAAAGACTCGCGCGCGTCGATTCTCGTTGAATCCTACGCCTTCGGAAACCGCCTCTACCCGACCCCGGCCCGCTATCTCTCCGCGATGGACGCCGCGCCCCGCGAGGAACGCCCCGTTTCGCGCGGGACGCGCCGGATCGCGGGAAAGATGCGCACGCTTTGGGAACGCGCCTACGCCCAACCCGAACGCCTCCGGGCCGACGGCTCCGCTTTGATGCGGCCGCTGCTGGAACGGTTCGTCGTGATCGAGCAATACGACGGGTTTCTCGTCGCTCGCCTCAAGGCGGACGAAGCGGAGTTCGCGGAGCGCTCCGCGGAATTCGACGCCTTTTTGGCGTCGTTTGAAGCCCGCTAAGTCCCGGAGGTTAGAAAGGCGGTCGCCTCTTCGGCGTCGATCACGCAATGCGCCGCGCCGTTCGCGGCGAGCAGCAGCGCCGAAAAGAGAAATCGCTTCACGAAGCTATTCTAGCTTCTCTTGGAGTCACGGACGGAGCCGATCAGACCGCCCAACCGATAGGACTGCTGCTGTTCAAAAACGGAGGATACGCCCGGACCCGGGCCGAAGCGTTGCCAAATAGGAGATCGCGCTGTATAAAGGAATTGCATTTTATGGCTAAAAAGAACCCCGCGAAACGCCGCGAAGACCGCCTTCGGCTCGACCTCTCGCTGCTGAAAGCGGCCGTCGACGCGGCCGAGGAATCGATCCTGATCACCGACCACGACGGGGCGATTCGCTACGCCAATCCCGCGTTCGAAAAACGCACCGGCTATTCCCTCGTCGAGGTCTTCGACAAAAACCCGCGCTTTCTGAAATCGGGCAGGCACGAAAAGGTTTTCTACCGGAACCTCTGGGAAACGATTCTTAAGGGCAAGCCCTGGACCGGGGTTCTGACCAACAAGGCGCGCGACGGCTCGATTCTGCACGAAGACACGACAATCACCCCCGTCTACGACGCCGAAGGGGTCCTCACCCACTTCGTCGCGATCAGCCGCGACGTGACCGAGAAGATCGAACTGCAGCAGCGTTTGGAAATGACCGAGAAGATGGCTTCGGCGGGCGTGCTCGCGGCGAGCGTCGCGCACGAGGTGAACAATCCGTTGACCTTGGTCGTCGGCTTCTCGCAGATTCTAAGCGAGGACGAGCGGCTCCCCCCCGACGCTCGGGAGATGATGCTCAAGGTGCTGCACAACGCCCAGCGGGCGGGGAGGATCGTCGGAACCTTGCTCGAATTCGGGCGCAAGCAGGAACCCCAAAAGACCCGGGTGTCGGTCAAGGAACTCTTCGAACGGATCGAACCTCTCGCCGGCTACGATCTCAAACGCGAGAGAATCGAATACGCGTTTTCCACCCCTTGCGACGACTGCGTCATCCACGCCGATCTCAACCAGATGGAGCAGGTTCTGCTCAATCTCATCATCAACGCGAAACAGGCGATGGCAGACTCCCCATTGAAGCGTCTGCAAGTCTCCTGCCGGCGCGAAAACGGCCGCGTCGTGATCAGCGTGAAGGACACGGGGCCCGGCATTCCGCCCGACAAGCTCAAGAAAATCTTCGAACCGTTCTACACCACCAAGCCCGTCGGCCAAGGCACGGGACTGGGGCTTTCAATCTGCTACGCCATCGCGCAGGATCACGGCGGGACGATCGAGGTAAACAGCGAACCCGGGAAGGGCTCCGAATTTTCCATGTTCATCCCTTCGGAAGCTGCGGCCGGTTAACGGCCTTTGCCGGAGCGAAGCTCGCTGAGAATCGTCATCAGCGCTTCAAACCCGTCGAGCTTGCCGACGAGGGCGACGGCCCCGAGCGCGACGGCGTCCCGGACCATTTCCTCGTCGACGCCCCCGCTCATCAAAACGACCGGAGCGGCACTCACCCGCCGGAAGCGCTCGATCGCCTCGAACCCCGTAATCCCGGGAAGGACGATATCGGAGACGATCGCGTCGAACGGTTCCTCAGCGGCGGCGGCCAAGGCGGATTCCGCGTTGGAAAACAACCGAGCGTCGCAGCCGACGGCTTCCAGCTTGCGCCTTAAAACCAGCAGAATTCCCGGTTCATCGTCGACGATCAGGACCTTAAACGGCTCCATGGCGGCCTCCGGTCTTAGCATACCGCGCCGAGCTCAAGAAATCCTCCTCTTTTTTGCAAATTCCTGCGAAATTATAGCGGTAGAATAGTTGCTAGACTCCCCCTGGAGGAGTACTCCATGATCCCGAAGATCCTGGTCGTAGACGACGAAGCCTTGGTCGGCTCCAACATCAAGCGGTATTTGGAGCCGCGGGGTTATCAGGTCCTGACCGCCCGAGACGGCTCGACCGGCCTCGCGATGGCGCAGGAGACCAAGCCCGACCTGGTCGTCACCGACATCGACATGCCGGACATGGACGGCTTCAAGCTTTGCCGCCTGCTCAAGCGAAATCCCTCCGTTCCGGTCATCCTCATCTCCGGCAAGGCCATCGACGAACAGAGCGTCGTCTCGGGCTTGGACGACGGCGCGACCCGCTTCTACGGATTTCCCCGCGCCCAGCTTCTCAAAAAAACGATGCAGTCGCTGAGCGCGGAGCCCGCCTCCGACGTGGAATTTCAGTTATCGGCCTTCTCAAAAGGGCACGCCAAAAGGTTGATCTCCCGGCACAAACTGGCCTCCGGTCTCGTGAAGGATGTCGAACTCCTGGCCGGTCCTGTGAGGGTCGGAACGAAGAAGTATCTCTTGGCTCTCATTCACGACATCAGCGCACGCCGCCGGGCGGAGCGCGACCTCAAGCTGCTCAAGACGGCCGTCGACGCCGCGGACGAGGCGATCATCCTCACCGACCTTAAGGGGACGATGCTTTTGGCCAATATGCGTATCGGCCAGTTGACGCTTCAGCGGCAAAACGGACAATAGATGCATTCAGTGCGAGATTTGCGGAGCACCGGTCGCCGGAAATAGCCTATATTGCACATTCGGTCCAGCACTTGCGGGTTACCGTCAACTGGCCGATACGCATATTGGCCAATCCCGCGTTCGAAACGCTGACCGGATACACGCTCGCCGAGGCGATCGGGAATACCCCCCGAATCCTGAAAAGCGGCAAGCACCAGAAAATTTTCTACGAGCGCATGTGGAAGACCTTGCGGGCCGGAAAGGTCTGGACCGGGAAGATCATCAACAAGAGAAAAGACGAAACCCTCTACAACCAAGACACCAGCATCACGCCGGTCAAGGACTCCAAAGGCGAAATCACCCATTTTATTGCGATCAATCGCGACGCCACGCAGTTGACGATGGTCCAAGACCGCATGGCCGTGTCCGAAAAACTCGCCTCCACCGGCCTCCTCGCGGCCGGGATCGCGCACGAGATCAACAACCCGCTCTCGGTCATCATGGGGCTTTCCCAAATCCTGGCGGAAGAAAAGGGAATTCCGGAATCCCTCCGCACCGACCTGAACACGATCACCGACCAGGCGCGGCGGGCCGGAAGCATCACCCAGGGCTTGCTGCGCTTCAGCCGCGGACAGCAGCCGGCCAAGTCCCAGGTCTCGATCGGCTCGATCCTCAAGCAGATTTCCCCCTTGGTCGCCTATGACTTTAAGAGAAGGGGGATCGCCTTGACGGTCCTCAGTCCCAACGACGATCGGAAGCTGCTCGCCGACCCGGATCAGATCCAACAGGTGCTTCTCAATTTGCTGATCAACGCGAAGCACGCCGTGGAATCTTCCCCGAAAAAGAAGGTCTCGGTATCGGTCGCCTACACGAAAACCGAAGCGGTCCTCTCGGTGCACGACACCGGCTGCGGCATGGAACCCGGCGTGATGAAGAATATCTTCGACCCTTTCTTCACCACCAAGCCGGTCGGCCAGGGCACCGGACTCGGCCTGGCGATCAGTTATTCGATCGCAGTCGACCACGGGGGCACCTTGGAAGTCGACAGCGAACCGGGAAAGGGCAGCGAATTCCGGCTCATTCTTCCCCTGCTCGTCGAGTCTTGAAGTTTTCTTGAAAACATCCTGAACGAATCTTGCCCCCTGCGTGAAGCGGGGCTGAGTCTCGTCTTCCATCCTATCGATGGAGGATGGGACGGTGAAAACAATCACGCTCGTCATTTTAAACCTCGTTCTCGCGGTGCCCCCCCTGCTCGCCGCGAGCTACCGCTCCGTCGCGAAGACTCTCGCGAAGGCCGCCGACCGCGCCGGGGTGGAACGCGTCGCCGTCCTGCCGTTTTCCCCGATGGACGGCTCCCAACCGCGCGAAGGCCGGATCATCGCGGAACGCCTCGCCGCCCGGATCGCGCAGCGCGGCGGGGTTCAGGTCGTCGAACGCGGCCGTCTCTCCGATTTAATAAGCGAGCATCTGCTCGCGAAAACCGGCGCGGTGGATCCGCGCCGGGCCGTGAAGCTCGGGAACCTCCTGCAGGCCCGGGCGGTGATCGTCGGCACCTTCGTCACGCTCGGCAACGAACTCGAACTCAACGCGCGTCTGGTCGATCTGGAATCCGGAGCCGTCCTGGCCGTCCGGGTCGCCGAAACCGGCCGGGATTGGTTCGCCTTCTCCGAGGACGTGATCCCCGCGGCCGCGCCGTTCTCCCTCGAGGACGCCGTCGGCGACGTTCTCTACTTCCAAAAGGGGGAGCGCCTCCCGGCGCGTCCCTCCGCCCACCGCTCCCGCGAGCGGGAATCCGTCTTCGAGGTTCCGGGGGACCTGCGTGACGCCCCCGGCGCCGGCGGCTGCGCCGCGCATGCCGAACGCGTCAACGCGCTGCAGCGCTCGGTGCTGGAACTGAAGGCGCGGCATTGGGCGATCACGATGCGCAAGGACGGCCTTGATTTCGCCGCGACGCGCAGGCGCACGGAGGCGGGGATCACCGATCCGGAACTCCGGCAGCGCTATGCCGATTTCCTGCGCGACGCCTGGATCTGGGGGGCCAAGCCGCTGAGCCCCGGCGAGGTGAAGCGCTTCGTGGAAGCCGATTCGGCCGCCTTCTCGCTGCGCGCGGCATGCGAGGGCCAAGTGGCCTCGGCGTCCTTGTTCGGCGGCGGGGTTTCCTTGTTTTGGCCGCTGCTGCTGCTGCCGCTGTACACGACCGGACTCTCGCATCCAGACATCACTTTTTCGGTCGGGCTTCTTCAGGCCGCCTTGCTCGCCTCCTTAAGCGTCGACGCTCCGTTCGTCGAGTGCGGCGTCAAGATCGCATTTCTCATCGTCGCGGCGTGGACGATCCGCCGCGCTGCGCTGCGCGAGCGCTCGGCCCTTGAAGCCGCCCGCAATCGTCGGGAATCGCTGGAAGCGGCGCTGCGCCGCCTCGCGTCGAAGCTCCCGCCGAAACGCGTCGAGGACCCCTCCTTGCGCGAGGCCCTCGCCCTCGACGCCGACCGCCTGACCGTCGTGCTCGCGGCGGCGCAGCTGCTGCGCGAGGCCATCGCGCCCGACGATCCGGCGCGGGAAGACGCCGACCGGGTGCTCGAAGCCGCCCGGGAGGCGGCGAGGTCGGTGAGGTTTCTGCTGGTGCGCGAACTCGCGAAACCCCGACAGGGAAGCGGCGTGAGGCTGTCATGAGCGAGAAACCGAAACGGGAGCGCGTGCTGGTCGTCGACGACGATCCCGACATCGCGGAGGTGCTGTCCCGGGCGCTGGCCGATCCGGAACGCGAGGTCGCTTTGGCGACGAGCGGCGCCGCGGCCCGCGACCGCCTCGCATGGGAGAACTTCAATCTCGTCATCACCGACGTCCGAATGCCGGGGGAGATGGACGGCGTCGATTTGTTCCGATGGATCAAGGAAAACCGTCCCAAGACGGATGTCGTTCTCATCTCCGGTTCCCCCGATCTGGAGAGCGCGTTGGAATCGTTCCGGTACGGGGCGTGGGACTACTTCGTCAAACCCCTCGATCTGCTGCAGCTACGCCAAAGCATCCGCCGCTGCTTCGCGCGCCGCCGCGCGGTCGTCGACGCGGAAAACCCCGAGCAGCTGCGGGACGCGTTGTCCTTGCTCGCGCGCGAAATCAACGTGCTGGGCAGCGTGCGTTCGACGCTAGGCCGCTACGTGTCGAAGGACGTCGCCGACGCGGTGCTGGGCTCGTCTAAATCCGCGGCGCAGACCGGCGAACGACGCCGGATCAGCGTTCTCTTCGCCGACATCCGCAATTTCACCGACTACGCCGAATCCCGCCAACCCGAAGAGGTCTTCGCCGCGCTCAACACGTTGTTCGAGCTCTGGGTCGCGACCGTCGAGAAGGACGGCGGCATCGTCGACAAGTTCACCGGAGACGGCTTGATGGCCGTCTTCAACGCGCCGCGCAAGTTAAGAGATCACGAGCGATGCGCCGTCCACTGCGCTCTGGAGATGGAGCGCGAGGCGCACGCCTGGGAAGGTCCGTTCGAGGCCGGAATCGGCGTGAATACCGGAGAAGCGATCGTGGGGAATGTCGGCTCCTCGACGCGCAGCGGGTTTACGGTGATCGGCTCGGCCGTCAACCTGGCCGCGCGGCTGGAAAAGCGCGCGAAAGCGGGGCAGGTGCTGCTCGGTTCGGAAACGGCGGAGGCCGTTCGGGGCGACATCGAGACGGGGCTCGTTTCCTTGATGATGATCAAGGGATACTCGGAGGCGATTCCGGTGTTCGAGGCGCTCAGCCTTTCCAGGGATACAGGCGCGCGGTGAAGCCGAAACTCCAGCCCCCGACGCCCTTGCCGCCGTGTTCCGTCCCGGTCATCAGGTAGCGCCCGTCGACGCCGAGTTCGAGGCCCGGGCGCAATTCGCGCGCGTAGCCGATCCGAAATAGCGGGTAGAGACGCCAGGCGACGTCGTTGTGGTAGAACTCCCCCCCGTTTTTGAGCTCCACGCGGGTCTGCTTGGCGACGCGCATGAGACCCGCGCCCAACCCGAATTCAAGCCCGGAGGCCTCCGCGCGGTCGCGGCGGCGCAAGGCGTACGAGACATCGGAATAAAAGAAACGGGTTTTCAAGTCGAAGCGTTCGGCGGAAATCGTCGGTCCCAACGCCCCCGTCGCCGTTGTGCGCCCCCGTTCCCGGTCGAGGAAGTGCCCCCCCGCCTCCGCGCGCCACATGCGGCCCGGGGTTCGGTACCCGACCGCAAGCGACGGATGGCCGGAACCGGGGGTGACGGCCGCGCCGACTCCGGCGTAGGGTCCGGCAAAACACGGCCCGCTTGCCAACGCCGCGATCAAGGCGGCTCCGACATAGTGAGATCGGATCATAACTGGAAGTATAACCGGATATTGAAGGGAGCACGAGGCGCCGTCCGCTCCGAAGTCAAACAGAGGCACAAAGGCTTCACAAAATCATGACCTCCGCCCGCTAGCTTCGCACCGGCGTAAATGGTGCAATCCTATGGGATGAACGCTTCGCCCCCTGTCGACGAACAGCCAAATGGAACTCAGGGCGCTGCGGCCGGGGATGATGACGCTCGTCGCCGTCGCCGTCGCCACGGCGTATCTTTACAGCAGCGCGGTGGTGTTCGGCCTGACGGGCAAGATGTTCTTCTGGGAACTGGCCACGCTCGTCGACATCATGCTACTGGGGCACTGGATCGAGATGAAGCCGGCAAGGACTCGTTTTTGTCTCAGGTCATCGATCTCGTCAAACAGGCCCAGAACAGCAAATCCAAGACCCAAAACCTGGCCGACACCGCGGCGATGCGGCTCACCGTCATCGCTTTGGGAGGCGGCGCGATGACGATGGTCGTTTGGCTTGCCTTCATGGGCAAGGCCGCCAAGGTGAAAGAGATCCAAGGCCGGGGCATGCGGGCGGCGTTGACCGGCGACGGGGTCAACGATGCCCCGGCGCTGGCGTAGGCGAATGTGGGCGTCGCCATTCCGCTGGCGGCCGGCGCGCTTTATGCGTGGGGGGTGCTGCTGACTCCCGCGATCGGCGCGGTGCTGATGTCGGCGAGCACGGTGATCGTGGCCGTCAATGCGCGCCTGCTGCGCTTAAAGCCGCCGGAGATGAGCCGCAGTTAATGACTATGCCGATCGACTACAAAGACTACTACGCGATCTTGGGGGTTCAGAAGGACGCCTCGGCCGAGGACATCAAGCAGGCGTACAGGCTTTTGGCCAAGCGGCACCATCCCGATCTCAACCCGGGAAAAAACAAGTCCCAGGCGGAGGACAAGTTCAAGGAGATCAACGAAGCCTACGAGGTCCTCCACGATCCGGAGAAGAAGGTCAAATACGATAAAATCGGGCCGGGTTCGCAAGCCGCCCCGGAAACCGACGGGGGGCCGTCGCACGAATTCCGCTCGGGAGGCCAAGGTGATTTTTCTGGTTTCAGCGACTTCTTCGAAAGCCTCTACGCAGATGCCGGCAGGCAGGGCTTCAGGTCCCCCCGCCCGGGACCCAGAAGAGGGCAGGACGTGGAGGCTGAACTGCCTCTGACTCTTGAAGAGGCCCTGCGCGCAGGAGAGAAGCGCATCTCCATCATGGCGCCCGTCCTTTGCCCCGCCTGCGCGGGAGCGGGGCGCAGCAACAACGGATTCTGCCCGGTCTGCGGGGGCGTCGGCGAGACGCAGCGGCGGAAGACGATTACGGCGCATCTGCCGCAGTCTATCCTGGACGGGATGAAGCTTCGGTTGCGGGGACAGGGGAGTCCCGCGCCGGGTCAAGGAGAGGCAGGAGATCTCTTCCTGAGAATCCGGCTGCTTCCCCACTCCCTGTACAAGGTCTCCGGAAGCGATCTCGAGACCCCCGTAACGATCATGCCGTGGACCGCGGCCTTAGGAGGGGAATCGCCCGTGCCGACCTTGGAAGGAACGATCCGCATCAAGATCCCTGCTGGAAGCCATGCCGGCCGTGCGCTGCGCATCCCCGGAAAAGGATTGGGCAAGAAAGGAGGTTCTCGCGGGGACCTTTTCGCCGTGGTCCGCATCGACATTCCCGATCAGACGGACAGCCGCATGGAAGGGCTGTACAAGGCGATGCGGGAGGCCCAACCATGAAGCCCCGTCGAGAACAGGTCGAGTACTTGGTTGAAGTCACGCGGATCGAGGCCGCGTTCATCGAGGAATGTCTGGAATGCGGCGCCGTGGAGCTTAAGGGCTCCGATCCAGGGAGCGTGGAAATCACGCCGTCGCATTTAGCGAAGCTCCGGCGTCTGCAGCGGATATGCAGGGACCTCGACGTGGATATCCTGGCCGGTTCAATCATCGTCGATCTTTTGGATCGCGTCGACGAAATGGAGCGAGAGCTGAAATGGCGGAGGCGTTGATGGAAAATGGAAACTCATAACTGTTCTCAAAACATCCTTCGCCGACCGCTCGCAGAACTGACGAAATGGGCGGCGGCGTTGTTGGGCAGCGTGACGCTGTTGGCGCCGGGTGCGTCGTCGTGTTGTCCGACTGGACGGATGAGGACGCGCGTTCGGTGCTGCACACGCTCAAACGCGGCAGTGAGTGGTACTCCATTCAGAAAAGCGGCGCTCAAAGCATATTGGGTGCGGAGCGAGCGGGTCTGTTGGGCGCGTATTTTTCAAGGGAGCTTCAACGCATGCCGCCCATGGATCTTTCCGATGTTTATTATGATCGCTTTCTGCTCAACGGCGCGCCGCAGCAGTCCCTCGCCGCCAAGCCGGGCGAAAAGATCCGGCTCCGGGTCATCGCGGGTTCGGCCTCCACGTTTTTCTATTTGCAGTTTGCCGGCGGCCCGCTGCAGGTCGTCGCGGCGGACGGACAGCCGGTGCAGCCCCTTGATGAAGAGCCGCTACTGATCGGCGTGGCTGAGACCTATGACGTGATCGTCACGGTGCCGGCGGAGGGCAGCTACGAATTTCGCGCGACGGCTCACGATGGATCGGGGCTCGCGTCGTTGTGGATCGGCAGCGGCCCACGATACGCCGCGCCCGATATCCCGTTTCCCAATCTTTACGTCAACATGAGCGGTCTCAGCATCAAACGCGTGCTGGCGTTAACCCCGGGCGGCTCGATGGGCATGCCCGACATCGCCGTGCGCGCCGGCAAGTTCGATCGACCGGGCATGAACGGGATGAGCGGGATGAAAGAGATGGACGCGATGAAAGGGATGGAGCATGGCGACATGGCGCCGGACGCAGGGAAAACGAAGCATGCCGGGATGGGCCCCGCGCATAAGAGCACCTGGTTCGGACTGCTGGCCGAGGACGTCAGTTCACAAGCCCCGCTCGCCGCCGACGGCATGAGCCCCGAGCGTCCCGGGCCGCCGTACGACAGGCTGCGCGCCTTGCGCCCCACCGCGTTTGATTCCTCAAAACCGGTCCGCGAAATCCGACTCACCCTCGACGGCGACATGGAGCGTTACGTCTGGCTTCTTAACAACAAGCCGCTGTCCGAATCAGATTCCCTCGAAGTCAAACGCGGGGAAGTCGTGCGGTTTATCATGATCAACCGCACCATGATGCATCACCCGATGCATCTGCACGGACATTTCTTCCGCGTCCTCAACGCCCAAAGTGAATTCTCTCCGCTCAAGCACACCGTGGATGTCGCTCCCATGACGACCACCGTGATCGAGTTCGCGGCGGACGAGTTCGGCGACTGGTTTTTCCACTGCCACCTCCTCTATCACATGATGAGCGGCATGGCGCAAGTGGTCCATTATCAAGACTTCACGCCCGACCCTGCTACCGCCGCCGTCCGCCCGCGGCTCTACCATGACGAGTTCAGCCTTTTTGGGCATGTGGATGCGTTGTCGCAGATGTCTCAGGGAGCGCTTGTATACTCCAACACCCGGCACATCCTTTCTGCCGAGTGGCAAGCCGGTTGGCAGCGGGTGAACGACGTGGAGTGGGAGGTCGCGCCCGCCTACGATTACTACCTGAACCGTTTTGCCAGCGTCTTCGCGGGGGTTGACCTCGAAGGCGCGGACGATCACTTCGAGAAGCACGAGGGCATCTTCGGTCTGCGTTACCGGCTGCCCCTCGACATCGCGTCCCGCGCGTGGGTGGACACGGCCGGCGACTTCCAATTTGCTCTCGGCAAGCACCTGGAACTTACCCCGCGACTCGCGGTATTTTCGGAGGCCGAATACGACACCAAGGAACATTGGGAAACCCGGGCGGGGATCCGCTGCCTGCTGAGCAAACAGTTTTCCCTGATCGGCCAATGGCATTCCCGATTCGGCTGGGGCGGCGGTGCGCAAGTCCGGTTCTGAGGTCGATGGTGACCGTCCGAAGTGGGGGTCGGAAACGGGACAATCCGCCCGGCTACAAGAAGCAAACAACAACTTCAACAGGTCTCCATGGGCAAAGGCGTGATGGAGTGTTAGAGTGGATCACACACGCGTGGGCGACGGGAAATCCACGCGCTCTGACGGTCACCGTCCCCGAGGCATTTTATGACAAAGAAAGACGAGACTTTGGAATCTGCCGACGCGAAGCTCGATAAGGCTCTCAAGGAATCATTTCCGGCGAGCGATACGCCCGCCGTCGCGCCGGCCGTTGAAAACAAAGGACAGGAGGTCTCTATGCATTACAAATATCAGGTGCGCACGGAACTCCGACCCAAGCGGCTGGAGGGGATCAGTGAGGATCAAATCGCCCAGCACTGGACGCTCTATGAGGGCTATATCAAGAACGTGAATTCGCTGAATGAGAGGCTCGCGGCACTCTCGCAAAAGGGAGACTTCGGGGTCGAATTCGCGGAGCTTAAGCGCCGATCGGGGTTTGAGTACGACGGCATGCTCCTCCACGAGCACTATTTCGGCATTCTGAAATCCGGTCAAACGCCGTTGGGCGACGATGCCGAACTGACCAAAATGCTGAAGAATTCATTCGGCGGCACCCGGAAGTGGCTGGAAGAGTTTTCCGCCATGGGAAAGATGCGGGGTGTGGGCTGGGTGATTCTCTATTACGACCCGCGGGCGCAAGTGTTGTCGAACCACTGGATCGGTCTTCACGAGGAGGGTCATCCTTCGGGCTTCGTTCCGATCCTGGTCATGGATGTCTGGGAGCACGCCTACATGGTGGACGCGGGAGCGGGAGGCCGGGCGCCCTACGTCGACGCTTTCCTTCAGAACGTCGATTGGCCGAAGGTGGACAAACTCCTCGGGGACGCCCAGTGTTCGAAGAAGGCTCCCAAATTGCACGAGGCGAAGAAATAAATCCCCTCGAGGACCCCTATGGCCAAAGCGCTTGGGCGGGCAAGCCCGCCGGAGTGTTGGGCGTTTCTGTCGGCGCGGAGAGCAAGAAATTCCTGCAGAACTGGATGGACCGCTATGTCGCGTGGGTAAAAAAGAACCCGTCTGACACGGCATCAAGTCGGCCTGACTCGAATGCAAAGAAAATAAAAGGAGCACTGTCATGCTAAACAAAGCCCAAACACTCAACGGTTTTAGATTGCACTGCCTCGACGGAGAGATAGGGAAGGTCAAGGAACTATACTTCGACGACCGCTACTGGACGATTCGCTATCTGATCGCCGACACAGGGAACTGGCTAGCCGACAGACAGGTCTTGATCTCCCCGCATGCGCTGACCTCCGTGAATAAAGAGAAGCAATCCATTGCCGTCGATTTATCCAAGAAGCAAATCGAGGACAGTCCCACCGTGGACCGCGATAAGCCCGTTTCGCGCCAGTTCGAGGACAAATACTACGGACATTTTGGATGGCCGCAGTATTATGTCGGTCCGTACATGTGGGGAGCCTATCCGTATATCGAACACGCCCCCAAAATACGGAGAGAATCCCCGCAAAGCCAAAAAGCGTGGAATCCCAGTTTGCGCAGCACGAATCATGTGAGCGGCTATCACATCCAAGCGACGGACGGGGAGGTCGGTCACATCGAAGATTTTGTCGTCGATGACGAGACGTGGGCGATCCGCTATCTGATCGTCGATACACGGAACTGGTGGCCGGGGAAAAAAGTCCTTGTTTCACCGAATTGGATCGAGCGCGTCAGTTGGGACAGGTCGAAAGTGTTCGTCAATCTTCTTCGTGAGACGATCAAGAAATCTCCGGAATACACGGAGAAGTCTCTCATCGAGCGGGATTATGAGGCCGGGCTGCATCGACATTACAACCGCCAAGGCTACTGGGTTGAGGAGCTGGCTGTTCAGGAGCATTCCCGCTGAGGCTGGTTTCCGACAGCCGCACTCGGAGAAAGTAATTCGTCAAGGGAGGAGAATTCTTATGGCCAACAAACATCATGGGTCCCAGCCGGCGGAACGGGGAGGCGTCGCTCTATCCAAGCTAGCGCGAGATTTGGCTCGGCCTACGGCACGGTTCGATCTCCGAGAGGAGATTGGCAAGCTCAGCCAGACGGCTTCCTGGCGGAAGACGGGACAGAATGCGAAGGAACTCGTCAAATATCCGGACCTTAGGATTTCTCTGATTCTATTGCGGCCGTCGAAGCGCATCCAAGGTCATGAGGCGGATGCGAGGATCTCGATCCAGACGATAGACGGCAAGATTCGTCTTCACCTGCCGGACGAGACGGTCGAGCTTGCGGCTGGCCAGATGTCGACGCTCGAGCGTGGTGTCACGCATGATGTGGAGGCGGAACAGGAAAGCGCCTTTCTATTGACGATCGCCTGGCCCGAAAAAGAGCACCCGCAGAGCCGCTAGATCCGATCCTGACCCGTGCCTAGAATGAGTTCCAGCAAAGAGGCTCGCTCCGAAGGCTTGCCCTTGTCCCCCTGGTGGCGTCGCTCCGTATTAATGGTGGCTGCATTCGGCTTTTCAGTCCTCCTTGCGGTGACGGCACTGACATACACGAACGCCCCGCCAATCCCGGACAAGGTGACAAGCGAATCCGGCGCTGCGATTTTCACCAGCGAGGACATCCTGCGCGGCCAGGACGTCTTTTTAAAGAACGCCCTGATGGAGCATGGAACCCTGTGGGGTCATGGTGCCTATCTTGGCCCTGATTACTCCGCGCAGTACCTGCATAGACTTGTCGAAATAAGCCGAGAAACTCTTGCGCGAGCGCGCTTCTCAAAATCCTACACGAACCTTCCGACGGGCGCCGCTTTTGAACTCGCGGAGGAAGTCCGGCGCACGCTCAAGGAGAACCGCTACGACCCGGCGACACGGACTCTCGTATTTTCGCCGGGCGAGGCGGCTTCCTTCGAGCAGCAAAAGGCAGAGTGGCAGCGATACTTCTCCGTCGCGCCGGCTCCCCCCGGGCTTCACGTCGGCTCCATCTCGGACCCGGCGGACCTCGACGCTCTAACCGCCTTCTTCTCCTGGGCGGCCTGGGCGTGCGTCGCCAACCGGCCCGGCAAGGACTATTCCTATACCAACAATTTTCCCTACGACCCTGATGCGGGGAATCGTCCAAGCGCCTCGACCTACCTGTGGAGCGCGATGAGTCTCGTGACCCTGCTGGCGGGGCTCGGGCTCATTCTATTCTTCTTCGGAAAATTCGATTTTCTAGGATGGAAAGGCTTGCCGGGCCCCGGCCCCCCGCACGAGAACCGATTCCATCACTGGTCCGCGACGCCGAGTCAGAGAATGACCGCGCTGTTTTTCGCGGTGGTCGCCGTCCTCTTCCTCCTTCAGGCGCTCGTCGGCGGGGCGCTGGCCCACTACCGCGTGGAATCAGGAGGCTTCTATGGCCTCGACCTGGCGCGCTTCTTCCCCTATAACCTTATGCGCACCTGGCATCTTCAACTCGCCATATTCTGGATTGCGACAGCCTGGGTCGGCGGCGGGCTTTTCCTTGCTCCACTCGTCGGAGGCGGGGAGCCTAAAGGTCAACGGCTCGGCGCTCTGATACTGCTGGGGGCGCTGGCGACCGTGGTCGTCGGCAGCCTGCTGGGGGAGTGGTTGGGAATGACCGGCCGCCTCGGGACTCTCTGGTTCTGGTTCGGACACCAGGGCTCGGAGTACCTGGACCTGGGCCGATTCTGGCAGATCCTTTTAGTCGCGGGGCTCGGTTTATGGGTATTCCTGATGTACCGAGCCTTGCGCCCGGCGTTTCAACGGCCGGGCCACGATGACCTGGCTTCGCTGTTCCTTTTTGCGTCCGGCGCAATCGCGATTTTCTATTTGCCCGCGTTTTTATACGGCCCGCACGAAAACTTTGCCGTGATCGACAACTGGCGCTTCTGGGTCATCCACCTGTGGGTCGAAGGTTTCTTTGAGCTGTTCGCGACCGTGCTGGTGGCGGTCATGTTCCTCGAGATGGGACTTGTCAGCGCCAAATCGGCGACCCGCCTCGTGTATCTCGACGCCATTCTCTTTCTCGGCGGCGGAATAATCGGCACGGGGCACCACTGGTACTTCACCGGGCAAGGAACGCTCAACATGGGGCTTGCCGCCTGCTTCTCGGCGCTGGAGGTCATCCCGCTAACTCTTCTCACGCTGGAAGCCTGGGATTTCGTGCGCCTACGCGACCGCCGCTGCGAAGACTGCGGGACTCCTTTCGCCGCCCATCAAATCTGGGCCCTCTATTTCCTGACGGCGGTGGGGTTCTGGAATTTTGTCGGCGCGGGCGTCTTCGGCTTTCTGATCAACCTGCCGATTGTGTCCTACTTCGAGGTGGGCACTCAATTGACCAACAACCACGCTCATGCCGCAATGTTCGGGGTCTTTGGAATGTTGGCCCTCGCCGTTCTGGTGTTTTGCTTGCGCGCCCTCCAAGATGAGAAGCAGTGGAAGCGCGCCGAGCCATGGGTGAGGGTCGGGTTCTGGGGGCTTAACGCCGGCCTGGGGCTCATGGTCGTCCTCGACCTTTTCCCATCGGGGGTTCTCCAACTTTGGGACTGCCTCAAGAATGGCTATTGGCACGCGCGCAGCCCGGATTTTCTCATGACCGGCACCTTTCATCGGCTTGAATGGGCGCGGAGCGTCGGCGACGGGGTCTTTCTGCTTCTCGGCGTGTTTCCTCTCGTATTCGCCGCACTGCTTTCGGTCTACCAGATCATGTTCCAACAATCTCGCGTGCGTGAAGTCGACGACCGGGTCTCCGATTCCGACGAAGGATGAGTAAATCTCAGGCCGACATCGCGTTCCTGTTCGATGTGGACAACACGCTGCTCGACAACGACCGCGTCATCGCCGACCTGCAAGCTCATTTAAAGCGCGAGGTGGGCCCCGAGCGCGCCGAGCATTACTGGCAGCTCTTTAAACAACTGCGAGGCGAGTTGGGATACGCGGATTATCTGGGCGCCCTCCAACGCTATCGCGGCGAGTACCCGCACGATCCGGACATCATCACTGTCTCCCGCTTTCTGCTGAACTATCCGTTTGCCGACCGGCTCTTCCCCCGCGCGCTGGAGGTCATCAAACAGGTCCAGCAGTGGGGACCGGCAGCCCTGCTCACCGACGGCGATGTAGTCTTCCAGCCGCGCAAGGTGGACCGCTCAGGACTGTCTGAAGCGGTGGCCGGCCAAGTCTTCATTTATCTGCACAAAGAAAAGGAACTTGACGATGTCGAGCAGCGCTTCCCGGCGAAACACTACGTGGTCGTGGAGGACAAGCTGCGCCTTCTCGCCGCCATCAAAAAGATCTGGGGCGTCCGCGTCACCACCGTGTTCGTGCGCCAGGGCCATTACGCCGTCGACCCGACGATTCTGGCCGACTATCCGGCTGCGGACATCAGCCTCGATTCGATTAGCGGCTTGCTGCAATACGACTTGGCGCAGCTAAGAGTAACAACAACAAGCAAGAAAGGAAGTTGACCATGGAAGAATCACAGATCCACCCTATGAAAACAGAAAGCGGCACGGTCCTTGTGACGGGAGCGAGCGGAACAATCGGCCGCGCCCTCATGCGGCGACTCGTCGGACGCTTCGAACACGTCGTCGGCTTTGATCGCCATGCGCCCGAGCCGGCGCCTCCCGACTGCACCCACATAACCGTTGAAATCACATCCGACGAGAGTGTGCGTGAAGGACTCCGCGTCCTGCGAGAACATCATGGGGCGCACATCGCCTCAGTGATTCATCTCGCCGCCTACTACGATTTTTCGGGAGAACCGAGCGAGCAGTATGAGGAAATAACCGTGCGCGGAACAGGACGCCTGCTGCGCGGCTTGCGCGACGCGGACTTTCAGGTGGACCAATTTGTCTTCTCCAGCACGATGCTCGTCCATCGCCCGGCTGAACCGGGACAGTTTATCAACGAAGACTGGCCGATCGGGCCGACGTGGGCCTATCCGGAATCGAAAGTTCGCACTGAAAAGCTGATCCACGACGAGCGCGGCACGGTTCCGGCCGTGCTGCTGCGCATCGCCGGGGTCTATGACGACGGTTGCCGCTCGATCCCGCTGGCGCACCAGATGCAGCGCATCTACGAGCGGCAGATGACGAGAAGCATCTATTCGGGCAGCACGGCGCATGGACAATCCTTTTTGCATCTTGAGGATTTGCTGGACGCGATTGAGCGGGTGGTTGAAAGGCGCGCGAAATTGCCGGCTGAAGTGCCGATCCTGCTGGGGGAGCCGGAGCCGCTCACCTACGACGAACTGCAGCATACCCTTGCCCGGTTGCTTCTCGGAAAGGAGATGAAAACACTCGAAGTGCCGGACGCGCTCGCGCCGCTGGCCAAGGCGGGCGCGTGGGTGATGGAGAAACTGCCCGGCGCCGACCCGTTCATCAAGCCCTGGATGATTGACCGCGCCAGCGACCATTACGCGCTCGACATCACCCGCGCCCGCACGCTGCTCGCCTGGGAGCCGCAGCGAAGCTTGCGCGACACGATTCCCAAGATGGTCGAAGCGCTGAAGGCCGATCCCGCTAAATTCTACGAAGAAAATAAACTGGGCGAACCGCCGGTGCCCGTCGAAGAAAAGAAACACAACGCTGCGAAGGAGTCCGCATGAAATCCGAACACGCAGCGATGGCCGGCATGGAATCGATGCCGAAGGATCACACCGAAATGGTGCGCCGGATGCGCGAGAAGTGGCTCTGGACGAACTTCGCCGTCATCTCGTTGGGCGTGTGGCTCATCAGCAGCCCGTTCACCTTCGGCTATACGAGCCGAGCAATGATGTGGAGCGACGTGTTGAGCGGCGGGTTGCTCGTCTTCTTCTCCGCGCTCGCGCTCTGGCCGCGCTTTGATTTCGTCGGGCGCTGGAGTGTTTCGTTTGTCGGCGCATGGCTCCAATTTGCGCCGCTGATTTTTTGGGCGCCAACGGCTGCGGCCTATCTCAACGATACTCTTGTCGGGATCATCGCCATCGTCCTTTCGGTTCTCGTTCCCATGATGCCCGGTATGGCGCATCACATGGAAATGAAGAAGCCGGGGCCGCTGATTCCGCCCGGCTGGAGCTTCAACCCCTCGAGCTGGCATCAGCGCGCGCCGATGATCGCTCTGGCGTTTATGGGGTGGCTCGCCTCGCGCTATCTGGCCGCGTTTCAGCTCGGCTATATCACGACGATTTGGGATCCGTTTTTCGGTCACGGCACCGTGAACGTGCTCACCTCGGATGTCTCGAAAGCGTTTCCGATTTCCGACGCCGGGCTGGGCGCCGCGGCCTATACCTTCGAGATGCTGATGGGTTGGATGGGCGGGAAGGAACGCTGGCGCTCTATGCCCTGGATGGTGTTCTTCTTTTTTATTTTGGTGGTTCCGCTCGGCATCGTCAGCATCACGCTCATCATCCTCCAGCCGCTGGCGGTCGGCTCCTGGTGCAGCGTTTGCCTTTTCACCGCGCTGGTCATGCTGCTGATGATTCCATTCGCGGTGGATGAAGTCGTGGCTACCGGGCAATTCCTCAGACGGAGCGTGCGCGAAGGCAAATCGTTGTGGCGCACCTTCTGGGTCGGCGGGACGCTTGATGAGGTGAACGACGATCAGCGGACGCCGAAGTACGGGGCGCCGGTGTCGCAACTCGCCGGTCCGATGGCCTGGGGCGTGACGGCGCCGTGGAATTTGGCAGCCAGCGCCGTTCTCGGAATTTGGCTGATGTTCAGTCCCGCTTTCTTTGGTACAGAAGGCGCCGCAGCGGACAGCAATCATTTGGTTGGCGCACTCATCGTCACGGTCTCGGTGATCGTTATGGCCGAGGTGATTCGTGCCGGCCGTTTTCTCAACGTCCTGCTCGGCGCGTGGATCATCGCCGCCCCGTGGCTGCTGCGCGGCGCGGGCACAAGCGCGCGGTACAGCGATATGCTCGCCGGCGCCTTCGTGATTCTCCTGAGCCTCCCGCGCGGGCCGGTGCGCGAGCGTTACGCGGGTTGGGACCGCTTCATCGTATGAGGAAGAACTTTTGAGCACAACACAATCCGACGCTTTGGTCTTTTTCGGCGCCACGGGCGATTTGGCCTTCAAGAAAATCTTCCCGGCGCTCCAGGCGATGGCTAAACGCGGCCGGCGCTAGCAATAGCGAGTCCATCCGCGATGCAAAGGTCAAAGTCCTGGGGGCCGACTGAAGTAGACAAGGTCATTGCGCCTCCCGGCGGCTGGCACAACCCATGACCTTCTCCTTCACATCCTGCCTGTCGGCGAAGACCCGACCGCTGAAGCACGCCTGGGAGCACAGCATCGGAAGCGACACATGATGGACGAGGCTACGCTGGACCAACTCCAGTGCGCCGCGTTCGGCTATTTCCTGGAGGCGGTAAATCCCGCTAACGGATTGATTGCCGACACTTCGCGTGAGAATTCGCCGTGCAGCATCGGAGT
>Ga0210044_10003047_pt1 | contig 24200 bp, 17 predicted proteins | sample CryGey13umfilter_2_FD_183959 | JGI IMG/M metagenome (GOLD analysis project Ga0210044, IMG submission 183959) | Groundwater microbial communities from aquifer in Utah, USA - Crystal Geyser 4/9/14 3 um filter (SPAdes) (version 2) | ecosystem: Environmental > Aquatic > Deep subsurface >... | reverse complement strand
ATGGTACGCCGACCTCGACCTCGACCTCGTCCAGGACGACGACATCGCCACCCTCATCGAGGCCCTCGCCGACGCCTCCGCGCAGGTGCGGAGCGGCGAAGTGTTGGTGTCCGTGTACAGCTAGAGCCCGACGAGGCTCGGCGCTGCTAGAACGCGGCGCCGATCACGCACTGCGTGAACGCGCCCATCGAATCGCCGCACTGGCCGACGTCGACGGTGTAGACGGTGCCGTCGCAGGTGCCGTTGCGGTGCAAGCAGCTGTTCATGGCGTTGTACTCGCTGGAGCAGCCGGCGTCGCGGGCCTGCTGGGCGCTGGCGTCCGCGTTGTCGACGCAGTCCGAGACGCTGCCGTCGTTGCCGGAGCAGTTGGCGGCTTCGCGGCACATCGACGCGGCTGGGTTGCAGGCGGCGAGGCCGATCAGAGCGACGGTACAGGTGAGGACGCGCAGGATCATTCGAAGCTCCTTCGTGGGGCGCGCCGGTATTCCGGCGCGCGCCTAGGGTCAACGCGCCGCTGGGAGTCCGAGTGACTGGAAGAGCTTGCCCGAAGCGTCGGCGATGAGCAGATCGGTGAGGCCGTCACCGGTGGCGTCGCCGACGATCGCCGCGCCCACGAGCGCCTGGCGGGTGTGCACGAAGTGGCCCGCCCCAAAGCCATCGGGAGACGCCAAGAACAGCCCAATCGTCGTCTGCCCCGAGACGCTGATGAGGTCGGTGGTGCCGTCGGCGTTGGCGTCCCACACGGAGAGCGCGCCGCCGGGGCCTTCGAGCACGCGGGGGCCCGCGTCGGTCTGTACGGTGGTGACGCCGCCCTCGGTGCTCGCGGCGAGCAGCTCGTCGCCGACCGGCCACGCGACGACGCTGCAGCCAGCGGTCGCGCAGGTGAGCGCGCCGGGGACACCGCCGACGCTGCCGATCGCGAGGTCCACCGCGCCGGGCGCGGCCTCGGTGGAGCGCTCGACGAGGTCATCGCCCAGCCAGTGCACGGCGTCGCCCGAGAGCACGGCCGCCACCGCGTCGCCGGGGCCCAACCCGCAGGCGACCGCGCTCGCGTCGATGGCGAGGCTCGTGGGCGCGCCGTCGGGCGCGGTCAGATCGATACGGGTGAGCTGGCCCTCCACCAAGGCCCACGCGATGTCGCCGCACACGGCGAGGTCGCGGCCGGCGGCGGGCGTGTCGGCGACGATCGCGCTGGCGTCCTGCTGAATCGACGGTGTGGCGGCGGGGTTCACGCCCCAGCGCTTGAGCACCGTCTGCCCGGCCTCGATGACCATGCCCGCGAAGGCGACGGGGGTCGCGTCGCTCGCGGGCGGGACCTGGGTGATCGGACCGGTGATTCCTTGGTCCCAAGAGCCCCAGATCGGCTCCTCGACCTTCCACCAGTCGCCCGAGTCGAGGGCGTCCACGCCGCCGAGCCACCACTGCCAGGTGGACCCGGCGACGAGCAGGTTGGGCGCGAGGCCGCCGGCCGGGGCCGTGAAGGCGAAGGGCCCGAAGGCGTCGAGGTCCGCGGCCTTGCGCTGGGCGTAGTCGATGCCGCCCCACGAGAGCTGCATGAGCTTGCTCGGCGAGTCGACGCGGGGCTCCAGCGCGAACAGATCGACCGCGCCGTCGACGTTGCCGTCGGCGAGGCTGAGGTAGGCGCTCGTGTAGGCCATCGGCACATATTGCACGTTGTCGCCGACGAAGTCGTAGATGCGGACCTCGCGATCGATGCCGTCGCGGCGCGGGCCGAACAAGAACAGCTCCTCACCGCCGTCGCCGTTGAGGTCGCCGCCGCAGAGCACGTCCGCGCCGGGCGTGTAGCCGACGCTCGGGAGCGTGGGGCCGGTGCCGAGGATCGTGTCGCTGACGATGGCGAAGCGCTGCCAGTTCGCGGCTTGGTCGAGCAGCGTGGTGAGCTGCACCGAGCCGTCGCCCATGTTGTCGCCCACGGCGAGTCCTTGCGGTGCCTCGGTGATCGCCTCCAGCGGCCAGTCGGTGAAGCCGAACAGGCCGTCGCCCTCCCACACCTGCAGCGCGCCGCCGCCGTCGGGCGGCTCCCAGGCCACGGCGATGTCGATGCGATCGTCGCCGGTGAGGTCGCGCGCGACGACGCCTCGCGCGTGGTAGCCCGGCGCCTGAAGGCCCGTCGCCCAGGCGAGGCCGCCGTCCGGGCGCCCGCGCAGGAGCACGATGAGGTCATCCGCCCACACGACCGCGTCCAGGTAGGGATCGCCGTCGACGTTCACGGTGCGCACGCCGCCGAGGGTGCGATCCGCGAGGGAGAGCACGCGCATCAGCTCGCCGTTCGGGGACACCCACCACGCCTCGTGGGCGGTGACGACGACCTGCCCGCCGGTGCCGGGCTGCACGTCAAGCGCGGTGTCGGGAGCGGGCGCTGAGGCCATGAGCCCGAGCCCCTCCCAGCGCCCGAGCGTGGCCGTGAGCGGCACCGTGGCGGTGTCCGTCTGCACCCAGGCCGTGTGCGGGGCGTCGACGACGAGCTCGCCGTAGCCCCACGCGTCGAAGCTCTGGAGCTGCTGCTCGCCGTCCACAAGGATCGCGAGCGGCCCCGAGGTCACGCTCGCGCCCCAGGCGTTCACCGCGCGCACCTTGGCGGTGAGCGGCGCGGCGCCGGTGGTCGCGACGACGTCGACGCCGATCGCGGCGCTGCCGTCGAGCCACTCGCCAACGACCTCGGGCGGGGTGGGCGCTTTGCAGGCGAGCAGGACGGACAAGAGCGGCGAGAGGATCATGCGGGCTCCAGACAAGACAGGCTAGGGCGGATGCGTCCGACCTAGCCTACCTTGTGCGAGCCCGCGAAGCCGAAGCTACGAGTTCATCGCCATCATGACGTTCAGGCCGACCGCCAGACCGCCGAAGCAGAGGCCCAGCACGACGGAGAGACCGAAGCCGATGAACGCGCCCTTCTTGGTGTCGGGCTTGTTGAGCACGAACAGCGCGATGATCAGGCCCAAGCAGCCGAGAAAGAACCCGAGCAGGCCGCCGACCAGCATACTTCCATTGTCTTCTTCTTCCATAAGAACGCCTCCAGAGGGGACCAGCCCCTGTGTACGGCGGGACCATAGCAAAATCGGGCTGCCCGTGCACGACGCCTACGAAAGATCCTCCGCTACGACGGCGTCCCAATCGGCGCTTCGCCACGTCCACGCGCCTCGATTGAGGACCATCGGCGCGGTGAATCTTCCGGGCGCGAGCTGGGCGCGGGGCCAAGTGGCGCTGGCGGCCCAGGTGAGGTCGCCCTCGATCGCTTGGATCTCCACCCGAAACGATCCCTCGCCGACGACCTGAGCGCGCCGATCGACGACGACCAAGGTCCACGGCCCGATGAAGCGCTCGCCCTGGCCGAGGAGCGGCTCCAGCTCCAGCGCTTCGCCCCCGCTCTCCCAGGTGATCCGCGCGTGAGCGCGCTGCATGAGCCGGCCCCGTCCCAAGCGCACGCGAAAGGCGAAGGCGGGGCGGCCGTCGAGCTCGTAGGCGCAGGCGGTGCGCGAGAGCTCAAGCGGCAGGTGTGCGCGAACGCGCCGCGCCATGAGCGCCGCGCCCCACAAGAAGCTGCCGGGGATCAGCGCGAACGCCAGCGCGAGGGCGAGCGCGTCTGACGCGAACGGCGCGGCGGCGACAGAGGCCCAGAGCGCGACCGTGAGCGCCACCCACCGCGACCGCGGCCAATCTTCGAGAGCCTGGAGGATCGCTTGCACACCAACTCCCTTGCGTGATTAGCCCAATAGTCCGACGCGACGTGGCGTACACTCTGCGACCTAAAGTCGCTCGACAAGGAGGAAGAACCATGGGCCTATGGGACACCCTAAAGACGCACGCAAAGGCGCAGTTCCTGGACGTCATCGCTTGGACCGATGACACCCGCGACACCATCGTCTACCGCTTTCCGATCTTCAACCAAGCGATCACCGCCAACTCCAAGCTGGTGGTGCGCGAAGGCCAAGCCTGTGTCTTCGTGAGCGAAGGCGTGGCCTCCGAGGTCTTCGGGCCCGGCACCTACACGCTGGACACGCGCAACGCGCCGATCACCAGCTTCTTCCAGAGCATTCAGTACGGCCTGGAGTACCCTTACAAGGGCGACGTCTACTTCGTGAACACCACGATCTTCCGCGACAATCGCTGGGGAACGCCCAACCCGTTCATGATGCGCGACGCGGAGTTTGGCCCGGTGCGCGTGCGCGCCTTCGGCCAATACGACTTCCGCGTCACCAGCCCGGGCGTCTTCCTCAAGCAGATCGTCGGCACCGACGGCCTGTTCACGCTGGACGAGATCTCGGGCGACCTCAAGAAGAAGCTCGTCTCGTCCATCGCCGCCGCGATCAACTCCGCGCGCATCCCGGTGCTCGACATCGCCGCCGCGCACGCCGAGCTCGGCGACAAGGTGCGCGGCGAGTTCAACCCGCGCTTCAACGAGACCTACGGCATCACGATCACCAGCTTGGTGATTGAGAACGTGAGCCTGCCCCCCGAGGTCGAAGCGGCCCTCGACAACCGCTCCAAGATGGGCATCCTCGGCAACTTGGACGCCTACGCCAAGATGAACGCGGCGGAGGCGATCGGCACCGCCGCCGCCAACCCCGGCCTCGGTGGCGCGGGCATCGGCATGGGCGTCGGCTTTGGCATGGGCAACATGATGGGCGGCATGATGGGCCAGATGGCCCCCGGCCAGCAGCAGGGCCAGTTCAACCCGCATCAGGGCATGCAGGGCCCGCCCGCCCCGGCGCCGCCGCCGCTGCCCACCGCCGCGAGCTACCACTACAACGGCCCGTCGGGTCAGGGGCAGCTCAGCCTCGCCGACGTCGCCGCGCGCGTGGTCGCCGATCGCTCCGGCGCTCACCTCGTGTGGATGGCCGGCTGGCCTGGCTGGAAGCCCTGGTCCGAGGTCCCGGAGATCGCTGGCGCCGTGCCGCCGGTCCCCGCCGCTCCCCCGCCGCTGCCCACCGCCACGGTGCGCTACCACTACAGCGGCGCGTCCGGTCAGGCCGAGCTCAGCGCCGCCGAGGTCGCGGCCAAGGTGGCCGCCGATCCCGCCGGGCAGCACCACGTCTGGCGCGAGGGCTTTGACGCGTGGAAGAGCGCGGCCGAGGTCCCTGAGATCGCCGCCGCCGCAGGCCCCGCGGGTCCTCCGCCGCTCCCCTAGGCGAACAGCAGCCAGAGCCACGTCAGCAGCACCCCGCCGCCGAGGGCACCGACGCCCAAGGCGACGGCGGTGATCGCGGCGACGGAGCGCGTCGCTGGCGCGAGCTCCTGTGGCGAGGACGCGGTGTCTGCCTGCGTCTCAGCGGCGGCGGCGCTCGGCGCGACCGACGGGCGAGGCTTGGCGCGCGTGGGCGGTGGGCTCGGCGCGACCACCGGCGGCTCCTCGCGCGCGGCGTCCACGAGGCGCAGCGCCGCGTCCGCGCTGAGGCGCTGGGCCGGGTCTGCCGCGAGCAGCCCGCGCAGCAGCGCGCGGGTGGATGGGCGGAGGGTGAGGGCGTCCACGGCTGGGAGGCGCTCTGCGAGGAGATCTCCGGCGAGGAGGGCCGCTGCGATCGCCCCCGCGGCGTAGCGATCCGCGGCGGCCGATCCGGCGCCCTCGGGGGCGACGAAGGCCTTGGCGGGCGCGGGGCCCAGCCCGCCGAGGCCGAGCAGCACCACCTGGCGCGCGCTGCGGAGCTGCACGGCGCCGGGTGCGAGGGCTGTGTGCGCCAGGCTCAGCCGCTCGAGGGTGCGCAGCGTCGCGAGGAGTCCGTCAGCCAGGTCCAGTACGGCGGCCTCGGGCACCGGCCCGCGCCACGCGGCGTCGAGGGTCGCGCCTGGCAGCCACTCGCTGATCAGCAGGAGGCGGCCGGGCGCAGGCTGCGACACGTCGAGCAGGCGCGGGAGCGCCGGGTGGGCGACGCCGACGAGGCGCTGCGCCGCTCGAAGCGCCTGTTCGAGCGCCTCGCCGCTGCGCCGTAGCTCGACCACGCGCACCGGCCAGGCGTGCCCGAGCTCAAGGCCGCGCCAGCAGCGCGTCTCGCGGCCGCCGGGCAGCGCCTCGTCCAGCCGCACCGTCACGCCGGCGCGCAGCAGCGGGTCTTTGCGGCACCGCTCACAGGGCTGCTGTTCGGCCGCGAAGCCGCAGGCGCCGCAGATCACCCGGGGACGCCAGCCGCGAGGTGCAGCGCGCGCACCACGCCGTCGAGGTCGTGGAGGATGACGTGATCCCAACCCACGCGCAGCTGCTCCAAGCAGCCTCGGTAGTACCAGCATGTCTGCTCTTTCGTGGGCTTGAAGCGCTCGAAGACGACGTCGCCCTGCACGCGGTGATCGCGCACGATCGTGGTGCAGTTGTGCAGCTTGTCAGCGGCGCTGATGAGCTTCACGTCGCCCGGCTGATGGCGCAGGTGGTCGAGGTAGGCCTGCTTGCGGTCGCGCCAGGGCGGCTTGGGCAGGGTGACGCAGTCGGAGACGGCCAACACGAGGCGCGCCACGCGCGGGCCGAAGTCGCGCTCCAGGTCCTCGGCGGTGCCCTCGGGGATGTCCTCCAGGTAGTCGTGCAGCAGCGCTGCGATGAGCATGTCCTCGTCGCCGCCGTGCTCGCCTACCAACGCCGTGACGGCCATCAGGTGGGTCACATACGGCACCGGCGTGCACTTGCGCCGGGTGTGCCGGAAGGCTTGCAGGGCGAGGGCCATCGCACGGTCGAGGCGCTCTGTGTAGGCGGGCTGGTCCATCGCCCTGAGTATACGCCGCCGCGCTCGCGCTTGCGCGGGCGCGTGACCGCGAGCCTGCCCGATGCGCCGAGGTTAGTCCGCCGAGCGATATCTCGGGAGGAGATCATGTTGACAGAGCGCACCCATACTGCGGGCGAACTTCGCCTGGAACACGTCGGTCAAGAGGTCCTCGTGCAGGGCTGGGCGTCGGCCGTGCGCGACCGCGGCGGCGTGACCTTCATCGTCCTCCGGGACCGCTACGGCACCGTGCAGGTCGTCAGCGACGAGCGCTCCCCGGAGATCGCGCGCGAGCAGGCCCACGGCGTGCGCCTCGAGTACGTCGTGCAGGTGCGCGGCACCGTCGCTGAGCGCGAGTCCAAGAACGACAAGATGCTCACCGGCGACGTCGAGATCGTGGCGGACACCATCGAGATCCTCTCCGAGACGCGGCCGCTGCCCTTCCAGATCGACGATCGCGTCGAGCAGAGCACCCACGAGGAGACCCGCCTCAAGTGGCGCTTCCTGGACCTGCGCCGCGACAAGCTCCAGCGCAACCTGATCATCCGCCACAAGGCCTCGATGGCCGTGCGCAAGTACCTCGACGGCCAGGGCTTCTTGGAGATCGAGACCCCCTACCTCACCAAGGCCACCCCCGAGGGCGCCCGCGACTACCTGGTGCCGTCGCGCGTCCACGCCGGCCAGTTCTACGCGCTGCCGCAGTCGCCCCAGCTCTTCAAGCAGATCCTGATGGTCGGCGGCTTGGACCGCTACTTCCAGATCGTGCGCTGCTTCCGCGACGAGGACCTGCGCGCTGACCGCCAGCCCGAGTTCACCCAGATCGACCTGGAGATGAGCTTCGCGGATCGCGGCATGGTCACGCGCAGCGCCGAGGGCATCGTGCGCGCCATGTGGAAGGAGTGCCTCAACTTCGACATCGGCCAGGTGCCCGTGATCACCTACGCCGAGAGCATCGACCGCTTCGGCGTCGACGCCCCCGACATGCGCTTCGGCATGGAGCTCGCCACCCTCACCGACCTGGTGGTGGGCACCGACTTCGCACCGCTCGCGAGCGCCCTCGCTACGGGCGGCGTGGTGCGCGGCCTCTGCGTCGCTGGCGCGGCCACCAACGCTAGCCGTAAGGTCCTCGACGGCTGGACCGAGTTCGTGCGTCGCTACGGCATGACCGGCCTGCTCTGGGGCAAGGTCGGCGCTGACGGCGTCGTGAGCGGCCCCCTCGGAAAGCTCGCTCCTGAGCACCTCGCAGCGGTGGTCGCGCGCTTGGGCGCGGTCGATGGCGACGTGGTCTTGGTGGGCGCGGGCGAGGGCGGGCAGGTCAACCCGGGCCTCGGTCGCCTGCGCATTCAGCTCGGCAAGGAGCTCGGCCTGCTCCCCGCTGGCGCCTTCAAGTTCGTCTGGGTCGTCGACTTCCCGCTCTTTGAGAAGGACGGCGAGGGCCACTGGACGCCGATGCACCACCCCTTCACCAGCCCCCGCCCGGATCACATCCCGTACCTCGGCACCGAGCGCATGGGTGAGATCCTGTCGGACGCCTACGACCTGTGCTGCAACGGCGTGGAGCTCGGCGGCGGCTCGATCCGTATTCACCGCGAGGATATTCAGCAGAAGATCTTCGCGGCGCTCGGCATCTCCGAGGACGAGCAGCGCGAGAAGTTCGGCTTCTTGCTCGACGCCCTCTCCCACGGCGCGCCCCCGCACGGCGGCTTGGCATTCGGCCTCGATCGGTGCGTGATGTTCTTGTGCGGCGCCGAGAGCCTGCGCGACGTGATCGCCTTCCCCAAGACGACGCGCGCCCAGGATCTCATGTGCGGCGCGCCCGGCCCCGTCCCCGCCAAGGATCTGGTCGAGCTGCACGTTCGCACCGTCGTCGAGTAGTTGACATCGATCATGTTCGGGTAAGGTGTCGCCCGCATGGACGACACCTCTGACGCGACCGCTCACGACACCGCCTGCGACCAAGTGATCGGTCGCGGCTGCGACCTCTTCATGGGCGACGTGCGCAGCCCGTGTGGCCCGCAGCCCACTCCGCCGACAGACAGCAGCGACACGGCGGTCAGCGGCACGATTCGCGGCGGTGGCGTGGGCTCCGCCTGCTCGATGACCGACGCCGCGACCTCCAGCGCGCTCTGGCTCGCGTTGCTCCTCATGGTGGCGCTCCGACGCCGGTCCCGGGTGGTGTTGGCGCTGCTGTTCGTCGCCCAGGGGGCGCGGGCGGGCGCGGACGCGCAGCGCCACCAGCAAGGTGAGGCCGCGAGCTGGGCGGCGCTGCACCCGGCGGACCTCGGGCCAAAGTGGGGGGTACACCTGGCTACGGGCTGCACCTCCGCCAAAGACCCGGTCGTGCTCTCGACCGAGCTCGGAGAGATCGGGCTCCTCAACGCCGTGACCACGTGCACGGCGGCGGGCGCCTTGCGGCTCGGGCAGGGCGTGCAGGTCGGCGGCGCGGCGCCGGTGCACGTGCGCTCCCAGTGGCTCGGCGACGCGAACGCCCCAGCGCTCGGCGACGTGCGCCTCTGGGTCGCGATCCCGGTGGTCGAGGCCGACGGCGGGTCGCTGCGCGCCGCCTGGAAGGTGCGCATGGACCTCGCGACGGGCGCTAGCGACCACTACCTTGGCAACCAGAACGGGGCGCTCTTGGGGGTGCTCGCCGTCGAGAAGGTGCTGCCGAACGAGCTCGTCGGCGGGTTCAACGTCGGGATGAGCCTGCAGAGCCCCACGCAGCTCCCCGGCGCAGTTTGGGCGAACCAGCTCGTTTATGGCGCCGGCCTGCGCGGCGAGCTGCGCTTCGTCGGGCGGGTCGCGGGTGAGCTCGTCGGCTCGGCGAACCTCGGCGCGTTGGGCGCGCCCGCGTCGTGGCCCCTCGACGCCTACCTGTCGGCGGAGGTGCCGCTGCCCCTCCCGCACGTCGCCCTGCGGGTCGGCGTCGGCGCTGGGCTCACCCACGGCCTCGGCAGCGCCTCGCGTCGCGGCTTCGTCGCCCTGCAGCGGTCCGAGCACTCCTGGCCCGACACGGACGGTGACGGCGTGCCCGACCCGCGGGACCTCTGCCTGCGCGTGCCCGAGGACCTCGACGGCTTTCGCGACCAGGATGGCTGCCCTGACCTCGACAACGACAACGACACGCTCCCCGACGACGTCGACGCGTGCCCGAACGAGCCCGAGGTCTTCAACGGCTTTCAGGACCTCGATGGCTGCCCTGATCTGCTCCACAACGTCGACATCACCGTGGTCTCCTCCGATCCAGAGCGCTTGGAGCTCGCCACCGTCCAGGTGGACGATCGCAAGCCCGCGGGGCTCATGCCCGGCGACCACCTCGCGCTCACGACCTCCGGCGACCTCCTGTACCTGCAGGTGGCCGCGGCGGGTCACGAGCTGTGGCAGGGCGACGTGGTGCTCACACAGGCCGACACGGACGTGCGCGTCGTGCTGACCCCGCGCTACGTGGGCTCGCTGGAGATCACCCTCGCAGATCCGGCGGACAACGCGCTCTCCGGGTGGGTGCAGCTCGGCGACGCACGCACGATCGTCGGCGCCGACGGCCTCACCCTCGACGACGTGGTGGCTGGGCCGCGCGCGCTCGTGGTGGGCGCCGAGGCCTACCGGCGCCGGGAGCTCCCGGTGGACGTGCCCATCGACGGGCTGCTCCGCGTGCACGCCCAGCTGGAGCCCGCGATCTTGACCCTCACCCGCGACGCGATCGAGCTGGTCGAGGAGCTGCGCTTCGACCTCGACTCAGCCGACCCGGCGGAGGCGAGCCTGCCAGCGCTAGAGGCGATCGCCGCGCTGATGCGCTCCAACCAGGGGATTGAGCTTGTTCGGGTCGAGGGCCACGCGGACGGGAGCGGCTCCAGTCGCCACAACCTCGAGCTCTCGCGTCGTCGCGCCAACGCGGTGGTGGAGCGGCTGGTGGCGCTCGGGGTCGAGGGCGATCGCTTGGAGGCGGTTGGCACCGGCGAAGCGAGCGCGAGCGACGCCGGATCGCGGCGACGGGCGGTCACCTTCTTGGTGCTGGTGTGGTCCGATGACGACGCGTTGCCCCCCCTCCTCGCGCCGCAGCCCTGAAGTAGCGCGCTTGGACCGCTGAAATACGCCGTCAGAGCGATCGCCGCTCGGATCGCGATCGTCGGCGGAGGAGCGAGGTGCGCGCGTGCCCCGACTCCACACAAAGGCCGGATCCTAGAAATCAATTGAACTCTACACTAGACGTGTCAATCCACGATGGGGTAAATGCTCATGCATCCACACGCCTTGGAGAGCTCCCATGCAAGCCGTTGCCCGCCTGATCCAGCCCACGCCCGCACCCCGTCGCGCTCAGTCCCTCAACGAGTACCTGAGCGAGATCGCCGAGCGGCACGACGTCGCACATCTGGTCGTCACGGACGAGGGCGGCCTGCTCTTCGCCTCAGCGAGGGACCACGAGCGGGACGAGGAGATCGCCGCGCTCGCGCCGCACCGCGCCTCGGGCGAGCTCTCCATCAACCGCCTCGGCGACGCCCCTACCATCGCGCGCAAGGTGCGCCTTGAGGACGCGATCCTCTATGTCGCGGCCTGCGGCGAGGTCGATCGCTGCGAGGCGGCGGCCGAAGAGCTCGAGCCGCTGCTCCGCCACCTGCTGGAGATGTAGCGGCGCTGTAGGTCCCCAGCGACGGGGTCCTACAAGCCGAAGCGCCGGCCCTCGCGCCACGCCTCAAGCGCGGTCTCCACGCGGACGACGTGCTCGTACTCCTCCGCTTGAAGCTCGCGAACTAGGCGCCACACCGGCGATCCGTCCGGGAGCGCCACCGCTTGGGCCGAGAAGAAGTCGCGGCCCCGGATCTCCAGCTCGAGCGCGAGCTCGAGCAGCTCCTCGCCCGAGCGAGGTGTCTCCTCCAAGCCGGCGTAGATCGCCAGCTGTGCGGTGGTCGGCGTCATGAGCTCGTCACCGGGGGGCGTCACGTGGTAGCGCTCGCAGAGCAGGCTGACGTGCCCACGCTCCATGTCGGCGAGCTGGCCGAAGAGCTCGCGCAGCTCGGGGTCGGCGGCTGACAGGCGACCGCGTTCGTACAAGGCGATGCCGCCGAGCTCGATCTCCAGCGCTTGGCGCACCACCTTGCGGTCGGCGGGCTCGGCGGGGCTGGACTCGTGCAGGGAGAGCGATCCGCCGCAGGAGGGGCAGAGGCCGTAGGGGAAGGCGAAGCCCTCGTAGCGCTTGTCGCAAGACTCGCAGCGCCAGTGCAGGAGCTGATCGGCGCAGCAGACGTAGGCGTCGTCCTCGACGGGGCGGTGGCACTTGGGGCAGGTCGCGCCTGCCACCTCGGGGGTCGCGCTCGCGTCGGGGATGCTCGGCGGCCAAGCGCCGCGCTCCAGCCAGTCGAGCATGCCCGCCGCCGCGCGTCGGCCCGAGCCGAGGGCGAGGATGACGGTGGCGCCGCCGGTGACGATGTCGCCGCCCGCGAAGACGCCGGGCAGGTTGGTGGCCTGGGTGACCGGATCCGCCTCGATGTACTTCCACTTGTTGAGGCCGAGGCCGGGGGTGGCGCGGGGCACGATCGGGTTGGCCTGCGTGCCGAGGGCGTAGATGACGGCGTCGCAGGGCACGAGCTCGGTCTGGCCGTCGACGGCGACGGGGCTGCGGCGCCCAGAGGCGTCGGGCTCACCGAGCTCCATGACCTGGGTGAGCAGGCCGGTGACGTCGCCCTGCTCATCGGTGTGAATCGCGAGGGGGGACCGCAAGAAGTGGAAGTCCACGCCCTCTTCTCGGGCGTGGCGCAGCTCCTCGATGCGCGCGGGGGCCTCGGCCTCGGAGCGCCGGTAGACGCAGTGCACCGCCTTGGCGCCGATGCGGCGGGCGACGCGGGTGCAGTCCATGGCGGTGTTGCCGGCGCCGATGACCACGACCTGCTGGGCGCGGCTGACGGGGGTGTCCTCGTAGGGGAAGTGGTCGCCGCCCATGAGGTTCACGCGGGTGAGGAACTCGTTGGCGCTGTAGACCTGGCCCGCTGACTCGCCGTCGATGCCCAAGAACTTGGGGTAGCCCGCGCCGGTGGCGACGAAGACCGAGGAGAATCCTTGCTCCTCTAGGAGCTGCGCGACGGTGTGCGTCTGGCCGATGACCTTGTTCACCTCGAAGCGCACGCCGAGGCGCTCCAAGGACTCGATCTCGCGGGCGATGGTGTCGCGGGGCAGGCGGAAGCTGGGGATGCCGTACTGGAGCACGCCGCCGACGACGTGCAGCGCCTCGAACACGACGACCTCGACGCCAGCGCGGGCGAGGTCACCGGCGCAGGCGAGGCCCGCGGGACCCGAGCCGACGATGGCGGCGCGGGCGCCGTCCTTGCGGATGGGGAGCTGAGGCGCGGCCTGAAGCGGAGCGTGATCGCCGACAAAGCGCTCCAGTCGGCCGATGGCGACGGAGTCCATGCGCTTGACGAGGATGCACTGGCTCTCGCACTGGGACTCTTGCGGGCAGACGCGGCCGCAGACCGAGGGGAAGAGGTTGCTCTGGTGGATGGTGGCGAGGGCGCCGTCGAGGTCGCGCACCAAGAGGTTGCGGATGAAGCCGGGGATGTCGATCTGCACAGGGCAGCCGGACACGCAGCTCGGGTTCTTGCACTGCAGGCAGCGCTCGGCCTCGGCGAGCGCTTGGTCCCAGGTGTAGCCGAGGTTCACCTCTTCGAAGTTGGTGGCGCGGATCGCGGCGTTGCGCTCGGGCATCGGCGTGGCGTGGGGCGCGATGTTCTTGAGCTTCTTGTAGTTGCGCCGGCCGTCGACCACGAGCTCCTTGGTGAGGTTGCAGACGTGGGCGTGGTCCTCGGAGGCCGTGGTCTCCAGCGACTTGAAGCGGCCCTGGCGCTTGAGGAGCTCGGGGAAGTCGACCTTGTGGCCGTCGAAGTCGGGGCCGTCGACGCAGGCGAAGCGGATCTCCCCCGCGACGCTGACGCGGCAAGAGCCGCACATGCCGGTGCCGTCGACCATGATGGTGTTGAGGCTGACCATGGTCTCGATGCCGAAGGGGCGGGTGACCTCGGCGCAGGCGGCCATCATGCCCATGGGGCCGATAGCGACGACGCGATCGGGCGGGTTGGGTCCGGCGCACAGCTCTTGGAGCGCGGCCGTGACGAAGCCGGCGCGGCCGTAGGTGCCGTCATCCGTGCAGACGATGAGCTCGTCGCTGTGCTGGCGGAAGCGGTCCTCCCAGAACACGAGCTCCTTGGTGCGAAAGCCGATGATCGAGGTGGTGCGGCTGCCGGCCTGCTGGTACGCGCGGAGCTGGGGGAAGACCGGCGCGACGCCGAGGCCGCCGCCGACGAGCACCGTGTGCCCGGCCGGCTGGATGTGGGTGGCGACGCCGAGGGGGCCGACGAAGTCCTGGAACCACTCGCCCGCTTGGTAAGCGAGCATCTGGCGCGTGGTCTTGCCGATGGCCTGCACGACCATGGTGATAGTGCCGCGGCGGCGGTCGTAGTCGGCGACGGTGAGCGGGATGCGCTCGCCGCCTTCGCGCAAGCGCACCATCACGAACTGCCCGGCCTTGGCAGCGAGCGCTACGTCAGGCGCGAAGACCTCCCACAAGAAGGTGTTCTCAGACAGCAGCTCGCGGCGGGTGATCTGGTACATAGCGCCTCCATCGGGGGGCCCTAACCCGTCGGCCCGCGCCAGCCGCGCGGATCGACGGGAGATTCGCCGCGTCGCGAAAGCTCGGCGTAGAGACCGGGCCACTGGTCGGGCAAGAACTCCGCCGCCATCGGGTAGAGCATGTGCTCTTCTTTGGCGTTGTGCTGCTGGGTGAGCATGAGCAGCGTGTCGCCGTGGTCGAGCACGGACTGCGGCTCCGACACCGCGGCCTGCATCATCGCGAGCACGCCGCGCATCTGGGTGTGCTCGGTGCGCATGACCTGCGTGGGGCCCATGCTCATGCCGGTGCGCGCGTCGAAGGCGGGGAAGAGCACCTCCTCCTCCATCGCGAGGTGGCGAAGCAGCGCGTCGCCGAAGCGCTTGAGCGCCGCAGGCAGGTCGCCGCCGCGGTCCGCGGTCGCTTCGACGTCGGCCCAGAGCAGGTCACAGCGCCGGTGGTCGTCGGTGAAGAAGGTCGTGAGCTCCATGAGGTCCCCCAGTTATCGACTGATAACATCGGCACGCTCAGCGGAACAGGGCGCTTGCTCGCTTTCGCTAGGGCTAGAATGCGGCCATGATCTCTTTGCTGCTGTCCGTACCTGCGCTCGCTGCCACCCTCGACGTCTGCCTGCCAACGACGGGGAGCTGTCCATACGGGTCCATCGGGGGCGCCGTGGCGGCTGCCCAGAACGGCGACGTCGTCCTCGTCTGGGCGGATACGGACACTCCATATGTTGAGACAATCGCCTTTGACAGCAACTCGGCAGCCGCGAGCTACACCTTGCGCGCAAAGGGTGCCGTCGTCTGGGCGCAGCCTCCCGGAGCGCCGCTCATCGCCACACGGTCCCGCGACGTCACACTGGACGCGTCCCCCGGGGGCTCGTTCACGCTGCAAGGGGCGGTAACCTCGACCAAGCTGCTGAGCGCTAACAGCGCGACCCTTCGGTTGAGCGACGTCAACATAGGCCCGATGGGCGACAACACGACAGCCTGGGGCGGGGCGATCGACCTCCTCGACTCCAGCCTGTATGGAACGCGTTTGACCATCGAGGGGCGCAACGTCCCGATCTCGCCCGCCGCGGGCGCTCCGTCGCTGATCTCCGCCCAGGGTGGGTCGTACGTGCACTTGCAGAACACGATCTCGTTGAGCGACAGCTCGCTCATGCACGCGCCCGCGATCGGCGTGCGCCTCAACGCGGGCCAAGCGAACAACTACGTGATCGTGGACCAGAGCACCTTCGCCTACCTTGACGCTCACGACAGGGGCGGCGCGGGCATTTCGGTCACAGGCGCTGAAACTTTCGCGAGAGTCGAGATCAGCAACTCAACCTTTTCTAGTGTTCACGCGCTCGGCGATGGGCAAACGGGGCGCTGCGGAGCAAGCGGCCGTGGCTGCGGCGGCGCGCTGTACATCGCTGAAGGGGCGCACGGCCACCTGACGATCAGCGACACCCTCTTCGACTCCAGCACCGCGGACAACTCTGGCGGAGCGATCTATTTTGATAGCGCCGGAGCGCTCTTGTCGAAGGTGACCTTCGAGGGCTCCCAAGCTCCAACGAGCGGCGCAGCCCAGTTTTCCGTGTGGCAGACGCTCGACGTCGCCGACACCGTGTTTTGCAAGACGACCACGTCCGACGGGCCCGCTACTCGCGTCGACTTGTCGCCAACCTTCCAGCCGCAGTACTACACGAGCTTCGACCACACTACCTGGTTCCAAAACACCGGACCGACTTTGGCGGAAACGCTGTTTGTGTCGCGTGAATCCGGTACGGACGTGCGCCTGAACCACCTGGACTTCGTGGGCAACACCTCGGGCGGTGTACCGGGGGGCGCCCCGGAGCCCGTATCGGTTTCGAACAGCCTTTTTTACGAAAACAGCGACCTGCTCCCGAACGCGACTGGAACGTTCAACGCCTGGTTCGAGGGTTCCCCCCCCCCGTCGAGTTGGACCGACACTGTAACCAGTGGCAACCTGAACATAGCGTGGGTGCCGCCCACCGTCGGCCCATGCAATGTCGCCACCCTGTTGACCCCGATGCCCGGCAGCGCGCTCGGCAACGCCGCACAGGACGGCTCAACGATCGGCGCGTTCGAAATGCTCGCGACGAACGACGCCGACGGGGACGGGTTCGAGAACCTCTCGGCACCCGGCGGAACAGACTGCGACGACCAGGACGACACCATCCACCCGGGCGCGGAGGAGCACTGTGACGGCGTGGACGAGGACTGTGACGGCGTCGCCGACAACGCCCCAGTCGACGCTACCCCCGCCTGGCCCGATGAGGACGCCGACGGCTACGGCGACGACGGCGCGGGCGGCGTGGCCATCGCGGCCGTGATGCAGTGCATGCCGCTCGCGGGCTGGTCGTCCGTCGGCGGGGACTGCGATGACACGCGCGCCAACGTTCACCTCGGCGCGACCGAGGTCTGCGACGGCTTGGACGACGACTGCAACACGCTCGTCGACGACGCCGCGGCGGACGCCCAGCTCCTGCACCCGGACACGGACGGCGACACCTACGGCGACCCGCTCTCGACGGTCAAGACCTGCCCGGGTGATGGCTATGTCACCGAGGGCGGCGACTGCGACGACACGCGCGCCTGGGTGAACCCTGCGGCGACGGAGGTCTGCGACGGCTTGGACAACACCTGCGACCGTGTCGTCGACGTCTACGCGGTGGACACAGAGCTGCTGCGGCCGGATGAGGACGGCGACGGCTACGGCGACGCGAAGAAGACGGCCGAGATCTGCCCAGGCGATGGCTACGTCGCCCTCGGCGGGGACTGCGACGACACGCGCGCCTCGGTGAACCCAGGGGCGACGGAGGTGTGCGACGGGTTGGACAACGACTGCGACAGCGTCATCGACGACGCTGCTGTCGACGCGTTCGAGGTGTTCACGGACGGTGACGGCGACGGCTACGGTACGGGTTCGGCCGTGTACGCCTGCGCTCGCGGCCCGCTTCAGGCGACCCAAGCGGGCGACTGCGATGACGAGATAGCGGAGATACACCCGCTCGCAATAGAGCTCTGCGACGAAGTCGACCAGAACTGCGACCCGCTGCACGACCCCAAGGACGGGCTGCCGACCTCGGCCTGGTACCTCGACGCGGACGAGGACACCTTCGCGGGCTTTGGGGAGTCGCTGCAGGACTGTGAGCAGCCTGGCGAGCACTGGCTCCTGGTCGCCAGCGACTGCGATGACGGTGAGTCCACCATCCACCCGGGCGTGGACGAGCACTGCGACAGCGTGGACCACAACTGCGACGGCAGCCCCGATGACGGGGCGGTCGAGGCTGCGGTGCTGTATCCAGACCTCGACGACGATGGCTACGGCGACCAGAGCACGCCCGTCGAGCAGTGCCCCGCGCCGGGGCTCGTCGCCCAGGGCGGCGACTGCGACGACCTCGACGAGCACATCCTCCCCGGCGCGACCGAGGTCTGCGATGGCGCGGACAACGACTGCGACGGCACCATCGACGTAGACGCCGCGGACGCGACGCTGTGGTACGCGGACGCCGACGCGGACGGCTTTGGCGAGCGAGGCGCTACCGGCCTCCTTGCGTGCGCGCAGCCCGTCGGGGCGGTCGCCTCCGCCGACGACTGCAACGACGACAGCGCGGTCATCTACCCCGGCGCGACCGAGGTCTGCGACGGCGTCGACAACGACTGCGACGACACCATCGACGTCGATGCCGCGGACGCTCCGCTGTGGTACTCGGACGCCGACGCGGACGGCTACGGCGCCACCGCGGTTGAGCCGGTCGCCGCGTGCGCAGGCGACGCGGGCTCGGTCGGCGTCGGCGGCGACTGCGATGACCGCGACGCCAGCGTGAACCCCGCCGCGAGCGACAGCGGCAAGATCGACAAGAACTGCGACGGCACCGCGCGCGTCGAGTGGGTGGGTGGCGCGGGTGGCTGCGCCTGCGCTTCGCAGAGCTCGTCGCCGAGCCTGGTGCCGCTCGCGGCCTTGCTGTTGGGCGTGCGCCGCCGGCGGGTTATCAGGCGATAACGGAGCGCGCTTGTCCGACCGCCGCGAAGCGCTGATCGACGCCACGCTGGAGCTGCTCGCGAGCCTGCCTCCAGCGCAGGTGAGCACGCGCGCCATCGCCGCGGCCGTCGGCCTCAGCCAGCCGGCGATCTTTCGGCACTTCGCGACGCGCGACGCCCTGTTGGCCGCGGTCGCGGATCGAGCGCGGGACGAGCTGCGCGAAGCCGCCGCGAGCGCTCCGCCAGCGTGCGAGGGCGCGATCGCGCACTTGCGAGCGCTCTCAGCCGCACAAGCGCGGGTGCTCAGCGCCTACCCCGGCCTCGCGCGCTTGCTCTTTCACGAGCTCGCCGAGGGGCACCAGCGGCCCTCGCTCGGGGGTGTGCTGGCCATGCAGGCCGGCCTCATGGGCGAGGTCCTCGTCCTCGCCATCGCGCGCGGCGAGGTCGAGGCAGGCGTCGACGCGGAGGCGGCGGCGCAGCTCTACGTCGCGCTGCTGCAGGGCACCGTGGCGATGTGGCTCGCGGCGGGCCGCGGACCGGAGCTGCACGAGCGCCTCGCCCGAGCGCTGGACCTGTGGCTCGCGGGCCTCGGGGCGGTGCGGGGCGCGGCGAAGCGGGTGGCGTCGGCGCCTGCGGGCGATCAGGCCCTCGTGACGCTGGACGTGCGCGATCTGCTCGCGGGTGGCGTCGAGCCGCTGCCTACGATTCAGGCGGCGCTGCGCACGGTGCGCCCTGACGGACGCCTCGTGCTGCTCGCGCCCTTCGAGCCGCGGCCGCTGCGAGCGCTGCTCGCCACGCGGGGCTGGCGATCGGCGCCACGTCAGCACGGTGGGAGCTGGGAGATCGAGCTCATAGGCCCAGAAGCGGTCGCCGTCGAGGACCTCACCGACCTGCCCGCGCCCGAGCCGATGGAGCGCACCTTGCTCGCCGTGAGCGCGCTGCGAGCGGGCGAGCTCTGGTGGGGGCGGATGCCGCGCGTGCCACGCATGCTCTTCCCGCACCTCAACCAGCGGGGCCTCGCGTGGGCCACGCACCCCTGCCTCGACGGCACCGCGCTGCTCGCCGTGTGGCGCATCGGATGAGCCTCGCAGCTACCGCGGGCCTCTCGCTCGATCAGGCCCCGCCGCTGCATGTGCCTGGGCGCTACTTCCTCACGGCGCCGCTCGCCGCCATCGCGGCGGGGGTGTTGCTGCTCGTTCAAGGCAGCGCCGCGCTCACCTCACCCTGGGCGCCGAGCACCATCGCGCTCACCCACCTCGGCACCCTCGGCTTCCTCGCGACCATCATGTGGGGGGCGCTCTACCAGATGCTCCCGGTGGTCGGCGGCCGCCCCGTGCCCGCCCTGCGGCTCGCGATGGTCGCGCACGCGCTGCACGTGCTCGGCGTGGTCGGACTCGAAGCGGGGCTGCTCGGAGTTGGCCAGCGCGCCGCTCAGCTAGGTCTGGCCTCGCTCTCAGCGGCGCTCCTGTGCTCTATGCTCCCGGTGGGTTGGGCCATCGCGACGGCGCCCGCCAAGACCACCACCCTTCGGGGCATGGGCGTCGCCCTCGCCTCGCTCGGGGGGGGCGCCACCTTGGGGGTGGTGCTCGGGCTGCTCTACGCCGTCGGCTGGGTGCAGCCCGCGCGCCCGGCCCTGCTTCAGGTGCACCTCGCGCTCGGCCTGCTCGGCTGGGTGGGCGTGCTGCTCGCGTCGGTCTCGCTCACCATCGCGCCGATGTTCTACCTCTCGCCGCCAGTGCCGGACGCACAGGCGCGCGGAGGGCTTTGGGTCGCGGGTGCGTCCATGGCGGCGGCTGCGTTGAGCGCGCTCGTCGGTCATCCGCTGCCGCTGCTCGCCCTGCCCGCAGCGGTGGTGCTGTGGATCGCGCATCCGGCGGCGCTGCTGCACAGCTTCACGCTTCGGCGCCGCAAGGTGCGCGAGCCGAGCCTGGAGTTCTGGCGCGTCGGGCTCGCCACCGCCGCGCTCGTGGCGGGCCTCGCCTTCTGCACCGAGCTCGACCTGCACCCGCGCCTCGGGCTGCTCACCGGCTGGGTCGCCATCGTCGGGTGGGCTGGCGTGATCGCCCACGGGATGCTCTACCGCATTGTGCCCTTCCTGGTGTGGTTTCATCGATTCTCCCCACGCGTTGGCTTGGAGCCGGTGCCCTCGCTTCGCGAGCTGCTCGTGGCTCGGCGCCAGTACGTCGCCCTCGGGCTGCACTGCGCTGCGACCACCGTGGGAGCGGCGGCCATCGTCGGCGCGAACGACGCGCTGGCGCGGCTTGCCGGGGCGCTGCTCGTCGCCGCTGGGCTCGCCCTGCTGCTCAACCTCGCTCACACGCTGCGCCGCGCGTGAGTTGGAGCGTGCTTATGCCCGTCTCGTGGGCTATTCTTGCCGGACACGAGGTCCGAATGGTGCTCCGAGTTCTGATGCTGGCTGGTGTGTTCGCGTCCGCGGTTCAAGCGCAGGCTGCGGACTGCCCGGACCCGCGGTCGACGTCTGACCTACGCGCCTCGCTTGAGCGCGCGCAAGCCACCTTCGCCGAGCTCGATGTCGCCGGCTTCGCGGACGCGGTCAGCCGCGCCGAGCGCGACCTCCCGTGCGTCAACGACACCGTGTCGCGCTCACTCGCCGCCGAGTACCATCGCTTCGTGGGCCTCAAGGCCTTCGTGGACCAAGACCCCGCCACGTCCACGCTCTCCTTCGCCGCCGCGCGCGCGATTGAGCCGGCCTACCGCTTTCCAGAGTCGTTTATCCCGCCTGGGAACCCGATCATCGAGGAGTACGACGCCGTTGACATTAGCGCTGGCGCGCACACGGCGGTGGCGGCGCCCGTGTCGGGGACCCTGCGCTTCGACGGCCGCGAGGAGCTCCAGCGACCCGACGCGTGGCCTACGGTGGTGCAGCTCGTGAGCGACACCGGCGCTGTGACATGGACGGCTTATGTGCGCCAGGGGCAGCCGCTCCCCGCTTATGACGCGCGCGCCCTGCCCAAGGCCCCGCCGTCGGGCGGTGAGTCCGCCAGGGGCGGCGGCCCGAACGTGGCGCTGCTCGGCGGCGGCGCGGGATCGCTCGCGCTCTCAGCGGTCTTTGTGGGGCTCGCTGCGGGCGCCCACGCGCGCTTCGCCGACGAGACCACCCCCTACGACCAGGTCGATCACTACGCGCGCAAGGCCAACACCATGAGCACCACCAGCGCCGTCGTCGGTGTGCTCGGCTTGGGCCTCACGGGCGCCTCCTTCGTGGTGAGGGGGCACTAGGCGCATGTCAGCCCTGGAGCCAGGTCGCGAGGTCGATCGCTACGTCGTGCAGGGCCTCTTGGGTGAAGGCGGCATGGCGGAGGTGTACCGCGTGCGCCACGCCACCCTCGGCACGCTCCACGCCCTCAAGGTGCTCACCATTCGCTCGCGCTCGGTGCGCGAGCGCTTGGTGCTGGAGGGCCGCGTGCAAGCCACGCTGCGGCACCCGAACGTCGTGGCCGTCACGGACGTGCTGGTCATCGACGGCGCGCCCGGCCTGCTCATGGAGTTCATCGAGGGCCCGGCCCTGGACACCTGGCTGCGGTCCTACCGGCCCACGCTCGACGAGGCGCTCTCGGTCTTCGGCGGCATCTTGGCTGGCGTACGCAGCGCGCACAACAAGAACCTGATTCACCGCGACCTCAAGCCCGCCAACGTGCTGCTGCACATCGAAGACGGCGCGGTCGTTCCCAAGGTCGCGGACTTCGGCCTGGCCAAGGCGGTCGAGGGCGGCAACAACCAGACGCGCTCGGGCTCTACCATGGGCACGCCGGCCTATATGGCCCCGGAGCAGATCCGCGACTCCAGCAAGGTCGATCAGCGCGCTGACATCTTCTCCCTCGGCTGCATCCTCTACGAGCTCGTGTGCGGCCGGCAGGCCTTCGAGGGCGAAGACATCCTCGAGCTGTTCAACAAGATCGCCGAGGGCGACTTCGTGCCGCCGCGCTCGCTCGTGCCCGACCTCCCCGACGTCGTCGAGCAGGCCATCCTCGGGGCGCTCGAGCTCGACCCCGAGGAGCGCATCGCCAGCTGCAAGGAGCTTCAAGACGTCCTCGAGGCCGTGAGCGCGGACGGCCCCACCCTGCGCATGCTCACCATCCTCCCGGAGACCGCGCCCGGCGCCCAGGTCGCGCGCAGCCTGGTGACGGTGTCCTCCTTCGACGACGTGCCCGCCAACAGCGCCAGCAAGATCAGCGCCGGAAAGCTCTCGTCGGACACCTGGTTTGGTACGGGGGTCGTCGGCGTCGCGAGCACGTCGCGGGGCAACGCCACCACGTCGTCGATCGCTCACGAGGCCACGGTCGAGCTGCAGACGGAGCTCAGTCAGATCCGCCGCCAGGGCATGCTGATGATGGGGGGCACTGTGGCGGCCGCCATCGCGCTCGTCTTCGGCGTCATCGTCGTCGCAGCGGGCGCCGTGGTCTACACGATCCAACAGGGCAAGGAGGACGCTCCGGTGGTCGCGGTCGCCGCGCCAGTGAAGCCCGCGCGCGTGAAGCCCGACACGGCGGCGCCCAAGCCGCCCAAGGCGCCGCCCGGCGTCGCGCCCACCGCGACGGCGCCAGCCGCTACCTCGCCAATAGCGAACACCACGCCGCCGAAAGTGAGCACCACGCCGCCGAAGGCGAGCACCACGCCGCCGAAGGCGAGCACCACGCCGCCGAAGGCGAGCACCACGCCGCCGAAGGCGAGCACCACCCCGATCGCACCGCCCCCGACCACCGGCGCGACCATCCGCCTCACCGGGGACGCGCGCATGGTCATGCTTGAGGGCAAGGCCGGGCGCTTTCGCACAAGCGACGCGATCCCGGCGGGCACCTACGACGTTCAGGCGTGGTTTGGCGCGCCGAACCCCGTCGCCGCGGGCCGCGTGACCGTGGCGGGCAACGAGACCATCGAGCTCAAGTGCGTGAGCCTCATGGCCCAGTGCGTTCGTCGCTGACCGGGTCCACGTAGCCGAGCGTCTCTAGGACCTGCCACAGCGCGCCCGTGGGATCGTCCGAGCGAAAGGGTGGGGTGACGGCGTCCCACGCGCTGAGCCGCTCAGCGAGCAGATCACGGAGGGCATGCCTCGCTGTGCCGCGCTCAGCCACGCCGATGAGCATCGGCGGCTCGCCGGCGCTTGGACCAGCGAAGAGCTGCGCCTCGCCCACGCGCACCGCGCGGCGCAGGCCCAGGTTGTTCCACGTGGAGGAGGCCGTGACGTGGGGGCGCGTGGCCTCGGCGAAGGCGGCGGGCGACGGGCGCTCCGGCCAGCCGTCCGTGTCGTTCACCGGCCCCGGTCGCACGAGCTGCCAGCAGTCCTGGCCGAGGCTCGGCTCCAAGCCCACCAAGCGCTCCACCGTGGGCGCGACGCAGGTCATGTTGGCGCTACGCTCCACGACGCCTCGGCGCACGATCGCGTTTGAACCGTAGCTCCTGACAATGAGCGGTACGCGGACGACGTCATCGGTCACGCCGGAGCCGTGGGTGTAGGCGAGCGCGGCGTTGGTCTGCACCGACTCGCCGTGGTCGGCGATGACGATCACGAGGGCGTCGTCGAGGAGCCCGCGCGTGGCCAAGCCCTGCAAGAGCTCGCCGACCTGGTCGTCGACGTACGCGACCTCGGCCTGGTACAATCCGTTCACGGCGGCGACGTCGAGCGGGTCCGCCTGCCCGGCGGCGATGGCCTCGCGCAGCGGCAGCAAGCGCCCCTCCATGCCGGTGGCGAAGGGCCCGTGGTAGCCCTGCGGCGCGAAGCGCGTCCGGTAGGGCTCCGACGGGTCGTAGGGCGCGTGCGCGTCGTAGAAGTGGGCGAACAAGAACAGCGGCGGTCCGGTGTTCGGGCGGGCGTCGACCGCCGCGAGGGCGCGGGCGACGACCTCCTCGGCGCGCGACTCCACCTCACCAGTCGCCGCTCCAACGTCGTCGTCGTAC